>JGI26058J51888_1000483_pt1 | contig 21716 bp, 17 predicted proteins | sample HigsolmetaSP110D_FD_51888 | JGI IMG/M metagenome (IMG submission 51888) | reverse complement strand
CTGACTAGAACATACTGAAACAGACGTAAATAACCGTTATTTTGGTTGACTAGTCAGCATTTTATGCGTCCGAAATAGGTAATCCTTGGCAGGATTATGCATTTGTCTATGTATATTATACCAATAGGTTGAACAAGCAGTCCTGCTTAGCTGCCTTATATACCAAGGTACTCTGCACATATAAATACATATATCTCATTGAGGATTTTTGTAATTGTTTTTATTGATTTGCCTACCTGTTCTTGAATCTTGATACAGGTTTTAGTGGCTTCCAAAGCCCTTCTAACAGATATATATAAAGAAAATCTGTATTTTTTAATGGAGCTGATCTAGATTCTGGATTCTGGCACGATAAGCAGTTAGACATTGGACCTACATACTATATGCAAAACGAGGTCTTGAAGGAATTCTGTTCTGAGACCGAGACAGATAATTGGCAAAATGTTAGTCTCCATTCATCTTCTTCTGAAATGAAAGTGTCCTGTTTGATTACATGATCTGTTGGCGCCAGGTCTGCAGCAGTTTCGGGGTGTTATAGTAATATATGTCTTGATATAGCGGTTTATGCATAACTTTACGTGTGGCTATGATTATCATTCTATATACCACTGTACATAGTAACTTGTTCCTGGTTCTCGCTGGCGAGTTGAAAACTCGATCAATTCACTTGAGCATTAGTGGGAGACTAACTATCGCTGAGAGCAGGCGGTGGATACTTGTATAGTTTGTAGGAGGGTGCTCTGTAGGACATCCCGGCGATCTTAAAGTGCAAAGAAATGAGAACAGGGGAAGAAGACGTCTTTTGCATGATTACTCGACGGTTGAGATATCTTGAGACTCATAATGTATCTATATACATAGTTCTCTGTACGTATGTATCTATATACAGTATGTACCTTCATACCACGTATGTACTGGAGGTGTCTATTTGCTGTACTTGGTCACAAACGTAATCAAGGCCTCGTCGACCTCCTTCGGGTGCGAGGCGCTGAGGAAGTGCGTGCCCCCTTCGACCGTGACGAGCTGCGCGTCGGGCGAGTTGACGAACTTCTTAATCTCCTCCTGCGCGTTGGCCACGGAGTAGACAACGTCGTTGGTGCCCTACTCGCTGTCAGTATCTTGTCTCAGGGCAGTAGATATCTGCAAGGCAAGATGATACTCACATGTAACCACATAACCGGACAGCGGACGTCGGCCAGCCGCCCGTGCAGGCCGTCGCGGTCGCGCAGGTTGATGGCCGCCATGCGGATACGCCGCCGGCCGTCGTCGCCGCGGTAGTTCTCCTTGATCGTGGCGCGCCAGAACTCGCGCACCTCTTGGGGGCAGTCCTTGCCGAAGCCTATGTCGATGAGATAGTCGCAGTACTCGAGGTCGGGCTCGAAGTCGGGCGTGGGCTCGTTCGTCGTCCACTTCTCGATGAGGGGCGTCAGCAGCGTCGGGCAGTCCCAGCAGTTGAGCTGACGGGTGCGCTCGGATTCGTAGTCGAGCGAGGTGCCCAGGGGGATGATGCCCGCGATCTATACGCCGTCAGTCTGGCGCTCAAGCTTAAAAGATTGGCTAGGGATCAGTTCACCTTCTCCGGTCTCAGCAGCGCCATCCGCACGGTGATCCAGCCACCCTGGCTCGTGCCCAGCACGAACGCCTTGTCGATGCCTAGCGCATCAAGGACCTGCAGGTTCATCTCGGCCGTGTCCCAGTACGTCCAGTTCTCGCGGCTGGTGCGCGTCTGGCCGTGGCCCAGCAGCTCGATAGCCAGCAGGTTCATGGTGTCGGTCAACTTCTTGTTGGCAAACTGCTGGCGGTAGAGCTCAGACGAGGTAGTGAAGGAGTTGACCAGCACCAGGGTCGGCTTCTTGGGGTCGTAGGGGTGCGGCATCTGGTAGGCGGCGTCGATGCCGCCCAGGTGCGGGACGCGGACGATCTTGGTGTTGGGCATGATGAAGCTTATGGAAGAGGTGAGAAAATAAGGAGAGAGAGAATGAAGAACAAGCAGAGGGTATGGGTGATAAAGGAGAAATTCCTGCTACGAGAGTGATACATGGTATTTATACATTGTCCATCCTCTGTGGGTTCAGGAGCCAACACTTCTTCAATGCGGGGTAGGCGATCGGCCATGATGCAATGGGGCTCTTCCGAGGTCCATTTCGTTTCAGAATCAGCAATTATTCCGATGGGAAAATGTGTCCGAATCGAGGGTCTGGAGCAGAAAGTAGACAGAGGTTGCGGCGGTGAGGGGATGCTTGCGGGGCGGTCCCGATCTTCCCGCCCGATCTCCCCGATGGCATCCATGTGCACCACTACATCTCTGCTATTCGACATTACAACCTCCCCCTGACCGGAATGCTTCCATAGCGTTCTCCCCAGGTCTTTGGCTGGATGCTCAGCTATCTACAGAATAGGCCCTTTTGGTTGATTACTGACACATATCACCCCTCTTGTGGACTTAAACTCGTAGTCATGGATGAGCCACCGTACTATCCACTTTTACAAACCCTCTCATTGACGGACCAATTCCTCAACTGAGTCCAGATGATTAATTGGATCACTGCTAATGAACCAAAGCATCAACCCCACTCGGCGCCTCACCGTACCCACATTTTATACTTCCCATCCCGCTGCCCAGTGAGACCCGATGCGGTGGAAGCTGTGCGCATCTTTCCCAGTTCCTCTGGATCCTTTCTCTTGCTTTTTATTTCTGATCTAGGCGACTCTATCACATTTACTGCATACGGGAACTGGCAATTGGGGGCGAAATGGAAGATACCGGAAGAGGGCGTCGGTGAGACCTACATCTGGCTGTGAAGATTAAACTTCATTGCGGAAATGATGGGGTGGAGATGGACTGCATGTGCATGGTGCCTAGCGTAGATTGCGCATGCCGTCTTGGGCAAAATGGGAATGGATATAAAAGTGGTTGTTAGGGAGATTGGAGCATGTTAGATATGTGGGAATATATACATTCCCATTGCTCCTTTCATATTTGTTTGTATCATTTGAAAGGTCAATTGAATGCGATCTTCTTCAGAATAGTCTGCAGGATCAGTTAATCGAAAACGCAGCATATGACTGCTGGTTTCATGACACTGAGACAACAGTAAATGTGTTGAGTGACAGCTTTTCTCTGAAATTGTATGCAGAGGCCAAAGTCTAGTAATCACAAAGTGATGTCCAATGATAGTCGCCAAATGAATAAACTGGAAATCACGTCGACTGATCACAAGAGACTGAGGGGGGTGAACTGCATATGGCCATCAGGAGTTATCAGCAATAGAGTAGAGAAGAGATGTTCACTTTGACAATTCACACGCGAATAATGGAAATATGGATGAAAAGATCACGTGGAAGATGTCTATATATAGATTGATAACTGTTTGATCAACAAAGTGGTCCCATTTAGGAACTTGAATTCGCCTTGGAAATAATAGATGGCTCTATTTGTTCATATTTGTTGCCTGTGCTTTTGAGTCACCCATATATCTCTTTTCTTTTCCTTGATTTCATCATTGAGGGGGAAAGACGGATTGTCTTATTGTAGAATCAACTATTTTGCAAAATATTTACCAACTATGCGGACTTCCATCCCTGCTATTGTATCATGCAACTGGCAGAACCAACATACATCGCGGTAGAGACATGGAAGTTAAAAGCCTCCAGTCCGATTGAATCCACCGAGTTCTCGACCAAGTGTCTTTATCTGATGGAGGTTTTGTAACTCACATAATAAGCCATCCCTCTATAACCTTTGTCCCTGTTCTCGAGGCCGCCTCACTCATATCTTACATTGCTCTCCCGCTAAGGAAGCATTCATTTCAATAGTATGTTATATCAAAACTTCCTTGGGCCAAGAAGCTGTTTAGAAGATTTGGGGACTAAAACTCCAAGCCCTGGTAATGCCACCATGTATGAACTTTTCTAAACCCTTGCCTGGATTTGCTTCACCCGAAAAAAACCGCAGTGTTAGTAAAATCTTCAAGGGCGTATTCTCGGACCATTTTCAGATGGTCATGGGACTGGCACTATCATGGCCCAGGTTACTGGAAATTCAGGGATGACGAGCAGCGCATTTCCTGGAGGCCTTCGAAGATAGAAAAAGATCCAATCTCGTCGTCCTGCTCTACACGGATCATGTACTCCACCGTAATATCTGCAGTGACATCTTGGATGCGGCTAAGTTCCCCTTGTTGGCGTCGACGCTCCTCTGGCTCTGGTGGCTGTTTTTGCTTCTTGCACTGGCCGCTCATGAGTTGTTGCTGGCTGCGATGATTGCCATGCAACTGTGCGTCATTTATTATAACAACGGCTACTTGTTCTGGCATGGCCGGCTTCATATCAGCTGGTGGCTTGCGCTCAGACATGAACTCCGACTGCCGGACTTGGCAGTTAAATGTATGAGTTCACTTCCTGGCTCTTTGCAGTGGTTGCGGAATGCTTCTGCCACTAGGTTGGCCGGTTGCTCTTGGGGATGAAAGGTCAGTACCCGGAGTATACGCCGCAGCGGACAATATACTTGGGGGAGTTGGAAAAGGGGAATGACGGTTTACTTTAATGGACCGGTTTGTCATTCAGTGGGAATGAGACTATCTCAATTATTGTCAGGGGAGCTGATGCTGTCGACGACAGGGAAGGTTGAGCATGGGTTTCTCTGCATTTTTATGTCCTCCCCCTTTTCTCTCCCGCTTGCTATTTATATAACTTTATTTGGGACGATAACTGCAGGATATCGACTGAAATGCAAAACTTTATGGCACAACCTACGTAAGCCCACGTTCAAGGGATCTCTATGCGGTCATAGAGAAAGAATATTTATCCGCGAGTACTGCTTTGTTTTGCGGGATTCAGGTCCAGTTAAGGATATACCTCGCCGGAGGATATTCAAAAATGTGAAAAGAAATTGGAACAAGATCTGAAAAACTCACGTATTGGGTATCGTCACCAGTTGTCTAGTACATGCCTACCTAGGTAAGCTATTTACGGCCAAATAGCGATGGATCACGTGATACACAAACCGGTAGTAAAAAAAAAACTTCGGCTTCATCCACATCCTGCTCATGCCAGCACAAAATGATAATTCTGCCTAACAAGCGCCGGAGATCACGATGAGTGACAGTTGAGAAGCAAAAAGAGCTGGACTCGCGGGGAATCGAACCCCGGACCACCCCCACGCCGCCCGGGCCGCGCTGGCGGAGAACCGGATGATGCTAAGGGGGTATTATACCACTAAACCACAAGCCCGCTTTGTTGTGGAGCCCGGAGCTCGGATGGCTTAAGAGACGGGCTGCTCGGAGTTCATGCTTCCGCGGACGACGACTGGGTTTCCTCTCGAGAGGCGTCCGCAACCACCTCTGCCAGGGTTTTCTTGCCCTCGATCTGCATACCGTCCAGGCTAACATCGTCGGCCTTCCAGGTATATAGAACAGTAACCTGTCCAACCTGCACCTCCCCATTAGACTCTAGAGGGTCTCCGAGCCAGCCTGTGCGCAAAGACATCTCTCTTCGCGACAGGCTGACCGTCATCCTCTTGCTTCGCCCGGTGGCCGGAGAGGAAGCGTGCAGTTCGCCATAGTGAGGGAACGCAACTTGCCACTCCAATTGCTCGCCGGCTGTACGCTCTGCAGGGGATGCGGACTCGTCCTTAGAGACAGATTTTGGCTTCGTTGGTGAAATAGACGGTATGAACGTTGTCAGGTCAAGAGTCATCAGATGTGTGATGAACCTCTCAACTTCTTCCTTGAGCCCTAACCGTGCGGGGGGCTGGACATTCAGAGAGGGTGGCAGGGATATCGAGAACTCGTAATCAGTTCCGAGAGACGGAAGGAACAGGTGCGTACGGATCTTCACACTGAAGGAACTACCAGGAGTGGCAAGGGTTCCGGAGAAGGTGGACTCTAATGGGCCAAGGAACTCCTCGACCAGCTTCTCGACCACAGGTGCGGACTTGCGTTCACGGGAAAGATTCACAGACACGAATGGAGTGGCAGTGTAAGAGGATTCGAGTCCGGCCGATTTCAGCGTCCGGTAGATATCGTTCAGAAACGATTCGAGCGAGCGAACATGATGGCTGTGCTGAAGGTAGGCCGCGATGGGCCGCAGCAGCGGGTATTCAGGAACCGGCCGCTTTTTCGGCGTCAGCGGAGGCGGTATCTGCGTTCTCCGCCGCAGGTTCTGGCGATGGGAGTAGGCAAGCAAAATGCGGAGGGCATGGGCGACGGCTTCTGCAAGAATGTCATGCTCGTGTGTCCGGGTTTCCGAGGCTTGATCCGAAAGTTCGTCAAGGTCCACCAGGTCGAACATGATGTACAGCCCCTCGCTGATCTCGAATTGGATCAGGTTGTGTAGCGTCGTCACGCCATGGCTGGCCATCACCCGTGCCTCTCGGTTCAGTTCGTAGAACAATTCCTCCTCGTAGAGCGTATCCCGGGCCTGCAGAATGCGGCTTTCTATCGAGTCGCCCTCGACGGACGCCAGCTGTGAGAGGACGAAGCATCCAGTGATTCGATCATCTTGCTTCACTCGAACGCGCACCGCCCTAGGTTTGGACGGGGCAATTCCTTTGTCCAGAACTAGACTTCCGTCATCCGCTCGTCGCAGTGCCGCGAGGCCTCTGTCACGGAAAGTTGGAGTAGCTGTTGACGACGCTGAGTATGCAAATTGTCCCTTTCTCTTAGCTGGTATGGTGAACGTACCTTCCAAGAAGCCATATTGCACTCCCAGGACCTGCTTTTCTCTTGGAATCCTGCATACCTTCCATCCCTTGTCCTTCACGGCCAACACTTCTTCCCAGTACTTTGTCTCTGCTGCAACTTCCCCCTTAAGTCTTGCAGCCGACTTCAGCAGCTTGTTAGCAGCCGCATTGAAGCTCTCTAACTTCCATCCGCGTGACACGGTCTTGATATCCCTTTTCGCGGACTCCGACTTCTGCGGGGTCTTGATGACGTCCGTGTTTAGAGAACCCATGGGTACAGCCTGCTTCAGGAAGGCAGACATGGAGGTTTCAGTCTGGCGGGGCGTGTGTTTCGACAGGAGCAAGGAGATGAAGTCGAGCGCGAACATGCATTCCATATGAGCCTGGCTGTAGCATTATCAGCAGTGGAGAAATCACAACGAGCAAGAGAGACTCGACTTACAGCGCAAACTGGGTGATCTCCGCGCGGCGCTTGTACAGCAGGTCGAGGCGCTCTGTCGCATCGACATCTGCGGGTTCCTTGACGCCATATTCCTCCTCCGGAACTTCACCTTTCTCCTTCTGAGCGTCAATCTCGGCCTGCAGGCTCTGTTCAGTGACGTTGCGAAAGGAACCGCGCTGCGCGTTGATCTGCGCGATCCGGACGGGCAGCGTGTCTTTGGCACCGGTCTTGTCGACCAGGGGCCGGAGAGGGAGGGTGAAGGAGTCGGACATGGTGCGGTCCCGCAGACCAGGGAGCACAGGAGAGCAAGAGCCCGTCTCCCGCGCACACGGGGATCAGTCGAGGGCAGAGTGTTTGTTTCGCGGTCTCGATGTCTCTCCGCGAGCTGCTCTATCGCACCTCGGAGCTGGCACGTGACCACTATCTGCTCCGTCTCGCGCTCCGACTATCGTCTTCCTCGTCCCATGTTGCGTCCAGCACCATTGATGTCGATGGTGCGCTCACATCCCTGATATGACAGCACGAATCGAGTCAGTTAAGCACATTTACCGTCATGTGGCCTATTGCTGAACTTTTGGCTGGCCTCATCTTCAACCCCACAGCTCTGCTCGCGCGAAACTTGCGGGGTCGCCGTTATCAACTATGCCGATCTCTACGGCTTTAGCCGCTTCGTTCCCGCATGCCGTCCCTGTGATAGTCGCTAGCTCCTGTTACTCTTGGCTACCTGACCACATGCAATGGGGTTCGCAAGACCATGTTAGATACGTGGATGACGCGCGGGTACCTCTGTTGCCTTCCTTTTCCTCATCGGTCGCAAGATGGACTGGGGGCATTATGTGCTTCTATCACACTGTCTATAATGGTCTATGGAAATTTCTCCGAGTGGTGGAAGTATCCGCAATAACCCCGTACTTGAGAGGGGACGCTGTGATATTCTCGAACAATGCTTCCGCCTACCTAGGTACAAGAAGCGGCGAAATCCTCGGGATTCTATCCTCAAAGTCTGTGAGGTTATTGTCCGGAGGCACAGAGACATGTGGACTACTTTGTCGTTGATTACGACCTTTATTGCTGCTGTTGAACCACAGAAAGTATATCACCACCACTGGCTATACTGACCATCCGCAATGCACCCAGCTGACGGCCTCCCTGTACTACCGGCTGCAGCCTTTTTCATATACCCTGCAGGAGACCGTTCGGTAAGTCGAGGAGGCTGGAGCGGGATGACTACAGCTTCTCCATCTCCTGGACGCGAATTCTCCCATTTGTCCTACCCGGCTCTCCCGTGAACCAGCAGGGCATCGCGCACTACGATCTGATCAACACCGTTCTGGACGCGGGCATGCTGCCCATCGTTACCATGTTGCATTTTGATACGCCGTGGATGTTTGTGACTAATGACAACATCACCGCTCGCCCGGATATTGGATACATCAATGGAAGCTACCAGAATGAGACACTCGTCGAGGCTTTTGTAAACTATGGCAAGGTTCTCCTCACCCACTTTGCTGACCTCGTCCCGGTATGGGTGGACGTTCAACGAGCTGCTTCTGTACTCGTTTAACTTTACCGGTATTGGTAATGTCGTTCACGCCCATGCACAGCTGTACCATTTCTACCATGACACGCTCAATGCCACAGGACGAATCGGGGTCAAGTTCAACGACAATTTCGGGGTGCCTCGGGATCCAAACAACGCGAGTGACGTCGCGGCGGCCGACCGCTTCCAGGAGATGCAGCTGGGAGTGTTTGCGAACCCGATATTCTAATATCCGGACTCGATCCTGAACACGCTCCCCGGCGCCCGACCTCTGTCAGTCGAAGACCTGGCCTACATCGCCAACACATCCGACTTTCTCGGAATCGACCGCTACACGGCCACTGTAGTCTCCCAGCCGGCCGGGGAATCGATGCCTGCGTAGCAGATGCGTCGGCCAGCAATGCCCTGTTCCCCTACTGCGTTGTCCAGGAGACCAAGAACATGTACACTGGGACATCGGCTACCGCTCCCAGAGCTATGTCTACATCACGCCGACCTACCTGCGCTCCTACCTCTTCTACCTCTGGAACACGTTCCTGCATCCAGTCCTGGTGGCCGAGTTTGGGTTCCTGATCTTTGGCGAGTCACTCAGGAAACTATCAGACCAGCTGTTCGACTCGCCCCGCAGCGTGTACTACCTCTCGTACATGTCGGAGATCCTGAAGGCGATCTACGAGGACGGCGTGCATGTGATTGGCGCGCTGGCCTGGAGCTTCATGGACAGGAATTCGGCGACTATGGTGCGCACTTCGGGATGCAGGTGGTGAATCGGACGACGCAGAAGCGGCTCTCCAAGAAGAGCTTCTTTGACCTGGTGGATTTCGTTGGAGCACGACAGCGACAGACGTGAAGGAAGCAAATTGGATTTCCGTGGATGTGTAATAAATCAGCATCAAGGCTTTCATTGTATAGTCGGGACGCTCCGTACTCACATAGACCCATCCGGTAAATATTGTTCGTCTGCTCGTATTTAGGTGCAGGCTGCTTACAAAGCACAGACCATGAGCCCCTGATCGCTCATTTGCACCAACCGACGAGATGATCTGTCTCATCCGATATTAGCGACCGGAGAGAGACCAGATTGGGTGTTTGGATTCCGCTGGGACATGCAATTGGCACCTCTCTGCCGGCAGACTGCTGCGGGACGATCTATAATCAAGTTCCGACGAGCTCCGTTCAAGGCCTGAGGGTTGATCACTAAGAAACCAGGACTGGTCGTAGCGGCCCCACGATGCCGGCCGGGCAGATGCAAACCACGTTCATCAACCTCACCACTCCGGATGAGGCGAAGGGGCTCTCGAAAACGGTGCGGTCCCATGTCACCCGCTACCAGTGGCAGCGCCAGCCGAAGAAAGGCGCCAAGGCCCTGGCGTACCGGTCCCGGCGGAGGGAGCAGGTCCTGCCTGTCCGCAGCGATCTGCCCCAGGGGGAACGCAGGATCCGAACTGAGGGAGAAAAGGAGGAGGAGGACGCCTCCAGGGCGCTGGTCTCCGCGCCCCCAATCTTCCGCATCCTTGGCGGCGGCCGCGTCGACCCTTTCCGGTCGTACCCTGTCCCCTGGAGGCCCTTTGTGCCGCCTCTGGTCGATCACTGTAAGTGCCGTCCCTGTTTACCGTGAAGGGGAGAGCTGCTCACAGACGGCAGACCTGGTCAGCTTGGCGGTCGATGTCCCGGAACTGGACCAGGAAAAGCCCGGGCGGCTGCGGACGAGCTGGTTCCCTCTGGTGATGTCGGAGCCGGCGCCCTTTCTGGTGATCCTGCTGATCGCGGCGTCGCACTACATCTCGGTGCACGGAGGGCGCTCTCCTGACGTCAAGGTCAACCTGCTGCAGCTGCGCTACGAGGCGATCCGGGCCATCAACCAGGCGCTGGCGGACCCGAAGCGCTCGCTGAGCGATGCCGCGGTGGGCGCGGTGGCCAAGATGGCCAGCTACGAGGCCATGTATGGCAGCGTGGAGACGTACCACACGCACATGAAGGGCCTCGTGCGCATGGTGGCCCTGCGCGGCGGCCTGTCGTCGCTGGGGCTGGACGGTCTTCTCCGCCGCATGTGCGTGTGGATCGATCGCAACGCGGCCTTTCTCAATGGCCTCCAGTCGCTGTACTTCCCGGGCGCGACGCTTGCCCCGGGCGAGACGCCGACGCCGTACCCGGGCCAGTTTCTGGCAGAGTCGTAGGCGCTCGGCAGATGCCATCACTACTGAAGCTCAAGGCGTGCATGTTGTTCCTCTTCGAGTGACCTGGAGAGTGGAGTTCTGGACCAGGCGAGACGATCGTGTTCGTGTTGTGACCGCCGCGTGGGGAAACTAGAGTATACCCGAGCTGAGTAAATACATTATACGGCGCATTTTGGGTTAGAGCAATGCTTATCGTTGGATATTTCTGCTGTGATCTGTGTATATAATGGGATAATACAATTCAGAGTCCATCCTCAGCCACGGCGTCCCCGCAAGTCGTGACGTGACGAAGCCTCAATTTGTCAAGATAGCCGTCAGCTCGATCTGTTCTGAGTGGCACGGTTTAGCAGTGCATGGAGATTGGATCGCGCCTGAGATAGCGGGTGGTCCTGAGACAGGCCAATTGAGGGCGTTCTCTGCTCTCCACAGTTCCCGATCTGGAGAACGCATTCCAACTTTATGCAACGGTCCGACTCCACACGGGGCATTTCCGCATTTAGCAAACTATCTAGTTCAATATCTGGATACAATAGATTGATTATGGAGGGAGTATGCATAAATATACGGTCGAACAACGCGCATGAAATCAGCTCAGCCACCTTTCTTCTCTTGTCTGCTTGGAAGAGTCGATTGAGAACACCCAACATGCCTCGGAGGACAAGTATAATCCTATTTGGAGAGACATGTTCCCTTTTCACTCTCCGAGTCTCCCAACGGGAGAAGCTGGAAGAGAAGGGCGAAATCTGAAGTATACAGACAGAGACACGATATCTTAACCAGTATACTCGAAATCGTCTTTTGCTGTCTTCTTTGTAGTGATGTTTTGTGCCGAAATGTAAGGTCGGAAAGTTGCAAGGACAATTAGGTAGCGTTGCCTTTTTTTGTCCAACATTTTGGTAGCAAGCCTCTGAATCCTGTTGACGAAGTCAATGCCTGGAGCTATAAACAACCGAGACGACAAACTGACAAAGGCTACGAATACTACTATGACAGAGGCTGCTCCCCGTATTGTGATTAAATTTAGACTCGACGTCTCTCAGCTGCCCTCTGCACAAGAGCTCACCTGCCTAGATATATGGTCACCAGCCTGTCATATTCTCCCTACACCCGTATCAGACTATCCTAGGGTAAATTAACGCAATCGACAAGCAGAGGATGTGACGTCACGAGACGCAGAGAAACTGGATGCCCGTATCGTGGTACCGCATGAATGACGACGCAGAGAGCTTTAACGCTTGGTTCAACGAGTGCAAGAACCTAATGACACTAGCTCGGAATGGGCTGCCCCATTCATTCTTGTTCAATTTAACAGTTGAGAGTCCCACAATAATATGATTCCATGCTGAAGCATCTGTTCAGGTTGACACCTGATCGGTAAGGCCACAGTCATGTGAATCATGTGACTAGCCCTAGCCCTAGTATGCGATGGGAGATATCCACCGCGGAGCAGATGAGCCGGATCCTCTTGTGCAGGTATCTACCTGGGTATCTTGGCACTGGATCGCAGCTGACAGGGCTGATCTTGAGCTCCATGCAAGGGCATCAGATCGACATGAGGAATCATGCCATGGACGAGCCAGTAGGATGACAGGGATATAGAAGCAGACCAGCAACGGTCAGGCGGCGCGCGCTTTGCTCGAGGGAGAGCATCTGGACCGGACAAGCGTTCCAGCACTGTACACATGCTCCGGTGCGACATGCCGCTGCATCCATCAGGCCACAGGCCGTGTTGTCATTGTTTCTGTTCTTCTGCTCGTCGCTCCAACATCTCCTCCGCTCCACGTGACTCCCCGCGGTGACGTCGAGTGGGCTGACGTTTCGATCTCCTCCCTCTGCCTGCCCTCTGCTCCCCTTCTTTTCTCTCTCCAGCACGCCCCTCTGGTCGTGTGCTCCCCGTTCCTCTCGTCCTCCATCCGCCAGCGTTCGTCTCTCTGCCATCGCTTTATATATACCCTCCGGACGATGCCCTCGAACCCTGCCCGCTGACGTCGCGGCCCGTCCGTCCCGCTTTCTCTCACCGGGCTCCCCCACTAGACGTCAACCTCTGCTCCTCCACCGCTACCATTGCCGTCTCCCAGGTATCGCGAGAGACCCCCTCTCCCCTCCTCTCTCCGATCTCTCTAATCTTGCCAATCTCCCAGGTCTGAGATTTGACATTTCCCGGACCTGGTCTGACCTGACCTCAGACTTCTCGACCTCGCACTTCGACCCCAGACCCCTCACCTCGGACCCACGATATCTCAAATTCCTCACAAAAACCCTGCATGGCCACCTCCAAGGACCGCGTCGAACCCCCCAAGCGCCGCCGCATTGGCGTGCTGACGTCGGGCGGCGATGCCCCCGGCATGAACGGCGCCGTGCGCGCCGTCGTCCGCATGGCCATCCACAGCGGCTGCGAGGCCTACGCCATCCACGAGGGATATGAAGGGCTGGTCAACGGCGGCGACATGATCCGCCAGGTGCACTGGGAGGATGTCCGCGGCTGGCTGTCGCGCGGCGGCACCCTCATCGGCTCCGCCCGCTGCGCCGCCTTCCGCGAGCGCGCCGGCCGTCTGCGCGCCGCCAAAAACATGATCCTGCGCGGCATCGACGCCCTCGTCGTCTGCGGAGGAGACGGCAGCTTGACCGGCGCCGATGTCTTTCGCTCTGAGTGGCCGGGCCTGCTGCGTGAGCTCGTCGCGACGGGCGAGCTGACCGAGGACCAGATCAAACCGTACCAGGTGCTCAACATCGTCGGCCTCGTCGGCTCGATCGACAATGACATGTGTTTGACGGACGCCACCATCGGCTGCTACTCGTCCCTGACCCGCATCTGCGACGCCATCGACGATGTCTTCGACACGGCCTCGTCGCATCAGCGCGGCTTCGTCATCGAGGTCATGGGCCGTCACTGCGGCTGGCTGGCCCTGATGGCCGCCATCAGCACGGGAGCCGACTGGCTCTTCATCCCGGAGATGCCCCCGCGGGACGGTTGGGAGGACACCATGTGCTCGATCATCACCAAGGTATTTCCCTTGCTTTCCTGCTCCGAGAGTTCTGTGGCGTTATCAGGATGCTGACCATTGACGACATCAGAACCGCAAAGAGCGCGGCAAGCGACGAACCATTGTCATTGTGGCCGAGGGCGCGCAGGATCGCAACCTGAAGAAGATTTCTTCGTACGACGTCAAGGAGATCCTCAGCACGCGCCTGGGCCTCGACACCCGCGTCACCGTGCTGGGCCACACCCAGCGCGGTGGCCCTGCCTGTGCCTACGACCGTTGGTTGTCGACCCTGCAGGGTGTTGAGGCCGTCAAAGCCATTCTTGACACCACGCCCACGTCGCCGTCGCCCGTCATCACCATCCGCGAGAACAAGATCGAGCGCACGCCGCTGATGGAGGCCGTTCGCCTGACTAAAGAGGTCAGCGCGCGCATCGAGGCCAAGGACTTTGAAACCGCCATCAGCATGCGTGACTCCGAGTTCAAGGAGTACTATCGCGCCTACCTCAACACGGCCACCCCGGAGCACCCCAAGATGTCGCTGCCAGAGGACAAGGTCAGCATCCTGCACAACTGATATATCCTGACGGGATATTGCTAACGACAACCAGCGCATGCGCATTGCGATTATCCACGTCGGCGCCCCTGCCGGTGGCATGAACCCCGCGACGCGCGCCGCCGTGGCCTACTGCCTGACCCGCGGCCACACCCCCATTGCCATCCACAACGGCTTCCCCGGCCTGTGCCGCCACCACGATGACAAGCCTGTCGGCTCGGTCCGCGAGGTTGAGTGGCTCGAGTCGGACAACTGGGTCAACGAGGGCGGCTCGGAGATTGGCACCAACCGCGGCCTGCCGTCCGAGGACATGGAGACCACTGCCTATTGCTTCGAGCGCTACCGCTTCGACGCCCTCTTCGTCGTTGGCGGCTTCGAGGCCTTCACGGCCGTCAGCCAGCTGCGTCGCGCCCGAGACAAGTACCCGGCGTTCCGCATCCCGCTCGTCGTCCTGCCCGCCACCATCTCCAACAACGTGCCCGGCACCGAGTACTCGCTCGGCAGCGACACCTGTCTCAACACCCTGGTCACCTTCTGCGACGCTATCCGCCAGTCCGCGTCGTCGTCGCGACGCCGCGTGTTCGTCGTCGAGACCCAGGGCGGCAAGTCGGGCTACATCGCCACGACCGCCGGTCTGGCCGTGGGCGCCACGGCGGTCTATATCCCCGAGGAAGGGATCGATATCAACATGCTCCAGCGCGACATCGAGTTCCTCCGCCACAACTTCGCCCACGACAAGGGAGCCAACCGCGCCGGCAAGCTCATACTCCGCAACGAATGTGCTTCGTCGACCTACACCACGCAGGTGATCGCAGACATGATCAAGGAGGAGGCCAAGGGCCGTTTCGAGTCCCGTGCTGCCGTGCCGGGCCACTTCCAGCAGGGCGGCAAGCCGTCGCCCATGGACCGTGTGCGCGCCCTCCGCATGGGCATCAAGTGCATCCAGCACATCGAGAGCTACGCCGGCATGTCGCGTGACGAGATCGCCGCGGATGAGCGCTCCGCAGTTGTCATCGGCATCAAGGGTTCCCAGGTGCTCTTCTCGCCCATGGGCGGCCCCGATGGCCTTGAGGCCAAGGAGACGGACTGGGAACGCCGCCGTCCCAAGACCGAGTTCTGGCTGGAGCTGCAGGAGCTGGTGAACATCCTGTCCGGACGGCGGACCCAGAACAACGGCGAGGAGCATCCTGGCGAGGGCTGGGGATGCTATGAGAGTACGTAACGGCGTCCCCTATTTCAGACGCAGATGCAGATGCCAATCTTGGACGGATTTCTTCGTTTTCTGTCTTGTTTACTGTTTCTTATTTTTTTGTCTTAAAAGACCGTGTTTCTAGATTCCCCTTTCCGCGAAGCATCTCTGGCAGATATTCTGTTCCACTCCTAAAAAAGTTGATATCAATTGGCGCTTACCTTTCCTCAGGTTCATGACAATCTTTCATTCCCAGTTCCTCGGTCGTCTTGAGGCGTGGTTGCTAGACACTAGGTCATGAAATATGAGAAGTAAGATACGAGGCCGAAATACCTCTATTCAGACTTTGACGCTTACGAAAACGAGACGAATCTGATAATGACGTTCTGCTACATTGAGCCATAAACTTCCTAGCTGCTAAACAGAAGCGAGTCAAGAAAAAGTTCCAGGTCTATGATTCGAAAATGTGGTGGTGTTGCACGTACAACAGTAGAGGTGGTTTTACACATGGATGCATAGACCTTGGATGACTGTATGGGATAGCCATGATCTTACATGTAATAAAAATTCCAAAATGAAGTCTACGTCGCAGCATTGTGAGTTGATGTCTTCGGGGAACGAAAAAGTTCAAGCAAGGTCCCAGATGATTAATTGAGCTGGGATATGCTCATTTAGGGTTCCGTCCCACAGCGTCTAAGAGCGCATCGAGTCGCGTGGAGCGCTCCCAGTGATTGCATATTTGATGTAACGATGACGGATCTTAAATGAAAGCTCTAAGTCGCAACGAAGATGTTGGACGGTAGAAAGAAACGCGGTCAATGTAAGCTTTCCAGTCCGATCTCTGGTCACCTGCGAGTTGCTTGCTCTTCATCAGGAATTAGTTGGAGGGCAGACCAATGCCATGGCCATTACTGCAAAATAGCCATCATCTCTCGTGTACAATCTTGACTGGCAGATTGAGGCGTGGCAATGACCAGCCTTCTACCAACGTAGCTGACATCTGATGACGTGACGGTTGAGTGTGTTCGACGAGGTCCATGCACGTACATCGTTGCAGCCAATTCGACCGATTCAATCATCCTTTGGTGGTTTTAGACTATTTATCTGACCTTAGCCATTGTCCTCAGCAATCGCTTCAATAGTATGCCAGATCTGGACATGAGGCTTCACAAATACTGATCTAGTTATTGTTTCAATGGCCAACTTGGAAAGCAAGCGGCCGACGCGAAGACTCCGCGAAGCGCTGAAGGGCGGTACGTCAATTTAATAATCTACACCTTCTAGAAACACTCATAAATGAATCGACAGACAAATGCCTCGTCGGCCCCGGCGTCTTCGACGGCATCTCCACCAGCGTCGCGACCTCGGTCGGCTTCGACTTTCTCTACCTCGCTGGCAGCGGCGCCACGGGCTCCCACTGCGGCGAGCCTGACCTGTCCATCATGACGCAGACCGAGTTCGCCGCGGTCGGCGAGATGGTCGCGATGCATACGGACGTGCCTGTCATCGCGGACGCGGATACGGGGTTCGGTGGGCCGTTGAATATCGCGAGGACGGTGCGGCTGTATGAACATGCGGGCATCGCGGGGTGTCATATTGAGGATCAGGTAGAATCCTCCTGCGGGTTGGGTACCTAGGTACTAGGTAGTGATACTTGTTAGGTATTTCCAAAACGCTGCGGCCAACTCAAAGGCAAAGAGGTCGTCGACACCGAGATCTTCATCGAGCGCATCCGCAGCGCCGTCGAGGCGCGCCAGGACCCGGACTTTGTAATCATCGCCCGCACCGACGCGCGCCATGCGAACAAGTTCGGCGGAGACCACGCCGGTCGAGAGGCATTCGAGGATGGGATCGGCCGCCTCAAGGCCGCGCTGGTGGCGGGCGCGGATATGGCGTTTATGGAGTCGCCCCGGACGGAGGAGGAGTGTGCCACGCTGGTGCGGGAGATGGGTGGGAGGCCGGTGTTGATCAATGTCTTGCCGAATGTATGCTTCTCGCATGCCTGCATGCAAATATCATATGAATCTTTTCTGATCGATGATGGCAGGGCCTCACCCCCAACCTCACAACCTCCGACTGCCAGCGCCTCGGCTTCAAGGCCGCCATCTACCCCTGCACGGGCTTCATTCCCGCCATGCTGGCCATGCGCCGCTCGTACGCGGCGCTCAAGCACGACGGGACGGACCTGCACGCGTGCGAGGGCCACACGATCAACGCGCTCTTCGACCAGCTGGGGCTGGACAATGCGTGGCGGTTCGATGCCGCGGTGGAGGAGTTTGCGCGGAGGGAGATGGGGAGGGGGTGTCCGTAGAGGGAGATCTAGGTCTTTCGTCTAGTTGGTGCTGCTGTGAATGGAAATATATTATGACCGGTTTCGAAAATTGTTATATAAATATTACTGAGTTTCGGATATGTCACGGTTTGCGTTTAATCAACTGGCATATTAGCTAGTACAGTAAGAAGTATTTAGATGTCGATATACTGAAGCCCGATAGACTCTTGGAACAATGTACATATATCCCCTGAATTTGCTTTCACTATCCGTTACTCGAGTGAGGAGGGATATCTCCTATCAAGCAATTTATATTCCCGGCCTCATGTTACACATTATTCAGAGATTTCGGCCGGTTGTTGAGCACAAATTGAATTGAATGTTCTCGGTCTTGATTTAACGGCAGAACAGGGTCCATAGAAGTCGATGATCAGTACACAAGCGCATTATCTAAATCGTTCACTAGGTAGGACACTTTCTACAAGGTGCCCCAGAGAAGCAATGCTGCCAGTCAGTACACGCAACTCAAGCAGTCTAACTCTTCTGCAGAATCGAAAAGGCCTTTCCCACGGAATCTGTCTCAAAAGATACCGCACAGCCAACCGTCGCATTATCCGCACACTTTCCGACAGCGAACAGCGTCGAGCCATAGGAGCCTCCGAACTCGAGACTGCTTGGTCCCCCCATGCCAGGAAGTACAATCTCCGCTAGTAACTTACCCTCCGGGGAGATTTTCACGACCTTGCCGTCGCCGTTGCGCGTCACGAAGAGATTTCCGGCCACATCTGTGCGCATACCGTCGATGTCAGTCGAGGGACTGTCGACAAAGTCATAGAAGAGCGTCGGCGCCTGCTTCAGGAGGTATCCCGTGTTCTGATCCAGGGCGAATCTGAAGATCTTGTTGGAGACGACCTGGCCTCCGACATTCCTGGCGGACGACAGGTAGAGGAACTTCCCGTCTGGGGATGTCTCAATCCCATTCGTCCGGTGGATGTCCGCTGCTGCGAGAATGGAGGGATCAAATTGGGTTGCTCGGCCATCGTCGCAGGTCCAGAGGTCTCCGGAAACACCGGCTACCGTGTGAGCAGTATAGTTTTGTCCCGAGAGGAAGATCAGAGAGTCTCTGCGCGTGGACACGGCAATGTCGTTTGGCTGGAGAATCCGCTGATCGGAGCAGAAGGTATCAAGTTTATAACTCGTTCCGTTCTTAGTCACTTTGAGAACACGGCTATTTGCGGCATCTGATGTCACAACAGTCAGCGCTCAACCGATGACCTAACAAAAGAATCCAGCATACCAGCCAACAGGACCGTTGTATTGTCTTTCATGAACCTGATGCTGTTGATCAAGGGAGGCTTCTCAGACCCTGTGGAAGGAACTGTGAAAACCGGGTTCGCGTCGCTCAGGACATTCTTGGTACCGCTGCAGGTCTGGAAGAAGAAACCGAACGCTGACGATGGAGGCTGACCACCGCCCTCAAAGTCGACTGCGAAGACGTCGCCCTTCTTGTTGACTCCGACTCCTTCGATAGCACCACCGAATGCATTTGTTGGAAGGTTCAGATTGGTTCCTGTCACCGTTGGGACCGGTGCTACGGTTGCACTGCTCACGGAGGTGGCAGCGACTGCTCCGGCAAGATAGCCGGCACTAATCAAGTTCAGAAGAATGATCTCATGGAAATTCTTCATTGTAGTGACGGATGGGGGAATTGCAGTTAAGATATTCAAAAAAAATGTACAAATAAGTCTCTTTATGACGGAACGGAGACAGCAAGGGAGACTTAACGTGAAATGGCAGGAGAAAGTAAATAGTGTTTGGTAGTCTATTCAGATTTATGGAATGTCATAGGAAGGTGGGTGCTTTTCCGGGAGAATAAAGTAATTATAGGAACGGATTTCTTTCAGAGATACATGAAACCATCATTGTTTCTCTGCTTTGTTTCACTCCTCGATAGACTGCTTCCATTTTATATAAAGAAAGAAAAGTCTTGAAAGAAACAGGGGACAAATAAACCCCTCAATGGCGGCGATCTACTGTACAAAAATCCAGTAGGTCAAGTGATGATCTTCGGTCCCCACGCCCGATCATCTCAACGCCTGCGTTTTAGCCGCCAGATCGGCTCGCGCGATCGGTGATGGGACTAAAATAGTATCCAGTGATGTTTTCCCAACCTATAGGAATACATGCCGGAGTCTTAGGTCCAGGCAGGGGTCCGGCTTGGCAGATAGTTTGCGTCGTTCATGGACAGAACTGAGTGTATATGGGAACCGGGTGGGTTTCTCTCTAGCTTTGTTCGTTTTTTTTTTCGCCTTTTCTACAGGCTCAGATTATATTTACTGAAGTCTTGAGTATGCCAAATTAGATGATTGTGATCGCATACATATGTACTCGACAATGAGCACTTAACGTATGCGATACTTTGATTTGGAGAACCTTGAGACAGCAGTCGATGGGATAAGTCTTCTGAAGACTTCATCGGTTCCCCAGAGCTGCCGCACCTATCGTTACTCGCGCTGCATTGAGTAGTAACTGCCGTAAGCTGGCTGCGATTACGAGATGTAAGATTTCCTATGCCAAAGACATCAATTGAGTTGATTCAGCTGTGTGATTATTGGAGACCCATTTAATGAATAGTTGTCAGTCAGCCAAAATATCAGTATTGACTGCAACTAGTGGCCTTGGCCTCTTTTTGTAGTCGAGTGGTATTTTTGGTCAACAACAGTACTCCGGTCGAACGGCCAGATGAATCCCGGAGCGTCTGGCAGATGTTAATGAAGAAAGTCTCTGCACTAATAGATTTTTTTGAGTTAGAAATTGCTTCGTTTGCCCATTCAACTGAAATTGTCTTGTTGAACAAAAATACCGCTCTACTACAAAAGGACGTTGTGACCACTTGCTGCAGTCAGAACTGATATTTTCGGTCTGACTAAGCAATTGGTTCCATCCTCTATATCTAGTGGACGAAGCTCAGCTTGGATAAATGGTATCGCGATAATCAATCTCTAAGTTTCACGTGGTGATAGCGAAGACTATCTGACAAAGCCTGCGAGATGAAGCTGACAATAGCGAAGATAACTGGCGAATCGCGAAGCTCATGAATCTGACGAAGCCTGCAAATCTGACAAAAGCGAAGCTGGTGACTGCGGTCTCCAATATTCATATTCTCATGTTACTCTATTCTGAAACTCAGGCAGGATCACTTCCAGACGACAATTTCAACGGGCAATGATCTCAATAACAGTTCTTGAAGGGCCACAAGGGGGTGAAGCATGCCTAGGTGAGCCGATGAATGACTCCAGGTTTGTAAATGTTGAACAAAAAACACTGCTCCGCTACACGAAGAAGCCGTGACCGCTCATTGCAGTCAGAACTGGTATTTTCTGTCGGACACATCTAAAACATATCCCTGAAGATAAATGCGATGATGACATACAGCAGATACTGACCTAATCTCCCGAGTTGTTGCCAATTAACATGACAGAGTACTTAAACTGACATCCCGGTGCCGAAGTTTTGGCGGGATGCTGCTTCCCGGGGAATCGAGTAATGAGAACATAGACGGACAAAAGAAACAGAAAAAGGGAATATTGCCACACTGGCATTGTATTATCTACATGGTTGCATATCCCGGAAGCTTTACCAACACTTGACAATGGCCGCAGAGGTTCCAGGACAGATGTTAGATGGGTTGAGAGTGTTGGCAACTTCTGTCTGTCATTCAGGATCTGGTGCTGGAGAAGATCCAAGTCGCATATAATCCCTCTTGAAGTTTTCTTCGTCACCTACGACCATAGGGTGTGGAAAACAGGGCTTCCCGTCCGCTCAGCCGTACTTAAGCCACACGCCGGGCGGTTAGTAGTTGGGTGGGTGACCACCA
>JGI26058J51888_1000479_pt1 | contig 22098 bp, 29 predicted proteins | sample HigsolmetaSP110D_FD_51888 | JGI IMG/M metagenome (IMG submission 51888) | reverse complement strand
TTCTACTTCATCCAGGGTGTTGAATACTTCTTCAGCTGTTGCGCAGACCTGTCGAATGATCACCGTCATGGAGACACACCTATGAGATGAGAGCTTGGTTGACTTGCGACACTTACCCGCGTGGGACACGCTGCAGGACAGCTTTTCTATCAGGTTAAAAAGGAGAATACCACATCAGCCGGCATAACCTCGGATGTACCTCGTCTAAACAAGGCAATGTTTCCAGCAAGGCATAAACTCGCGACCTCTGACCCCGCAATAACCCTACCAAAATAGGACCTCCCTTATGGGAGAGACACGGTCTTTTAGGTTGCATGGCATTGACGCGATGCCGGTCTGGCCTCATGATCGAGGTGGCTCGCGGCATCCCTTCCCAAGGCGGTAAGGCAACGAGCACCGGCACCACATGCCCCTCCCATCCTCGAATCAGAGCGCGTCCTTCCCGGCTTGTTTCTTCACACGGTTCCTCACGAGCACCATAAAGGCATCCGCTATAGCATCAATCACCTGCGGCCGTCTGCTCGTCTCGGGCGCCTTCCTGCGGGCTGCTCCGCCGGCGGCCACGGGGCGCGATAGCTGGACGGGAGAGCACGAAGCTGCATGTCAGAAGACCGCTGTCCGCGGCCTGGCTTCTGGTCGTTCCTTCCTTGGCTTCATGCCTTCGCAGCACTCTGGACGCTTATATATACCTCAGGCAGTCTGCGGGACTTTGGAGGCTTAGGTTGATACGAGCACTCTCCTGCCATCTAAGAAACGGTGCCAGGCAAGGGGCATTTCCTGATATATAGGACACGTGCCAAGACTGGCACCCGATATCGAAGTTGCAAGTAGTCGGCAGATAAACACGCGGAGAGGACAGCTACGATGACCACAAGATTACTGCTTGTGCTCTGGCTGGCAGTTCTTGCTCCAGAGGCCATTTCGCTCGGGGAGGCATCGCCGCTGCCGGCGGAAGTCTGTCCACGCGCGACTCAGCAGACGAGCATCCCGAGCTACGTGCTGGAATACGGTATTTGCCCCGATCTCTTCTGTTATTGTTCGAGCGGTCGCGGAGGAACTTGCCTTCGAATGTGTTTCTGACTTTCGCAGCCCCATTGATCTGGCTTCACAGCGAGGACCCCTACCGGCCCGCAGACATCGGGCAGCAGCTCGTGCATACCACACCCATGGTCAACTGGACGGAGGTTGTCGGAGCGCCCTCGCCGCTGACGCTCGACAATCTCGACAGCCTCAACGCTCTCGGGGACACCAGCGTGTTTCTGACGTCGAAAGAGGGCATCAATGCCAACCCGCAGCCCGACTGGTTCAAAGGAGTCACCCCGAACGCTGCCGGCAAGACCGAGGGTGCCGTGAGCTGTGCCATCGTCGTGTACGACCACGGGGACGGGACGGTCGACGCCTTCTATTTCTATTTCTATGCGTGAGTCCGGGGACATCCGAACCTGGTCATGGGTCAGCTAACAGAGGCAGGTACAACCAAGGCAACACCGTTTTGGGCCTGGAATTCGGTGACCATGTCGGAGACTGGTAGGTCAGCCACCAACAACCTTCCGTAGCAGCCAGCGTCTGACGGCCGCAGGGAGCACAACATGATCCGGTTCTCCAACGGGGTCCCCCAAGCGATCTGGTACAGCCAGCACTCCGGCGGCGAAGCGTTCACGTACAGCGCTACCGAGAAGCAGGGTCAGCGGCCATACGGGTATTCGGGCAAAGGCACTCACGCGGTATATGCCATGGCTGGGTGAGTAACCCCCAGGCTTAACCGGGTTTCTCCACAGCGCTTCTGATGCTGACTCTGCAGCGACCACGACCACACCATCCCACACCTCAACCTCCCCGAAGGACTCGTCGTGGACCACACCGACCGGGGCGTGCTGTGGGATCCGACGCTGAGCGCGTACGCCTACCGCTACGACGCGGCCAGCCAGACGTTCACGGCGTACGATGACAGCGCGCCGGTCAACTGGCTGTACTTTGACGGGCAGTGGGGCGACGACGCCCTACCAGGCGGGCCCGAGATCTTGGGCGAGGCCAAGTACACGGCCGGTCCGAACGGGCCGAAGTTCAAGCACCTGGTGAGGGAGGAGGTGTGTCCGTCAGACCCGTGCATCGTGCTGCCCTTTCTCACCTGGAAGGCATGATGTTGGAGGGCGGAGGGAGGGGGAGGAGGGGGAGGGGGAGGGGCGGTGGGCGCTGCAAGATAAGGATGTGGAGAGCAGCTAGATGATGATAGCCACATGATACGCGATAACCACGAGCATGTCTCCAGTGGATCACGTTTCCGCCAGCACGAAAAGGGGCCGCGCGGGGCTCGCGGCACGTGCGGCCTCTGCGGCGGTACTAGCGCGTACCGTGCCTGTATCGCTGCAGCCAGTGGCAGCCGCAGGACGTGCCGGCCGCCTGCCGTAATCATGTACCGTATGATACGCGGCGCTCGGGACCAGCCAGCCCCGGGCTCGTCGCCAGGCATGGACCACCAGCCTGGCTGGCCATGACGCAGCAGCATCAGGATGCAGTAGTAATCCCGACGTCGTCCGCAACGACAGCGCAAATGGCTCTGACGTGGCGCCGGTCAGGACGCACGTGTAGGATCAGCAGCCTCAGGCGCTGCTAAGGTTCTGCGCTGGGCGACGGGCTAGCGGCCGGCCGCCGCAGCTGCATCTCAACCAACCGCTTGCTCCGTAGGTTCACGCCAGCGGTGGGGTGCCTTGAAACGACACCCCCTGTTGCCCCTGAATCGATCCCTCCTCCAGGCCTGTCGAGCAGACGAACGGTTTCTCTGCGAGAAACGCGGACGAGCACGAGACGGCAGAGCGCCGCCGCCCATTGTCGTCGGCGCCAGCAGCTAACGAGCAAACGGGGAGGGCAGAGTAAAAACAGAAAAAAAAAGAACCTTCCCCCCGGCCCGTCATCGTACCCCAAGCTGTCAAGTCAGTCGTTCTCTTCATTCTCCTTCCTTTGTCTTTTGCGTCGTTGAGGCTGGACGCCGTGAGCTGGATCCCTCTCGCTTTCACGTCCTCCTGTTCGATTTGCCTTTCCTCCTTTTGTTCCCCGTTGGCGGCCGTCCGCCCTCGAGCAGGGTCGAACGGGTCGCGGAGCTGGTCGAGATCCCAACTGACAGTCGCTTGCTGGACTCGTGAATGTCATTGCTCGTCCTGCTCCATCTGCCATCATCACCATCCCGTCGTCGCATCGGGCCGCTGTGTGCGTTTATCCGGTCCTGACGGAGCCTCCGTCGCCGTTTGACAGGATTTTCGAGCGAAGTGGAGTCTGTGACACTTTGAACCCGACGTTCGCATCGCCGGAGAAGAGCCCCCATTTATCTTATCTCGAAGCGCCTAACAGGTGCAATCTGGCAGCTGCGCATTGTCCTCAACGATCGGACCCGGACCCTCTAGCGTGGTCTCCTTGTGCAGATCTCAACCGTATCCCATTTCGGCATCTCAGCGCCTGTTGTTGCCCGGTCAGCCCGTGCGTGTGATCTCAGTGCAGGTGCCAGCGCTGAAGAAAGATATCATCATCACCTGTGAGTGCTTGATCCGAGATCGACCCCGGCAGCCCCGCAGGCCATTGTCCGACGGAGGCGGATCGGGCATCCCAAAGAGGATGTGGCAGCAGAAGGGGTTGTGGTGGATTGCAACATCTCTGTGTCGAGCTGGATGCTGACGCGTGTCTCCTGCAGGAATCCGGTCCAACGTCCGTTGACCGTCAAGAGATCTCCGTGGGCTTGTCGTTGTCCTCCTTCACCTGTATCTCCCGCAGTGTTCTCCCCCGCAGCAGGATCAGGAAGGAACCTCACATAACACCACCGCCATGGCAACCGCGACCTCGCGCCCGCACACGCCGGGCAAATCCAAGTCGCCTCCTCCTCCCGAGGCGCTGCCCGCCATCACGGAGAACGGCAACCATCCTCCCCCTCAGCCTCAACAGAGAAGAACGTCTCTGGGCTTCCTTCGTCGCTCCAAGTCCACCGAACCAGTGGGGGGTAAATCCGGCCGGATCAGCAAGAAGATGCTCAGGGAGCAGGCCAAGGAGGAAGAGCTGCGTCGCAAGCAGGCGAACGCCATCCCCAGGCAGGCACCGCGTCTGCCCGACCTGTCGCCCACCCCGCTGCTTAAGACCTTCGGGGGCGATGATCGTCCAGACAGCGTGGCCATCATCTCAAACCGTCTCGACAGTCTCACCATGTCTTCTCGTGAAACCGGGGTGGCTAGTCCCCCCACGATGAAGGAGAACTTTGACCCCTACGCGAGGACGGAGAGCATGACGCACCGTGGTCGGTACAGCTACGCCGCCAGCGCCATCAGCACGGTCAACAGCCCGAGGAGGCTGCGCAGACGCAAGGACCCTACGCCCTACAAGTGAGTGGATTGGCTGACTGCAATGGTTGGGACGACCGTGGTGCTAACGGATGAACAGCATTCTGGTCATCGGAACTCGTAACTCGGGAAAGACGTCCTTTCTCAACTTCCTGCGCACAGATATGGCCCTGCCCCCGAACAAGCACCCCACGCGTTCTCCCGAAGAGATCGAGCCGCCGAGCGACTCTCCAGCCAACCGCAACTTCACCTATCACTATCTCGAGACGGAAATCGACGGCGAGCGTGTGGGGCTTACGCTATGGGACTCGGAGGGCCTGGAGAGGAATATGGTGGATCTGCAGCTGCGGGAGATCACCAGTTTCCTCGAGAGCAAGTTCGAGGAGACCTTCACCGAGGAGATGAAGGTCGTGCGCTCCCCGGGCGTTCGCGACACGCACATCCATTGTACTTTCCTGATCCTCGATCCTGTGCGTCTTGATATGAACATTGCCGCTGCTGAGAGGGCCAAGAACGGTAAAGCAAGGCCGTCTGACCCGTCCCGCATCGTCGGGATCCTGGACGAGGACCTAGACCTGCAGGTCCTCCGCACCATGCTCGGAAAGACCACCGTCGTGCCTGTGATCAGCAAGGCCGACACGGTCACGACCGCCCACATGGCGTATCTGAAGAAGGCAGTCTGGAATAGTCTGAAGGAAGCCAACATCGACCCTCTCGAGGTCCTCACTCTGGAAGATCAGGACGACGTTTCTTCTGAAAGTGGGGATGGGTCCGATGAGGACGAGGAGGACACGGCGGGAGCAAAGTCGAGAGCAGAGAAAGACATTGAGGCCGCCGAGACTCCCGATACCGAGACGCAGCTGTCGAACGAGGAGAATCCGACACCAGGTTCGCCGTCCAGGCAGAGTGAGGGAACGCGCCAGTCCACATCTTCGAGCGACGAGTCTCCGTACCTTCCGCTGTCCATTCTGTCGCCGGACCCGCACTCCCTGGAAGCCGGGAACGGACCCGTGGGCCGCCAGTACCCCTGGGGCTCTGCTGACCCGTACAACCCCGAGCACTGTGACTTTGTCAAACTGAAGGACGCCGTCTTCGGCGAGTGGAGGGCTGAGCTGCGCGTGGCCAGCCGCGAGATGTGGTATGAAGGATGGAGGACGAGCCGTCTCAACCGCAACGTGAACGGGGCGAACTTGAAGAATGGATATGGCGGGCGAACCGGGCCCGGGGCCGGCAGGGATGGACGCCTGACACGATAAAATCATTCGCCAGACGTTATCTGATGTTCTGCAAAGTCGGGTTCGAAGGCAGCTCAACTATATTGACTGTCGCAAACATGGGCACTTCGCTTCCGGTGTGAACGTGGGAACGGAGCAGTCTTTGCGTTCTCAATCGTGAGGTCGATGGAAACCATGTTTCCTGTCTCGACTCGCTTTTTTTTTATTTATCTTCCATTCTCTGCTGTGTGTGATTGATGCTCGGAAGTTGCTTGAGTCCGGCAGTGAGAACGTACCGGGTTCTTGGTTCTATTCCAGAAGTTCCGTTCTCTTCTAGGGCCGACACTCAAGCATGCTCGAATTGCGCTCGTGCGCCCCACTTCGGATTTGGCATTCGATCTCCGCAGCATTGTTCCTTCGCGACACTCTTTATGCCCATGACATTCACCTCTTTACACCTCTTACAGTCTCTCTTTTTACCGAGCAGCCACTCTTGTTAGTCCGATTTGTCCATCGGGTTCAGCTTCACTCCTCCCCCAGTCGTGAGTTTTCCATTCTTCGCTTTTGTCTTTGTAAGCCACCTTTATGATTTCCCACCTCTCGACTCTTTTCCTGTCCCGAATGAAGGTGTCCCTGGAAAGCAGATTCCCTATTCGAGTGTCGACCGCCAAGGAAGGGCGACAGGATCTCGGTTTACATGTTACCCTTTCCGTGTTATTGTATCCCTTTTTTTTCTTTCAAAAAGCGCCCAGAAGCCGCACCGCTGGAAGGCCGCGTCGCAGCGAGCCCCCTGACCAGGTGCTCTTGTCTTTTCCTCCCTATACCTCATTTTCTTTTTCCTTTCTGATCTTTGTGTTTCTCTTCGACTTCTCTATACCACTGTGCCTTGTGCTTGTGCGCACTGTAAGTAGGTACGTACGATCCGATAACCAGGTACCTATCTTATTGAACCGTCGTGCCGTCCGCAGGCCGTCTCCGCTGGTCATGCCCCGTAATTAGTCATTCTGGTGTAGTAGCATCCAGATTTAGTACCCGCTTCCAAGGCGTGCCAGAAGCCTTTTGCGTTGAAACTGTGAACTACGTCTCCTGGGAATGAAAAGTGCCCACCGCCCTGCAGCGCCAGGCCTGCCCTTCCGGGATAAAGCCACCGCTTGGCGGCGCCCCGATGCGGATAATGGAGCCGCAAGGCTGGATTTAGTGATGATTCAGCTCGACTGCCTAGACAGCAGGTTGCAGGCACTGCACCAGTCAGTTGGCACCGTGTCCAATGAATCTTAGAAGATACTCCCAGTGGGACGCCCTTGGTGACCTCGTGCCGCGATCCCCGTCGCCGTCCGCGCACCTGACTAGCCTGGCGCGCTCAGCTGAAGCGGGCGCCGGCGTCGGACTTGCCGCGGACCTCGACGCATACACTCGACTCCCGGATTCATATCTGGGACCGTCTCCTCTCGTTCTGGGCGGCTTTCTGCTCTTCTGTTTCTGTGTTTCCCTGTCTTCTGCCTGTTGCACGGGAAGTTGGGACTGTTCTCTCCCATTGATGTTACTATCTCCACAGTTTATCTCTTATCACTGACTATCACTATCACTATTCTCCACTTCTATCCCCCGCATTGTCAATCACCGATCGGATCACCCTGCGACCCCGTCTGACTGATCTGATCTCATGACGCTCGAGATACGCATCGGGCACGACCGCTCCAAGTCGCCTGGTGGACGCGCACGCAGCAGCGTCCGCGAGCGCTCCCGGTCGCGTGCCAGTCGCGCGGGGAATACGACGAGGACAGGATCGAGGACGAGGTTCAAGTATGATCGTCCGGAAGAATACTATCTCTCACAGGATGAAGAGGAGTACTACCGCTCGCATAGCAAAGACAGACGATGGCGGCCTTCGTCCAGGGATGGTGACAGCTACTTGCCTTCGGAAGATAGGTCTACGGACTGGGAGGATGAGGATGATGAGGATGATGATGCGGCGCTCGCGTACGGCGAGGCTCCGTTTGAAATCAGAGTGTCGTCGGGAAAGCACTACAAATTGTCGTCGTCACCGCAGCGGCGGCCCTCGTCGTCGAAGGAGAGGGCTCCTTCTGAGCATTTGATGTCTGGCGGCCTTCCCAGCTACGCCAAACCGGAACGCTTCACCTATGCGCAGCCGGCGCAGTTCTCGCATGCGAAGCCGCCCAACCTTCCTGCGGGATACAGCAGCAGTGCACAGGCTCCTTCTCTGCCTCCGGACTGGGCGCCTATCCCGGAGTGCGAGCGTCCAGGATATGTGCCGCCAGCCTCCATGGCCCAGGGACAGACCGTCCCGGGGGCAACCATGCCAGTAGCATTTCCACATCCTATACCAAACCCGCAGGACACGTACCCTCCCAGCTTCGTTCCTCCTCCAGCTAGCACGCAGCCTGTGCCGCCCGCGCCGCAGTATGCGAACCTGCCGCCGCAGCAGTACGTGCAGGCGCAGTTCAGCAGCAGCAGACCGCCTCCGCCGCCGACGGACCCTGTACATCCGCATACTCACCAGCAGAACAGCGCAAGCATCACGATCCCGCAGCAGCAGTATGCGGATCTGCCTCAGTGGCAGTACGCGCATCCAGACCCCGGCAGTGTCAGATATTCCCCGAACCCGGTCACCAGCAGCGGCGTGAAGCCGTACACGCAGAGCGGGACGAACCAGTCTGTCAAGCCCTACACCCAAAGCAGCGAGCCGCAGTTTGTCGAGGTCACACCTGGAGCGGGGAGGAGTGAGCTTCACTCTCACTCTCCGACCCGTCCGACTCGCCCGCACAGCTTGTCTATCCCGAGTGGAAACAATTTATCTGTCGGTGGCCATGCGCCTGGGGTCCGGCCGCCGCCCAGTCCGCTCCTTGAACCCTACTATGGAACATACCAGTCGATCTCCCCGATGCCGTCGCCCATTGCGAGGCCGTCGTCGAGGACGGACGAGAGCGTCTCCGAGCTGGAGCCGCTGGATGCGCATTCCGACTCGGACTCTGGGCGGCGGAGGAGGCGCAGGAGCAAGTCCACTGATCGCGGCCCGCAGAACAAATACAGCGAGAGGAGAAGATCAAGATCAAGGTCAAGACCAAGACGCCGTCACGAGAGACACGACTCGCCGAGTTCCGAACCGCCGCCAACGGTCGTGATATCATCGCCTAGGAGCACGAGCACCACCCGCGAGAAACGGGTCTCATTCTACAACGCGACTTCCGACGCATTAGCCATCAATGCGGCAATCAAAGACCACAGGGACATCGACCCCAAGCCCCTGATCAGGATCCTCCCCCACCTCACGCACGACGAGACGCTCGCCCTGCGCGCCGAGTACAGGAAGCAAGTCAGGTATGACGGCATGGGCATCAGCATGGCCAAGCACATCAAGCTCCAGATCGGCGCCGGCGCCTTCGGCAAGGCGTGCTACGCAACCGCCCTGGGTCGCTGGAAGTCCGAGGCCTACTGGGCCAACTGCTACTACCAGTCCAGCCGGTCCCGGCGCGAGCTGCTCATCGAGGCCCTCATGGGCCGCACCAACGCCGAGATCCACGAGATCAAGGCCTGCTTCCGCGACTCCAAGTACAGGGACAACCTGGTGAAGTGCATGAAGGAGGTCCTGCGCGCGGACAAGTTCTGCACGGCCGTCCTCCTCGCGCTGGAAGGAAGACGGCAGGAGGAGCGCGACCCGGTTGATATGCAGCTCGTCCAGCAGGACGTACACGACCTGCGCCGCGGGCTGGTGAATCGCGAGGGCGGCGAGACGGCCATGATCCAGATCATCGTCGTGCGGAGCGACGCGCACCTGCGCGAGGTCCTGCGCTTGTATAAGCGTACCTACGGGAAGAACTTTGCCAAGGAGATGATTGCGAAGTCGAGGAATCTTGTCGTAAGTCCCCCTTCCCCTGCTCCTCTCCCCGCCGTCCTCCGTACCTCCACATCTAACATGATATGTAGGGCGAAACCCTCACGCACATCCTCAACGGCGCGCTCAACCGCCCCCTGCGCGACGCGCAGCTCCTGCACCAGGCCCTCCGCGAGTCCCGCCCCGGCCGCGCGCGCGCCGAGCTGCTCACCTCACGCCTCGTCCGGCTGCACTGGGAGCCGCGCCACCTGGAGCACGTCAAGATCGAGTTCCGGAGGCGGTACGGGCAGGAGCTGGAGGCGGCGATACAGGAGGTCATCTTGGGGGTCGCTCCCGGCAGTGGGAGTAGGAGTGCGAATGGGAGGGATGGCAAGGGGGGAGGGGGAGGAGGGAGGAGCGGGAGTATCAGCGAGTGGGGGCAGTTCTGTCTCGAGTTGGCAAGGAGTTCGGCGTTTCATACGAGGGGGTGATCTGGTATTCGGTACATTGTTCATATATAGATGTGTTGCTATTATCTTAGGTAGGTTCGGGGCTATCTATCTAGTCTAGGCATGTACACTGTCCTGTATATATGTACATACATGTACATGTGAATAGATGCGGTTTGATCGTTGGAGACACCACACGCATACATACATAGAGAGAGAAGGAGAGAGAGAAGGAGAGAGAGAGAGAGAGAGAGAGAGAGAGAGAGAGAGAGAGAAGAACGAGAGGCGAAGGAGGAGGAGGAGGACCTAGCACCGGGCGGGTCAGTCCGAGTCATTCTTCTTAATCCTGGGTGATGAATTATTATCATGATTATCAATAAACAGCCTCCTGCGTGTAGGGTAGGATAGGATAGAATAGAATAGAATAGAATAGATCCAGCTGAAGAACAAGGGTAAAGGAAATAAATTGATCTTCATCTTCTTCGTCTTTCTTATCGGTTAAAAAAATCTTTGACTTTTTTTTATTTTATATGCATATACTGTAAGTAGGTAGGTAGGCCGGTACTGTACCTAATTTACAGTACAGGATAGCCATATTTATTCTGATAGTTCTTATATAGGGACAAGGACATGAAAAGGGGGGAAAAACCCCGCTGCGCACACGTGAATGGTGTGTTGCTTGCGTGCATCTCTCCCAGCTAGCCAGCCAGCCAGGCAGTAAGCTTCTGAGACCATTCCTATATGACCATGATAGTAGGTCGTGCCACTCAGGTCCAGAGTCCACTCACTGCTCCGCGCTGCTGGGACGCATTACTGTGGTGAACAAGGTATGGACCTAGCTTGGGCAGCATGGAAAAACTCGTCCAGTCCATTCGATGCAGCACGATGTTGTCCTCAAAAGCAAAATAAAGAAAAGGAGTGGATGCTGCTGGACAAGAGATGCTGCAACTACTGTACACTACTCGCATGCCCCACTTATTCGCTGGTCCAACAACTGTCGAGTACACGGTGGTGTTAAGAAGAAAATGCAGTCGAGCTCTGACACCCTGGACAATTGGGAGCATTGTTTTTTTTTTATTTTATTTCATTTTATTCTCTGTCGTCTACTTGGTTGTTTCGTGGGCATTGATTTATTTTGCCTCTCCCCCTCCCCCCTCCCCCCACATAATGCTCGTCTACCGTGGAAGATTCAACCACTTCCACCGGGCGCAGAATGAAGCCATCGCATTATTTCTGTCGTCCGATGAGCCCCGGGTGGGTGCTCCCTTCCTGCTGTGTTGGAGGTGGACCAATCCGCCCGAGGGCCAACCGAGGGAGGTGCTCTATTCCGGCGTCATCCAGCAGGTCCAAGTCCTCGAGGACGACTCCGGCATTAAGGCAGCTCACCAGGGCCACGTCCGGATGCAATTCCTCTTCAGCGGTGATGGAAAAGCAAAAGCATACACGCGAGTTCTGTTCCGATTCTCGGATGACCTGGGGACAGATCCGGCTGCGGAGAACAGACTGCAGCGTGATGATGGGATCTTGGGGCTGAGCAAGAATCCCGAGGTCCCGCGGCCGCCGTATTATTCCAATCTGTATGTCGGCTTCATCACTGGAGGAGGAGGGGGTATTGTTCAAGGCGCGGCGGAGGGCGAATTGCTCATGCTGGCTTTCGCCGACGGGATCGAAAGGGACAAACCGGTTTTTGTCTCCTGGAGGTCGAAGAACAGCTCATTCATGCCACCGGAGGAGGAGAAGGAGAAAGAAGAGGAGGCTTCGATGGCTCAAATCACATGTGTTGTCGGGGACGTCGAAGACTCGAGGGATATTACTCGTTTTGGATTATTCGATGACACTCAGCAATCCTGTCTATTTCGCTGCCGTGCAGAGTCCGGCGGCGACGTGCTGGTCGTAGATACGCCATCGGGATCCATCCGTCCGATAACGATGGCCAAAGTGGCGGGCTGGGAGGGATGGGGGTTCATCTCGAAGACGGTCACCCTCGTCAACGACTCGTGCGAGACGGTGCGGTATCAGATCTGCAATTCGGGCAAGCATATCGCGGAAGAGCTCGCCATGGGGATCCTCAGCGTCATACCGACGTTCGGGATCGACAGGATCACACAGTTTCCGAGCGTCGCCAGGGGAGTCATGAAGATCGCAGAGTGGATCAGCGCAGGCCTGGCGATGAAGAGCATGTGGCACTCTGTCAGGAAGGATTCCCACGGCGTGAGGGGCCTTCTGTTCCCGGGCGACAAGATCCAGCGCAAGACCACGTCCTCACAGCTGATCAACGACAACGACATCGTGCTGGAGCGCTTCTCCTTCGAGGAGGAAACACGGTCGATAATGGTCACTGTGTACGAGCTATCCCGGGCGGGGGAAAAGACCTACTATCTGAGCGATATCATCGGAAACGAAGAACCCCCTGCACGGTGGAAAAAGACTACGGAGAAATGGTCCCTCGTCAAGTCCAAAGACTGCATGCCGGACCGCGCGATCCAGATCCCCAGCTTCATCCCCAGCGTCGGCGAATGCGACCTCCGCGGCTTCTGCGACAGCGAGCCCCTGCAGGGCGTCATATACTGCATGGACGGGGACAGCGGCGGGGATCTCCCGCGGCTCTTCCCCTACACGTTCACGGCGAGCGTTGACCCGTACGCCACGCTGGCGGAATACGATAGCACCAAGAGCAGCTACTATATCCAGTCCAAGGGGGGCGAGAAGATCCGCCGCGGAAGCAGCGTCCGCAACCTGCCCACCATGAGCCACATCCCCGTCGTCATCTTCGAGTGGTGTCGCCTGCGGGAACGGGGGTCCCTGAAGCGGGTGCAGATCGGCCGGGTGGACGTCGACCAGGACACGGACGATGCCGCGCTGATGATCATCGAGACGAAGATGCGCGAGGGCGTCTCGTACTGGGGGGTGTCGGTGGACGAGGACCACAGGGTCTTTGGGTATCCGGAGGTGCATCCAGACTACAAGGGCGAGAAGTGGGTGCTGCAAAAGTCCGACAGGCCTCACTGCCGCACCTACTTTGTGGGGAAGAATTGGTGTCCTGTGTACTAGGTGTCGATGACATTGCTTCTTCGGAATAAAGAAAAAGAACACTGGAATTGATGATGAGACTGCCGCTCGCTGTGATCTATAGTGTGGAAATGATGGATGAGAAGACAGGAAACTAGGTCTGATAAGTCTCTAATGAAGAGTAGACAGGATCCCGGACTAGAGAGGGAGGAGGAACCACTGTGAGAGTGATAAACATGAAGATCGTTTGGACACGGAAGCAACAACGGACCCATAAGGGGAGTTGAAATACAATATTTCCGGATCGCTTGATTCAGAGGGAAACTGATATTCAGAAGGAATCCTCTTCATGGGTTCTGAACTATATACTGTATAGATAAAAGAGATGTAATGATTCACTCTACACCGATTCATTAAATGACGCAATGAGAATGGTAATCCTCAAGTATCTATGACCATTGAGCAAAGAAAGCAACGATACTGTGACGACCGTGTCAGGTTCCAGTTTTCTTTGTAGGATTATCATCGTTATAGGGCCGAGACCTGGACCGCGGAATATCTATTTATTGACATAGCAAACAAATGCTGCAGCACCAACATCAACTTTACCGGGATTCGGTTCCAGCGATGGAAATCCGGGCTGAAACCTATTGCATACAATAAGATACCCACCGGCTGGGAACATGAGCACCATATACCGGGCAGCTATTGAAGTTGATGATATTGCATTACTGCTGCAAGGGGCAATAAAACACAGCCAGTCGGGATGGACGTTCGACTCTGGACGCCAGGGGGAAACCTCCCCGTCGACCTGGTCTGGAACCAACTGGTTTCTGTTCCTGCTTCTCGCGGAACACTGCAGCAGACGTCGGTTGCTGATGGAACAGACAACCCTCGATGGGACAGAGTCATACCCCTCACAGGGCCAGACGCAACATCCAGAGACTAGAGAGACAACCATGAGGTGGTGCGAGTCCAACCCCGCCAACGCACCGTGATCATCACGCCGAGACGTCGCAGCCCGCCCCGCCGCCAGCATACCTCGTCCCCTCGCACATCTCTTCATCCCCCTTGTCGTCCACGAGCTGCTGTGCGACCCTCTTCTCCCGGCAGACCAGATCCAGATCTGCCGTCCTGGCCCGGCGGTGACCGCCGTTGACATCGCTATCCTGGTCAGGAGGACGACGCTACGGAGGATTCGACCCTGCTGCAGGCTCACGCTCCTCGGTCATGCACGCCGATCACAGTGTCCTTTTGCACAGATCATGCTGCTCTTCTTCATTTGGTCTGGTACGGTCTGCAGATTGGCCTAGTCTCCACTGCCGGGTTGGCACGTTTGATGTCCGATGCACCACTCGGCATATCATGCCATAAGTGGGTTCCATGAAGAATAGTGACAGGGTTCTGTTTTCCCTTTTCCCATTCTGCAGGTCCAGGGACGATTTCATTATTTGTGTCCTATGTTCCGCCTATCTAAAGAGTTCTCTTCGGCCTACTGACTGGTTTATGAAGGACCTCGGCTCCACCCGGTTGACACAGGACTAACTCCTCCAGTCGACGTGCCGCTAATTCCTTAGAGGACAATCTTTAAGCTTGATCTCCGCCCGGTGCTTGGCAAGCGGTACCCCATGGGGCGCCGAGCTCCTCGCGTGCCATCCAGATCCTCTGCCCAGGGGGTCTATCCGGAGTCCCATGCACGTTAGGGTTAGCTCTCCATGTCACCCGACGCCAGAGCATCTAGCAGCAAGCATCATGTGTACCTCCGCTCGGAGACCTAGGTACTTCGTGCGTCTGCTGCCCCATATCCTGCTTTTCTTCCTTCCGTCCATGGCCTCGCGTGGTCCCATCGCGGAGAACGACCTCCGCATGCCCCTCGGTAAGTGGGTATAAAGGCATCCCGCGCCAGGTCGATCAACCGGACCAGGGAACCCCAATATGCTGCCTTCTTGTGCGATTGCAAGAAACCGTCAAGCAGGAACCCGGTTTAACATGTGGCTCTACCTCTTCTACTTGCTGCTCGCGTCTCTGGTTTCCCTGACCGGGGCCCAGTCCGCGTTTATTCCTGCGCGACCCCCCGCGCTGCCGTTGGCCGTCAAGTCGCCGTACTTGAGTACCTGGCTGAACGCTGGGAGTGACGGCGGCAATGGGGGCTATCTGGCCGGGCAGTGGCCTGTCTTCTGGAGGTGAGTGTTGTGGGACCAGCTTTCCGGGAGACGTCGCTGACTGCCGCGTCGCAGCAACCAGATCACAGGCTGGGCGGGGATGATCCGTGTGGACGGGGAGGTCTACACCTGGATGGGCATCCCCGGCTCCAGGCTCGTCACGCAGACTTCTTACCAGTACACGTCGACAAAGAGCATCTTCACCATGGACGTCGGTGGCGTGGTCGAGATGAACATCACGTTCCTCTCGCCGGTCACCCCCGACGACCTGAAGCGGCAGTCACTGTCGTTTTCCTATCTGCACGTTGACGTGAGCTCGACGGACGGCAAAAGCCACAATGTGCAGCTGTACTCTGATATCTCAGCCGGTTAGAGTCATACATTTTGTAGTATACATGTCTGCAGTAGCTAACTGCGTCTCAGAATGGGTCTCTGGAAACCGTAACAACATTGCACAATGGGACTACGGTGTCTCCGGCGGTGTTGCGTACCACCGGGTCTACAGGCAGACGCAGCAGCTGTTCTCGGAGGCCAGTGACCAGGCGGAATGGGGCTACTGGTACTGGGCGACTGACCAGGTAGACGGTCTCACGTTCCAGTCCGGACGGGACGTTGATGTCCGCGGTGCTTTTTCGAGTAACGGGAGTCTCGCGAACACAAAAGACAGCAACTACCGAGCCATTCAGTCCAATTGGCCTGTTTTTGGGTTTGCCGTCGACCTCGGATCCGTAGGCGCATCTGGGGCCAGCACGCTTTTCACCATCGGCTTGGCTCAGAGGGATGCAGTCCAGTTCCTTGGCGCGAAGGGCGTCGTTGCGTTGCCTGCATTGTGGACCAGTTATTTCAATGACGATCTTGCTGCTGTGAGTAGACCGTCACCTTTGATGAAACATCTTTCTTCTAAACGATTGTTCTTCCAGCTCGAATTCTTCCACAAGGATTTCCCCACAGCAAACAGACTCTCTACGGAGCTGGACGACCAAGTCGCGCGCGACTCGATTGCTGCCGCGGGTCAGGACTATCTCACCATCACATCCCTTTCGGTCCGTCAGACCTTTGCTGCAACTCAGCTATGCGGCACTCCGGACGGCACGTATCTCTTCCTCAAGGAGATCTCGTCGGACGGAAACGTGAATACCGTGGATGTCATATTCCCAGCGCATCCGCTCTTCCTCTACACGAACCCGACGCTGCTGAAGCTGCTGCTGGAACCGCTGTTTGAGAACCAGGAGTCGGGCCACTATCCGAACAACTTTTCCATCCACGATATCGGTTCACACTATCCCAATGCCACCGGGCATCCCGACGGCAACGACGAGCACATGCCGCTCGAAGAGTGCGGCAATATGATCATCATGGCTTTGGCGTACTTCCTCCGCTCTCGAGATACGCTTTATCTCAACCAGCACTATCCAATTCTAAAGCAGTGGGCTGGGTATCTCGTGGATGAAGCGCTCTACCCGGCTAATCAGATCTCCACGGACGACTTCGCGGGGGCACTGGCGTGAGTAGCAGTTCTGATAAATCTAGTCTCGGTAGTGATTAACGGAAGTTCAGGAACCAGACCAACCTGGCTCTCAAAGGCATGATCGCCATTGAAGCCATGTCCGCCATTTCCAACCTGACGGGACACAGCGCCGAGGCGAAGAACTATAGCGACATCGCCCACGACTACATCCGCCAGTGGCAGACGCTTGGAATCGCGCACGACGCGAATCCGCCGCACACGACGCTGTCGTATGGCGCGAACGATACTCATGGTGAGCCTGGTCATGTAGAACTGCGAAACGCGATAAACTGATACGGTACCAGGTCTCCTGTATAACCTGTACGCGGACGCTGAACTGGGCCTGAACCTGGTCCCGCAGTCCGTCTACGACATGCAGAGCGCGTTCTACCCCACGGTCGAGAATAAGTACGGCGTGCCCCTCGACACGAGGCATACCTGGACAAAGGGTACGTATAGAACATTTCTACGCATCCATCCACCTACTATCTCCGATCCACTGATAACCATCACCTCATATATAAATGCTAATTCAATATACAGGCGACTGGGAAATGTTCACTGCGGCGATCGCCTCGCCCAGCACGCAGAAGATGTTCCACCACGACCTGGCGACCTGGATCAACGAGACGCCGACAAACCGCGCGCTGACGGATTTGTATGATAGCATTACGGGGAAGTAAGTCTAGAATCTCTTTTTTATTTCTTCTTTGCTGTCATCACCATAATTTCCAGTTTAATATTGTTGGCGCAATGGCTGATTATTTATAAAGCTACCCCGGTATCACGTTCGTTGCGCGACCGGTCATGGGCGGGGCGTTTGCGCTGCTGGTGCTGGGGTTGCATTTGCATGTTTAACGTCTGATGGAATTCCATCTATCCTCTCTGGTAGATGAGTATCTACTGTACATGGGAATGATGGGATGCATATATGCATGCTCGTATGTACATACATACACCGCTCATTTTTTGAGATGTAAGTACGCACTTATGACTACTAGTTATGGAATTGACGATGATACATTGATGATAATGTGGTTGGAATGTACAGTACATACCTCTTTTGACCATTTACTTAATCTATCTGGTAGGCTACTACTCAGTACTAATATAGACACATCATAGATCTGAAATTCAGTACGCGCTTTGCAACATGGACAGACATACTCTGTATCTACCCAGGTACTCATCATTACATATTATGCCTACAGCGCAGGTAGCGGCGCCAAGAAGGTACCTTGGTAGATGGGTAGACATCTAGCTGCCTCGAACTCCGGTGAGCTCACAGTGAGATTTCTAATTTCTANGCCTTTCCTCGCCTTGACTCATTTATTTTTTTTTTTCATTGGCCTTTTATTTCTTTCCGCTTTTGTTCCACGGTGGTGAAGGTACAAGATGATAGATGGTAATGATTATTAAAAATCAACGGCCCTCTGCCAAGACGCGTTATCTCTCCCTCCGCTCGTTATCATCAATCATACTTATCAGGCACCAGGGATTGTCTTCCCCTCTCCTCTCCTTCTTGGCGGCGTTTTCCACCTTCCTCCTGAGAAAATCTGAACCACAGTCGACTTCGGAGATGCTCCGCCCTGTCTTCCACGGTCCCCATCTGGGACTGTCTCCTGGAGACCGATGGAGACATGGCCAAGAGAATGAGGGATGCTAAAAGTTGTCCGGAGTCCGCGGGTTCCTTGGCAGCTCGGTTTATCGCCAGGTGCGCGCCGCTATACCGTTGGGGATACAGCGTTATCAAAAACGCCTATCTCCTCCCCTCCAAGACCCGCCAGAGCGCCGCCGTCGCCAGCCCGGTGCTTTCTCTACTGTACCTAGAAAGGTCACTGAAGTCCAAGGCCCCAGTGTCAATACATACGCTCTGCAGGTGAGGAGTTGAATGGAGATAGGACGTTGGGCTCCGGATGCAACCATGAAGCAACAGGACTTCATACCTAGTTGTACTTGCGAGTATAAAAGAGACGCATCCAACATGCCCACAGAAGAAGATGACGCGCCCACCTACTTACCTGATATCAGACAGAGGAGAAGAACGCCATGGTTGCGCCGAATCTCCTCTCGCGCCGCTTAGGCGCATGCATCCTGTTGCTTCTTCTGCCTCTGCTTGCTGCCACCATAACGGCTTCGGCTTCGATCGTCGACAAGGGCAAGGTCGCCACCGTTGACGGCGTCCCGTACTACGTCGGCGGGATCGCAGTGTCGAAGTTGACCGGGTTCGCTGATCTGGAGCTTGCTGCTGCCGAGGGAGACGTGGATGTTGTTCCACTGACGGTCATCCGGACGGAGGAGCCTCTGTTCACGGCGAAGAGTCTGGATGAAACGGTTGCGAATTATACGGAGAGGGATGATGTGTTTTCGGAGGGGTTTTTGAGAGGTATCTATCCCCTTGTTATATCCATACAAGGATGAATGTATAAATAAATAGCAGTGCTAATTGATATATCTACTTACGTAGCTATCTACCTCGCCTACGACGGCGACGGCCAGGCGACCCTCGACTACAACTGGATGGGCATGGCCAGCACCCTCCAGAAATTCGACAACATGCTGTTCATGACGTCCCCGCGATACCGTGCCCCTGCGGCTACTGCTGCAGCTGCAGGTAATGGCACCCATGTCATCAAGACGGCGAACCTGCAGACGGACCTCCCCAAGGGACCGTACTTTATGTCCGCGCGGACCGGAGACGTCTTCAAGGCCTTCCGGCTCTATACGGACCATCAGCTGGCGTTCACGGAGGCCGCGATCAGCGATGAGAAGGATGGCTTTCTGCCGCTGCCGGCTGTGACGGAGGTAAATATTAATCTATGTGTCTATCTACAAGAATATGATTTTGGTTGGGATTTCTTTCTGATGAGTAGGTATGTATCTCAGGGAGCCATGACGAAGAGCATCGCCGTGCCGTCTCGTCTGTACTATACGCCTACGGAGGAGAAACCGCTTGCGGGTGTAAGTTCCCCTTTCTCTCCCTCTATCTATCTAGCATACATAAACCTCCATGGAGTAACATCAGCTGACCTATGGATGACTACCAGCTCCGCATGGGCGTCAAGGACATCTTCGACCTCAAGGGCCTCAAGACCAGCGGCGGCAACCGCGCCTACTACGACCTCTATCCGCCCCGGAATACTACCGGACCTGCGCTCCAGCGGCTGATCGACATGGGCGCCGTGGTTGTCGGCAAGATGGGCACGGTGCAGTTCGCCAATGGCGACAATCCCACTGCGGACTGGGTCGATTTTCACTGTCCGTTTAATCCGAGGGTGAGTCTGCTTGCTTCCTGATACCGGATTCAACATATCCTCCTATAACTAACGACTTCAGGGCGACGGCTACCAAGCCCCCGGCGGCTCCTCGTCCGGCCCCGGCGCAGGCATCGCCGCGTACGACTGGCTCGACATCGCCGTGGGCAGCGACACGGGCGGCTCGATGCGCAGCCCCAGCGGCATGCAGGGCCTCTTCGGCAACCGGCCCTCGACGGGTGCCGTGCCCATGGACAACGTCCTCCCGCTGTGCCACGCCCTCGACACGGCGGGCGTCTTTGCGCGCAGCGCGACCACCTGGGCGCGCGTCGTGCATTCGTGGTATCAGGGGTTCGACCCGAACTATACGACGTACCCGAGGAAGCTCTACTACGTGGACGATGGGTCGTTCCCGTCCGTGGAGACGGAGGCGGGGAGGTTGCTGGAGGCGATGGTGCGGAAGATAGAGGCGTTCTTGGGCGTCAAGAGGACGCCGGTGGATGTGGTGAAGCGGTGGGAGGAGACGCATGCCGAGGGGACGCCGGCGGATTGGAGGGAGATGCTGAATACGGTATGAAATCATTTCCCCTCCTTTTTCGTACTTATATATATATATATATTTATATATATATTTATTTATTTATACCCATAGGAAGTGTATATATATATATCTAACGCAAGAGAAACAGACATACGCCTTCCTCGTCTCCATCGACCAGTACCGCTCCCTCGCCCTCCCCTTCTTCGCCGACTACGCCGCTCGGCACGACGGCCGCAGGCCCTTCATCAACCCGGGTCCCCTGGCGCGCTGGACCTGGGGCCAGCAGCACGGCGGCGAGCCCAAGTTCGCCGAGGCCTTGCGCAACAAGACGCTCTTCAAGAGCTGGTGGGAGGCGGAAGACGGGAGCGGCGGGTACGGCCGGCATAATAATGAAACATGTTCCGAAGGGATCTACATATACCCGTACTCGACGGGCAAGACGCAGTATCGGAATGAGTATTTTGGGTAGGAACCCCCCCCCCTCCCTTTGCCTTTGCGTACCATTGTATTATATATATATCATAAAGGTCAGCTTCGCTGACAAAACCCATACATAGCCCCCCGACCTCCCCACCCCTCGGCTTCTCCAACGGCCGCATCGCCGTGTATGCCGAGGTCCCGGACCTCGTGGTCCCCGTCGGCGAGGTCGCATACAACTCGACCGTCTCCGGCACGACGGAGTACATGCCGGTGACGCTGAGCGTCGTCGCGGCGCGCGGGTGCGATCTGATGGTGGCGAATATGGTGCGGGAGATGGAGGAAGTCGGGGTGCTGAGGGCGGTGAGGACGGGGAGGAGGATGTATCCTGATTCTTAGCGTTGATTTGATCTGAGCTGCTTTCAGCCAGGTCTTGAGAGAGACAGACCTTCCTGAAGGGGGAAGGGGTCAGTTTTGGATGAGAGAGATGAAAGAGATATATAGGTATGTATGTATGTATGTAGGTAGGTAGAGTCTGGTCCGTTTCCCTGTCGGGTATGTACAGTACATACATACATATGTACATACGTACTGTATATAACCGTCATGTCGGACGGAACAAGATATCTGGAACTTGTAGATAGATTTATGTATACATACACACACATATATATATAATATCAGTGCCTACATACAAGTGAGAGATGTCAAGAAGTATGGTATCAAACCACCCCAGTGTAGGCCCGTCTGTAATGTACAATAGATGGACTGGACAATACCAATAACATATCATCTAGTGGCGAACTGTACAAAAATTCAGTATACACTGACTTGTTACGGTACAATGTGAGAATCCCTACGGTAGGATAGAAGGGTCTCTTAAGTTAATTCCTTCAATTCATTTTTATCTCGCTCGCTATATCTGCCCATATATATATATATATATCAACACACAGTCTGTGTGCGGGTGTGTGGGCTGAACATGAAGTGTATGACGTGACAGCCAAAGCAAAAAAGGAAAGAAAAGACAAAAAAGGCTTGCAAAGAATATATATATATAACAGGCAAAAAAATGGACTATGATGATGATAAAATCTCCACCTGTTCGATTTATATATATATATATATATATAGCCGCAGCATCGAGTGCTGTCTGTCTGCAGATGGATGGACCATATAACGTAATCGGTAAGCGAGCGGATCACGCAAGCGAGCGGATCACCTAACCATATTATATCGGAAAGGAAGGCTATTTTCAACCCCTAAAATAACTTTGCATTACTAAAACTAGCTATTCTTGCGCTGCGGACATTGCGTTCGCCTATGTCCTAGAATATGGCAGTCACTGCAGCGTGGGGGGGCCTGTTGAGGGTGTTGTTCTGTATCTGCTGCCT
>JGI26058J51888_1000475_pt1 | contig 22282 bp, 25 predicted proteins | sample HigsolmetaSP110D_FD_51888 | JGI IMG/M metagenome (IMG submission 51888) | reverse complement strand
ACTTAGTTTTTTTGATTCCGAAATCTTTTTTTTTTTTTTTACAAAAAATGTCACTTTTCAAATGTCCCGGACAATTAGTTAACATTGGATTCCTTTGTGGTTAATGAAAAATTAAAGGGTATTCGGCTTTCTCTTCGGTTCCGTCGTCGCCGCCGCGTCGGTCTATTATTACATCCTCGAGGAGTACAGGGTGTCGAATGAGATTTTGACGGAGGATATCTATGTATGTGCTTCCCGTTTATTTCCATTTGAAATATTAAAAATTCCCCTCCCCCTAAACTCCCACCCCCACGTTGAAGAGCTTTCTTCCTGTCAAGCTCTGGACAAAAAGTCAGATACATACCACCATAACGTAGTTTTCTGTTCTCTCCATCTTCATTCACGGAGCACCTATTTTGCCTTCTAGATCTGAACCAGGCTGACTGAACGATAAATATACAGGCCCTACAAGCAGCGACGCAACGGCTCAACTCGTACATTACTGAGCTAGAGGCGAAGGTGGACCAGCTGCAAAAGAAGAAAGAAAAATGACGATGGCAGCTTGAGGCACTCTCTTATGTATGATGGTACGGCTTGAGCTGCCATCTTTCTTCTTTCACTTTACTATTCCCTATCGCGTTTGGTTGGTTGGTACGTTGGTTTAGCATAGCTTGTCAGTAGGGACAGGACAGAAGGAGCGACATCCTTGGTACCGGATTTATTATCACCGGAATTTTTTTCCCCTTCTACTTATGTTGTAACATGTCTTACTGCTAGGTTTCTGGGTACTTTGGGAATACATACTCCCTCTTCATGATTGTCTATCTCTTGACAGCGGAGGTTAACGAGGGCTTCTCAAGGACATATGGGTAAGGGGCGATGGTCCCTGATGGGCTTGTAATATATTGTCGTTTTGTAACAGGCTGTGGAACGGAACAAGAATCAATTGGATACTGGCATTTTACTGGACTTCACTTCTATAAATATCATTGGCATCTATCAGGTGCGAAAAGCGCCAGCCTAGAGAACCAGCTAGGTTCAATGGACAGATAAAGAACTGCGACTATAGGGCACAGCAGTTTGCAAGGACGAGATATGATCGGACAGGCATAAAACTAGTCGGGCAACGAGACGGGGACAAGAAGGGCAGGCGTAGGAAAGAAGAGTTCTTGTGAATTCTCCGTCGGCAATGTACGAGCGTCAGGTGTTATGAACGTTTGACTTCAGCTGGGCAACTCTTGGCTTCGTCAGACTCTTGCTCGCGGAGGTAAATTGACGCCTCTCTTGGGAAGATTCTTTTGTAGATGGCACGGAAGAGCAATTTAGTTCTTTTGTCAGCTTTGCTCCTCTACATAGATATCCGCGTGATGAACCTACAATCTCTGCGATGCACCGCCATGAATGCCTGATAAGTTCATCAATCACGAGCGTAAGAATGGTAGCTTTTCTGCAAGAGAATAGGCACTTGTTCGATCGGTCACCTCCAAAGCTGACTTGTTCGAAACACCGCATAATTCCGTAATATATGCCGAACATAACGCACAAGTACCAGAGCCATCGTAGAATATCCATTAGATTCTTCGGGAAAGGTAGACAAGGACACGCTAACCATTCGGTATTCGGCGTCTGATATCACAGTAGGTCGAGCTCTCAATCAGCGAGAGACACTTACCGAACATTTCATAAACTCGACTTGAGCGATAAATAAGAATCCGAATGGAATGTAAATAGAAAGTTCTTGTCTAAGTCGATATTGCTCTGGATCCATCGCGAAGGTCTCGTTGACAGCATGGGCAACTTTTCCGAGAGACACAACCGCGGCTCCCAGGATCGTATAATAGGTAGCCAGACTCCGATGTTCTTCGTATGTTGCATATCGAGCTGCGAATACAGCAATGGTCGTAAAAACGCTTCCTAACAAATAACGGGATACACCACTCGTTTCACCCAGCCATTGGACCAGTCTATGGGTAACAGCAGAGATCGCAGCGGCCAGCCAGTAGAATGCGTTCCATTTTAGAGAAATCATTATTCACCCAGAATGTGTCGAAATATCTCGCGCCAGGCTTTCCAAGGAGTAGCTGTAGCTTTCGAGACGGAAAGTAGCCTTCAGAAGGAAAATGACCGGGTACCGGCAAGCAAGGTACATAATCTGAGGGGTTTCAGCAAGTGTTTGACTACCTATTACACCGTGCAGACAGTCAGTTCATGAAGTCTCTTCATGACGATGATGTAGTAGACAACAATACCTACCTGATTTAGGAAAACGAAAACCGCAATTTCCAGATGTCTTAGTCAGGAATCATGGTCCCCCTTCAGAACCACGGATATACCGTGAGCGATGATGGGGGAGTCCAAGCTGGACTCTCCACGCAATAGGGTACTGGGATTTTCAGGTCGCAGTCCTCCTCGTGAATTGACCACTCTCATACAACAAACCCAATTCACTGGACCATGGCGCCTAGTAGCCTGACATTTGCCATGGGCATGGCTTACTCCACAAATCTCGGGTACCTATATACCTCGAAACGCAGAAGCCTGAAAAGAGGAGGGTTGCGTGGCTAGTTCTCTCCATCGTACCAAGTTTCGAAGCGCTGGACAGCCAGCGCCACGACGGAAATCACGATAACCATGGCAAGACCTCCACCAGGGTTACGGGATTTTTGTTTGTCAATCAGCCTACGATGTGAACCATGAAGAGCGCAGTTGTCTTCACGACGTCGGGATGACAGAACGACATGGTTTTAGGTGCGGACAAAGAATATGGGGGGCAAGGATATAGGCGTCGTTCGGAGGTTTGCGGCAAAGAGAGAAACGAGAGGTCTGGGGAGACAGTGTTTTTATTCTCCATTGCTTGATTTGATACTGCATTTAAGAGTAGAATATAAAACAGAGGCATATAGGGAGGAAGAAGGAACACGGAAGGTCTCCCTATTGCCTGCCCTGTACCTTCCGCGGCATCTTCAAACTTGCAGACACACAGGAGATCTACGCAGGTACCACCTAGACAACATCAAAAGCAGGAGAGAGGCACAATGAGACATCCTCTGTATTGCGAAAACGAATCAAATGGAAGGGTGAAATTCGATCGTCAGCAGAACACTGTCTATTGTAGGGGGTTTAGCTTTCATTTTTTTTCACTTATTGACCTTGGTAGAGGAAATGTAAGAATAAGCAATTAAATTGAGGCTTTCTTGTGGTGGAAGCTCCTTAGAATAGTGGAATGCTTGATTTGGGGTTGCGGCGAGAGTCTGTATGTACCGCGGCACATCGGAGGACATGCAAACATGGCAAACAGTTGAGGGCGGGCGGGAGGCGATCCATCCTTATCGCCCGCTCCGAGATCTGGAACTTCGAAGAACGCGCCAAGAACTCAAGTCAAAGACATGATAATAATCATGACTTTGGGCAACTGACATGTTTCTCATGACAGCAGTTCATAACCTACCTTGACCAGATCTCCGTGGAATACTTACATCCTCAACCATGCCTCACGTGGAAGTTCTGACGAGTTCCGCCCCAAGCACCACCCCCGGATGGACCTACGTCCCCGATACTGGCTTCGATCCCTCTCAGGCCGCCATCCAGCCCACCGTTGGAAGGAAAAGAGGGATCCGCGAGCCCGGAGGCCGTACGGACATCACATCCAGACAGCAGACTGCGATCGTGCGTCATCTGGCAGAGCTCGATAGGGAGAACCACAGGGACGTCCATATACCTATTCCAACGAAGCAGAAGGACGCCGCCAGAGGTATGTACGATGAAGTCCTTGATGATGGATTTCGTTGAGGGTTTTTTTGATAGTTTACTGATATTACTTGTCGTGAACCACTATAGCCTCGAGAGGCAAACAAACCCCCAACGTCCGCCGCATCCTCCAGTCCCAAAAGACGTTCAGAAATTATCTCGATGACGAGGAAGCTGCGCTCGCGCAAGCGCAGCAGCACGCTGCGCAGCGCTCCAATGTCTCAAAAGTGACAAAACCCTCACGGAGAAGCTCTACACCAGCAACTCCCAAACCTGAGCCCTCGTCGCGACAAAAGAAACAACAACAGCAACCTTCCGCCGCCACTACACCCGCCGAAACAGAACCAGAGCCCACCCCATCTGAACAGCAAGAAGAACCCTCCGCGAATCAACTGATCAAAACCGAGTGGGACAACGACCCTCTCCTCAAGTCGTACATCCCGTCCGCGCCCTCGGAGCGCGTCATGCAAGCCCTCCTCGCCGAACCGCCTCTGTCTTACAACGCCGCGCGCGCCGGTCCACCCTTGCACCCCAAGCCGCCTCGCTATTTCTGCGCTATCTGCGGGTACTGGGGCAAGATCCGGTGTAAGAATTGTCACGTTCGGACGTGTGGGCTCGAGTGCTACAAGATCCACGAGGAGTCGAGATGCGGAGCATTCTTCTAAATATGAAGTGATATGAGGAGAACCATGGCGAAAAACTCTGTCGAGCAATATCCAGGCTGAATTCTGGTGGCCGATTCCGTCCTCGCCATCTACCCTCGATCCATGAAGGTCATAGTGGCTGGAGCCATATGAAGCGCGAAAGTTCAGAGAAGCACCATAGGTGCTGCAGGCCATGCGGTCTCGTCATGTCCTTAACAGCCTGTCTACCTAAGTAGATACATATGACGACCCTGTGTCGGCAAACTAGCGTCTAGCTGGTTGATAACTTAGGGACATCGACTATGGTCTTATAGATGAGAATCCTTTGGGGTTTAGCAACATTGAGGACATATCAGATGTTCCGGAGAACAGAGGATATTCTCCGTGCGGCGTGTTACGAGCAGCCAGCTCTATTGGACTCAGCGGATTCGCTTCAGGAAACAATGCTGATATATTTCAGCTGATCATCTGTTGGGATGCACGAAGTTGCAGAATCACCAGCGAGCTACAGATACTTTTTCCGTGTGAAAAGCAGGAGCATAGATACCCGAATAGGCATTATAGTCTGATATTAAGAATCAAATGAACGATAATAGAATTTGATATCATTTGCCACACCATACTATATTGTAGTTAAATAGATGTCACTCATGATAGTTCTTTTTTCTCTCTCTGTACTTTGAAAAGAATTTGTTCAAAAGGAACTCAATGTCAGCACTTCATCTTAATCCCAGCCCTCTTCTCCCCCTCCCTAATCTCAAACATAACCTGCACCCCAACAAACAGAGCCGCACAAGCCGCAGCCAGATACGCCAGTCCAGAATACGACCCCACGATCCCCGCCAGCAGACCCTTCAGGCCGTCGATCCCGACCGCGAACCCGACCAGGTTGGCGATCATCATCATGAGGATGTTGCCTACGGCGCCGATGCCGCAGAGGACACGGTACGCGGTGGGGTGGGAGCGCCATCTGTGCGCGGGGAAGATGATGGCCGCGATGACCTCGGGCAGGACGAAGAGGGTGATGAGCCACCCCCACATGAGGAGGCGGAGGTTGATGTCGTGCCAGAGGGCGACGAAGGTGAAGACGATGAGGAAGTTGAGGATGGCGCGGGCCTTGGAGAGTAAGGTGGGAGGACCCGCAGACTTCCCGCCGTGATTATTCACTCCAGGTCGGCCGCTGCTGCTGCTGCGTCCTCCTCCACCTCCTAGAGGAACGTACAGGTATCGGACAACCCAGCGGTTGAAAGACCGGTGCCAGCCGCGCCAGAAGGCGGCGGCGGAGTAGTTGTTTGACATGCAGCGGACCATGTTCTCGGGAGGATCGATCCCGTCGAGCAGGGCCCAGAGGCGGAAGAAGCGCCAGGGGATGAGCAGCTTGAGCCAGATAATGTGGAGGTTGAAGAAGCCCAGCATGCTGAGCTGAGCTGGGGTGTAGACAGACCAGTTAGGGGACGATTTGGAGATCGCCACAACGTAGATGTAGTGCAGGACAAGCTCCATGCAGAGTAAGGTTAGGAGGAAGCGGATGCCGTAGAGGAGAATGCGGGTTTTTGTGAGTGATGCTGGGGGGTATCTCTGTTGGGATATGTAGTCGTTGAAAGTCAAAATCGGCCCGGTCAGGTAGAGAGGCGAGTAGAGCACGTAGGCTACATAGTTCAAGGGATTAAAAGCTGATGGTTCGGCGGGAATGGCGACACGGTCACGCTCAGATAGTGCGGCAGGATCGAGTTGCTTCTTCTTAAGGAAGTCAGAGATGGTTCGAGTTGTATGTAAGATATATACACATACCTCGATGGGACTGCTCGAAGGATAGTCAAGACTCCAGTAATAATCCATGTTGAAGCTGATGAGCCGGAGAACTGTAATGTTGAAGAGGATCTCCCAGCGGGGTATCAATCCGCCCTTGCTATCTAGCCATTCGGCCCAAAGAACAAAGCCCGACGGCTCTTCTCCTGAAGATAAAAACTTTGCGATCCTTGCCAACGGGTAACCTGCGCATAGCTCGTTTGCAAATAAGATAGCAATATTGAATACCCAGGTGGCCGTCGGGATATAGGTTCGTGGAAGCTTCGCGGCTATATTATAGTTCAAATAGAGAATTAGCCACACCTTGAAAGCAGATACCCCGTGCAGCGCGGTTATGAACAGGAGCGCAAAGTAGTAATCGAAATGTGTCCTCTGCTTTAACCGAGCGTCTGCCACGGCAGTCGTCGATGGTTTGACATCTTGTGGAGCAATCCAGGTTTCGACTGGAAAGAAGGCATTGTACGCCCGACGGAGGAGGGGATGGACAATTATAAGCACAAGGAGATATGGTATGTTATCGCGGAAGCTCGAGTACTGCGCATCGGAATTGTCCTGCGAGTAGAAGCGGCGCCGTTAGCAGCTGCGTTCGACCACGGCAAAAGAATTGATACTTACAACTTTGCGACCAGGTATCCATCCTGGAGAAAGAAGATGAGAATAAGTCGAATAAGTCGGGTGGCTCTCTATAGACAGCTGGTCAATATCCTCTACTCTGTCGTCCCTCGTCTGAGGGCATATTCAACGTCGCGCTGCACTGACCTTGCGAAACATCGATCACCGTCTTGAACATCTGCGGCACCGCGACTATGAAGACAATGTAGTAGACGAAGAACTCTGGGGTTCTCCATTTCGACGGCGAAGCACTGTTCGCAATCGCAACCGCCCTAGCATCCTTGCCATCAGTGGGCGTAGCTGTCTTCAGCGGAGTATCTGCGGGGACGGTAAAACGAGTGTCCAAGGTATCAAGGGAGTAGAGCCTCCGAAGCCAGTAGAGGACGCTCATCGTAGCACCAGCATCGCGCGCGCGTCCCCTGGCAGAAGCGTAGCGGTCTCGTCTCGTTGAGCGTGGAGGCTGCGGCGCGGATGCGGAGATCGAGGGCACCGAAGACTCGGCGCGGCCGTAGTCTGGCTCAGGGGCACAACGGTCATTGGACGACATGTGAACAGGGCATTTTCAATTTCAACCCTTCCACAGACCGTCCCATCAGCACTTCTCCAACTCTGGTTGAGCGATTCCTCCGCCAAACCACAGTGAACATTCATTGCTTTCTTCTTTTTTCCGGAATTCTATGTCATCTAGGGACCAAGCCTAGTAATGGGGCATCATGAACCACCAGAGGATCAGAAGAATACTTAGATCGTCGCGTCCCTTGCTTGAACTCAAAATGCATTCATCAGGTGTTATCAATTCACCGATTTTATGAAACCTCAAAGCTTCTCTGCGGTGTCTCTTATTAGTCAGCTTCGAATCAAAATGAGCCATGCAGGAACAGGAAAAGAAAAAGGAACCTTGCAAGGGTCTCCACTCCAACACCACATGTGCAACCATATACGCATATTCATTTCCCTTGCTCTCGTTGTTCCACTTGATTCTTTTTTTTTGCTCTTATCCCGCTCCCTATCTATCATCAGGTCTGCTCCCAACAGCCTTATTCACGGTAGTGGCACACCGTAGCAGTCGACTAGCCTGCAACAAGTCGCACTTGTGCCCTTCCTATCAACGTGTCCTGCGGCAGCTAACATGTAGCTGTAAGTGCTCTGACCAGGCCTTGATAAGGTTTTGATACGGTTTGCTTTGAGCGGTGTGATGTGATCCTTCCAGAAATACTGCGTCCAGAATTACTTATTTCAGGGCGATATTCCGTCATCCTTGGCGGGAAAAGCGGAACCACATTTTCCCTCGAGAATCTTATCCTTCCCGAGTCGTCATCTGTTCTTCTATTATTGCGCTCAAGTTGTTTATAGCGAACCGATCGGGGACATACGAACAGAAAGTTATGCCAGATACCAGTTTGGAGGTTATCGGGGTAATTCTTCGATCGAAGAAGTCGGAGCAAAACTCCCGATACAAGCAGACGGCATCGTCACTACAGAATACAGTGATACACAGGGCCCATTACCGATTACGGAGTACTTCACAGCTGCCGGACCAGGTTCTCAAGGGATAACTTGTGGAGACATCTGCGTATGCGGCACGCTTGGGCTGCAGCTAGAGAATTAGACGGTCGACCATTGCGGCGTCCTCAGTGTAGGTCCGCATTTAAGGGACAGTTTCTCCCTTTATCCGCAGTCACCTGCCTTTAATGTCTCCCGCAATATATTCTTTCCGTTCAGACTCCTCGCCGTCCGTAGCTCCCTCAGGTACGAAATACTAATGTGCGGCTTCCTCGGCAGAACAGAAAAAGGTTACTGTGGATGAGACATCTCGCATGACTCGAGAGTCGATGGCTCGATGGACTTTCCGATGAGGGGACGTCTAACCATAGCTCCTGCGGATCCGGTGGGTCAGTGATGACAAGTCCACTGTCCATCACGACGGGAGCTATAAATAATAGCCGCGGTTACGGACTGTTCGGATGGTTTTTTTTGGTTCCGATACTGGAAATTTTGCTGATATGCTGCAGCAGGAAATAATAATGCATCTCTCGGTGTAATCAACGGAAAGGCGAGCGTCACCGCCAGAACCAATTGGAGTTGTATACTCGATCGATGAGAACAGAAAACTGAAGATAAATTGACTTTGCTGTAATTAGAAATTATTTGGAGAAGGGAACATTCAGAAAGAATTAGCCATGAGGGTGATTTGAGTGGAATTCACAAGTAATCCTGTCAAACAGGAAAACCCGACATTACTGACCCTTCTCCTTTCGATTTCTCCGAAGTCGCGGACTCCGAGAGCTTGATTCAGGGGTGGGTCGCGAGGTCCTGACTTCGAATATGCATTGATCAAGCAATCTTGTTTCTGAGATCCACGAGTGACAACTTAGGGGAGGACCCTGCGAGCTTGCCTGATCTGGCAACAGACGATTGTCGCCCTCCTACCTCGCGACGAATCAGAGCAATGTGATCACGTGACAACCCCCTCTGCGCAGCAAACAGCCAAATACGGAGTTGCAGATGGATGATATCATCGTCATCATTATCATCACCATCAGCCGAGCAACAAAAATCACCGTAGGAAGAACTACACGTCTACCACTGCCTGAGTTACAACAGCGGAACCATGTCAGCCAAGCGGGTATGCTTAATCTCCCGTGCACCATCTGCAGGTTGCTCCTCTGCTAATCGCCGATCGCCAGATCGCGTTCAAAGTCCATGGAACGGTTCAAGGCAAGCCGCCCGGCCCCGCTCCGTCCGTTTCACTTCCTAGGTCGCTAACCTGCCCATGTCTACAGGAGTGAACTTTCGGTATGAACCTGGAGCCCTGTGACCCAAAGGTTCTTTTAGTCTTGTTCGTTTCTAATGCAAATATCTGTTGTACTCTTTAGTGACTTCACCCAGCGGCATGCAAACGAGTACGGCCTGACCGGCTGGGTCAGAAATACTGCAGATGGAAAGGTATATATACACGATGCATATTTCTTCACATCTCCAAATCTGACCGTTCTCCACCGCCCGAAACGACGCTAGCGCATCTGGGTATCTAGGTGCAGTCCTTTGCAGCTACTAACTCGGAGCAGGTCGAAGGCGAGGCCCAGGGTGACGAGGAGTCGCTCCAGAAGCTGCTGAAGGACATCAACAAGGGACCGCGTCTCGCGCACGTCGTGAAGCTCGAGAAGAAGGACATTGACCCTCAAGAGGGCGAGAGTAACTTTGTCATCAAACGATAAATGCTTTTCCAAGTTGAATCACATGCTGCCAGCAGCCATCCCTTCTCCAACACCTATATTTCTTACTAGGTATTAATAGAAATAGCCCACCAGCCACCACGACATTAGCTGAATGGAGGCTTCGTTTCTGATAAACGAATCACAAGCTTTTTGATACCTACGTATCTTGCTCCCTAGCTTTCCCCTGTATGTTCTCCTCACTTCTCCTCACGGTCCCTCACTACTCCTCATGTGGCTCAGCGGGTGTTATATCTCGGGAAAGGCTCGGGGATCATCGCCACCATACTGTGTCCGGGATTGACTCGGTCCCCGCAAGGCTGAAGTTCACAATAAGAGTTTACTCCATAATAATGTGGACAGAACACATCATTTGTAATTTACGTCACTTCGGGTACTGAAAAGAAAGGTCGATTTCAAATCCGTTTTTCGCTGTGGAGAGCGGAACAAGGCTAAGCAGACCGGAACGCCTGATCCGTGAAGTTCGAGGTCATTTGCGGTGTTTTTTCAAACCCCGGACGGCCAGCCGTCTATTGTTGGCAAGTTGCATCGTGCCCGGCGAGCAGTTTTCGGCGAGGGTTTTGACGCATCGGTGTTCTTCAGACAGGCCTCTTTCGGCCCTTCGGGGGGGGCCGTTGGCGCCCGTGCCGAGTCGGGATCTTTGCACAAGGGACCGGTGACTGAGTCATGGCCACCTCCTCCGTCCCGGGATCTCCCGATGTCATGTGCCCTCGCTTGACACCGCCTTCCGCGTAAGATACCGTCACCGCGATACGATCGCCCTCAAGACGTCGCCGTCAAGTCTGCTAGAAGGCGCGCCAGTGCCACAATGGGGAGCGTTTCGAGCGCGCTTTCGACTGGGTGCATGTCTTATCTGATGTTGTGGACTGTCCTGCCTCACTGGCGTCGATGCGCGTCCGAAAATAGACCGAGAAAACGGCCAGCAGAGCCTATGAAATGCCTCGAAACAGCGCTGACCACGCTGCACCCTAGCCAGAGCGGCGCAGGGCGGAAGTTCCAGAACAAACGGGGACCGCCAGCGTTACGGTTACGGTTCCGGTTGCCGATGGGCGGTCCTCCAGACAGAACTATACAGCTCCCTGGGGAATATCGGGACTCACTGCTGTGTCTGCGCCAGAATGTTTTCGTGCGAATTTTCGAGCTTCCTTTCGTATCTCTCCCTTTTCCCATGTGTTCTTCGTTATAAATATCTCTTGCTTCGGGTCGCTCGTTAGGATGTGTACATACTCTACTTCTTCCATACCAAGTATCTAGTCTTATATCAAGACAACAAACAACACGACATCCTTCTCATAACATACAGATCGTCTCTGGCTGGTCATCTTCATCTTATCCCTCTACGTCGGATCTACCTATTTGAATACCCAAAGAGATCTATAAAGCCCTACCAGAGAACACCGTCGTCCCATCCTTATATACATCCTCCATCTATACATCTACACATGTACTCGACCACAACCACGGCGCCCATCAGGGCTGCCTCGATATTCCCCAAGAGCGGTCTCCGTGTCGGGACCTTGAGATGCTGCTACTCGAGCACATCGCCAGCGGCAGCAGCAGCACTGCGTGCACGCACTTTCTTCGCCTACAACCACAGCAACCGGCAGATCCAGAAGAGAGATTCCGGGAAGCGGGTGTTCTCGACGACGCCCCGGACGCGGATCAGAGATTTCTTCCCGCCGCCAGAGACGGAACACATCAAGGACTTGGAGTCGGCATGGGGGCATCCTGTGTAAGTTTCTCCCTTCTTTTTCAATCATATATATATATATATATATATATATATATATATCTTACTCCCTTTGACGTTGCCACATGCTGGCCCAACATGTGACCACATTCCAGAAGTATATATGAGAATTGCTAACGACATCCTCGAACCAACAGATATACCGAGGAGCAGATGCGTGCCATCACCATCGCCCACAGGGAGGCGCGGGACTGGTCCGATTGGGTGGCGCTTGGCATGGTACGGTTCTTGCGTTGGGCGACGGACCTGGCGACGGGATACCGGCACCCGCCCGAGGGCGTGAAGGATGTGCCCAAGAAGTTCGAGATGACGGAGCGCAAGTGGCTGATCCGGTTTATCTTCCTGGAGAGCGTGGCCGGTGTGCCGGGTATGGTTGGGGGGATGCTGCGGCATCTGCACAGTCTAAGGAGGATGAAGAGGGATAATGGATGGTGAGTATCTAACTCGATCTATATGAGTCTCTGATTACATCCTCCAGACATACGGGATGTTTATGTACCGGAAGAGAAAAAAGCAGCTAACAAGTGTGAAAAGGATCGAAACCCTCCTCGAAGAGGCCTACAACGAGCGCATGCACCTCCTCTCCTTCATGAAGCTCGCCGAGCCGGGCTGGTTCATGCGGCTGATGGTCCTGGGCGCGCAGGGCGTCTTCTTCAACGGCTTCTTCCTGTCGTACCTCATCTCGCCGCGCACCTGCCACCGCTTCGTGGGGTACCTGGAGGAGGAGGCGGTCATCACGTACACGCGGGCCATCAACGACCTGGAGGCGGGCAAGCTGCCCAAGTGGAAGGACATGCCCGCGCCCGAGATCGCCGTCAAGTACTGGAAGATGCCCGAGGGCAAGCGCACGATGCGCGACCTGCTGCTGTACGTGCGCGCCGACGAGGCCAAGCACCGCGAGGTCAACCACACGCTGGGCAACCTCGACCAGAAGCGCGACCCCAACCCGTACGTGGCGCAGTACAAGGACACGAGCCGGCCGCGGCCCAGCAAGGGCACGGACGTGGTGAGGCCGACGGGCTGGGAGCGGCATGAGGTCATCTAAATCTCGGAATCTTATAGACCGATTGTGTTTCTTCCTTTTGGATTTGGATCTTTGATGTGTTCGTGATACGGGGTTTTTTGTTCATTAGACGGTTGATTATCAGGGCCTTCCTTAGATATTTCTTTATTCCTGCATCGAGGGCTTTTCTGTTTTTGTCTACGGGACTTTTTTGCTCTTTTTGTCTTTCAGGTTGCACTCCACCCGTCTCATTACTACTCATTATTAGTTCCACACATGGGCGGTCCTCCCCTCAATGCACAGTCCAGTTAGACACGGCTTTTGCTCTCCCTTCTCCGTTCCTATCTCCTTTGTTTCAGCCATATCCAAGGCTCCTCAACTCACGCTGCAGCCAGCCTTTTGAGGTAAACCCCGCAAAGAGAGGCCTGATAAACGAACAGACATTATTATTCGATGGATCCCTGAGTATCTAATAGTATAGAGACACCATGAGTACTAGCTCCTGATGCACTGTGCACACTGCCATAGACTCGTGGATAGACCTCTAGGGCTGAAGGCGCCGAGAAACATTGACCCAATAATGTTCTTTTTCTCAAGGATCCACCTGAGCTCTTTTATGTCTTGCTCTTCTATGATGATGAAACAAAACATCCGAACAACACGTGGCCTGCATAGATAAATAATGAACAAAGAACATCACGGCTCCATGATGAGAATCTGCCGGCCCGGCCAGGGGGCGCCCCGGAAATGCGGATCGTACCCATGGAATAATCAGGGAGGCAGGGCTGGCAGGGCGCGGCCACGAGGGCCTAGCGCCAGCCACCCCGTGACCCCGTCGGCCCTGGCACGCGACGAGGCGGGCGCGGGCTAGACCGGAACGGGGAAGATGCCAGCGTGGGCGGGCCCGGGGCCATGGTCGGGCCGGGGCGAACGGCTGCTTCCCGAGGCAGGAGACGCGCAGCCCGTGAGACAAGCGCGGCGTCGTTGGGCCGCGCTGCTGGATGCCAGACATGCTCTTGTTGTTATTATCGTCGAGATAGAAGTGGGTTTGGGAGACGCACGTCATGTCTTCCACGTCGAGCCTGGCCAGCTTTTTCTTTGCCCAGCTGCACGTCGCGCTGCACTCGCATCTGCAGTTTGTTCCAGGTTCGCCTCGTGCAGGAGAGGGGGGGACGGAGTCCATCTCCGCCGGCTAGCTCGGGCGCCGGCGTGCCCGCTGCCCCTGGGCGACTATCCCTGCAGCGGCCCCGGAACCGATCCAGAGCCCCCTTTCCAACCCCTCTCCCACGCCCAGAAGGACAAGAGCGTGGATCCAGGTCGCTATTATTATTCCTGCACGCTCGATAGTCTCGGAGGACACAGATCATCGACCAAGGCATCTTTTCGCCCATCGTCTGCTCTCGACAGCTTGCCCATTCCCACGTCTTACCACACACACACCACCAGCGGTCCTTGCGCGCAGAGAGAGGTTTAGATACCTCCACTTACCTTACTCACCGTACGGCTTCACACGCACTTGCGGCGTGCCCTCTCTTGTCCACACGCGATCCCCACGCGTTCGAACACACACACACACATACACACACGTTCACCGCAGCCATGGGTGAACACGTTGAATCGGAGACGACGTCGCCGCCAGATTATCGTGCTGGCTCTCCCGACCCGTCCATCGTGCCAACGCCCGCCATCTCCTCGTGTCCCTCGCCGGACCGCACCTTCTCCTCCGTCTCCTCCGTGTCCAACTTCTCCGCGACCTCCTCCGGCGATGCGAGGTCGACCGTGTCGGCCTCGTCCCGGCGACGGGGCTACATCCGCACGACGGGGGCCGAGTTCGCCGAGTCGGCCAAGCATCGCGAGAGCGTCATGAGCCTGGGCAGCATCGCCCACTTGCAGTACTACTTCGCGCGCACGGGGTTGCTGGACGGCAAGGGCGGTACGATGGCGCGCCCGAGGAAGAAAAAGGACGACAACGGCGCCCCCAAGGTGCTCCTCACCCAGCAGGCGGAGGACGGCGATGACGTGGTCGAGAGCCCGATGGACGAGGCGCCGGACGGGGCCGATGGCGATGTAGACGACTTCATCATGCTCCCGCCCACGGTGAGCACCTACGCCGTCAAGACACACAACGTCCCGCCTCCGCCGGACCTGGCGGCTCTGCGGAAAGACCTGGTCGAGGCGCTGGACAAGGCAGAGCACAGCATCGAAACGATGGACAACGACGCGCCGCCCCCTCCGTTTCCCCAGTCTGCGCGGAGCAGCCCGCGCAACAGCCTCTCGCTGGAGGTACCGCGGGAGTCGGGCGAAGAAGGCTCCGACCACCCCAGCGGGTTGCCTCGGGAATGGCAGGAGTCCCAGGGCGTGCGGATCCTGGATGTTGTCACGCTGGCCATCCGGGCGGCCAGGATATACTACATCTCGCATGAGCGTCCCGACCGTCTTGCAGCGATCAAGAGTGAAAAGAAAATCCGAGAGGAACTGCTGGCGGTGCTGGACGTCCTGAAGCGGTGGGCGTCGCGGAATTTCGTCCTCGGCCTGCGGGACGAGGAGCGCGCAGCCATCCTGGGCTGGATGTCCCAGGTGCGCTGGATGCTGGACGAGGAGCGCAAGCTGGAGGAGCTGGAGGCCAAGGAGCGCGAGAACTGGCACTGGGCCCGCGGGGACTGGACGGGCAGGGAGCGCGAGCGCGAGGAGGCGTTCCTGCGATCGCTGGAGCGGCCTGAGGCACCGCTGCCGCCGTGGACGTCGGTCGACGACGGCGCGCTCCCCACGGCGATGCTGGAGCGCCTGCGCGACGGCCGGGAGCTCGTCCGCATGCACAACCAGGCCGTGCGCAAGTCCAAGCGGCCGTTCGGGCAGATCAAGTACTTCCACGACGACGTCGCTAAGCCCTACCGGTGCGCGGACAACCTGCGCTACTGGATCAAGGCGGCCGAGATCCGGTGGGAGATCAAGCTGGAGATGGACGTCATGGGCGTGGTGTACGGCAGCAGCGACGAGGCGTGGAGGCAGTTCGACCGGGCGCTCCTGGCCTGGTGCAAAGGCGTGCGCGAGGAGCTGGTGCGCGACTGGCTCGAGACGCCCCCGGCGCCCCCGACGACGATGCCCCCCGAGGAGGACGCGGGCGCCGCGTGAGGAGAGAGGGCGCGGCAGGTCATGCCCTGGGTTATGACAGGATGAAGTTGATTGGTACACGTAGTAGTGCGTTTTTGGTTTGCTGTCACTCTAGATACCCTTTCTTTTTGCTGCCTTGTGTGCGAGTCTCATCTCAGATCGACCCGAGCGGCCCCTGGACGGCCCGGATATCGATGGACAGACTGTGAAGTATGCCACGGCTCTCTGTGCAAGTAGCCAATGTGAATCTTGTTGGACTCATGGATGTAGGATATCTCCGGGAGAATGTCAATTGGATCAGCAGCACATGTCGTGTACAATGGCTTCTCTATATCATGGAAGCCCTGCCGGCGCGCTCCGTATATCCCGCGCAGCTCAGTAGATCTGGACCGTATAGCACGAAGAGAGACGAAACGAGAGGGCAACGGACGCCATCGATCAGGATACTCTCAGAATAACATCAGAATCATCGATCAGGAGCGTCCAGGAAGACCCAGTCTGTGCAGGCAGCATGGGCTCCCGCGGCGCTCAGCCCTGGCACGAGCTCCGTCCAGCATGGCCCCAGCGATCCCCTGCCGAACATGTAGATCCTCCCCCTCGAACCATCCGGCTGCGCGTCCTCGAGACCATCCTCAACGAACTCACGCCGCCCGGCGCTGGTCTGTTTGCCGCCCGCGAGAGCCCGCAGAGGGAGTGGGAGAGCAGAGAGAGCGACGCTGCGCGCCTGCGCGCCGCCGCCCGCCCGCCCCGGACCGCCTCGCTGCCCTCGTTCCCTCCATCGTCGCGCGGCCTGGGCATCTGGATCCCTCGAGGCCGCCAGCAGCCCAGGACCGTGACTGTCTCCATGCCCGCGCCATCCACCAGCTCTTCGTCTGCCTCTGCCCCGACGTCTTCCTGCCAGCCGTCGAGCACCGCCAGCAGCACCTCGCTGCCGGGCCCCTCGCCGCCTGCTGATCCGACCCCCTCCTCCTCGTCCGCCTTTCCCCGGAGAGTCAAGTCCAAGGGTTCCCTGCGCAGCACCACCAGCAGCCACCGCGACGACGATAAGAACCACGGCCAGAGTGGCGGTGACCACCACCTGAGCCTCCTGGTTCCCCACGCCTCCGTCCTCCGCCGCCTGTCCCCTGGGCTCGCTGCCCGCGTGAAGCTGCTGGACGGGTCCGCTAGGGCGACGCTGCATATCAACCGCCCCCAGAACGTCGTTGGCAAAATCCCCGAGCACCAGATCAAGGAGCTCGATAGCCTCCACCGCAATCTGTCCATCAAGGTCGAGAAACGCGGCCGGGCCTGGACCGGCAAGCGGTCCACACAGGCAAACCCCCCCAGTAGTCAGCAGCAGCAGCAGCAGCAGCAGCAGCAGATAACCAAGGAAGAGGAACAGCTGCAGACCCCGGTAGAGTCCGTTGGAGAGTTGCCGGACCCAGCAGCAGCAGACGTTGGCCGTACCGTGTCTGCCGATCCCGATCCGGAACCGGTAGTCTCTGACGACGTCCAGCTCTCCACGACGGACGACAACCACCACAGGGACAAGGACGACGACGACGACGCCGCTGCGACAGCCATGTCGGTCGCGGAGCCTGTGGTGGCGCCCGGGCGCCCGTCCTCCGGGTCAAACGGAGTCGATTCGCAGCGCGACCAGAGCGACTTTGAGAAATATCTCAAGAGCAGTGCAGAGAAGGAGGAGAAGGAGGAGGAGAATGGCGACCAGCCCCCTCCCCCGCCCCCGAAAGACTCTCCTCCCGCGCCTTCGAGCGCATCGTCCTCCTACTTCAACCCCCTTGGACTCCATCGCACGGAGTCGATATACTCCTTCTCCCGCGCGTCGTTCAGCAGCCAGCTCTCCCAGCTCACGTCCATAACCCTGCCGCAGCCGTCCTCGTTGGAGGCGAGCATCGCCGCCATCCCCACCGCTCCGGCCGCGGTCAAGGCGCTGACAGGCGCTGCGGAGCAGATCAGGATATGGATCAACAAGGCCTCGGATGTCCTGGGCGGCCTGGACGCAGAGGACGACGTCGAGTGGGCTGCCGCAGCGGGAAGGGAGGGCCTGGACGATGTCGACAGGGCGATCAAGACGTTCGAGAGCCTGATCAGTGTCTACGTCAAGGCGATTGAGAATGTACAGCTACGGGAAGACATTAGCAGTGTCAGCGGCGACACCTTGAAAGAGATCGTCGTCCAGGTGGAGTCGATATTGAAGGATTGGGCCAAGGTCAAGTCGCAGCTGAAGGGCGTCAAGGAGCAGGTCGAATTGGCCATGGAGTGGGAGGAACTGTGGAGCAACGTGCTGGGCGACGTGGGTCTGGAGGTCGACAGCCTCAGCCGGCTGATCTTCGAGATGGAAGAGAAGCGGCACAAGACCATGACCGCGGAGCCCGGCTCTGAGCATACCCCCGGGCTGGATATCAATGAGCTGGAGACCATCGTGGAGGAGTCACCGGGCCCCGATCGCACGAACCAGCGCTTCAGCTTCCCCGCCTTCACTGAAACCCCCCCGACCAGTCATAAGACCCCTCAGGACGATCTGAACTCGAGTCTGATGGCGCTGTTTGCGCGCATGCAGCCGCTGAGGGCCTCTCTCGACTTCCTACCGATGAGACTCTCCATGTTCCAGTCCAGGGCGGAGAAGATCTTCCCCAGCGCTTGCGAGGAGTTGGAGGAACGGAGGAACCGGCTGGAGAAAGGCTACAAGAAGCTTGAAGCTGACGCCGAAGCCCTGAGGAAGGAATTGAGCGAAGATAAGTGGATCCTCGTGTTCAGGAACGCCGGAAGACAGGCGGAGAAGATGTTCGACTCGGTCGAGAGGAGCATCGGTAAGCTGCAGGAGGCGCTGGACACAGGAGCCCACATCCACAACCAGGCGGCGTTGGCAAAGCGGATTGAGAGCTTCGAGGCCAAGAAAATGCACTACACGCCCGCGATCGAGAGGGTCGTCTCGATCATACAGAAGGGCGTTAACGACAGGCTCACCGTGAACGGTGAGATTCTGCGATTGCTGTCTGACATGGAGTCCCGGCTGGACGCGCTCAAGGCCAGCTTGAAGGTGATGGACTCGGTCCTGGAAGATCTCAACCTCACCGCGAGCCAGCAGCTGCGGGATTCGATATCAAGCATCATGACGATGGACAGTCCCGCGACCGGCAGCGCCATCGACACTCCTGGAAGCTCTCCCGCGTCTTCGGTCATCCTGTCGTCTGGCAGCGGCGTCAAAGGTGCGTCGACCCCCAGCAGACGGGGCAGCTCCGTTGGAAGCACGGTGGCTGCTTCGAAGGCCCGGCGCTACTCCAGCCTGCCCCAGCCCGTTTCGACCCGGAAGTCCTCGATCCCTCGGTCTGCGGCTTCGAGCACCGTCACGTCGCCCACCCGCAGCCAGGGGAATTCCTCCCTCGCCCCAACACCGAGTTCTCGTGTACCTGCTCGCCGCCCTTCACCTGCGCCACCAATAAATAACAGACCACGCTGGAACAGTAGCACGAACACGAGTGACCTTGATGTCGGACACAACTTCAAGCCTCTTTCAGCCACCACGCCCTCTCCCTACCGGAAAGACCCTGTCCCTACTCACCCTCCCAGGAGATCCAGCTCTTCGACCCTAGCCCCTCCTAGCCCTCTCGGCCGCCAGGCCTCTGCCTCTCCAGCACCCGGTAGGAGGTCTTCGAGTCGTGCTACCAGCCGGCTTGCCTCTCCGACCCCCAACCGCCTGACCGCCACACCCACACCCACCGGGTCTGTCCTCGATCCTCCGCCCTACAGCAAGCTCCGGAGGCAGCCGTCGGCCATGGATCTACCGTCTGGGCGAAGAAACCGCCAGAGCTACGCTGGCATATCGGTCACTAGGACCCGGGCCAGTGACGACCACGACGCATCGAGCCCTGCTCGTCCAGGGACCGCACTTGGTCATTCCAACAACAACAACCACAACAGCAGACGTTCCAGCATGCTTCCAGTGCCCAAAGCCCGCTCTGGAAGGGAGAGTTCTACTAGTTCCCGTAGCAGACTCGACGAACGTCCACCTTGGAGGTATTAAGATGGAAACAAAGAAAAAAAAAATCTCTGCTCCCGTTCTTCTCTCTCTACCTTCTAGACGACACGGTCATTTTCTTCCCGCTGGCGGACGTGCCGAGGTCCGCGCTTCACGAATTCTTCCTTCTTTGATTCCCCCGTCCTATAACTCACGTAATCGCTTGTAATACACCCATGCATTCCCCGGGGTCAGATTATCTTCTCTGGGAATCTTGACTAGACTCCGTGTACAGCGCTTCATCTCGTTGTTTTCGGGGACGTTCGGCTTTACACACCTCTCTCGTTACTGCCTCAGGGGCCCACCTCACCCGCCTCGTGTTTCGGCTTCGTCTAGCTTGTATTCCTTTTAACCTTTATATCCACTTTTTTCTTCAGTAATGTCATTTCTCGAAAGAATCCGCATATCCTGCTCCTCCTCCTCCATCGCTCGATTCCCACGGCGCAATTGTTTGTCCTGTCTGTATTTGTTGTTGTCGTTGTCTGAGTCTTTACTAAGAGTTTGTCTTTTGACTAGTTGAGATTATTTATTTCTCTTTTTTTTTAATGCTGTTTGTCCTAAGGCTTCGGAACCAGGAGTCTCCGTCCACCATGCTATCTGCCTACCTACCCAGCTGTGAAACTTACCTTGCCTTTCCTTACCTACCCTACCTTCTCTTCTGTCTGGTCTGAGATGTATTATGTATTATGTACTGTACCTTCTGCGGCAGTCCTGTTGGCACTTGTGCGTTTCTGGTTTCTTTCTTTCTTGCATTCTTTCTCCACTGCGTCACTATTCGATCGATCGTTGCCGTCAATTATCCACGTCTATTCGGAGTTATAGACTATGATCCGACGGACGGACGGAATAACAGTGACGCCATGACCATCATCTGGCCAGTTGGAGGGGAAGGAAACGAAACAGAAGATGTCAAGACAGAGAGAAAGAAGAGACAGAAACTGCCGCGGTATGAGCTACATACATACATACATACATGCATATACATCCCGTCATATATTACTCCGACGGAAGAGAGACGGGCCAGCCGGTCAGGCAGCCAAAGGAGAGTAAAGGACCTCATGTCAAAGAAAGAAAGAAAGGATTGCCAGCTGGAATATAATATAGCAGCAGAGCAGAGCAGAGGCAGAGGCAGAGCATGGGATATCTACCGCATCGCATCGTGCAGCAGAGCATAGCATAGCATAGCGTTTTAATTAGCTAGTGAGTGGAATAAGATACCCTGGGTTTATTTAGCTTTTTATTATTACCTTTTTTTCTTATAATTGCAATTTTTGGTCCTGTCTTGTCTTGTGCTTGCTGCTGCTGGTTTGATGATTTTCCAGTTATGTAGCGAGCAAGATTGACGGCCTATATATATAGACCGCTCAAATGCAGTCCGAGTCTGACTGGGCTGTCCGCCAGTTGACGGTAGGTAGCATCTGGTATATATATGTGGTCTACCCTTTTCTGGCTTACAAATAAATTTCACGGCAAAACACCGCCGCTTCGTTATCCCTCTGCCGCAGGTCTTGTACAGTACCTACCTCGCCCTTTGAATCCCGAGGGGAGACCCCGACCTTTTGGCAAATTGGTTTCCGTTCCAACCACAAGACCCACCCGCCCGCCCCCGAGCTTATCTTCTCGTCCGTATCTTCCAAGGTTTGTCCGTCCCCCTCCGCCTGAAAACGGCATTCTTCTAGAAGCAAGTGGATCGATCAGTCGTAGGAGTGTCGAAAAGCGCGCGCCCTGTGGACTACAAGTCCCCTCATCGCGGAGTACTTATACTGCTACCCCGCATACCAAACAACCTTGTTCTTTTTTTTTCACAACACATAATATACATATAAAGACCCAAAATCAGCCATTATTGGCTTTAACTTTTTTTCCCCGCAAACTCAATTAGCCCCAGTAAAATAAAATAAAAGTACCCAAGAAAACAAAAGGACAATGCCCGGCTCCATCCTCGAGAACCCCGACTCGCGCATCCCCCCGCCCCTCCATCCCGCCAGCATCACCCCGCGTCTCGAGCCCCGCCGCGCCGTGCTGCTCAAGGACGGCCAGACCCGCGTGACGCTCTATCCCATCGGCAACGGCCCGGACAGCGTCCCCGGGGACCTGGTGAAATTTCTCCATGCCGAGTTCAGCGCCGAGATCGAGCGCGGGTGCACGTACCCGATGGAGGAGCCCATGCCGCTGGACAAGTTCGCGGACTACTGGTTCGGGACGTTTGCGGTTGTGGCGGTGATATCCTCGAAGGAGGATGAGGATGGGTTGAAGGAGGGCAGGGACTGGGAGAGGGAGTGTCTGGGGACGTTCTACGTCAAGCCGAATTATCCTGGTTCGTCTTTCTTTCCGTCGTCACCTTTTTTTTTTTTTTTTTTTTTTTTTTTTTTT
>JGI26058J51888_1000469_pt1 | contig 22397 bp, 10 predicted proteins | sample HigsolmetaSP110D_FD_51888 | JGI IMG/M metagenome (IMG submission 51888) | reverse complement strand
GGGGGGATGGTGGAATCTGAAACGGACCTGCGGCCCGCTCCTGGCACGGTGCCCTGCGACCCTGGAATTATTGTTATTATTAATCATTGAGGGATCAGGGCTGTTGACGGTGGACTTGTCTCGGATGTATCACTATCATGTATCATCGTGTCTGCCTGAGACGTTTGACTCGACCTGTGAGTTTGATTGTGATGTTACATCATTATCAGTAATTTATGGACCTGACCTGACATGGGGGCCAGCTGAAGAAGGGGGGGGGACTTGAGACCGACGAGACGGTAGCGTTGCAGGTCGTGATTATTGTTGTGGGATATAGACATCCGATTGGTGATTATTTTCCGGTTCAGATCGGACCTAATAAGTAACAATACAGTATTATGATTATTAAACAAAGAGGGTAAGGGGGTAAGGTAGGGCTGAGCGTTTAGGTATCCCCTTTTTGGTATATTCTACGCTGTGCCTGCACTGCCTTGTAACTTTTTTTTGTTTTTGTGTGAGAGAGAGAGCACTAGTTTATGATTTATCTTTTATCTGACTCCTGGCCCGGGACGGGACGGGACGGTGAAACCCGACCGCATGTACGGAGCAACGGGTACCGTTTACATGGTAGTCGGAGTAGGAGTGCGGTGCGGAGCGGAGCGCGGCCTTCGTAACGACAGGCCTAAACAGCTAGACCGAAGGGTCGTTGGGTTTATCTTGAAGACAGAAAACAAGGGGGTGAGCAGAGATATAATCGATAGGCCTTGGGTTACTAGCAATGTAGGATGTCCAATTGCTATGTGAGTCGACCACGAGGGTCGGAATCTATCTGAAAGGAGCGTCATTATATACATGCCGTTTCTCTGGGTCTTGGTGATCTCAGTGATCGTAGTGATTGTGGTGATCGTGGTCAGTCACGTGCCGATCAGTTCCTTCCCTCGGTCCTATAATTATCCGGTCTTTGTATGGCAAGGTCCATAACACCTCGGGTCCGATTCCGAAGCTGCGCTGTGACATCAACTCGGCCGAGAGGTCATTGTTGATCATAGATGAGATGCGGTGCTGGGTTGGGTTGATTTGTTCGGTTTCATTTTTATTTATTGCTGTTAGCAGATTGGCTTGTGGGATGTCTCTTCCTGCCTTTTCTTTTGTTGGTGGTTTTTATTTTTTTTTATCTAGTGGAAGGTTAAGTTTCGTGTGGGATCCTTATATAATTTAAAAAATATCTTTGCAAAATTTTGACATTATTGTCATATTGTACAGGCAAACACACACACCAGTTCCCAATGAGCAATTGACTTTCATGTACTCTCCAGATAATAACAGAGTCATTGGAAGTCCTTTTGATTAGAGTAGTGGGAACTATGTCATCTGCCGCTCGTGTGGATACCTATATTCTGTCTGCAATTGTGATGGATTTTATTCCATTGGACAATTTCCAGATTTATCGTCAATGTATTTGATTAAGCATGCTCCGCTCCCAAACCAGCGGGAAACAAAAAAGATACTAAGTTGGTGAACGCTCATGACCGACGCAGGACTCGAACCTGCAATCTCTTGATCCGTAGTCAAGCGCCTTACCATTGGGCCAGCCGGCCTTGAGTGCTTGGTAGGGTTTATCTTAGCATTCTTTATATTCTCTTTTTTTCATCTTCCGCGAGCTATCTGGCGAAGGAAGCGAGCAGGGCCTTCTTCAAATTCGTGTACGCTGCAGATAGGTTGAGATGGATAGATAATGGACCAGGCTTGTTCACTGGCGGAGCTTGTAAGTAAGTAATGAAAAACACAGGCGTTTTTGGTTGTTTGTTTGTGACTGGCTGGCCATGTTAGGTGTCGTCCTCTACCGACAACGCGAATATATATATGCACCCCCAATATATGTATATGCACCCATAGTGCCATCCCTCGGACTTCAACAGAAGAGACTTGCAGCACAGACATGCATACACCATCAGAGAGGCAATTGCAATACATACTTGGATTCCCTTTCCCTTCTAGAGCCAAGTACAATGTGTCCTACAGGTAGAAATTTCATTTCTATATACAGTTTGCACAAGGTGGTGCGCCTTTCACAGTCTTTTAAGAACACAATCACTCGAGATGCATAATCTGGAACCAGGGAGGTCTCCACAATGAGATTATGTAGAATTTGGTGGCCTTAGACAGTGAGACCACCCACCTGCCTGTTCCTGCATAGATCCACTGCAGGGTCTCATATGCCTGAATTCAGCTCAAAACAACATATATTGACTCTGCAAAAGGAATGTATTGTCCTCTCAAAAGAAGTACACTGATTTCTTTAGAGGCACATTTCAGGAGGCAGGACAGCTGTGAAACCTGTGATGAAGCTCAAAGAACCAGTGAGGATTCCTAGAATAGCTATGGGCAGGTCAAAGAAGGGATTCTAGTAGAAACACTGCCCTGAAGGCTTCCCTGAAACTCCCGTTCTTCTTCTTCATCATCCTCCATTACCTTGCCATAGGTGACTAGATAGTCATGAAATCGATCTGGTCATCCTGAAGTCCACTTTGTTCATTCTATTGATATAGCTCAGCAGATTACCCAGTGTACTCAACAGACACAGATACAGATACTGGTCGCCTCAGAGGCCAGGTTCTTGGGTTCATTTTCATTTAGACTTCTTTTTTGAAAAGCGCTGCCTGAATTGATAGACAGGCAGAAAGAAAGTTCTCATGTATGTAACTCTTGATTAAACTGCCTAACAATAAAAAAAATGACCCTATGTGATCCCTATTATTAAAAAAAGACTCATTAGTCCATGCATGATCATATTAGATTGTTGCTAAAGAGGCGCAATATCAACAAGATGTGTATTATATGATGCCAGAGTTTTCAGAGCGCATTAAAGACAGTGAGGATGGCCGGCAGCATTCTTAAAGGACAGCATCAGAAGACTGGGATTTGGCCAGATTCCTTGTCCATGGGGCGCACCGGGTACTTCAACCGGCATCAACCACAGTAAGCACATTTATTTCCGACGATATGTCATGCGGTATCGTTTCTATTTACGAGGGTCTCAGACTCTAGGGATATCCTGGTTTATATATAGGCCCGAATTATTATGTGCGATGGAGACGAGCCCATAGGATGTGCCAGCAGGCCTTGACAGTCGCGGGTGCACCCAAGGAGATGATGGAAGTTGTTAAATCGATGTATGACGTATGGGACGGATGTTTCTAAATCGAAAATTGCTTGATTCTATATCCATGCTGAGCTGCACGGAGTCAGATACACAATTCTAGTCTGACGTAGAACAAGAATGAAATCCACTACATCAGAACTCAGAACTCATCAAAACCAAGAACCGGTAAATTAAAATAGCACCAGCTAAAACTGATTGCAAATGTGAACAAAGATCCCAAAATCTAAACTGAAACACCTCACACAGCTCTTTCCTTCCCCTTGCGCTTGCTCTCCGACAAGGGAGTTCCAAGCGCAGGGAAATTTTCCTCCGCCGCCTGCTCGCGGCTCTGCTGCTCCGCTAGACTCAGCTGCAGCGCGAACTCGAGGTCGTCGAGCTCCTGCTGCCTGCTGCTCTCTGCGACAGCATAGTCAGGAGAAGACTCACGCCAGCTGGGCTTGACGCCCTTGGCGTACTTGACTGGAACGGTGTCGGACAGATCAAACGAGTCTTGGCCGCTTTCCAGCAAGCTCAGGCGGATGGCCTCTGCGATTTCCGGACTCATCTCTTCGTCCGCGGTATCCAGATCGGGGGACGTGGAGGAGGAAAACTCGCGCGCATACGAGCTGTCCTGCGGTCCGACGGTATCGCTGGAGGTGCTGCTCACAGCGTCACTTCCCCCGTCCTGCCTCCGTTTCAGTGCGTCGCTGACGTACGATTCTTCACTCAGCATCTGCGCATAGGCGATAAGCTCCTCCTCAGTGGCATCGGGCCCCAGCAAGTCAATGCCGAAGCGGCCACTGAGGTGCCGCCACTCCTTCTCCTCGGCGATCCTTTGCCGCTCCAGTTCCTTTACCTCGTCCTCAATGTGGTCCCAGAGGGCTCCTCGTCCGGAGTTGGTGTACCGCTGCCCTTCGGGCGAGGTATTGCTACCGCGCTGAGAGCGGCGGAGTCGCCGTTTGCTGCTCTTGTACTGATCGGCAGCAGAGGAACTATAATGCCAGTATCGCAGGTGCGTCCCAAGCGAAACCATCCCCCTCAGAACCGTGGGGTCAGGATCAAGACAGATGGCGCCAGCCGCGTAGTAGTTGTTTCCTACGCCCTGGATAGACGCCTCGGCCTGGATCAGCCGACGGCGAGCGCGCGAAGAGAAGCGCGAGTTCAGGGTGCGGATGGGACGGGTAGTCGAGGCAAGGGGGTCCCATGCCTGCACGAGGCCGTCATTCCCGCCATGCACCAGATACAGGGATGTCAGTGCGAGGCAGGAAATCTTCGGCGAATCCGTGTGGATGACCCGAAGGGGCGAAACGGAATTGATGATCTCCGCGTTGCGAGAAGTCGGGGCTCGCACGTCCCAAACGAATACTGTCCCAGTTGCGGTGCCAACAGCCAGAAACCGTGCCCGCTGGCCAGGGACCTCCGACACCGACGACTGATGGCCCATGTGAGGCATGGGCGACGACACCGCTGAAGACGCGCTTGAGCCTCCGGACATAGTAAGAAGCGGATCTTCCTCTGTTGTCAGCTGGGCATAAGTCGAGTTATCCAGCGCACTTGCGGTAATCTGAATGGACTTCTGTTCACCAAAGACGAAATCAGAAATGCGCCATTCGGTGTTCGCAACGGAGGAGACAGGGTTGCTGAGACGGCTGGATGCCCTTGAAGGAGGTAGACTTCCAGGACTCTCCGCAACAGGAGAGAAGGAAGAACTGCTGGGACCGCCAAAAATGGATTGCTGGGGCTTAGAAGCGGAAATTCTAGGGTACGGCTCCGACGTCGGCGCATGGTCAACCTTGAGCTTCACTCTGGTGAAGCGACGAACCGAGGCCGTCTGACCTTCCTCAAGGCCGCAGTTGATGATGACGACCGACTCGCCAGCGCCATGCTGGTCGTCGCCGCCAAAGTCGACCCTGAGCTTCCGTCTCATGTCCCAGCCTTCGCACACCTTTCGGAAGTGCTTGGGCTTGAACGCCAAGAACTTCTCAATCTCCTTCGTCTCGGCAGCTATCTGGTGCTCGTCAAGGCCCATGGAGTCTGAGGACGACCGAGGGCTGTAGCTACCATCCACGAGCTGCCTGTTGAACGGGTCCGGCCGTGCCACACGTCGGGTCATTTCAATCAGCTCCCAGCGGACGCTCCTGCCGGTCTTCCAAGCGAGCATGTCGAGCTGCTCGGCATTAAGCCTGGGAGGGGCGTCTGGCTGCACGGGTATGTCCGTCAGGTAGAATACTTCGCCCAGAGCGTTCAGGACCGCAGCCCAAATTCGGCGCTGCGAGTGACGTCTGGCAGAGAAGTTCTCGTCAACCGCAATGTCAATAATGGGCACTCCGGGGCTAAGCACCCACTTCGCGGTGACCTGTCCGCGTTCGTAACGCTTGTCATGAGCAGGGTTGGAACCCAGAGAGTACGCCGTCAGTATTCCAGCTGAGGACCCACACAGCAGTCCAACAAGACCGTTGGTCATTTTCAGGACGTTCGAGGACTTTGCAATCCAGACCGAACAGATAGAGGTAGTGATCATGTTGATGGCCGGGATTCCAAGGTGAGGTTTGGAACCGGAGTCGGCGACGCTCAGGAATCGCCCTCGCTGCTCACCCGTTGAGATGAAGTAGGCACGGCCCTGAGGACATCCCTCGCCGTACACCATGCCGTACAGCTGGCTGACATCCATGGAATTGGGCACACCAACCATGTCACCTGCGCCTAGACCGTACTGCGCATCTCCCGGGTACAGATCAGCGAAGTGCTGGAATATCTGCTGATCCGCCAAGCCCCAACGGGTCCCGACTTTCCCTACAGCTGGATCACTCGTAGAGGCAGTGCCTTGTTCAACAGCGCCATGGATGAACAGTGGCTGTTTCTTATTCGCATCGTTCCCGAATGCAGCATCGAGATGGGTGACGGGATAGAGGAGCTGGGACGTGTAAGTAACAACAGCACTTCCATTCTGGCCACCGCCCGAGCGGGACGAGCCCTGCTTCGTGGGAGACTGGATTTGCGCGGGTTTGCCTCTAGACAGAGATCTCAGCAGACGGGTCCTCAGGATATATTCGCTGCGCCACGACGCCAGCGCTGTCAGCCTCGAGAAAAAGCGCTTCTCGGATATCAAGTTATCCGGGTGGCCCTTTCGAGTCTTCCCTGCGGGTTCCACGCTCTGTGGACCAGGGAAATAACGGGAGAACGCTATCCGCCAGGCATGAGGCGTCGTCACCAGGCTGTGGAAGCGACGCGATACAAGGGAGATAGAGGTCAGCGTCGAGGGAGGAAGATGCGAAAGGATATGAGTCAGGACCTCTGTCTGGGAATTAGTAACAGAGAACTATACACATTTCAAGAGCACGACGTACCATTGGGGAAGTCCTCAATTGACAGGCGCGGCTTATTCGGCGACGCGACCACTTTGAAACCGATTTCGCTCTGCTTCCTTGGAGACGGGGTCAAGGAATTCTCATACTGACTCACGCGGTCGACCGCTGATGACAGTTGTGCGGACCAATTGGAGCTCAGCCGTCGCAGCGGCGAACCCTCGTCCTCTCCGGAATAGACGAGAGAAGACGCGTCCGCCACATCGACGGAGCGACTGCGGTCTCCGGCGTGCCCAGGTGGGAGTTGGCCGGAGTCCAGCTGGTCACGGAGGTCATGTCCATGCTGGATAGCGTCAAGAGGAACTGCGGGAGACGAATCTAGTGAGGTATGCTGCTGAGATACCGCAGTAGGCTCTGATTGCATAAAAGTTCGTGGACGGGAAGAGCGGGGAGCGTGTGCGACTGAACCAGAGAGTCTGGATCAGTCGAAGATATCAGCGTAGGTCGTTGCGCGGACGCGAGAGAACTGTTCTCAAGGGCGACTTGAGGAGAAGAGGAGGGGAGACGACGGGAGATGTGGGATGGGACGAGAGCGGCGGGGAGTCGGAAGTGTGTCGTCACGTGACCGCGTCGCGCCTCAACGCGAGAGGCGACGAGGCGAGATGCAAGACGGACGGTGAGGAGAAGAGATGCCTCCGTCTTCTTCTGTTGTGGTATCTTGAGAGTCGTATTCTTTGTTTTCCACTTGAAAACGGCGGATACCCATGGCGTTGTGATATTTTGCGGTTTTAGCATCTAGGCAGCATCGCAGGCGACGCGCTGCCCGCAGCTATCAAGTGGCAGACACCTTCCTCAGCGTCTCTTCCATTCTATCTATCCAAGTCTTTTTCAGTCCTTTCTACTTTAATTTAAAATGCCTGCTCTTACTGGTAAGAAGCTCGCTGGTCCCTTGTTACTTCGTTCTAACAGTAAATAGATGCGGATACGATCCGCATCCTCGTCTCGACCGACAACCATGTCGGCTACAACGAGCGAGACCCCATCCGCGGAGATGACAGCTGGAAGAGCTTCCACGAGGTCATGTGTCTAGCCAAGGAGCGCGACGTGGACATGGTGCTTCTGGCGGGCGACCTGTTCCACGAGAACAAGCCGTCGAGAAAGGCCATGTACCAGGTGATCCGCTCACTGCGGATGAACTGCCTGGGCGACAAGCCCTGCGAGCTGGAGCTGCTCAGCGATGCGAGCGAGAACTTCCAGGGAGCATTCAACCATGTCAACTACGAGGATTTGGACATCAACGTCGCCATTCCCGTGTTTTCCATCCACGGGAACCACGATGACCCGTCGGGTGAAGGCCATCTGGCGGCCCTCGACCTGCTCCAGGTGTCCGGCTTGGTCAACTACTTTGGTCGTACACCTGAGTCGGACAATATCCAGATCAAGCCGGTTCTCCTCCAGAAGGGAAGGACGAAGCTGGCGCTCTATGGCATGAGCAACGTCCGCGACGAGCGGCTCTTTCGGACTTTTCGAGATGGCAAGGTCAAGTTCTTCCAGCCGTCAACGCAGAAGAGTGACTGGTTCAATCTGATGTGTGTGCATCAGAACCACTATGCACATTCCGAAACCGGCTACCTCCCTGAGGCTTTCCTCCCGGACTTCCTCGACCTGGTGATCTGGGGCCACGAGCATGAGTGTAAGATCCATCCCAGTCTCAACCCGGAGACAAAATTCTACGTTATGCAGCCGGGATCCACCGTTGCCACGTCTCTGGTACCGGGTGAGGCGGCCCCAAAACATGTGGCCATTCTTAGCATTACTGGCCGTGAGTTCAAGTGCGAGCCCATCCGGTTGAAGACCGTGCGACCCTTTGTGATGAGAGAAATCGTTCTCTCTCAGGAAAAGGGCGCTCAGAAGCTAGCCAGAAAGGAGAACAACCGCACGGAGGTGACGCGCTTCCTCATGTCGATAGTCGAAGAGTTGATCGAGGAAGCGAAAGCAGAGTGGCTCTCGATGCAAGAGGACCAGGAGGACGAGGAGCTGGAAGTCCCTTTGCCGCTGGTCCGTCTCCGAGTCGAAATCTCTACGCCCGACGGTGGGAGCTTCGACTGCGAGAACCCACAGCGGTTCTCGAATCGGTTCGTTGGCAAGGTGGCCAATGTCAACGACGTGGTGCAGTTCTACCGCAAGAAGAAGACCACGACGACTACTCGCAAGAAGGACGATATTGACACCGAGGCGGTCATGTCTCACATCTCCCTTGATACCATCAAGGTCGAAAAGCTGGTCAAGGAGTTCCTGACCGCGCAGTCCCTCACGATTCTCCCCCAGAATTCTTTCGACGACGCTGTTTCGCAATTTGTGGACAAGGACGACAAGCATGCCATGGAGATGTTCGTGAACGAATCCCTGGAGAGTCAGATCAAGCATTTGATGTCCCTTGATCGGGACGACCTGGACGACGAGGATGAAGCCCACAATTCGCTCCGGGCCGCCATGGACAAGTACCGGAGCGAGATGGAGGAGATGTTCGCCAAGGGAATGGGGAGACGGACGAGAGGGAAGAAACGGTTCAAACCCAAACCCGATGGCTGGGATACTGATCTGGACGGCGTGTGGGAAGACCAGCCAGGTGCTCTGATCCACTCCGACAACGAGGATCGCGATCCAAATGCGGAGGAAGAGGAGGAAGATGGCGCGCGACCCGCCACCGCTGGCCGCGGTCGTGGTAGGGGTCGTGGAGGCAGAACTACAATAACGTCCACTACCTCACGCAGAGGGGCCGCATCGACGAAAGCCGCTGCTACTGCATCCTCGAGGAGTCGACGAAGACTGGCCGATGTAGAGGAGGAGGAAGAAGAAGACGAAGAGGACGTTGTCATGGTGGACGACAACGACAACGACGAGGAAGAAGCCGAGGTAGTCTCCGACGACGACGACTCGCAGGCCCTTTTCGTCAAGCAGCCACGGTCAACGGCCGCAAGCCGCACCGCAGCGTCATCTTCGACGAGCAACCGTCGATCGGGACGAACCGCGCCATCCCCAGCCCCGTCTTCCGCCACTCTCGGGGCCTCCACATCCCGGTCGAGGCAACCCGCGCGCGCCGCTTCCACCGCGAAGCCGAAACAGACGCAGTCGACGCTCAACTTCGTTCCGTCGCAGACGAGCTCCCGCGGCAGTGTTGCCCCGACGGGGACGGGGACGAGAGCAGGCCGCACGACGCGGGGCGCGAGTGTTCTGAGCGAGGATATCGATGATGACGACGATGCGTTTGAGCCTGCGCCGGCTGTAAGTACGAGACGGAAGTAGATGCAGCTGGATGTGATGACTTGAGATGCTATGCATTGGGGTTTCCTTGCTGGCTCGTGTTTAAACGAAACTTTCGGATCTACGGCGTTGATCATGGGATGTTTAATATTCTGATCAGCTAAACACCACGCAGCTGTCAACGAATAGATGATACCATTGCCAGAGTCTGCGTTTTCTCTTTTCTCTGCTTATCGTCAGTTTCATGGCGTAACGGTTAATAAAGGGCTTTAACGACAGGACGGGTGCACTAAGAAAAAAAAATCCGAGAATGTATATCTATTCAATAGAGTATGACATTAGAGTATGATTCGACACTGGACGGGTAGCCAGGCATGTTGTAAATTGAGATGAGCACGCTTTGTCTACTGTTACCACTGGCTTGGAGCTTTATATCGAAGACAATTAATATCGATTCTGTCTTGAGGGATCGAAAAACAATGTAAGTATTGATTTTTTTTTTAATACAGCCTTTCATGTTGATGTCGATACACAGATCATTTACTTGCCCATCTATCTAGAGAAATATCACTGCCAAGGCTGCTGCTGCTGCTACTGGTGGTGGTGGCGGTGATGGTGGTGCAATGGGAGATGAAATCGACGCCTACATAAAGCCGAACTACTGTAGATTCTGAGGAACTCAGGAACAAACCAGAAGACAGAGACATCTGTTATGTTATTTGCTAGGTCCGGCCCGGGATGTAGGGATGTCGTCCCGCCGTCGGGCGGGGGTTTATATACCTACGGGGTACCTACTCCGTACCGTACGGAGTACTCTGCTTGTACTGTAGCCTTCGTACGCTGTACCATTGATGATACCATACTCCATAGAGGCGTAAGGGCGCGGGATGAGGTAGGTAGCTTGTCACGATGGGAGAGGATCTGCGATTTTTTTTTCTCCTGCACCTTGCAGAGCTTGATTCAGCATTCACCACTGTCTACCTACCTAGCTACCTAGGTGATCTATATCTTCGATGCCGTATACTTGTGGTCTAGTTGATGCTGTAGACACGCTGCCTGCATACATAGGAGGCAAGCAAATATTTATGACTCTCTGCATTGCCCTTACTGTGCTTATGTAGTAGGGGATCTATATTCTAGGTATCCGTGGACATCCAAAGTAATCAATGTGACGAGTAGATCATCGATTACACCGATCGATCGACTGCTAGACCGTTGCTGTAGAAGACACAGCAGAAGTACCGTGCATGTACTGTACCTACTGTATGTAGAGCACAGCGCAATCAAAGCAAACAATCATTGTCTTAATGATAATAGAATCAGTGAGCAAAGCAGTGGAAAAAAAATGTTATACGATCCGTTTGTATGGCCTACAGTATCCCTGATATATAATATGATATCATGCCCCTGCATACTATAGTCTAGGGGCAGTTAGCTGAAAGCGTGAACCCCCCCCCGCGGAATAGATCCGCACTCAGACACTCTAGGCCCCTTTTGATATTGGCTCTGTTTCGTCCAGCCTAGTCCACCCTACAGAGAGCAGGGTCCCCAGCGGTGCACTGACAGGTTTCTAGTCTCTCGTCGTTATCTGGGGAAGGGACAGCGGAGCCGCACGCGTGTCGGGGTCTATATGGACGCGCGGACCGTTGGGCCGACTCTGATGTCCACCGCAACGCCAGGGAACGGGACCGATGGTTTCTGGGCTGGAGTCTGGAGAGTGGATCTGGCAGGTACCCTGGAGGCAGTAAGCTTGTCCCCGAAGAGGAGATGGAATCCGAGGACGTGGACGTGGGATGGTGTTTGGAGGTCTCCAAGTATATCACTGGTCCGGGCGGAGCGGAGCGGACGCTCCTCGAGCCAGGGGTGCCTCAGAGGTCATCAGTGTCCGCAGGCGATCCAGAGCGTGCTCCGCGGGTCCTCTGTTCTCCGTCAGCAGCATACTGTACTCTCCGTCCTCCCACGCAAGGCCATGGTCGATCCCCAGATGATGGACTGTCGGCTCCGGCGCGTCTGGTCGGCTCGGGGCGTGCGGCTCCGAACGGCATGCGGGGTCGTGGTCACGGGATCGCTCTCGTCGTGCCCTCTCCGTCGACCCGGATGCGCATGTTACACACATCCTGTGCAGAGATGGGGTCTGTCGACATGTAGATGCATATACAGACATAGACATCTCCTTCGAGATGCAACAGGTAATGTAGAGATCGGGAGAGACAACAGGTGAGGCAACCGGCAGCCCCGGGACAAAGCCGCCCGAGGTCCCCGTCTCCCGCTGACCCCGGATCTGCTCCACCAGAACCTCCACGAAAACGACGCGGAGAGCATGCGGGGATCTGGAGAGTGTGTCTTTCAGTTTCGATGCTCTCCGCCAGCCCGGGCTGTTCCATCCGACCGGCTGGCCCTCTGGCATCTGTGGTGGTATCTCGATGCTTCGCGGGGGGTATCCAGGAAACGGTGATGTCAGGGATCTCCGCCCGCCGTGACGGTTGAGACGGCCAAGACGACACGGACAGATGGCCACAGGCCTAGGCACGAAGACGACGTACGTGGCGGACCCCGCAGCAGACGGTCGATGAACTCACCGGGCTCCACCCGCCGGGGGGGGGGAAGAGGGGAGCTCGCATATATATACACCACCGTGTCCCTGTCTCCCGTCCCCAGCCTTCTCTGCTCGACACACCTCTCCCTTCTCTCGCTTCTCTCTCATCCCTCTCATCCCTCTGTCCTTGTTTCTTGTGATACCCCAGTCCGTACTCCCTCTCCTCCACCATGGCTCTGTTCCAGACCATCGAGACCCCCGTGCTCAAGTACGAGCAGCCCTTGGGCCTGTAAGTCTCCCATCGATTCCCCCCTCTCGATCGTGCTCCGTGGCTAACCACAGCAGCTACATCAACGGTGAGTGGGTCAAGGGCGTCGAGGGCAAGACCTTCGAGACCATCAACCCGCACACCGAGAAGCCCATCGTCGCCGTGCACGAGGCCACCGAGAAGGATGTCGACATCGCCGTCGCCGCCGCCCGCAAGGCCTTCGAGACCACCTGGAAGAAGGTCACCCCCACCGACCGCGGCCGCCTGCTGCTCAAGCTGGCCGACCTGTTCGAGCGCGACATCGACATCCTCGCCGCCATCGAGTCGCTCGACAACGGCAAGGCCTACAGCATGGCCAGGCTCGACGTCGTCCACTCGGCCGCCTGCCTGCGCTACTACGGCGGCTGGGCCGACAAGATCCACGGCCAGACCATCGACACCGACGACAACTCGCTCACCTACACCCGCCACGAGCCCGTCGGCGTCTGCGGCCAGATCATCCCCTGGAACTTCCCCCTGATGATGTGGGCCTGGAAGATCGGCCCCGCCATCGCCACCGGCAACACCGTCGTCCTCAAGACCGCCGAGCAGACCCCGCTGTCCGGCCTGTACGCCGCCAAGCTGACCCACGAGGCGGGCTTCCCCCCGGGCGTCATCAACATCCTGTCCGGCTTCGGCCGCGTGGCCGGTGCCGCCATCGCCTCGCACATGGACATCGACAAGGTCGCCTTCACCGGCTCGACCCTCGTCGGCCGCACCATCCTGCAGGCCGCCGCCAAGAGCAACCTCAAGAAGGTGACGCTCGAGCTGGGCGGCAAGTCGCCCAACATCGTCTTCAAGGACGCCGACATCGACAACGCCATCTCGTGGGTCAACTTCGGCATCTACTTCAACCACGGCCAGTGCTGCTGCGCCGGCTCGCGCATCCTGGTCCAGGAGGACATCTACGACAAGTTCCTCGAGCGCTTCAAGGAGCGCACCCTGGCCAACAAGGTCGGCGACCCCTTCGCCAAGGACACCTTCCAGGGCCCGCAGGTGTCCAAGCTGCAGTTCGACCGCATCATGGGCTACATCGAGGAGGGCAAGAAGGCCGGCGCCAAGGTCGAGACGGGCGGCGAGCGCCTGGGCGACGTCGGCTACTACATCAAGCCCACCATCTTCTCCAACGTCACCGAGGACATGAAGATCGTCAAGGAGGAGATCTTCGGGCCCGTCTGCTGCGTGCAGAAGTTCAAGGACGAGGAGGAGGCCATCCGCATCGCCAACAACACCACCTACGGTAGGTCTTCTTCTCTCATCTCTTCTCTCTGAGACGTGGTACTAACGACCGCAGGCCTGGCTGCCGCCGTGCACACGACCAACATCAACACCGCGATCCGCGTGTCCAACGCCGTCCGCGCGGGCACCGTCTGGGTCAACAACTACAACATGATCCACTACCAGGCCCCGTTCGGCGGCTTCAAGGAGTCGGGTCTGGGCCGCGAGCTGGGCTCGTACGCCCTCGACAACTACACCCAGATCAAGACCGTGCGCATCTGGCTGGGCGACGCGCTGTTTGCGTAAGCGGTCCAGCCCTGAAGCCGCCCTCTACCTCCTATCTCTCCCGATCTCCGTCCTCCACTTCATCTCCCTCTTCTTCCGTCTGTCTCCCTGTACCTGCGTAACCGACGAAGCGCGTGGGTGGGCGGGTGTGTCATGATCCTGTTAGGTCCTCCCGTGCTGGGGGGGCATATATCTATATGAATGGAAATAGCTATGCATACTGTATCACAAGTACATAGTGTGATAACGAGGAATGACATTTCGGTTGCTCTGTGTGTTCACCTCTTATCTCTTGTCACATGCGTCCGTTGTATCGCACAGCACATGTCCCTATCGGGCCTATCCTATCCCTTCCTCTAGGTAGTCCCCAAGGCACAGTACCGTGAGTACATGGTCTAGGTGCTACTTGCTGCTGCAAGCTCATCATCGTCAAGGTCCCCGTCCCGCAGGTCCTCGCCCCAACTATCCCATCCGGGTACAGCCGTAGAAGCCTGGTCCACCGCGCACATATCCGCAAACGGGCTCTAGCTGAGCAGCTCCGCTACCTGGAAGCGGAAAAAGCCACCTACCCTTCCCTCCATCCCTGTCCAGGTAACGTCCTAGTGACCACGTAGGTACGGATGGAGTATGTCCATGCGACACCCGACCGATCCACTTACCGCTCAACGCCTTGGCTGGAGGTCAGGTCGTCCGTTCGTCGTGTCACGTTGACGGTTGGGTTGGGGTCGGGCGGTGGGGCAGAGGTGCCCCGCCCGGGTGCCGTGGTTGAAAGGGGAGCGGGGAGCCGGGCAGTGGGGGCACGTGCCGAGGCGGTGGGGTAGGAGTCAGTTAGTAAGCAGACCGGATACCTAAGGCATCATGATCTCCCTCTACCCATGGCAGTAGGGAAGGACAGGATAACCATAACCCTCCCTCGACCGTCATCCGCACCACGCCTTGTCCCAAGGAGATGATGATGATGATGATGATGATGATGATGTCAAAGACTTGGAGCGTTAGACACGGAGTATCCCCGACACCGAACCGGCAACTCCGACCGCATGCTGCCGCGTGCGCTGTGCTTGGCGCTCGCGTGGCTGCGCTTGCAGCTGCAGAGTGCAGACTTGCAGAGCGTTATGTATAGTATGCAGTACTAGTACGCAGTAGTTGTATAGTAAGCGTGGATCGATAGACCAGGTCCAGGCGCGGCCCGTACGGTACAGTAGTGCAGTAGCTGCTGCTGATAACACGTGGACTAGGGCTCGAGCGGAGCCGCAGGGCATCATCGTTATTATTATATTGGCGATTCAGCAAGCTTTGAGCTGAGCTGAGCCTGCCAGGCAAGATCCCTCGGGATGTGATTACTAATCGCCCATTCCGTGGCTTGACTGACAACTTGAAGTACCTAGGTAGTTTCCTAAGGCGGCATCGAGTACTGATCACGTGGACGTGGCATGTGTTAGGAATTATCAAATCCTACGGCGCGTCGTACTGGCTAGTCTGAGCGGAGAGTTCCAATTTCGAAATCTACCTAGGGTAACAAGCAACTGATATACATCCGGAACTGTGCATACAGGGCTAATCAGGTAAAATTGGCAAGGATAAGCAAAGGGCAATTAATGGATATTTGAAGGGGACACAACTGGACATTGCTCTTTCTTGTCTCACCATGATCCTTTTTTCCCTCTGAAAGAGTTGCCCTTCAAGCGCCTGTATAGAGTGTCCTACCGTCGGGGAACATGCATTGATAGCTTTCAAAAGGGTCTTGGCCGCCGTCTATCTAGGCGATTCAGACAGCAAGCCCATCTGTTAGACACAAGATACAACCTCGATTGATTTTCCAGCAGGGAGAACTATCGCTGCACGCTTACAGAGAGCATATTTGGATGGACATGGGAGGCTAATGGCAGGTTCTACTGATTGAAATCATGTGGTACTGACATGCTACCACATTGGTATGGTATGACTGTTGGTAAGATCATGCAATACACTGTGACATTGCTGCTGAACCCTCCAAATGTTTGGTTCCTCTGCGCGCAAGCTCCTAGGCAATGATGAAATCACAGACAACTAGAAAAAGGAGACATGGCACCCGACCAACGCCTAAAATCCATTGTATTCCCTCCCCGATCTGAATCTTCCATGGGATCATCCATCTAATTGTCTTGACTCCACTTCACGCTCATCCAGCAAGTACAGGAGTATTGACAACAATGGCGGGTTTATGGAAAGAAGCTCTGTCGTTGTGATCCCCAGTGTCGCAACAAAGCTATCCTGAAGGGAGATTGGGTCTAACCTGAGCCGCTCATTACAAAGGACCTAGGCAGGGACTTCATAAAGAAGGGTCTCAAGGCCTTTTTTTTAAACTTCGGATACTGATGCCGGTTAGTGTTGACAGTTTGCGGGCAGTTTGCTAGTCCAGGGACTTACCTCGAGAACGATGCAGAAGAGATATAGGAGCTTTAGCCCCATGTACGCCGTGCGGGCACGACTGTTCAGATTCTGCGAGGGTCAGGAGGGAGAGAGCTGGACGTTATACTGTCCTAAAGGAACAAAGTATATTTGTTTCTTCTACCCGAAACCGTTGAACATCGTGAATCAGAGTGGGCATAATGCGGACCTGGAGAATTTGGGTCTCTGAATTGTAGTGCATCCTAATATTAAATAGCAACATTAGTGGCAACCTTGAGAAGAAAGACCCGCGACTAACTGACCGAGGACGAGCTTGTTCAACTCTGGGCTCCGTTTCGAGAGAAGATACCACGAGAGAATGATGATCTTTATATCAAACTAAGTAATCGGATTCTCTTTGTAGAAAAGGATACACTTTCTGAACTCCTTTTTGAGAAACAGACGACTCTTAAGTGTTAGAGAAACTGATTTCTTCAGAAGATCTTTTCACAGGTGGAATCTTCCTGAGAAGTCAACAAGTTATGCTCAGTCTTAATGCAATCGATTAATATTGCATCAAGTCTGAGGCAAGGAGTCGTCTTGTTACTTAGAATCTGATCTAGAATATTAGAGATTTTAGCTAGTCAGATACTCTTCAATGAGTTTGTAGCTTTCTCAGGTAAAGGTTGCGTGGCTTGTAGTCAGAAGGAGAAGATTCGGTGGGAACTTTCTACACATTTTCATATCCAGCTGGCAGTAGGTAGTTGCTAAACACTTTCGGCACACCTGCTGTATCATCTTGCCGATCTAAAGACAGATAGCGGTTAAGTCTGATATTAATAGATATTGATATGACAAACTCCTCGGCGCTCTCTGGGATTGTGAAAATGGAGATGGAGAGATTGAATATGGACAAGGGTTTTGTTTCAGACAACATTATAGTGACTGAAAGGTACTTAGTGCTCGAGACTTAGCTCTGCATAGGTTAGTATATCTCGATGCATTTGAAGGCTGTGAAATTGGGTACTGAATTTGAACACCAATATTGTTGACAAGACTGGCAGATTTTGATTTAAACAAGCTTAAGATGTGTATGTTGACAGTGGTGCTGGGGCGTGCTCTTAGCTGCATCTCTACTATCAGCTTTAAGTTCAGACCTACCATTTGACTTTGGGTGTGGAGATGATCGAAACTAGCGTGGAGGGAGTGTTGCAGTCGATGTTCTAGGTAGAATAGCAGACGATGCTTCAGGTGGCTTTAGAAGCGGTTATCATTTGCCGAGGCAGAGTAGCTCTCACGGACTTATCATGTTGCTTAACGGCAATTGTGCCAATTGCTTTGCGCGCGGAGTTCGATTCCATGTACTAATTAATAATTGATGTATGATCCTGAAAGAGGATCCAGACCTGCAGTTCTGTCTGGCCGAGCTGATGGATACTTCTTACAACATCAAATTTCCTTGCAGGGAAGCGGGACATATCAACTGAAGTTTTCATTGCCCGTGCATATCAGGGTGGCCATCAGGAGAAGATGGAAATTTGCATCCAGCCAAGCCACAGCCTGGGACTGCTGTGCGTTAACGTTATGAAGTAGATGCGCTTTATCGAGAATTATGGTTGCCAAAGCATCCTGAAATATTCTGCGGCCAGTTGTTCAGGGGCTCCTTCGGGTCCGGTTTCAGCTCCTTTCAATATTTTCGATGGTGCTTTCCCTTGAGCATCGGGGGACCGGCCGTGTCTTAGGCGAATTTTATGAAGTTATCAGACTATGTCCCGAGCATCGTTGTTCATTCAGGGAAAGATTTCAATTGGTCTTTTTCTGGATAGCTAGACAATTGAGAAAATGAGCAATTTCTGATTGAATTTTATATTTGTGTTTCATGAGTCTTGCCATGCTTTCACTACTTGTTGTATTAAAAAAGAATCTTGTCTCTGGCACTTTTCTGTTTTGCCGATGTCAGGTTCTAAAGTGTGTAACATTTGCACGCATAATTCAGAGCGTCAATTATCACATCAAGAGGAGCTCCCATGTGTCCTGCGTTCTTCTTTGCGGAAAGTTGATAGCTCTTGAGAAAAGCCGTTGTGAGTCCTTCAACAAGCTTAGCTTCTTCCTTGGCCCGATGGCATTGGAAGAACATTTTGGCAACATGAGTTGTTGAAACAGGCTAAACTGCTGTTATAAGGACACAATTTTAGAGAGGGTTGATTTTTGGATCCAAGACTTCGTGTTATTACCGTCTATTGGAGAGTCTTCTTGTGGTATTCTTTCTCCATTCAGAGGGCTCATACAATCCCTGCTGTATCGTCTTTTGCTTCAGATGATGAAAGTAAGTACCAAACCATCTAATATACAGAGACATAGATGATGATTGGGACAAACCTTGATCTCTCTCTGATGAATAAAGGAGAAGGTGTGAGATGAGTAGATGTGGAGAGAAGGAGAGGAAATGTGGGAGTAAAATGATCCATAGGACGTCAAAAATGCTCTGAAATGGTAAGAGCAAGTCTCCAGCAACAATGGTAGTATTGTTTAAGCGAGATATTCGGATCTCTTGGGTACAAGGGTCCCATATGGCGGACGATCGTGCGCCTGGAGAATTTGCCCTTCCCAGGAGTAGCGATCGAGCAGAAAAGAGGCAGGAAAAACAGCCAAATGGAATATTAATGAACTCGTACACGAGTACATACACGGGATCATCGATGATTTGCACGGCAATAGAACAAAAAGTCCCTATGCAGTTGAAGCAGCGATGAGAATTTATCTCGTTTTCCTCTACCGTTGAGACATCGAGAATCTCTATTTCTGAATCTCGGTCATCTTTGGCAGGGCCCTGCCCATCCTGTGGCGTCCATTTTGTCGGTTCCGACAGTTTCTTGAGGGCTTTGGTGCATTTTTTGAGCTTAGATTGCTTTCCCTCAGTGCCTTTTTCTCACGCTGTCTTTACCCGCCTCGACAATATGGAGTCCTTGGTGTAACTTCAATTTATCTTGAAATGCAGTGACGTAAGAGCAGAAATCAGTGCACGTTTGGGTCTCATCACAGTTTATCGCGCTGATATTTTTTATCAGATAGCTTAACATACTCGGAGAATGACAAACGAGCATCAACGAGTTCTGTGTGTAGAGACACAGACCATATACGCTATCCTGCTTCAGCAGATTAGAGCTAGGTACGTGGTCACTATAAGGAAAAAAAAGAAATATCTTAAATTCTTAATTTATTTAGGAAAAGCCAGGGTTTTTTTTTAAGAAAATGGAACATTTATTAGCTGCAGGCAGTCAGGCCATGTAGCGTTTTCACAATCCAGATTCTGAGGAAAGTACAAAACAACCCCCAGGATAGTAACAAATCTCACCAAATCCTTGCATGCTTGCTGTGCCAGTGGAGTTTTGAGAAGTTCACACTGTGTGAGTGGAAATGGCGACAGCTTGCTATGATATGCGGCATCACGTTCCTGGCGGTCGGTGAAACGGTCGGGGAGGGCAGGAAATGAGGAAGAAGCTGGGCGAGGAGTTCAATGGGGTTTTATAAGGATTGATCATCAACATACTATCCCCTCTCAAACACGATCTGCATACCACTGGTTCCATTTTGGGAGCCACTTATTCTCTGCTTCTGTTGGGTGATATGAATTTGTTGCACAGAGCACAGTGTCTCTAGTAGCTGTTTCTGGCCATTTCAAGCAGGAACAAGACATAATGGTAGGAGGCGTGGCTGGAATTCTCCTCATGTTGCAAATGGCCTTGTTGCTTCTTGTCATTTGAAACGGGCAGTCCGCAGCCACAGAGATGAAGGACGAGATAGCCCTCGTTGTCATCATATAGCTTGCGAAGTGTGCTTTCCAGGTGATTGCGAACGCATACCTTCGCTGCAGAATTTGGCAGGAAAAAGCTTGTTGGTGGATGAAATGTTGCCAATATGGGTCATTGAGGTCTACTGGTGTCCAATTTGCTGCAGGCAATTTATAGAATTTATACCAACGGGTCCAGCATCCTCGTTGAGAATTCCCCTGTACAGACCTTTGGACAGGCCAGAGGACTCTCAGGAGGAGGAACTGTTTCTTCTCAATCTCCGGTCCTGAATTAAACTTCATAAGTCATGAATAGTTTGGATAGGAGCCCAGCAGCAGGAGTATCAATATGCGGTGGATCAGAGCCTGCAATTTTAGTTCTCCAGAACGGTGGTTATTCCCATTTATCGTAAGGATTGAGCCGCGGGGTGGCGTTCCAGATTTCTTTCAATTTCTCGATTTGATAGTATACACTGCAAAAATAAGAATATATAATCTGTGTCAAGCTGATATGTAGAAAAAGACAATTAGATCCTACATCATGAATGGAAAAGTAAAGACTGGTTTCTTTTGGATACAGTGGCTTTGCATTGATTAATAAGTGTCAAGTCCGTGTCCACAGCGTCTTGAGCTCTGCTACGGTTCGGATTTCCGCAGCGACAGTCTCGATACTTGTGTCGGGATAAGCATCATCGCCATGACACAGTGTCCACAATGAACTCCTCCAATCTATCAAGAACATCAAGTGCGTATTCTTGACAGTCTCACCCCGATGTCCTATTCCCGGTGCTAGATGCCTGGATGTCCGCGAATTGAACATTAAGGTCTTGGCTTATATTGTGTATAGACAACACAAACTGCGCAAAGACATTAATCTCGCTGTCTCTGGTGTCTAATGCATGGTTCCAGAAGGTCTTTCAAAAGAATCAAGGGATCGAATAATTAATTTGGGACAGGGGGTGGCAGGAGAAGTTCGAGGCAATTCACCTGGAAGAGACTATCAGAAGTAACAAGACATGTCCTACTGAAAGGACACTGTTGCGCTCATGTCAAAATTGACATGAACAATGTCCTCGAGCTGGAATGTGACTCGCGAGAGGTTTCTCGGGGTATCAAAAAAAGATCCTGTATGAGATTGGCATGTTGTTGTCTTGCTTTAAGATTTTATATACGGTATCATACGATGCGATTCAGCAAAGTAAATCTGCGGGGAGAAAGTTGAGGTGAGCCGCCTAGGTATGTAAATGCAGTCTGGCAGGATTATCTCCAGTTCAGAAAGTAACATTTTTATGGAGGTGAAGCAAGCTGAAGAAGGATGATTTTATATCTACATTCATAACAGTCACTTCATGTTAGACGCACAGCAAGTAAGTGCTGCTTGATGGCATGCCAGATCCGGGTAGACAAGTGCCGGGCTGACGGCTCCTGTCGTGAGGATTGACCAGAACCACACAAAAGAGTTGCGCCCGGTTAAAGAGATGTCTCTAATCGCAAGATCGAGGTATCCCATCTGGTAGAAAAGATAGGCTCGGCTCACCCCATACGTGGGGTTATACGGGCTCAACGAAATAGCCCTGGTATATAGCACATGTAAGACTCACGAATACACAGGGCTATATCCATGGATTGGCGAGGAAGGCTATCACGTCCCGACCGGCTCGTTCATTATCTGCTGCAGGAAGAGATCAATGAGGGCGTCGTCCTTCTTTGTCAGGTCGTACAGCTTGGACTTTCGAACGACGAGGTTCTACATTGATGTTAGAGACTTAAGACTGGTATCTTAAGAAGAAAAATCAAGTAGGCAACTCAATTGCCAGTATTCCGTTCCTCATGTCTGGAATCTTGACTGTTAGTGCTCGGAGGAATGACAGAGTCGCTATGTTTACTGTCTCTTCGTCTATGCTCCGGGATTATGCGATAGCAGGTACAATACTTGTTGTGCGCTGCACAATCTTGAAGAGATCTGTATAGACCATAGGGGGTCGACAAGAAAGTTGAAAGGGGAGAGATAGAACTGCTCAAATACCCTGATCGAGTTCGAGGATGCGCGCTGTAGGGGACTAATGCCTGCATCGAATATATCATGTTGCATTGATTATATAAACTTTCTGTCAGCACAGCAAGCAAGGAACATAAGCTATGAGCGGGAGAAAGGTTTGATTTTTTTTTTTTTTTTTTTTTTTTTTTTTTTTTTTTTTTTT
>JGI26058J51888_1000467_pt1 | contig 22449 bp, 19 predicted proteins | sample HigsolmetaSP110D_FD_51888 | JGI IMG/M metagenome (IMG submission 51888) | reverse complement strand
TTTTTTTTTTTCAAGGCTCTTCATTAATTAGGGTCTTTTATTAATACTATAATAAAACAAAAGACATAAATATAAACCGCAGTTTATCTACTCCGCACCGTACGCAAAGATGCCTAATTCCCCATCGTGAAGTCCTGCGGAATACTCTCCGCGGAGCCGAGCGATAAAAAAATTTTATACTTAACTGACTACGTAGTACGGAGCTGTATGTATGGACAAGTTAGAACTGAGAACTGAGTCACTGCCAGTCGTGACCTGGAGCCAAGACGTGCCGGGCAAAGCTTGAAACTTCAGATTCAAATGGAGTTCGGCAGGCTGGCAGCCCACGCTCAGGCTAAAACCGGTCTAGCGAGAATGAGATTGGTTAGATTACAGTACTAGGTAGTTCGGAGTAGGACTCCGAAGATCCGAATCTGCGGATTGGGCGTTTCGCCGTTCGGGACTTCGGGTACTACTGGGTTACTACTGGCAGATCGGTGTGGGCAAGTTCGGATTCTCTTACACAGTACTCCATAGGTGCCAGGTCTGGACTAAATCTGTGGGGACTTGGAGGAGGGGTAAAACTGAAACTCTAGAAATCTAGATTTTATCATCTGTCCCATGACGGGAAATTTTCGCTGTTTGTGGATGGCCCTCTTCCGCTCTCGGGAGTTCCCTTCACAGGGTTCTAGATTTTAATAATATCTCAGCGCGAAAGGGGTGCGCGCTTTCCTAGCGGCAGTTTTGGAGACGAGACTAGGAGTAGTCGGTCAAAATCTCGTGCTCGTCGGCCAGTCAGTATTTACTCCGAGCAGCCTGTGTTTTATGTAGTAAACCTGTGACGAACACCAGCCAACAGTTCTCATATGCAACAGGAATAGAAATCCGAGCGATTTCAATTTATTTTATTATTAATAGGCTCTCTTGGCCATGTCAACCCTAACCGGTATCCGTACAAGACAAACTCCTTAGGTGTATCAAGTACACACTCCCACCACAGTCCCTTTCCAATTGCAGAGCGATCCGAAATCCAGAACCCAAATTCCCAACAAACGATTCTGTGAAACAACACTGGGGTATCGAAGGAGCGCCAGAGGAGGCAAAAACCAAATCGTTGCCCAGTCGTAGAGAAGGGTCGTAATACATATATCCAGCCGTGTCCCTTTATTACCTATACACACCCATCTCTCCAAGGAAGGTTGCGCCTCGTAAACACCATCTTTGCATCTGAATGAAGCCGGGTCCGTTTTCTCCTAGAAAAGGCGAAGAATAAAATAAGAGCTGCCGTCTATCGTCGTTCGAGACCCAATCCTGCTATCCGCCCCTGCCGGGATAGTTGGTCTCTTTTTTTTGGATGAAAATAAAGAACAAGGTTCGAAGCGAAAGATGACCACGACTCCACACGGTCATCGCCCTACCAGGATGAATCTCCTGCTGAACCGCTTCAATCGCGGTGAGGGCGGCGACACATGGTCGTCCCTATCCGAGCGGCGTCTGTTATCTAGGCCGCCCTGGCTCCGGTTAGAAGACTGGGTAGAAGAACGCGATCGGCGGACGGAGGCTTCGTGGTCGGCCAGTACGTCCTCGAGCCTGACGTCTGACTCGGAGAATCTGGGGTGGTCCACCTCGGGGTCGAGGATCTCGATGAATCTGGAGGCTGTGTCGGGCATTTTTGGACGTTCACGAGAGAAGAGGAGGGCAGACAGAGAGCGTTGATTAAAGATTTTCTCTGATGGAAGGGAGGCGTGCGATTTGTGCAAGAGAGTTGGTAGGTCACACGTTTGATCAGCGGCTGTGTAGTCCTGTACACAGAACAAGATGGGATGAGATTGAATTAATGCAGGCATCAAAGCGAATAAGAGATCAGCAGATAGCGACCGGGAGTACCGCAGGTACTAAGCGACAGGGGAGGTGTAAGATAGAGCGATGCCCCTGGACATAATTTCCGAATGCCCTGTGCGGCCGTTGGTAGTAGTAGTACAGTGAAGTGAGCATGAGAAGCAGAAGTACGACACGAGGGAGGCCTCTGTCTTTAAGAACGCTGCCCCTACTAGTCCCTGGGCCCATGGATCCTTCCGTATCGACCATGCCGGGAGGTGAAACTCTCACGGGCTTCTCAGACCGGGAAGGAAAAGCAGGGCCGGCGCCTTTGTCTTTTTCGGACAGACTAGTCACTATTGTGCACCTTGAGACTGGAGTACGGGCCCTTGGCCTCAAATAGTAGGAATTGCTAACCCTCCCTTTTGGAGCGACTGGTGCGTAAGGAGTCGTTCTAGAGTGCGCCTGACAACCTTCCTCAACGGGATCCAGTCAGACTGTGGGGTCGCAGGGACAGCAGGGTGGCCCGTGGGCGGTGGACGGCCACGCCAGCCGGGGGAGTTAGCGGCCCACCCGCCGTCTCGTCAAGTCAACGGCGCGTGGCGATCAAAAAGGGTGCACATCCATCAAGACTCCATCCTGCCTCTGCGGATGTTATGTATCCAGTGGCGCCAGTCGCTGCCAGTCACATGCGGCAGCATCTGTGTTGAACCCGCTGGATACAATGACGTTGAGTGGTGAGTGTGAACGAAGCACACAGTCAAATGGACTTCCCCATGTGTGCGGCAAACGGAGTACCCCATACTCCACGCCGTTCACAGGTCACGGGGTAACTTGCTACCTAGGTATGGATGTCTGGAGAACCTGCCAGCTCTTTCTTTCTTTCTGGGAATTTTTGCCATCTTATCTTGTTTCTACGACTCGTGGAGAGTCTGGGATCTATTCTATTATGTAGTCGATGGACGACTGATCCTGATCTGTCTTAGCCATGCCACACTCGAACATTCCTTGAGGAAGCCAGTGGCCACAGTTGCTTCGCTGCCAGTCAATGCCTGGTGCATACAAACAAGTATTGTGTCTACTGACTTGTGCTGACGCTCTCTTCTTGGATGCGAGATTCCTATTCCGGTGTCTTATCTCCGCCTATTCGCCGCAGATAAGCAGTCGACATGGCTGTGCACAATCATTTATTGCTCACCTTTTTACCTTCTCCCCCTCCTTCTGCTGCCTGAGCGCCACACAGCCTGCATGCCAACATACCAGTGACGTGCTGCGTCAGGCCCTCAGATGAATCGACGGCGCAAACTCTGACTTCATCGTGCACCTCAGATGCGCTCCACGAATTCCGTCATTGGCTTTCGATAATCTGCGCTCTATGCATGCCATACATTATGCAAAATGATGATTATGACATTGGATACGGACATCAATGTGCTGGTGCGCGTACACAAATACGAGTCACGTGGTATGCACATACCGCGCAATATGTTGAGGCCCACATACAAAGTCATATGAGATTGACCGAGGTGATCTTCCGATGCTGACTGAATTATGACTATGGAGTAAAGTGATATGACATGGCTGAGACATATAAGCTGCAATCGTGATGAAGAAGACCGCTGACCGGTCCTAGCATGCAGTTGTACTGACAAGCCTGCAGCTACAGCATAGTCGATGCGAGTCTCAACAAGGCATGGAGCACAAATCCATCATTCATTGAACAGAATGAGAACGCCTCCAGTCCGCCAAGTTAGCTGCTGCAGTCTCGAATTTTGAATCATGGAGTCCGCGCAGACTCCGCAGAGCTCGATTTTTCCAAAAGCCATTATAGACGCCTCGTTGCGTAGAGGAGGGCCGTTGAGCCCCTGTGGCGTTCGCAAAGTTTCCCAGTTTCTTGATTTCCCGTGGTTTCGAAAATCATAAATATCGCACTTTTTGCGTTTTGGCACGGTTTTATTTCAACCCCAGATCAGTCATCTCCACAGAGTCTGCACTTCCCATCCAGAGGATGTTGTTACATCTATATCCAGCAATGGTCAGCATTCCATTTCCGCCTCATTCATGAAATGAATAGAGGAGCAAAATTTAAACATTCCCACAAATGACACCCGTTTCCTATCAACGGGGCGGGCACAAAACCAAGTATAGAATAAAGTAAAAAGACGCACCTTATCAGCACAAGACCAAGTGTTCCCGTGTTCTTTCCGTCGATGAACTCCTCCGTATCCCTCAGCAGCACGTTCATGTACGAGTCAATGCTCTCCAGCTTGCCCCGGTACTCCGTCTGACCCCACTTGAGACGGATGATCATCTCGGTGCCGACTCTGCACGATAGAAATCAAACGTCAGGACAAATACTTTCAAAAAGTCTTCACGTGTGACCGGAACAGGGATTGATCATTATTGCTGCGGTTGCGTGCGGACTAAAGCAGATGGGAGGTTCGACTGTGGAGACGTAGACAGAGAGAGAACGACATACCTAGCCTGCAGGAAAGGCCGAGGGTTCACGGGTTGGAACTGTAGACAGTACATTGTCAGTGATTAATCTAATCAAAAGGAGGGGAATAATAGAGCAAATGAAGCCATCCCGCTTCGCAAACAACAGGAACAGGAAGGATGGGGAGCTGAAACGTACACTCATCGTGGCGCGCTCCTATATCGTATATTAAACGGGGCCCAAAAAAGGAGGGGCGCACGGCGCAAAGAGAGCTGGATAGCAAGGCAGCCAGCTGTACAGAAAGCTCAACTGCGGGATCGCGGTCAGGTCGGTCTTTTTGTCCCTGTTCGCGTGTTCAAGCTGGCTGGAGAGAGGGTCTGGGGAAGCAAGGCCGCGAGGTCGGGTTCGCGAAAATGTGATGATGCTGGTTCTTCGAGATGCCTTGGGACGGACCAATCAGCAATCGAGCTTGGGTGACCGCCCTAAGGCATCAACGAAGGTACGCTGTACGCAGCATATGCATTCGGCCTCTACTGTCTACATGACATTTCTTTTTATTTAATCTTACCAACATCTAAGAAATTCCCAGGCTTATGCGTTGTTAAGTTCCTAAGACGGGCATCACTGTATCTGTGTGCTGCCATTCGGGGGAACCCCGCAACATCAACATACAGCTGCAGGCTTCTGGTTGCTCGTAACTCATCATTCCCATTGATCGATTAATACACAAGTACTACACAGGTCGGTAGCAGATTATTGCTACCGAAAAAGCTGAGCCTAAGGGCTCTTTTTTCCCCCTCCCCATCACATACCCCATACACCAGTGCCCCAGAAATGAACGCCTAACATGACTCAAGCCCTGCGGATATCCCACTTCACCTCCTTAATGTTGACCTCTTCACCCGCCTTCTCGTCATAATCGTACCACTCTCCCTCGGACAGGTCGATGCTGGAGAACGGAGTCGAGGACTCCACCCCTGTGGCTTCCCACTCTCCCTGCATTAATTAATTCCGTCGTTAGAACAGAACAGAGTAGAAAAAGACTTTGATGTTTGTCGACAGAAAGAAAAAGAAAAAAAAGGGTCTGATGGATGTAGAAACTTACGTCCGGCTTGAACTCGATGAACTCCAAGCCACGGCAGTCGATGTCGATAATCTTCTGCTCCTTGGGCTTGTCATCCGGCTCGTAGGCGTTGGGTCCTGCCATGATAGCGGCCGAATGTGTTTTCTAAACATTCAAGATGCGAGTCAGTACTCCGTCCAGCGGGATGCATTAGAGTTTGTTTCTGAGATTTGAAGATCCACAGTAGAAGATGAAAAAGACGGGATTGCACTCATGGATATAAGAAAATAAATGATAAAAGACAAAAAAGGGAAGAAAAGGAAATGTGGTTACAGGAAAATCACACGAACCTGGCAGAGCTTGCACTTCCACACGAAGTTGGCCTCCCCGCGGCTCCCCGGGATCTCATGCTGCTCCTGCATTGTTAAGTCAGCAACTATCTAATGATAATCGTATTCTCTGATGCAATAACATAGGTAAAGAGAATAGCCACATGTGGATCGGGATGGACATGGTCTGGGAAAAGGGGTACTTACGAAGCGGCTGAAGCTGACCCAATTCGGGTGCGTTTCCCGGCATGACGTACATTGCACCTTGAAGGTGTAGTAGTAGGGGTTCTCGGGCGTGTCCTTGGGACGGAGCTCGGTCACCCTATACCGCGTTTATGGATGTTAGTAAGGAGAAAAAGGGAGCTATCAAGGTGCTCCCGTCAATCGTTGACGGCTGCGGGGAAGGGCGAGTTTGTTGAGGTGCTCGGATGCATCTAAAACTGGATGCCTCGGAGCGGCCGGCTCCCCCTCCCGAAGAGTAGAATGCTTACCCTGTGAGCTCTGCAGAGAGAACGAGAGAGAGCATTATGTCAGGTCTGATGTTGTTGTTACAGTATGTTCGTGTCGGCGACCTTAGTCGCTGCGGGGTTGGATTGGAGTTTGTTGAATGGACTCCGTACTACTGTATCCGGAAAGGGATGTGGGGTTCGGGACGCAGGACAGATTAGCATCGAAACCCATGGTCTCGGAAACGGACTTATATTTTCTTCCAATCTACCTAGACCGGACAAGAAATCTAAGGTTCTGGTCTATAGAAGAAACATAAAAGAATCATATGATGCAGCCCCCGCTCAATTTTCGCCAAATAGACAATACATTGAGACATCGACAATTCAAAGAACACGGACCCCAGAACGTAATCCAATACATATCACTGTCATATAATCACAATCGCCTCAAAGATGGCTCTGCTGCGGATTCTGGCCAAGCGGCTTTGTCGAAAAAGAGCCAAAGTACGCATTCAACGCGTCTACCGTCCCGCTCCCTTCCACAAGCTGAACGGTACAAGCAACATGACTGTCAGGTCGTGTAACCACAACCCCTCCTTTCTCAGGGTCGAAGCCCAGCTTCTCATGTGCAGCGTACTTCGCGTTTGGTACCCTGACATCCGGGAGATCATCAGCGTAGATGTGATGGCGGTAAGCTCTCAAAACAGGTGGTATTGCCTGCAGGTCGACGCCATTTTTGTCGGACGCATATATCACGCAGATTGTGAAAAGTTTTGAGTGTGGGTTGTGGCGCTCAAAGTATGTTACATCGGCGATGTCCGGTCTCCGGTACACAGACAAGAACGACCGTTCCTTTTCAAGGTTCGCTGCAAAGTCCGCGATCGCCTTTCTAGTTTGTGAGGGAATACCAGCAAAGACGAAGATTCGGAAAGAGCCATTAGCGGGAACTTCCTGTTCCAAGTGCACGAAATTCGCGTCTGAGAGTCTCGTTACCGTAGAAGGAGTGAAGGCTCGTCCTGGTGTTAATTTCACTCCAGGCACATTAAACAACGGTGACTTGGCCGGGTGGCCCGGACTCCAGTTAAAAATGTTTGGGTCGTATGCAACGCCATAACCACTGGTGAACTCGCAGGACGATTTGAAAGTCTTCACAAACTCATCCTCTTCCCCAGTGGCCACGGTACTGGCAGATCCCACTTCGTCGGCAGATGGAGGGCGCTTCGAGAAGAGGGCTGCATATTTTGCGTCGAAGTCCAGGAGGTTCTCCGCGATTTGCTTCCGTTCGGATTCATACGTGGTCAGAATAGATCTATCAGCAAATCCGGACTCTACGAGGTGGACCTTCCAGGCGAAGTTCAGCGCGTCGTGGAACGCGGTGTTCATTCCCTGACCAGCTTTGGGCTTTTGGAGCGTCAGTACACATAAGGGACCAGTATAGGATAGATACTCACACTGTGGGTGTGGCAAGCATCACCACCCATGAAGACTCGGTGATCCAAGGTATACTTCTCCGCAATTCCCTGCCCTATCGGGTAGACAGAGTACCACTCCACACGGTCCCATTCAATGTAATATGGCCGCAGGATCTTCTTTGCAGCATTCTGTACCTCTTCGACTGTAGCTGTTTTTCTTGGATTCCAGTCCGGATCTGTCGAAGAAGCGATTTGAACATAGAGTCGGACCATGTTCTCTTCACGGGGGATGACCATAATCGAGCCGCTGTGTGAATGAATAGTGCACTTCGTCTATACGCCTGCGTCAGAATGCGCTTTCTTGCCGATAGTCGAGCTCATGTCTCACCTGAATATCCGGAAAGTCTGTCCGGACGACACCATCCATGACACCCCACACGTGCGCGATCGGATCTTTATAGTGGATCTTGATGCCAAGCTGCTCCCTGACAAGGCTTTTGGCACCTTCACCGCTGAACAAGTACTTGGCCCGCACCGTTTCGATGACGTTCGTATCCAGGTTCTTGAGATTTACCTCAACTGGATATGTCTCGTCTTTGCCGTCATTCTTGAAGCCAACAATAGTCCAGGGTCGGTGCACGATTGTACCAGCCTTCTTAATCTCATTCAAGAATACTCTTTCGATCTTTCCTTGATGCACCAACGTCGTAAAGGGGTATCTCGTGTCGATGAAGCGAGGGCAGCTGGGCCAGCTACCCGTGCGGTGGATGCCTTTTCCACCCGGTTGAGGATCCCAAAAAGACACATCGTAGACCCTTGCAGGCTCGTATGCCATTAATTGGCGTTTTAAACCAAGGTTCCGGAGGATCTCCATGGAACGAGGCTGGATGCCATCTGCGCGACCCGTCGCCGTCGGCACAGGGCGATTGTCAATGTGCTTGATCTTGTAGCCCCATCTGGACAGACAGAGCGACAGAAGGAGTCCAACGGGACCTGCGCCGACGATGACAATATCATAGGCCTCTCCCGAGGTTGCCATGCCGGCTGTGCTCTAATAGGGATGGAGGACAAGAAAATGACTAGAATTGAAGGTCACTGGTAACAAAAAACAAAGAAAATCAAACTGGGTATCGCCGAGTCATGAAGTGATATATAAACAAAGGAGAGCAGATCCAGGCGGCTTTTCAAGAGCCACGGAGTGTTGGAGCTCGGGGTAGCTGGCCCGGCGGGCTGGGAAAAGGCCCAGACGGAGAGCCATAACGGCATTCATGTCGGCTGGATCTTGCAGCTGAATGGAACCGCTAGATAGCCGCGTGTGGTCAGCGAGGATGCAGCAGCACAGGGATCAGCCAAAGTGCGGGGGCTGATGACTGCCGCAGTCCATTCCGAGCGATTGCAAAGTACCAGCATCCACTGCCGGATAGCAAGTCGGCAGTGGAGAGCTCCCCACGTGACCGCTGCGGCTTGCCGGCTGCCTCTACCGATGCTCAGATTAGCCGTATCCCGAGTTCCATAATCATGCAGACGAATTGACAGGAAATCCGGTTTACTTTCTTTGCACCGTTGCCATTGTCGGACAGTCTATCCCGTGGGGTCTCCTGCCGATTCACGAACAGCTGAGCCGGGAAGTTGACGCGGTTTCGCGAGGTTACACACCCATCCAAACTCGTGCGGAGTACTCCGTACTCCGTACCCGAGTATCGAGAATAACAAGTACGGAGTAACCCCAGCAAGTTGTCGGGACGGAGCTCGGCCCACAAAGTCAGTATTTTATTTTGACGTCCCTGAACAGGGATACGATTATTATTAATCCCCAGCTCCACGGTTAGAAAGACTAGCGACGAATAGGAGCCCCGCATCACGCTCCTTAATCTTTGGCGGACTTGCATTAGTCCATCCGTCCCTGGATATCGCTGCAAATCGTATTGAGACGTCAATAAATCCCAAGAGCTACGCCTACCTCGCTAAGTAGATACCTTCTTTTTACACTGCACTTAATATTGTTGATTTTGAGCTATTGCGGAGACATCTTCGCGCACGAACGAACAGCTAGTATCTTGTCCCATGAGCCGTAGTTCAAAGTTCCCCGAGCCTCATGGAAACATCTCGTCAGGAAGGAAATGTCCCCAGCATTATCTGATCCGTCAAGGTCTTTAGGATGCCTTCCATGCTCCCAAGAATCTCTGAGGGCTGTGTTCACATTAGTACAGATGTCGCGTGTCCTGTCTTCCCCGTCTTCATGCGCTTTTCGAGGTTGCAAGTGCCGTTGATGAATAATAGTCCCAAATGAAATTTCCTTTGAAGCATCTACCTGGTAGCTCTATATAATTTCCTGCTCGTATTGCGTCTAATTGCTTAAAAATTCCTCTACACACTTCGGGGTCGATTGGGGTTACACACGTCCTTGCCCTTGGTAACTTGTCTGAGGAACACTTTTAGGGCTGACGAAGGAAGATATCGCCTTAGGGAATTTAGATCACACTCAATAGTTAAAGCAACAAGGGAAGTAGAAAATGAAGAATATTAGGAACAAAATGACCGGTGCAGATGCTGACATCTGGCTGGATGGACCACCAATGATACTGAATAATGATGTCTTGAACCGATCAACAAGGCCACTGTTCTCAGAAGCCAGATTCTTCTGTTGTTCATGAATAGAAGTTATCTCTATTGCCCTGGTTGGCTTCGGCATTTTCCACTAGAACCATGTCATAGTACTCCCGGGGGTTTTATCCTAGCTCATAATAACCGTGATGGAGTCAACAGAGCTTCAAAGACGAGTATATAGTCGCTGAGCAAAGTTTGAGAAGGTGTAACTAGTCGAGATGAGCCTCTTACTGTCAGTTGAATGTTCTCAAATCTCAACTGTGCAACCGTGGAGACGTTTCGAGGGCCGCCGGCACTTCACTCCAGGTAACGGCCAAAACAATACTCGGCTGAATTGGTGCCTCCCACACCCTCGCACCCTATCGAATCAGACATTTACTGTTCGCAATGCCCCAAAGAAAAATGAATAGACAATCGAATGAGTCGAGACAATCCCATTGTCCCCATATTGATATCAATCGCCCACTACCACCTCTACCTGATGTCAATAAACAAGAATTACGCATTCCAAATGGAGCCAATTCGTTTTCGACTATTTCTAGCTCTCTCAGACCTTCTACAACTTCATGCGCTCCTTCTACCCGAACTCAATCTTCTTCATCCTCCGTTTCGAAGGAGAGTTTCCGCCGTTTGGCTAGAGACATACTGAGTTCAGCACTACAACCCCAAAGCAATCGTACTACTACGATAAAGATGCCGCTTGAATCGGCCGAATACGACGCGCTGAGTGACACCTCGATGGAGGTTCCTATAATGCTCTGCTTGGAGTAGGCATACTGTTATATTGCTGTCTTTTGTGATTGAAACTGACTCGTGGAATTAGTAGTCCATCGTTGTACGGGAGCATAGCTCACTCTAATCCGTTCTACAACGACAATCAGCAGTACTGGAACACGTCTCCTGAAATGGGATCCACCTCTCAGAGTTCTTCTTTGTCGCCAAGAGAGTGCTTGTACCCATCAGGGAGTGATGTTCCTTTCTTTCCGAGCAACATGCCGCACTCCCAGTCCGACGGGCACGTAGACTCTCTTGACAAGGTCCATCAGCGTGAGCCGCACCATGTTCGTTTTGAAGACTCGGAAAGCATTGTTCTGTACGACCGCAACAGTAGCCCGAGACGTGGATTTGTATCTCCTGTCCGTCGATGCGCCTGTGGGCGGCCGTCACCCGCGACTGAAGACGTATACGAAAATGAGATTGACGACATCCTCGACAGCCCTACCAAGCGCGGGAGATCTCCTCACAAGAAACTGTTTGGCGAGAACGGGTGGCTGGGACGTAGCCCTAGCGTGAAGGATATTCCGAACAAGAAGGCGGGACTCAAGACTCTTGGAGAAAAGATCAAGCATCATGTAGAAGAACTTGTAAGTCTGTCATAATTACGTGACCGCGATCACTTACTAACGATATCTTAGGCGGGAGATGTGGCCAAGGCCTCTTCTTCTATCCATTTCCGTCCAGACAGTGGTAACCCGAAGATCATCATGAGATCAAGTTTGCCTATCTCCTTGGATCCTCCGACACAGGCGAAGATCTACTCCGAAATGGAAGTTATGATCTGTGTCAGCGCCAACAAGTTCCTTGTCCAGCAATACAAGGAAGGTCGTATGTCAGCAGAATCCATCAACAAGATCACGAACTTCTGGGCGTCCAAGAACCGGCCTCAGGTCCTTGAGTTCCAGTTTGACCAGTCCACGCAGCGGGAACTCATCCTCCTGAATCTGCGTACATTCAGCTTCTACGGAGAGTGCTCCACGAACCCTGTCGCCTTGAACTCAACTTTGTACAACTGGAAGGCAGTCGCCAAGGAGATGAGCGTGCGAACCTTCTGCGCCCCAGACAGTGTCATTCGCAAGCATATGCACGACACCTATAAGATTCTTGAAATGCTTGGAGCACCGCTCGTGACCGTCCTCGCCTTCCAGGATCTCCAAATGAAAACTCTGGCGCTGATGCAGGAGCATATCAAGAAGAATGGTACCAACAAAACTACCAGAGCCACCGGGGGGTGCAGAGGCACCTAATTCAAGAAGCGAAACCCTGGTTACTCGGTCTTCTGTCCAGAATCTTCATTTTCTTTGCCCCTACCAGTATTGTCTTCACGCTTCCGCAGATTCTTATGTTTCTTGAGTTGTCTACTTGCGTTCTATGCCCACACGGCGTCGTAATATTGGCTTTAACTTGGGTACGCACTGTTCATGTATGAAGGTATTTCCGTGTTGAAGGCGTTGGCGGTTGGTTCCGAGCTTGTGCATGTCTTATATCAGGTGTCCAACGAGGACTGCGGTTGATGCAAACGGCGTCATGGTCATGGTCATGTAACTAGATTTGAAAATACTAATAAAAGCATCCGAAAGCATTGAATCGTGAACGTGTTCGTACTGTATGTCGAGTGCAGAATGCCAGTACGGACGACGATGCAACCAGTTGTCCAGGCACGTGGCGCGACGTCATAGCTCCAGCCGTCGGCGCAGGATCGCAGGCAGCTTCACCAACCAACGCCGTAGCGGTGAGCCGAGAGGCCGTCGTACAGGGATTCTTGCTTCGTCGCTCGCGCTACATGCTCGAATCTCCTTTATATAGCGTTCTGCTCTTGATGTTATGTTAAGATCCAGTGCTGCGGTCTTCCCTTCGTGATTGGTTATGGCTGTCCTTTCTTCAGTTGCGACCTGAATGTCGTCGGGAAGGTCCCAAGGGTTGCGCGCTACACCTTCGACTGTCTTCCAACGATGAACGCCTGCGCCGATTTTAACTAATTGCGTCCTGGAGAGCTAGATATTTAGGCAAGGCCAAAAATATAACGATGTCCGGCTCTGTCCACACCTACGGTCCGACTTGCCTGCACTCCCCCGGCGACGAGGACCTGTCTGCCTATAAGTCGTCTCCCACACCGCCTCGGGTTCGTGCCCAGTTTTTCTACAGCTCTTCTCTGCCAATTGATGATCCTTTGAGCCCTCTACCTCCTTTGTCAGGCAGCTCTAGCTCGCAGGCAAAGTTTCCACCTCAGCCTTTCTCCGCTCGAGATAACATTGCCCTGGAGAAAGCGTGGAGCCGACTACGAGATGCTCGTGAATCGAGGCTTGCTAAGGGGCATAAGTCTCGGGAGAAGACCTCTAGGATACCCGTTCGTGGGCGTGAGCCAGGCTCCACGGCTGAAACTCCAAAGAAGGGGCAGAGTTTGGATGATGAATCCCTGCAAGGAACCCATGGACGCTCGCCGCGGACTCCCGCATCTTTGACAGATGAACAGAGTCGCTGGTCGCCGAGGTTGCGAGATCATCCCGCTCATGAAGCAAGCAGCAGCACAGGAGCTTCTGCACAAGACTCATTAGAGAGGCAGCCCATCCGATCTAGACAAGGAAGTGGAACCAATCGAGGTGAGGAGGACATGACAAGTGGTAGCCGAAAAAGAGAGAATTCCCCATATAGCCCAACATCCAAGTTTGCAAAGCGAAAGAGCACATCGTCACCGGGACGCGAGGCGGCTTTTGAAGAAGCAGAAAATAGAAGTCCGCGAGGTCGTCCATCAGTGGATATGAGCACCAGCGGTTCTCCATTTATCAGGGCACCTTTGAGGCCATCAGAATCCCCTTCGGAACCATCATCGGAATTTGGTTCAATGAGAGACACAGCTCAATTTCTCAGACCTGAAAGTAGCCAGGAGATTCAGCGAGAAGCACAGGCCACCGGTCTCGGTCAGAATTCCTCAAGGCGATCTGAATCCAGATCGGAATCTACCAAACTTGCAGAGTCACCGGATCGCCTGCTGGATAAACTAGAAGAAGATGTTCCCCAGGAAATGGTTCCTGTTGGTGCGTCACGGCTACATCTGGTCGAGCTACCGAACATGAAGGTATAAGGTCTCCTGGCTTTCCGTCTCCCATTATATGTTTGGCGGGTGTCTGATAGGAAAATAGATGAAACCTATATATTGGAGTCCTCTTCATGATATCTCGTCCGTGCTGCGAGGTACATGGTTTTATAAGAATACTATGCTACCTGTGGAACCTGAACTTGCCAATAAGCTCGAGGAAGGGTATGTCTACTTGAAGCCATGGACAGAGACATGGCAGGATGAGCTGAATAGCTGCGTCGAGAATGGTGCAGAGGCAGAGATGAAAATTGTTTACAGGCTATGGCCGAAGGAAGATCCAAAGGCAGTTAGCAGGCCTGGAACCGCCCAGGATTTTCTTAAGTCTACTGTAGCGGACGAAAGCCCCGAGGACAGTCTAGATACTCTGACTTTTCACGAAAATAGAGCCGCTGGAGGTACCGAACATTCAGAGTCCATAAAGCATTTCAAAAACTCAAGTGTCATATATGTCGACGCGAAAGATGCACAGATCCTCCGACCCAGTCTTCTTCCATCCGTCTCGAGAGGCAGACGACCTCTGAGTGCGATTCGTAAAGGGCGACAAATTGGCATTCCTGTTGTTCGTGGCTTCAACAGGCAGATCTGGGACAAGCTACATCCATCTAAACAAAATCCTATGGATGTGAGGAATTACATAAGGCGGCCTCAGACAAGGAATGAACCTCTTGCATATGGGGAACAGAGATGCTATGCCTGCGCGATCGAAGAATCAAGGCCTAGCCCAACAGACTTAGTGCTAGTCATTCATGGGATCGGTCAAAAGCTCTCCGAGCGGGTGGAAAGCTTCCACTTTACTCATGCCATCAATGCCTTTCGAAGGCAGGTTAATATGGAACTCCACAGCGAGGCGGTATGGCCGCATATTCGTCCAGATCATGGAGGGATCATGGTTCTCCCCGTTAATTGGCGGTCTACTCTTTCCCTGGAAGATGCAGATATCGACACCCAGCCCAATGACGACCCAACTGTCAACCATTTTACTCTCAAAGACATCACACCGGACAGCATCCCCGCTATACGAAATCTCATCAGTGATGTCATGTTGGATATTCCGTACTACCTCTCGCATCACAAGCCCAAAATGATCCAGGCCGTTGTTAAAGAAGCGAATCGAGTGTATCGACTCTGGTGTAAAAACAATCCAGGCTTCCAGGAAAATGGAAGGGTACACTTGATAGCTCACTCTCTTGGAAGTGTCATGGCCATGGATATTCTCAGCCATCAGCCAACGAAGTTGCCCCAATTTGATTTTTCGACAACGCCTATTCACAATGATATCTTCGAGTTTGATACCAAAAACTTGTTCATCTGCGGAAGTCCAGCTGGGTTTTTCCTACTGCTTAATAAAGGTTTGTCGTTCTCATCATCTGCGTGTTTCTTTCTACGATATGAACGAAGCTCACCGTGCCACAGCAAATCTACTTCCGCGAAGAGGACGAGATAAGCCTGGAAGAGAGGGCGAAGATCGGCAGCGTGGAGTTGCTGGAGAGGCAGACACATATGGGTGCTTGGCCGTTGACAATATCTATAACATCATGCATACCACAGATCGTGCGTAGCCATCCATCCCTTTTTATTAACGCTGGTCCAAAATTCTAACCGGTTTCCCTCACAGCAATCGCATACCGCCTCAACGCGGCAGTCGACAGCGATCTGGCCGAGTCCCTCAAACCAGCAGTCATCCCCAGCTCCTCTTCATCCTGGCTGCAGACAGTCAGCAGCGTCTTCCGCTGGAGCTCGTCAAATCCCCGGTCCTCCGGTCTCTCCGCGACCACCGCCGGCTCCGCTATCACCTCCAAGCTCCCGTCCAACGTGGAGATGGAGACGCACGACTTCACGCGCGAGGAGATCGCGGAGAAGCGCATGTTCCTCCTCAACGACAACGGCCAGATCGACTACTATCTCACCGGCGGCGGGGGCCCGTTGAACATCCAGTACCTCAATATGCTCAGCGCGCACAGCAGCTACTGGACGCTCACTGATTTCATTCGGTTCGTGGTCGTGGAGATCGCGAGGAAGCAGGGGAAAGATGGGACGTTGTTGGCGTTGCGGGCGGAGAAGAAGAAGGAGTGGATGAAGGCGCAGAAGACATAGTTTTCTAGTAGTTGGATGGCAAAAGTCTGAGCTTATTTTGAGAGAGGCGTTATTGGCGCTGATGAGTGTCTTTTGTGGAGTCGTGTCGTTGTTCTGCGTCGAGAGCATAGACACCTACATAGACAGGCAGTTGACTAGATAGTTGCGTCTGCTGGCTCGTGTGTTTGGCGTTGCTGCTATTTGTTTTATGCGACGATTGACGAACATATGGTGAGAACCTACAGTACAAATGATACGATCATGATCCATATGCATATCTTGCAGATCAGAAGCGACGATCCATAGATGGAGATAATAGGGGATATTAGATAAATGCACTCTGAGGGACATTGTGTCCCGTCTCCATTTCTCTGGCTAGATCTTTTACAATTGCATTGTACTGTTGACCAATACTATATATATCCCTGGATTGGCATCGATTCCTCGAAATCAGGCTCTAGCCCATTTTCTCCCGTGTTTATCAGAAAAAGCCTACTCCCCAGCCACAACGGCACTCATCATCAGAGCCTCCACCAGCTGCCCCTTCTCGATCTTCCCATCCCCAGGCTGCACCACCACCAGGGCATTCGCCCCCGCTAGACTCCCCACCCTCGAACTCCGCTGCCCTCCCGTGCTCGTCGCATAAAGACGGCCGTCGGAACGCGACGCGGTCACCACCGCACGGTGATACTCGGTTCTCTTGGGGTCGCGCGGGAAGTCATGCGTCAGGATCGCGGAGACCAGTGGAAGGCCGAGGCCGGTGTGCGGGCGCGGGAGTGCAGAGACGAGAGCGTTTTGGCCCATGCCCATCAGCTTGTGCAGGGAGGGCAGGACGAACAGGTTCAGCGTGACGAGGGCGGAGGCCGGGTTCCCCGGGAGGGCGAAGATGAGCTTCGTTTCGCGTTCTTGCTGGGCAGATGATGACGATGACGATGCTGTTGGCTTGAACGGGACGGTGGCGAAAGTCGTCGGTTTGCCGGGTTTCATGGAGACCCGGCCGAAGTGGATTGTGCCGCCGAGGGCGCGCTCAATCGTAGGTTTGAGCAGGTCCAGCTCGCCCATTGACACGCCGCCAGTGGTGATGATCACGTCTACGCCTTCGTTGTCGCCGGATTTCCCGACTCCTCGAAGAGCGTCGCGAAGGGCCTGTTCGATTGCGCCTACGGGAGTGTCCCGCGCGATTCCAAGGTCAACGGTCTGAACCCCCCAGGACGTCAGGCAGGATATCAGAGACGGGCGATTCGAATCCCGGATCTGTCCTCCCTCGAGCTTTCTTGGGTCGTCATGTTCGACGAGTTCGTCGCCAGTGCTGAGGACACCGACACGGGGCTTCTTGTAGACTTTGACGGTCTTAGTCCCCGTCGATGCTAGCAGACCTATTTCGCCCCCCACGGCTGTGATCAGATCTCCTTTCCGGAGGATCTTCGAGCCCAGGGCGACGTCGCTGCCTGGCTCGCGTACATTTTCACCGGGCTTGATATCCCCCGTCAGGATCTCCACGGTGGCTTCTTCAGTCCCGTCCGGAGTTGTTGAAACCAGAACGGTGTCTTCAACCATCACCACGGCGTTGGCGTTGGGAGGGAGAGGAGCACCCGTGGTAATCCTGGCAATACTTCCAGGCTCCAGAGGTGGAGGCATGGAGGTGGCCTGCGCGTGAGAGACGGCAGCAACTGGGAAGATCCCTTTCGTACTTGGCCCTGCAGATAGAGACTCGGGCGCAATCACGGCGTATCCGTCGACGATGCTGGCTCGATATGCCGGCACTGCCTCTCCCGCGTAGACATCTTCGGCGAGGACGTATCCGACGAGAGAAGGAGTCACGGGGACTTCGACCACCGTCGGCTCCGGTGTCTCTTCGCTTATCACCTGGAGCGCCTCGTCCACTGAGAGCATCGGGTAAGGCGATGTGCGGTGTCGCCTCGTGGGCCCTGCGTCTGGATCATTGGACTGGGACCGTTCCGAAGGGGACGTATGAGCTTTTGGGATAACATGTCCATGAGAATGATCGTGGTGGTGGTGATGATGGTGGTGGGCATGAGAATGACCGCCGTCCGCGGAAGATACGCCAGCCTCAGCCTCGAGTTTCTTGACGCCACCAGAGTGGAGTGATCTCGAGTTTGCACCCGCTGCTTGGATGCAAGCGTGCGGCAGGAGTTTAATGACCGCTTCCAGATTCTCCGTGGCGCCTTTCGGTGACCCAGGCAGAGTGAGTATCACCGTCTTGTTGCGTACTCCTGCTACGGGTCGAGACATCATAGCAACTAAAAAGAGATGTCAGCAGCTTTCCACCATAGATGCAAACCGGACGTAGTAATTCCTACATGGAGTAACCTTCAGGGAGGCGGCAAGCATTCCATGTCTGCCGATTGATTGGTTTAGCTGCTGCAAAGTGGATGAGTCAAAAGCAGACTTACACTAGGCCTGGTGCATGACGATGAATAAGAGGCGACACAGCCTGATACAAGCATGGAGCTGTTAGATGAGACAAGATAAATTAAAATGAAACAAGATAACAGGAAACAATGATGTTTTGAGGGACAATAAGTTCTAACTTCGATACTAGGGGGAGGTAGTTTTCGCAAGGCGGACGAGCAATAAGAAACAAAGAGCAGGTCAACGAACCTCAGGAGTATTATCCTTGACAGCGAAGCCGGTGCCACCGGTAGTTACGATAAGATTGAAGAATTCCTCTCCATCTGTCCAGTTGCAAATCGTCCGTTGGATATCCAGGACATTGTCCGGGACGATTTTGGTGACCGGATCCTCCCAAGAGCCTTCAGCGGCGAATGTAGCAGTCAGAGCGGCCCCAGCCTTGTCCGATGAAGGATCCTGGGACGCGGTATCTGATATGATCAGAATTGCTGGTTTGAGTTTGCCGTCTGTCATTATTATGAATAAGGATCGGTGAGCGTTTTGCCTTTCGGGAGTGAGGGGCAAGTTCTCCGCGGGTTTGGTGAAGCCAAGGGACGGCTTTGGAGGTCGTTCGTCTGGCCCGAGATATGGGTTTCTATATGTATATCTTGCCACGTGAACTGCACACGGTAAACGGTTAAACTTCTACTGTTTATTCTCAGATTGAACTGTGATTCGACAAGGAATATAGTGTTCATAAATATTCCTCGTTTAGAGACTTGATGTTACTGTGCATCCGCTTGGCAACCCGACCGCGGCAAACAAGAATCATTCCGTCTTTCACGCGAGCCCAGGGTCTTACAATCATGTCGATACCATATGAGATGCTATATATTCTCAGGTAAAAAGGGTAAATGAAAGCCATACGGGGATATTCCGTGACGCTCACTGAGCGCTGCTCCGGGCATCCCCAATCTTCGAACGATATTGCATTCAGGATTATTTGAAGTCAGCCGCCTTTCCAGACACCAGAAGTCCGACGATCAGGCCAAAAAGACCGAGAACAGAACTGAAAATCTCAATGACGAGGATCTTCACGAACCTATCGAGCAGGCGTTAGTGGAACTTCAGAAAGGCACTTCCGGGACAGAGACGAACAGGCTTGGGTCCGCAGCATCTGCCAAAGCTGCACCACTTCCATTGATGCCGACAGAGATACCGCAGATCAAGTTGCATACTCCCACTGTGATCCCTCCCCAGAAAAGAGCATAGCCAGTGTAGAAATTACTTCCCGAGTAGATTTCGTCTCCTCGCAGGTAGTTCAGCTTTGAAGAAAAGACAATCGCCATGATGACACCGTAGATAGCTACGACTTCGCAGAAAATGATCGAGATCAGGTTCTTCGTCCGTATTCTTGGTGCCTTGACACCTCCGCCGACAATGGATGAACCGGTCAGGAAGATACCCCTGGAGAGGCCCCACGCGTCAGTAGCTGTAGCAACATCTGGCAAATCACACGCCGCCGCATATTGCATACCATGCTGCTCCAACGACCGACAATCCTATGCAGAGTGCGATGCCAATGTTCGCCCATGCATAGGGAGACACGCTTTCGAGAAATTGGCCGACCTGGGATGCGTTATCAGGGATCAGTCCGGGACAAACAGCACAGAAGCATCATACATTGAAGGCTTCCCCATCGCCGTGGAAGAGCATATCTACACAGAAGTTAGTCTGCATGTCCTCTGGCCCGATAGCATGTTAGACGGGTATCTCACAGGCTCCGACCACGGCGAGGGATACTGTGGCAGCACCAGCTGGATAAGCAAGGCCCATGGCTGCCTCGGATCCCTTCACACAGTAAAGAGGGACAAGACAGAAACTGGAAAACGGCTAGGAACAAAGAGGGGAGAGGCAGCGAGCGGCAGCTGGAGCTCTCACAACGCCTCGAGGTGTTTGGTGGCAGCAGCCGGAGCCGCGGTCGGAACGGATTAATCCAGCGCAGCAGGCGCGCGCGGCGGCGACCTGCGCCTGCGCCTCTCGACGCTCTCCGACGAGGACGACCCATGGATGGAGCTCTCAACTCCAACTCGCGGCCTCTAATCGACGATTAACAACCACCTGGAAAGCTGCCTGGCTGCGTTGTCCGTGTGCGCCCGCGCAGCGAACTTCACGAAGGCTACGACTTGGACTTATTCTCTATACACCCTGGTTGCCTGTCTTCTCCGCATATTACACTCCACCGTTTGATCCCGAGGCTTGCCCTGCGAAGAGACCTCCTGCTACCCCTGATACCGTTCTATACAGACATCTGTCGCCATGGCTTCGCAGTCCGCTGTCGGAACTTACTCGAATCCTTTGAAGAAGTTCAAGTATGCTCTCCGCCTCCTCCCCTCGTTCTGTATACCGTGTTCAAAACTGACGGGAATTGCAGGTTGGTCTTTCTCGGGGAACAAAGCGGTATGGAAGCTCGCCGTAGCCACAGATCGTCCACCCCCTCAATATGCGACCAGCAATGATTGTGTCGTTTCTGACATCTGAAAACAGTGGGAAAGACTTCCCTGATAACACGTTTCATGTATGACTCGTTCGACAACACCTACCAGGCAACAATCGGAATCGACTTTCTGTCGAAGGTACGCCAACTTCAAATCTTTCTGCACCTATTCTTTACCTTCCCTGTATCATCTTATCGATCCTGGTCAACCACTGTAACCGGTCGTCTTTGGTGATGTATTGTACTAATTCGCTTTCGTCCTTATAGACGATGTACCTCGAGGACAGAACCGTCCGGCTCCAGCTGTGGGATACCGCTGGCCAAGAACGTTTCCGATCCCTCATTCCATCCTACATTCGTGACTCCAGCGTAGCCGTCGTTGTATATGACATTTCGAATGCCAAATCCTTCCAAAATACGCGGAAGTGGATTGACGATGTGCGGGGAGAGCGAGGGAACGATGTCATTATTGTCCTCGTGGGCAACAAGACGGATCTGAACGATAAGCGTGAAGTCACCACTGCACAGGGCGAAGAGGAGGCGAAGAAGAATGGACTTATGTTCATCGAGACGAGTGCCAAACTCGGCCATAACGTGAAGCAGCTGTTCAAGAGGATAGCCCAGGCGCTCCCAGGGATGGAGAATGAAGCTAACAGGGGAGAGTCTCAGAGTATGCATTCTCCATTTGCCTTTTGTCAGATGCGGGTTGCTAATTTGCTTTCACAGTGATCGATGTGAGCGACAAGGTCACTCCTCAGCCCCCCACGAGCAACGATGGATGCGCATGCTGAAAGCCACGAATTTGATGTCGAGTCACTATCCTCTTTTCTTTTTCACTGTCCATAATCTAGTCTGACGTTATCGATCGTTGAATCATTCTTAGCGTGTACATGTTCCACTTTTCCGATTCGAGTATGGCTAGACGAGATTTCTGTCGGACCTTAATACCGTTTCCGCCGTTGTTTTCCTGTTTTATGGTTCTGTTGAAGGTCCTAATGGTCCCATCTCACTTGATGCCAATGACGGAAATCGGGGCGTTTGTCTACTGTCATCTAATCAGTCATCTCTGTCCGATGGTTGCATCTTGTCTGGGAGTCATTCAAGTCCACCTGAAGAGTCCTCACGTAGGGCTCTGAACGTCTGACCATGTTATCTCATGACTTTTCTCACTAATCTATATATATCACACGTTTTTGTTCCCCATCTTCCCATGCTCGACTGCGTAACAGAACTAGACATGTTGACTCGAAGGAGTCTTAGTGGTAAAATTGATCCTGTAGGTACCTGTGTCTCCTTCGGTCCATATGGTGGCCATCCGTGTCATGCTGAGAGGTTGCTCCATAGATGGCATATCTCCAGGCGGTTGATCTTGGTTATCACTTCTACAGCCCATACAAATATCTACCGCATCTTCCTCTCTCAATGTCGGAAGGCGCGTCTGCTTCTAAGCCGTCTCTGGTGTTCCGCGCCTTACTAACGCATCTGCGTCCATGCCTTCATAGAAGATGAAAGATGATATCTCCCTCCATCTGTAGAGATAGAACCGAGCAAGGGGGGGG
>JGI26058J51888_1000458_pt1 | contig 22878 bp, 21 predicted proteins | sample HigsolmetaSP110D_FD_51888 | JGI IMG/M metagenome (IMG submission 51888) | reverse complement strand
CCCCAAGTAAGCAAGCACCGAAATAGCTTGTTCGCTCTTGCTGCATGCCAGCTTGATGGAACGGTTGATGTCAATTCCATGCCCATAATTGCCTCGATATCGGAAACAAGACTCCGATCCGCATTGAAAATGGATGGGAATGTCGTGAGTTTCATGGCGTCGTTTCAGTTTTCAGCGACTCGAGGATCCTTCCTCCCTCCTTGGAAGCTGGCGTCACTTGTGTTGAATCTGCTGGGTTGCATGCCAAGCTGATGACCTAAGAGGGTCATACTCTTCTTTTCGCGTTCTGTCGCAGCTGACATTACTTTGCAACATTTGCGTCTGTCATATCTCAATGCTAATCTGTGCCGGCGCACGGATTGTGTGATCTGTGAGTTTGCGTCATATTCTAAGATCCTGGTCGTAGTCCTGCCCAATGAGGAATAGGTGTCTGGAAGGTGATTTTGATAAGGGTTGAGGAAAAGGAAGAGGGAAGGGGGGAAAAGATATATTTGCAGTGCGTGGGTTGCTTCTCCAGGAGTTTTGTGATGTCTGTTTGGCGCTACTGCCACATTACACCAGCTATTAGAGTGGTAATTGATGACAGCATGTCGAGATATATATTTGGATCAGGAAGACTGTTGGTCTTTGTAAGGCAGATTTGAACCTCCGTTGCACGGAGGACCATCGTTTCACAGGTCTGATATCATAAAAAGCCCGCTTATAATTATACATGGCCCACATCTATTGTAAATTTTAAATCTCACGTGTTTTTTCCCCTCTCCTGCGGCATGGTCTCTCCTGCTCGCTCGTCTGGGAGAAGTATTATCGAGTGTCCATCCCAAGAAGCGGTGTTGAAGGAATGAGATTTCTGCCTCAGGCAGCAATATATAGGTGGTGGGCCGGGATAGTGCCACCACGAGCGCCTTAACATCGCATAGGTTGTGAAATTTGCTGTGAACAGGCGGTATACGACTTCTATCACACCGGTCTACCAGGGCGCTACTGTAAGCCGCATGATTTGGTATTTTTTTTCCCCTACGGTGCCCATCATGCTTTGTGCAGCCCTAGGTTCGGAAAGTGTGATTTGCGAAAAAAGCAGTGTGTGGGAAATGGTCGACAAGCCCTCTTTGTAGTGCGGGTGACGAAGCTGCCACCCCACGTTCCTGCGACAGGGATGGCGTTTCAAGAGTCAAGGTCATTTTTTCTCTACTACTTCGATTCTTCCGTCAACCCGAGTGGTGATGAGCTGCTAGCTAGGGTAGGTAGCTGTAGTAGATCAATGCAGGCAGAGAACGGCGGTTCGACTGTCGCGTCGCTTGACCCAGGGGGCAGGGTGCGACGTGCCAATGGACAATGCTGGGGGGAAAAAGGGAAAAAAAATAAAAGGAAAAAAAAGGAAGGGAAAGAAAATAACAAAAGGGGAAAAGAATCCGGCCCCCTGGATAACCTAGTTGCGGGCAGGTGATCATGGCAGCGACGGTATGGGCATTTCTGGAATGCCGGCCGCAGAGATCTGGCATCGCACTCGCATCGTACCCGAGTGTCTGGGAGTCGGGGAGCGCCACAGCACGAGCCGGGCGCAGCGCCAGTGACGTCTTGGTGCAGCAGGGAGGCGTCCAGGGTGCGATCGCAGCTGGGCCGGGGGCTGTTGAAAAAGGCTTTAGCGATGCCACGGGCCGCGAAGGCACCGGGCGGCAGAGGGGGAGGAGCCTGAGGGGGCGGCGCCGGTGCCAGTTAAAAAACGAAGGCTTCAAGGCTTTAGTCGAGCACGCGCCCGTCCAGCCGGTGGGCTACGCACGCGGTGAAGCCTTCCATCCTACCACCGGCGGCGACGGCTTGCCGGAACGTTGCGCTGGTATGCCGCGTCGCCGTCGAGTGGCCGGGGGATGTCCGCCGGACCGCAGGGTCGACGGGGAAGGCATCTCTTCGCACGTTGCGCGCGACCATGGGGCGCTTGGGAGGGGGAGAGGGAACCCGAGAATTCTCCACCAAGGACCACGGGCCTGCTAGCAACAAGGCTAGGCGAGTCCCTAGGTAACACGCCCGGCGGCCCAAAGAGTGATGGCGGGCCTCGTGGGGAGACGAGAGAAGCATCTCTCCAGCAGCCCGCTAAAGCGCACCCTCTCGCGACAGACTGAGTGCGATAATAATAATAATAATAATCCATCTGTAGCAAGGACGTAGATGACAGTCAGCCACACCCCCTCACAGTATCAAACAGGGCGGTTGGTTTTGTACACTCCTATGCTGTACCTCTCTTTCCCCCCCAACCCCCCAAACCTCCGGCCAAAATAAAAACGAATTTACACGGCATCCCACTCATTCTTTGCTCCCTGTCCATCGTCTTCTGTTCCCTTCTGACGTTGTCCCGACAAGCCTCACCCTTTTTGTCCAGCGGTTTTTCTCCCGAGCCTCTGTGCGAGGCGACCTAGGAGCCGCCCTGCGCCCACAGGGGCCGTGAGCCGCTCCCCCAGTCTCGCCTACGTCATAGGTTGGACCCCAGGGACACATTTTCTCTCTCACCACAACCGTCGCTCTCGCTGGCCCGGAGCAGAGCCTGCTCCAGCGCATCAAGTCGATCCCTCCCCTTGCCATCGCCATCACCATCGCACCTCGTCCTCCCCCTCCACATCGCAATCGACCCTGCAGTCCTTTCCTCCTCAGGTGCTCTCATCCTTCTCCTTTGACTGCTGTCCTGCCCGAGAGATGCACGCGTCATTCTCCTCCTGTGGACTGGGACTCACCGACGAGAACTAATTTTCCGACCGGCGGTGGAGGGGAGAAGCGTTAGGGGACGTCCACAGCATGCAGTCTCCTCCATTTCCATCGCCGGCCAAGGCACCTTCCCCTGTGGCCATGGCCCATTCTCACCTTCGTCGTGAGTCTGGACCGGACCTTGCCAGTCCTGCTGCGTGCAATCCAGACGGGCATGCATCTGTGACCCAGGACGATGCGGTCTTCACTGGTGATCGGCAACATGTGGATGCAAACACCGCCGCCAAGCAGGAGGATCACCACCACCTGCACACGCCTTCCACGGCGCTGTCGACCGGCAACGGGGACACAGATACTGGGCCAGGTGTACCAGAGAACCGGGAGAGTAATTCACAGTCCCTGGACGAATCGCGGAGGCAGACGGAGGAGAATCTTGTACGTGAGCAGACGCAGCAGCAACAACAACTAAAACTTTCCTCTCCTGGTCAAAAGTGTCTTCCCCCTGAAGCAGACACAGTGTCGCCCAAGCTGTCCGTGAAGGAGAGTCGTGTGTCTCCCCCATCATCCCCTCCAGGGCTACCAGCATCAGCTTCCTCGCCGTCCGCATCATATGCAGACTCAATTGGCTCTAGCAACACCGTCACAGCTGGTGCTCCCAGACAGACACCTGACCAGAGTGTCGCACAAACGTCCTCGTATCCCTTCCCGACGGTGTCACCGCGGACACCTTCCCGAACAGCCCAGAATCCTGCACGGTCCCAAGAGTCCTTCAAGCTGACCTTCCCAGAGGAGAGGCCCATGTCCCGGCCGGTCAAGCCGTCCGAATCGACTGAGACGAGGTCCCCTTTTGCAAGGTCCACAGCTCCCCGAAGCATATTCCTTCCACCGGGAGCAACATCGGTGCCCGAAGACCCGAGGTATCCAACTCCCAATTTGTATGATCTGACATTGAGACTGAACGCAGATCCGGGTCTTGATGCATGGTGGGCCAATGTCGTCCACATCTTGCAGGCACATTATGGTGCGGAACGAGCAACGCTTGCTGTGCCTGGGGATTCGACAGACCTAGAGAATGTACCCTGGGGCCAGAAGGCGACCTTCAACGTCAATTTCAGGAATGAGCCTGATGATGCTGAAGTCTACAGAGAATGTCAGTCTGTAACAAGTGCGCCTAAAGAGGATGGCTGTCTTGATAAGAGGAAAGAGGATATTGGTGTTTCACCGAGGACGAAGACCGCAGAGTCTATCTCACCTGCCAAGCGACCTCCTCTCCTGTCACGCCATTCATTTGCAGGCTTTGGGAAAGATGGCAGGCACACTGTGTCGCGTGAACTCCACCGGCCGCAACTCCATTCAAGAGCAAGGAGCATATTGGGACGTGAGGAGATTCAAGGCAAAGCGTCTGACCTGAAGCCCGTGATCGGAGGGGCCCAGCTTGACTCAGGCTCGGCTCCAGACAGTCAGAAAGGAGACAGCTCCTCTAAACCAGCTGCTTTCCTTTCAAGTGCTCCTCGCCGTAACTCGCCACTGGCAGTCTTCCCTGTGCCTAGAGCTCTGGAGGTTGAAGCAGACCCGCTTATTAAACGGACTGGTGTTGTCAAGCTGTTTGGACGGACCGAACCGGCTGTGATAACTCGACAATATGCACATAATCCGGCGACATCTCAGCCAGATATGGGTGCTGCATCGCAGACCTCTGACGACAAGAGCCAAATAACCCCGGTCTCTGAACCGCCAAGAGAAGCCGTGAAGACGTCGACACGCTCTAAACGTTCCAGTTCGACCTCGGACCTAGATCCGCATGTTTCTTTGCAGTCTGCAAAAGATAGCCATCCTCTTCCTCGCGGAAGCGCCTCGTTTCTGTTGGCACGTGATGACATCCCTGTCAGGCGCGGACTGTCAGCTGAGCTCTATGAAGAGTATGAGCAGACTCCTCCATCCCCGTGGTCACAGTCGCCGGCTCCTTCTCCAGCACCTAGGTCGCATCCTGAGCAGGACCCATTCTTTACGAATCACAGTGTCGACGAAGAAGCCTTTGCGAAGAATCCTCCTGCCCATGACTATTCCAAGGTTCAGCCCGTGGAGGCAATCGGCATTGATCGAGCAGAATCAGTGGTCCATATCCCACTCTTGCACGCTACATCGTCCAAGGAAGCATCTTCGAAGACCCTGAGATTCCCCGTTGCAATCATATCGTTCTTGTCGCCGATAGTACCCTTCCCTTCTAATCTAAGGCAGTCCCTCACGTACCTGACGCCGCACCTCACCAACTCATTCTGTTTGGCTCAGCAGTACAGTCAACTTGAAAAACAAGTCGCCCAAGGTGCCCAAAATCCACGCTATGGACATCTCCTCGGGCTCGGTGGAACATTCTCCGATGCGAGCAGCGAACTGGAGCTAGTCGCTGGACTCAGTGGACATGTAAACTATGCTTTAACTGACGATGGCTCCCTGTCCGCTCGTGCGGGCCTCTCTAGCCCAGATGACGGGTCGGGCACCATGATGTTCGGCCCTGCCCTATCACGGCCAGGTCGCACACCTGGCTTGGCCCCCCGCAGAAGCAGTGATGCCTTAGATGGCAACTGTAAGCTAGAGAACCGAACCAGAGTGCATAATGGCGTGCAAAACGTTCTTTCGTCGACGCCAACCTCTCCAGGAAAAGATAAGGGTGAGGAAGAGACCACCGCTCAGGACCCAGGTCTCGTTGCGACGTCTTCGACTAGTCAGGAAGGGAGACGTGCACCTGGTCCTTTGCCAATGCAAGCGTCATCTCGCAACGCGTCAACGAATATTATTGCCCAGCTTCACCGTGAGCTTCCGCGACCATTCCCGGACACTATTGCTCAATTGATGTTGAACTCGATACCTCTACACCTGTTCCTCGCCAAACCCTTCACTGGCGAAGTTATCTGGACCAATGCGAAATTTGACGCATACCGGAGAAGCCAGCCGCAGGAGCGGCGAGTCAGAGATCCCTGGCAGAACATCCACCCCAGCGAGCGTGATCATATCTCCAAGGAATGGGCCAAAGCACTGCGAACCGGGTCCCAGTTCACTGAGAGGGTTCGGGTCAAACGATTCAATGACGAGTCTGCGTACCGTTGGTTCATCTTTCGGGCGAATCCTTTGATATCGGCAACTGGCGAGCTTCTCTATTGGATCGGGTCTTTCCTCGATGTTCATGAACAGCATATGGCTGAGATGAAGGCTGCACAGGAGAGGGAGAGGTTTGCCACTGATGCCAAGTATCGAGCCCTGGCGAATTCAATCCCACAGGTCGTATTCGAGGCGGCCGAATATCGTGGCCTTATCTCGGCAAATGAGCAATGGTATTTGTACACCGGGCAAAAGATCGAGGATGCGATGAACTTTGGTTTCACAAAGTACATCCACAAGGAGGATCTGGAGAAATGCGGCTTTCTCGTCGATTCTGACGGGGGATCGGAAACAAGTACGACGGATTCTGGCACCTCTTCTGAGAAGAATGGCGTCAGCGACGGAAAATCGAACGGCTCAGGGCAGCGCGTCCCTCGCGGCGTAACCCCAGCACTTGAAGATCTCGTGCGGCGTGGAGTCGTTTCTATGCAGAAGGATGAGAACGGGCGTGTTTTCTACTCGACGGAGATTCGCCTTCGATCTCGGGGAGGGGACTTCCGGTGGCATCTAGTTCGACTGGTAAAGGTCGAAACCAGCAGTTTCGGAAACGGAGAGGCTTCCTGGTATGGGACATGTACCGATATCCATGACCGGAAGCTATTGGAGCGCGAATTGAACAAAGCAATGCAGCAGCTGAACAAAGAGATGGAATCGAAGACCAAATTCTTCAGCAACATGTCCCATGAGATCAGAACGCCGCTGAACGGGATACTCGGTACTATCCCGTTTCTCCTTGACACCCCGCTCGACAATGACCAAAGGCGAATGCTTGACACTATTCAGAACAGTTCACTCAATTTGCGTGAACTGGTCGACAACATTCTGGATGTGTCAAGAGTTGAGGCAGGCAAGATGAGCCTAGTCAACACTTGGTTCCACGTCCGATCGGTTATTGAGGATGTGATAGACACGATTGCGTCGAGGGCCATCGACAAGGGTCTCGAGATCAACTATCTCATGGATCCTGATGTTCCTTCCATGGTCATTGGAGACAGGTTCAGGATCAGACAGGTGCTTATCAACCTCGTGGGCAATGCGGTCAAGTTTACGACGCGGGGTGAGATCTACACGCGCTGTTCGATCTATCACGACCCCTCTGTGCCCCTCAAACCGACCGAGATTTTGTTGCATTTCGAGGTTGTGGATACTGGAAAGGGCTTCAGTGCCGCTGATGCTGAGCGATTGATGGAAAGGTTTAGCCAAATCGGAGGAAGTGGTTCGCAGCAGCATGCTGGTAGCGGACTGGGCCTGTTTCTATCTAAACAGCTCGTTGAAATGCACGGCGGCAAACTGACTCCCAGCAGCAAAGAGGGTCAAGGGGCCAAATTCTCCTTCTACGTCAAGGTGGATGCGCCCCCGCCTCCACCTTCAGAGGAGCCTCCACTTTCACATCAATCCTCGGATCTCTCTGAAGCACCTACAACCGTATCAAACTCTAGCCCCAAGCAGGGACTGCCTCGCGTGTCTGAAGATTCGACTAATTCAAAAATATCGGGGACCAATGAGCTTTCTCCCAGTCGTGAATCTCCGGCAATTGATTCGTCGAGCAGCTCAGACCCCTCTGTATCCTCCGCCGTCCCTACCCCTGAACCTCAAACCCACGATACTTCGAGAGGAGCCCTTACTCTTTCAGGCTCAGCAGTTCAGGAGAGATCGAGCTCAGAAACATCGTCAAGCGATGACACTGTACGTCCTTCTCCCCCGTCCGCACCTTCGAATTGGACGGAACCTCAAGCGCTGACCAACAAGAAGGCGACGATCGATATGCCGTCGGATTCACCCCATTCATCTGGGTACTCCGTCCTTATCTTGTGCCCGCTTGATAACGCTCGCGCAGCTATCAAGCAACATATCGAGCAGGTTATACCACACGAGGTCCCCTCCACGGTCACGGCGCTTCCGGACGTCGAGGAGTGGAAAGACCTGATAAATTTCGGTGACTGTCCTGCCCTGACACACCTGGTTCTCAATTTGCACGCCGTAGATGATATTCTGGAAGTCATGCAGTATGTTCTCGATTCCGACGACGAGGTCATCCCAACCCTCGTCATCATCTCGGACCTCTATCAAAAGCGACAGCTCAACTCCAAGATCGAGGAGTTGGAAGCCGCGGGCAGGAAGGTGCATACTGTGCCTAAACCGGTGAAGCCATCTGCATTCTCAAATATCTTCGACCCTGAAAACCGACGCGATTTGAGCAAGGATCGCAACCGGGACATGGTGAGAGAGGTTAACAACAATTTCAAAACCATGTCCAAGATTGTCAAGGAGGTTATTGGGAACAAAGGCTACAGGATCCTGCTCGTTGAGGATGACGAGACGAACCGCATGGTATGTCCGGTACTTCATTCTTCTGATGCTGGAATTGAGAGCCAACATGGGTCGCAGGTGATGTTGAAATATCTTGAGAAGATCAAAGTGATCTTCGAGACCGCGGGTAATGGTCAAGAATGCACCGAGCTGGTCTTCTCCAAAGAGCCGGGCTACTACTCTCTGATCATAGTACGTTCACCTGTCGTTTCAGCCATCCCGCTCGAGACTGACAGTTCAAACTACAGTGCGACATCCAAATGCCCGTCAAGAATGGGTATGATACCTGTCGTGAGATCCGTGCATGGGAGCAGAAGAACCATTTCCCTCAGATCCCGATCATGGCTCTCTCCGCCAACGCCATGACGGATCAGATCGATGACGCCGCACGTGCTGGCTTCAATGATTATGTCACGAAGCCAATCAAGCACAATGAACTCGGGAGGATGATGATGGGTCTGCTGGACCCCAACACGCCTCAAGTCTTACTTCGAGACCGCAGGCGTAAGGAAAATAATAATAATAATAAATAATCTTCAACATGGGACCTCAGCCACGATATTTTTTTAAGCATGGCTTCTCTGACCAACCCATTTGCTCCGGCTGCCTCCCTAACTTGAATGGGGCGCTGGCATATTCTTTACATGCTTTTTTTCATGCTGAAACGGAAGGGGAATGTTGCACTAATTCTTCTGGCTGGGCTCTGGGCTGGCGAGAGAGAGAATAGGAAAGGAAGGCGCCTTTTAACGGTTCTCGGTCCCGGCTCTTCTGCTTCTTACGGGCGGTCGATTCCACATCGTAGCCGCATTCAGCATTTGTTTTTATACCATTCATCAGTGTTCGGAGTGTTGTGCTTTTTCTTGTTGTGGTCGGCCTTTTTGGCGTGGCGCCGATTTTGTTGTTGATGCTTTTTCTTCCTCGTACCACTCATACCCCATGCTCCGTCCGTCTGCATCATGTTTCTATTCACAACCTGCTCCGTCCACGTCAGCTCATGTGAAATTATATACCCTGTGGCGATGTTTTCTTCTCCGACCATAGGATTTCTTCCTCCAATGAATATCTGACTAGTGGCATATCCCGAGTTATGATTCATCTCGGACCAGTTATCTCTTTCTTTCTTCTTCACCTTTTTTTTCTTTTCTTTTTGATATGTCTCTTCTCAGTCTTGATCAGGGGCGATGGATCATTCTGCCCATGGACATGACATCGGGTTTATTGTGGTCCTGCATCGCATGGGTTGACCTTATATTTGGCATGACATGACATCATTATCATCAGCATTTTGGTTATTGCGCGGGTAATGGCGTGACGGGGCATTATCTTAGAATCGTTTCTCCCCTTTTTCGAGGCCATATGGAATGAAACCGGCGCACATTTCGTGTCGTGGAGTATTTGGGAGGGGAACGGGAAAACGGATAGGAAACTATATTTGACCTATCTATTTTTCTCTTATATATGGATGTCTGTCTGTTGAAAGGGGAGAATCATTACGACGATGATGACGATAGGGAATCGACTCGAAAAAAAAGGCGCTGATGGAAGGAGGAGCAGAGATTAGGGGAGGACAAAGACAGGGACAAGACAAGGGACGCAATCTGTTTCTCGCATGCCTCTACCTCTTTCCACTCTCGGTCCCTTCTCCTTCCCCTGCTCTGTTTCCTCCATGTTCTATCTACATCGTGCCTTCTGTGTGGGCCTGTATATTACAGTACATTGTCATCATCACCATCACCACCATTGTATCCCAGGTGAGGGGAAAGGATAATGAATTCACGAAATGAAGTATATACCGTAAATATACCCGATAGGGGTTAAAATCAAATAAAAAAAGAATAAACTGTGACAAAATTGGCTGCATCTATGTTCCTTTTCTTTCTTCATATTATTCTTTTTTTTAGGATTTAGGTCCTGACCTTAACAGTGTTGAACTCGAGCGCCCTGCCCTGTCCCTCTTTGTCTCCCTCTCTCTCACAAGCGAGGAAGCTACATCCTGAGCTCCTGTGCTGGTTTAAGTACAGTACAGTATTTAGACGGCAATCCTATCCCATCCATGCATCCATCCATCTTGTCCTGTCCCGTCAACACTGTATACTATGGACTAAGCTGTCATGGTACGTAGTAACCAACTAATCAACTACATACATACTTGGTGAAAGAACGGAATTTTTTTTTTTAAAAAAGGCAGTCTCTGATGTATGTATCTATGTAACTCCTCCCAGATAGAGAGAGAGAAAGAGAAAGAGAGAGAATGGATGGTAATGGTGCAACTCCCGCTGCACCCTGAAACGTAATATATTGCATGCATGCATGCATGTATGTATGTATGTATGTATGTACATCTATCTTATTTCAATCACTTCGCCTTTTTTCTCTTTTTATTTGCTTGCATCAATCAGATCCATATCGCATCATGTTATATCATATCATATATCACATGGCATGACCTGTTTTAGCTGGGTTGATTAGACTGATTAAACTGACTGGTTAGACTGACTGACCTGATTGATTAGTTGATCAATTATGGCAGTTCAATAATCTGGTTCGGCCGGCTCAAGTCAGGTCAGGTCAACTTAGGTAGCTAGTTACCTAAATTGTTATAACAAGGCGGGCGCTTCTTCAAGGAAGTGCAGGCTGGCGTGCCTTGCCTGTCTGGCTACTTGGCCTGCCTTACCTGCTGCGCTGCACTGGAGTACATACATAGTATGTAGGTACCGACCTGATGTACTGCATGTACATACTGTATGTACATATATACTGCATCCGGTATGTATGTGCAATGTGCAATGCACCACCGCACGTTGCAGTTGCAGTTGCATCACTGTGAGCAAGCAGTGAGCCAGACCCGCTGGTTGTTCCTGCATTGCTGCTGGATGGATGGATGGATGGATGGATGGAGAGGTAGGTAATTTGACATACTACTGTACAGTACAAAACTAGCTTTCATTATTAATATTATACTATTCTGTTCAGTGAAGTGGAGAGGATTGAATCGATTGAGTCGTTCAATTATGAAATTAATTGGTTGATTGATTTATTAACTGGCTGTGGGCTTCTGGTCTGCAGATGGATATACTTATACATGTGCTGGAATCTTTATTTCGTTCAGGGAAGATCAGTTGCAAGGCATGCGGAACCCTGTACTGGGGATCTATATTATAAAACAGTATAATAATAATAATAATTTGTGCGCGCGCTCGCTGACAGGTTTCAAAGTACAGAGGCATGTCACTGGGATCTATCTAATTAACTTAACAGTGGTGTTGCTGACAGGGAAGTCTCTTCTGCTCATATTCAGAATCACGTTTTTTATCTTGTCAGGTACTGTGATCACTTCGCATACCCAAAGAGTTTGTTCTAATGGACAGCGTCGGATTACCAAATTAATTGCTGCTCAGCCGCATCAGCGAGAGGGAAAAGGGCCGGTGTCGACATAGTCAGCATTGTCAGTGTTCGGCTTGTGGCGGTGAAGAGAGTGAGAAAAGGAAGAAAAGGACCCGCCGGCTTTGAGTTCTGATCAGAGCACCGCCCACCGCCCATCGTTTTTCATGGGCTAAAAATCGTCCTCTCCTGAAGGTAGATAATAATATCTCATTAATAATGGTACGAGCTTGAGAAACTAAGTTGCTGGGATAGTATTCCTTAGTGGAGTACGGAGTAGAGAGTAGAGAGCAAGCAGGCGGTGGTCTGGTCTGGTCGGGACGTCATGCACGAACCTTGCTGGCCTTTTTGGGCACTTCTTTAGAGATTCTTTCTGCGCTCTCACTCGCCCGCTTCCCTCTCCTGTCACCTGCTCCCTTTTTTTCTCCCCCAATCTCTCCCGGTCCCCTGGGCCCATTGGGCGTGAACGGTAAACCCGCTCCATGGGTCAGCGGCCCGCGGAAGGCAGGAAATAAGGCTGCATCGGCCCAGGCGGAGTCGGGTCAAATCAGCCGTGCAGTTCGGATAACCGTCGAGCAGTAGCAGCTAGCCTGGCGGGTCCTGCGAAGCGGTGCAAAGACGGGAGACGAAAGCAAGCAAGCAGGCCAGGATGGCCCGTTTGCGTGCAGACAGGCCGCCCCGGGATCGCTGGATCGCTGGGAATGGGCTACCTCTATCGCGGGTAAGGAAAAGAAGGCTGATATCGAAACGTCGGTGCAGTTCTGAATCATGTTTCAAGGCTCGTCGACGATTTCCATCTCATCTGGTCTCCACTGGTTCGTCATTCTGCGTCCGTCTTGGTCTTGCATGGGGCTTGATGAGGCGGAGGCGTGGCAGAGAGTATAGTAGTGGCAGTAGACTGTCAATCGATCAATCAGCGTGGTACTTAAGAGCCAGCTGATGGACGGTCTGCCCAACCCGGGGTAACCAAGGCGTGTCTGCCATGTCGTGTCGGAGAGTAGGTCGTAAACTTCCATCTCGAGCTCCGCCATCCAGTCGAATACCACGCATGCCCATCCGCCGCGCGGTCTGTCACGCAGATCATATCACCAAGGCCCTTAACTTTTTCAGGCCGCTTTTGGTCTTCCTGTTCAGGCCTCAACGGATGCCGCGCGACTCGGCGCCGTCAACCATCCCCGGATGCAGCCCTGCAGAGGCACAGGCGCAACGAGAGCATTGCGAGAAGACAGACGTAGGCCTGCGTAGCATGTTCCTCTGCAGACGAGCCGCGGTCCACCCATGATGCGTGCTGCCCTCCTGCCGGCGGCGTCTAGAGCGCTTGTCACCGCCTGGCCGCCGGCTGCTGTCCGTGGCGTTTCTCCCTCGCTGCTTGAACGCTGTGGTCGACGCACAACAGCGACACAGGGCGGACAGAGGAGAGACAAACACGTCCGCTGCCACCGCCGGCCTTGCAAACAAAAGCACTGAGCGCGTGCCCAAGTACCTATCCGCCATCCCGCGCCGCCAGGGCCGTCCAGGTATCTGGCTGCGCGGCCGCCACAAGCCTCGCTTGGGAAGGTTGAAAACAAAAAGGTTGTTCCTTCGTGCCCATGCAGAGATGTCCAACAGCCACCATCTACAACGCCTGTGCCCATTCCCTCTCTCCAACCGTTCGGATGATGCTCCAGCGCCCCTTGGGTTCCCTCTCGATCCCTGATGCACCTCTCTGCGGGGGACATGGGAGGACAGGCGAGACAGAGCAAGATGCCTGACTGGGACAGGCCTGCACACAGAACGGAGCATATCAGCTAAGCCGGCCACCCTCATCCGTCCACCGGCACGAGTAGAAGAGCAACGACCGAGGTGAGTAAAGGAGGCAAACACCCCGGAGAAAGGGAAAAAAAAAAGAGAAGGGAAAAAAGGAGGAGGAAAGCCACAGAAGCAATTGGACTCGAGGACTCTTAGACTTCCGTAACCGCGCAACTCTTCTCGCACGTCCAATGGCCCCCGTCCCGGCCCTCAGCCCAAGTCCACCCTCTCCCTTCCCCCCTCAGCCCCAGCCCCCTGGGACTGCGCGCGGCGCGAGGGAGGGCCCCGGAGAGGGATGAGGATGACGGACAGACGCGGACCGGGGCAGAACAAGCGCAGACAGACCGGGATGTCTCCCCCGCGGACGCCGCACGAGGACCTCGCACCGACGGTCTTGCCCCCGGTGGTGGAGGGTTTGGGAGCCCTCTCACAGGAGCACGGGAAAGCGGGACGAGGGCCCCTAGTGGGGGGGAGATGGCGAAGATAATGCAGATGGCTGGTCCTGTCCTCTCGTGCTCCTCCGGCCCAGAGCGGGGTCGGATCGAGGAGGGAGCGAATTGGCTGGCGGGATAGGGGGCGAGGGGAGGCGCCGGGGTTTGGGATTGGGGATATAGGGGGGTGGGAGGATGCAACTCGAGGCGCCGGGACGCTTCCATGGCCGTCGACCAGGCGCTCTCGACCCTCGACGGGCAGAGCAGAGCGCCTGCGGGCTCGGACGGATGACCCTCCGGCGACGGGTATAAAAGGGCCCTCCTTCTCCTCCGTACGTCCTTCATCTCCTTCTTCCTTTTCTATCACTCGGACTCCTGGATATCCTCCTCGTCCTCTGGTTGACCCTGTCTGACCGGCGCTGACCCTCTCCCCAACACCCCAAGCCCTTATCCCCAAGCTCCTACACCCCCCTCGTGGACATATACCTACCTACCTAATATACCTATCTCCTTTCCTCTTAGGGAAGAACCTCTCCTACCTGTCTTCCTCTGTTGACTGTCTCCGGGGCTCACTGTCCTCCCGCTTGCCTTCTTATCTTGCTTGCTTTCTTGTTCTGTGAGCGTGGTTGTCCTCCATAGCCCTCTGTTTGTCAAGGATCAAGCATCTCTGCTGCTATCTCCCGCCTCTGGGCTGCTCTGTCTCTTTCAGTCTTCCGATCCCAATTGCTCTTTATATATCTCTCTCTCCATCTCCTAGTCGGAAAGAAACAAACCGTCACGATGGCTACCACCCAGCGGTTCTACCAGCCAACCACCGCTCTGCCCATCAACATGCCTTCCAAGGCTCCTGCGGGTGCTAGCTACTACCCGGTCACCCGACTCGCCTTGTCGCCCCCGGAAGTTTCGGACAGCAGCACCACCGCGGGAAGCCGCACCTCGGGCTTCAGTGCCACCTCGAGCAGCTATGCTGGCAGCGCCAGCGGCGACTATGAGTCCACCCTCTCCTACTCTGGAGTCGATATTGTCGACATGCTGAACGACCGCATGAACGACGCCTTCGACCCGACTCCGCTGGACCGGGGATTGGCAATGCAGGCGCAAGCGTAAGTCTTCCATTTCCTTCCATTCGCGAGAGCAGTCGCATCTTCGACACCATGGAAACTGCCGATGTCTGCGCTGGAAATTTCTCGAGTTTTGCCGGAAAGACCGTGTTATTCCATTACAGATGTCTAATGCGGAATCGCGCGCAGTTCCGGCCAGCTCAATGCCAAGCAGCGCGAGCTTCTTGAGCTGCAGGCTCTCGCCCAGCGCCGCCTCAAGGGCGTCCGTGCCAGCTTCGCGGAGGGCCTCAAGGTCGCCAGGGAGACCAAGCGTGATCTGGAATGGACTCAGAAGCGCGTCAGGTAAGTTTTTATGGCCGTCGTCACTCTCCGCGAGGACACCCCCCATCATTGCCCCTGGATCGATTCCGCTCCGCTGAGCGGAGCTGCGTCTCCGCCGCGCTCCGCCGTCGGCGCCGTTCTTGGCAATTTCGGGATCCCTGCTTTCGTGCTGCTCAGAGGCCATCTGCCTCGCGGGGCCTGTGGAAGCACCGAATCGCATGATTTTCGTCTTTGTAGGTCCGTAGACTGATCGGGCTGGCGATTGCAGCGCCCTCAAGGCGAAAGCAGAAAGCGCACATCCCGACGAATTCCGACGAGCGACGAAGAAGTACACCTATGACGACGATGATTACTGATTTTTCCCCGAGAGCGCGTCTTCCTGTCGATTCTTGTTCATTCTCACGTTTTCTACGACTTTAATGACCGTAACGACGTTTCAGGGAAGGGCACGAAAATTGGCTTTCTGCTTGTGTGTTTCTGGATAGGCTTGTCTGATGAATCTGTGCTTTTGGATTTCATTCCCCGCGGTCTTGCTGGTCATCTTTCGAAGGTTATATATCTCTGCTTCATTTCGGTGATGTCGCCTGTGTTTAACTGGTCTGTGTTGGAGAATAAACGCACTTTCAGGTATCCGCTTGCGTCATTTTTGAGTAGTCACAGTGGGCATCCTGTGCACCAGATTTGATCTGCTGTCGAGGGTGAGCGGCGAAGATGGCCTGCGCTGTCAAAGGGATCTGTCGCTGGTGTCAGGATCGGGTCCTGTGCTCGTGACTGCAGAGGCACCTGTCTCGCTATATGGAGGCGTCGTCGGGGCGTTGTCGGGCACATGGCAGCAGAGCCGGGGATCGCCTGCCCAACCGCACCGCCACACTTCCACCCGGTGTTCTGCTCCGCGGGCGACGTCCGCCGTTCCACCGCGCTCCTTGGGGCGGGAGATCGTCGCGGTGGCTGTTTTCCTGTCCGTTTCCGCCCCCTGCCTTGCCCCTGCCCGTCCCCCGTCCCCGACCTCTCTCTCTCCGCCGACCCCACTCCGCCGCCAGCACACACCCCCTGCGCCTCCAGGCTCCGCTCCACCCTACGTTTTGGACCATTTCTCGTGCCGCTTTTGCGGCCGGCCTCCCCCTGCGCCTGTAGCTGGAACCAACGCCTGGCTCTGCCGCGCTCTTCGCGCCCAAACCAGTGCTTGGTGCCCGAAAGTGGAGGCTGCAGCCGTGCAGGCGCCACGGGTGGCTGACAGAGTCTGTGAAGACCTTGGGACGGTGCTGACAGTGCTCCCTTGCCTGGATAGGCCGAGCCCGGTACCGATCTAGGGCAGAAGCCCTGGACCGCCGACGTAACGACATTCCCTACTATTTTGGGCAGTAGATGTCTCCTAGTAACCCCCACACCTTAGTCATAGATAACCCTGGGGTCGTCGTAATACTCCAGACAGTCAAGACAGGACGCCAGTCACTAAGAACCCGCAGAGGGTCTTTTTAACCCAGGTTCAGCGTGTGGTAGGGAGGTATCTTCCATGTTCCCAGCAGTAATAGTAACACCTTACCCCCGAGTTGCCTGGGAGCCCTACAAGATAAGGTTTTTTAAGGCTGTAGCAGCCCCTCCAGGGGCCTGTTTCAGTGTTTCAGGTCCCTAGCGGAGCCCACAACGCAAGCAGGAAAAAGTTCCCATCCTCCCTCGCCGCTCCCGTCGAATTAGGCACCTACCGAGACAAGCACGGCGCCCGCGGTGGAACCGGTCTGTGTTATCACGTCAAAAGGAATATATTCTACTTTTAGCTTAGGTAAGTACATTCCTGCCGGGAATAGAAGAATTTACTGTGATTATGGAGAGGTACCAGTCACCGACAATCCTCTGTATCAAGTAAGGATCGGAATCACTTCCACGTCTACGGCCTACGGCCTACTAGCTCTCATACAGCCAGGACAGCGCAGTCCCATCTAGGTATCTATATGTTTTTATGTAATATTATTAAGCAGGCCTGTTCGTTTACCTATCTGGTATGGTGGCCTTTTTTTTTCCCCTGGACCCAAATTTGGGTCCTTGGGTTTTCACTTTGTTTTACCCTTTAAGGGTACCTAGGGGTAAGGTTGCCTAGACCTACTACCGTGAGTACAGTATCTACCTAGTGCCTATTACCTACCTACCTGTGTCTACCACACAGACAACATTTTCATTTTTTATTCATGTCATATTCTATATACTTGTGGCGGAGCAATTGTAACATATATGTATGTATGTATGGCAGCACACAAACACAAGTAGTTCTAAGCAGAATGAATGAGTGATGATTCCATCTCCATCCTATCCGATCTCTTGCCTCCCTCCCCTTTTCCCCCTTTCTTTCTATGTAGACTAGCTCGGTTCCATCTTCAGCCCTATCATGAAGAGTAAGAGGAAGATGAAGAAAGAGAGAAAAGAATGGAAGAGCCTGGATCATCATCATCATCATCATCATCATCATTAATATACTGTACGTACTGTACACCCCCCCTTAATTTTATTGGTTGGTTGATAATGACGGGACAGGCTATCAATATCAACAGGATCTAGATCGTCCGGATGGAAGATACGACTACTACTTACTACTCCAACTTCATCTTCATGGTCTGGAGTGGAGGAATTGATTATAATTACACACTATTACCCACCACTATTAGTTACTAAGTACCTTCCTCTTTACTAGGTACTATTTTGGTGGCGAGGGTGGTACTGCTTTCGCGTTGTTCTTTCCTGCCCGGGAAAGGATAAGAAGAAGAAGAAGAAGAGGTTGTCAAAGCAGAGATAAAGTCGACGATTACAGCCTAAGCTACCTACGGTGGACATAATCATCAACCGGAACACGTACATGGGTCATGTACATCTCCAGAGCAGCAGGACAGGACCCGTCGTCACATACTGCTGTTTCAAAATAAGAGGGCGAAGAAGGAGAATACCCCGTCGTCTCCTTCTTCATTTCCTTCTTCTTCTCCTCCTCCTAGGCATGTACCCCGAATTAGTATATGAGTCTCTAGCAGCGACAGAGACGAGAACACATCCGTTACCACTAGCAGCAGCAGGAAGAGGAGGTACCTCTACAAGACTGTCCATTTCCATCGGTGAACTCGTCTTCGACGTGTTCGAGATCACAGCTCTTAGCCATCAGCCCTCCTCCTCTTACTCTGCCATCGCAACGGCAACCGCAACTGTGCCCTGACATTGGCCCGCAAATGCAAGTCTCTTTTGAAAGCTATTATTGACTCCTATCCTCGCAGCAGCAGCAGCAGCAGCAGCTCGTGGCGTCAGTACACTCTCCCCTGGCGGGCGGCGCAGCGCAATCGGTAACCTACTTTCCCACAAAATAATAATGGTGATGGTGGCAGCTGCTCCAACTTTACTCACGAATTCTTCTTTCTTGCTCGCAATGATGAGGAGGGAACCTGGAGCCTGGAGCGAGAAGTGGCAGGGGTTTTTTTCCCTACTAATCTCCCGGGGCCTGCCCAACTCCCTGATAAATAAATAAATAATGGCTTCTGTCTTCCCGTCCCTCTTACCTTGTGCGTAAGAGCATCGACAAGAGGGCCCCTGTGAAGCCCCTCCAGCGGAGCAGACAGAACCATACTATACCATCCCATACCCGAGAAGAGTCCGGGGATATCCCACCTCCCATCTACCAATCTACGATTTTACTTCTACGTTCACTGAGTCGGAACCATAACTTCAATATCAACAGGCTATTTCATTAGCGTAATACGTACCTGCCTAAGTTGATACGTAGTCGCAAAGCCTAGAGAATCCTATCTCATATCTTGTATAGAAGAAAAAGAAAGGCGTCAAGATCCAGTCCGTCGATCTGGAGCAATCTCCCTGCAAACGCAAACGCGAGAAGAAAAGACAGAACAAGAAAAAATCAAATCGGATTCCCTTGTCTGTCTGTCTGTTCGGTACTTTTGATAGCGATTCGAATCCCATATTATTATTGACAGCCGCGTAAAACAAAGGCTTCCATCCATCCATCCATCCAGCTCCTCATCTCCTATATCGTACACAAGAGTTCTCGAGTCAGACGCGCCAGTTCTTCATCACGCTCTAGATAATGCCAGCAACGTGTTAGTAGTTACTAGAACCCGGAGAAGAAAAAGTGAAGTTTAATCGATGTGAGATAGAAGATGAGAGAAAAAATAAAAAAAGGAAAAAAGAACTCACTACTCCTGGTGGCGCGGCTCGAATTTAGCCCACGCTCCCTCGATGAAGCTCGGATGGAAGTATACTGTGTCGCCGTTCTCATCCCTGACTCCCTTTGCCAGCCGCCTCAGCTCGACGTGAGAGAGGAATTCGCCGTTCGGCGCGATATAGCCGCCTGGGACGTATCCCCTGATGGTGGACTTGGGGGTGTCGCCTTGAACGACGGCCTGGTTTCCAGTAACTACTGGGTTTTCGGCGGGGGACGTGGCAATCATGCCGGAATCTTGGGTGGTAGAAGCTGAAAAAAAATATAAAAAGTTAGTAAGCTTATTCGTGTAATAAAATTTCTGGCGTACAATCCTAGGGAAGATTTCTCCAGTCTAATCTCTCACCAGCAGAATCATCAGCACCGTTGTTATCACTTTTTCCATTACCAGGCTCTTCAACAGGATTGCCCGTAGGAGCTTCAGCCTCCTCATCGCCAGAACGGACGAGATTACCGTCGTCTTCATTCTCGCCTTCGGCCGACGCGTCGGTCTCGGACGTCTGGTCTTCATCTCCAGAAAGGAACATGTCCTCGAAGGAGAGAGGAGGATCCTCGCCGTTGTGTGGACCCATCTCCATCATTCTTTCCACAACAAGGGAGAGAATGAGGGCGATGGGGTAGAAAAGGGGGATAAAAGGAAGAGGATGTGGGGAGAACGTGGTGAAAGCGGACCTTGAGAGCTCGTCAGCCCGACGGCAGGAGAAGTAGTAGCAGTAAAGGCAGCCTCGCGAGAGCGCTTGCGAGGTCTGTTAAACGCTGGATTGCTCGCAGGTGCTTCGGGATGGGGGAAGGCAGTGGTAGAAGCTCCAGACGCCGGTGTTGCTTCTTCACTCTTGGAGAACGACGAGTGAAGATGCTTCTTGTTCTTCTTCTTAGCCTTGTTTTGGTGCAAGAGGCCCTTAGGTGGCATGCCAAAGGCTGAGAAGCCCATCGTCGCGGCGATATGAGGATTATCCAGTTCGTTCTCCATGGTGCCTATGCGTGCGTGAGTGTTGAAGACCTCTAGACAAACACACCCTAAAAAGGATGTCAAGTGGAGATAGACAAACAGGAATTATCTGGTAAAGCACAGGAGAGTTAAGCTTCTCGCTCAGCTATGTGGTGTGTATTTTTGTCAGTTGTGGCGGGGATGGTGGTGGTGTTGACAATGTGCATGCTTGCACCTGAAGATGTCTTGACATTTCCATCTTGAGAAAGTACTGTAATCTGTTCTGTGAGTCATATGGTGACACCGGTTTTTTGGGCTACAGGTATATGCAAGGAATTAGAGACATTCTGCACTTCCAGCCTCTGTAAAGTATTTCTGACAGTCTAAAAATAGATACTGCTGATAAGGCCCTAATTTTGGCTGAGCGCTCCCTATAGTTCCCCGTATACTAGTCGTAGTGCACGCATGGGAACATGGTAATCCTTACAGTGAGCGTGCCCTAAGGCAAGATCACCGTGCATCTCTGACATCGATCTCTTCCCTTGATATGGTTTAACAACAACAACAACAACAACAAAAAAACAGTCTCTTCTTACTCTGGTTCACTCGAGCGAGATAAGAAGGCATCCATTTGGATGTGGAGGCACCGCAGGGTGATAACCAGAAAAGCAGTGCGTTCGTTGTGCAATTGCCTAAATATATCGAAAAATGACTCTCAGCCAGATAACCCTATCGACCTTGAATTTCACGGTAAACTGCACAGCAACAGTGATTGTCGGTCTGGGTGAACGAAACCTATCATCAGACAATCAGCGGCGATAAATATACCTTGGACAATGACAGCAGCACATGGCTGTCATTTTGGCGGAGTGCATTACCCCTTGCATACGCAAATACCAGCGACCAGGACATTTCGCTATTTGGCTCAAATGAAACACTCATAACCGAGCTCTTCGGACCGTCAGATGCAGAATTAACGAACAATTTTACGCTAAGGACGAATCCGCGATTGGATTTGCCCAATTATCCTGTTTTCCACGCATTTGACGCCTGCGTATTTCAGCATTGCCTCGACATCAATAAGACCGGAGAGGCGGATTATCAGAGTGATATTTACGGCCTGCCTTATGCATTCTGCAAAGATGCTTACTGTGTAAGCTAGGCGATCGGGAACCCAGACATAGCCGGAATCGGAGTACGTCGTTCCTTTCATCGTGATAAATCTTGATTTTTTTTCATTGTCTTTTTTTTTAAACTAATCTTCGTGACAGGTCCTTGTGTCATATTATATACAGGCTGTGTTATTCACTGTTATAGTTTTCATGCGCCTTCCCCTGTATTTCAGCTGGTGTAAACGTCTCGAGAATAGAGACCTATACAGGAGGCATCTCGAAGCGTATAATAAGGCTTTCAACGTCTTTCTGGACAGTTCCATCTTCTTTTCCGTATCTATTACGGAAATTGCCATCATGGCAACGTCCAATGATGCTTACAGTCGGATCATTGGCATACAACTTATCATGCTCGAACTCATCCCCGGGCTCTGCCTGTGCACCATACGAAACGATCGTTTTGTAATGGCACTTGGTTCTTCAGGTCGTCGTGTGGATATTGTCATTCATTACCGTTGGCGTGGCGATATTCTACAACGTGAGTCTTCACAGCACGGAGTGCTTTGGCAGTAGACTTCAGTTTGCACCAAATATCTGGGTTTTGATGGCCAACCTTGGTGTTTTCGCGCTATACATCATATCCACTCAGGAAGAAGAATCTCGCGTCTGTATGCTGTTCCGGTGGCCATTCCTTGGCATTTCGAGCACGGCACTCATGTGGGCTTGGTTTGTATTATATCGAGGATACCCGGAAACTAGAGAGCTCCCAGGGAGGCTCCTTGGACACTGAGACTGCCTGGGGATTCGGCCAGATCGTCGCTCTGTTTTTTTGGCTTGCCGTTTTGACGGAGTACTGCAATGTCTTATTTTGTGAGTCATCATTACAACGCCCTTGCAGTTTACTGACATACAGGTCCATATCTAGGGGACTCGAAACACAAAGCAGTGGACAGTGAGACTTCCCTAGAACCACATTCGCCGTCGAACATCTAGCACTTTGTCTTTGCGTCCCGTGTCTCATGCGGCGACTGCGCCCGCCGAAATGATATCTACTGTACATCACGACATCTTACCGGATGCGGCATCTGCATCAGGTGATACAGACCCAGCTGTCGGGAGCAATCATGAATCAATTGACTCTCGGCGAAGGAGAGTTGTCCATCATGGACAGACATGGTAGCACTGTTCATCTACTAGTTAAACCGATATTCAATAACATGGCTGTGTTTCTTTAGCAACCACTTAGGGAAGGAAGGATATAAATATATATAATAAAGCTTAAATATACCCTAGGAGGTTAATTTTAAAATAACCTCTATTTATATTATCTAATCTGGTCGACTTAACGTAATCAACCACTGAGCGACAAATACCACTGAGCGACAAATTTTCCTCCACCCTACCACTTCCTTTTTTCAACGCGTCATTTTATCACCACCACTATCAAAAATGCCTTTATCTCAAGAAAACCGAATTCAAATGGCTA
>JGI26058J51888_1000452_pt1 | contig 23065 bp, 21 predicted proteins | sample HigsolmetaSP110D_FD_51888 | JGI IMG/M metagenome (IMG submission 51888) | reverse complement strand
GGGGGGGGGGGGGGGGGGACGGCAGGCAAAAAGAAAAAAAATGGGCAGATTGAGGCGGCAGTGCACGGCTCACCTTCATGAATCCCGTAGTGTTTTCACCGTACAGATCGGTGATCAAAAAGCAGTCCTGCTGGGGAAACGCCATGTCCTGCAAGCACGCTTGCAGGAACTTGAAAGCGGCAGCCTTGGGACGCTTTGCCTCCGGGACCTTGGCGGGATCGATCTCCAAAGGTTCGTCCGGCTGCGACGCGTTGAACAGCGTGATCAGTGGAATGCCTTTGCGGAAACAATTCCACAGCGACGCCACCGGATCCGTTGAGCCCATCGCCCGATCCTCCTCCTCCATTTCGGCGAGATGAGGCTCGAATCCGGGAACCTCGGCCAGTCTCTTCTTCAGATTCATGCAAGTCTGATACATGGATTCGCCGCCGCGGCGGTTGATGATGTTGTCCTCGGCCACGGGGCCTCCGGTGCTCAATGGGCCGTCCATTTTGGCGGTTCTGCGGGTTCACTCTGGGGAAAAGCAGGATAACCTCCACGAGCTTCAGAAATCAAGCAAGAGATGTTCGGGCCAGTGTAACTGGACCTACACAAGAGCGTCGAGCATGGATTTTCTGGGAGCCCCCCGGATCGATACGGCCTGGGGGTGCGGGCGCGCGATGATGGGATGGGCAGATGGCAGAAGGGGCCGCGAGCCGTTTCGACTACGTTGGGTTTGGGATTGCCTCCACCACTGCGAGAGCAGGTGAGAGCGTCTCGCCCTGGTGGCCTCGACCTGTTAACGGATGCTGGAAGTCGACGGTTCAGGAGATGCTGGGAAGCTTGTAGGGTCAGGGGCGGCGGCAGTAGCAGCCGCCCGGGAGGCGTGCCGGGTCCGATAACGTCCCGACAGAGACGGGCACAGGACGTGGCCGGGCACGCCTGCGATACGAAGCGGAGCCGGACTGGCCGGAGCAAGAGTCAATTGACCTGCCCGGAGACTGGTAGCGCGCGTCAGTATCGAGAATGGGGATAGTGGGGGAGGGGGAAAGGGGGCCAGGGGGCAGGGGATGGGGGGAGCTTACAGCCAGGAGCAGGACGGTGGACGCGAGAAGACGCAGAGCAGCAGAGCAAGGCAGAGGAGCTGAAGGGAGGATGGAAGAGACGAGAGACAGGCGTGAAGGGATGGACGATGGAGGATGAGGAGGGAAGGCGGACGTCGAAGAGGTCGAGGTCGGGAGGGAGCGAGTAGGAGTGAGCAGCGGATAGTGTGTTTCGGCGGGCGGCGGCGCTGGGGGGCGCTGGAGGCCCGGAAGGGTAAGCCCATGGGACGGCTTCCCCTTCAGGCGCGACCCGGCGGGCTAGACCGGCTGCGCTGCTTATCTAAGCCCCTCCCCCGGAGACGTCCCAGACCCAGCGCGCCCCGTCTGCCTCCCGTCGCCCTCGCTAGCCGGCCGACCGGCCCCGTCAGGCACAGGACAGACACCGTCTGCCCGGCCGTGGAGCTTGCTCTCACCGTCATCCACTGCCTCCCTAGGAGAGAGGTGTCCACCGAGTGCTGTCGGAGTTGGTGAGATATCGCTGTTGTGGTCGTCCTCAGCTCGTCCATCCCAGTGATCCCACGCGGGCGCTAAGATCACTGCGTGTTCCTGCTCGCCGCCTCAAGTCTTGCCCCGGCAGGCACCGATCATCAGAGCTGATCCCCACTCGCGCTGTCACGACTTGAGCCAGCTACTTCCAGTAGTACGGAGTAGTACACTGGGTTGGCATCATCATCATCATCATCCTCTTCCTCCTCATGGCACGCGCGTCTGGGCAGTGAACCCTCACTCACCAGCGCGTTTCTGCTCCTTCACATACAGACAGCTTCTGCGACCCCGGTCATCCCCCAGCCCAATTCTTCTTCTTTCGGTGGCCGCTGTGTTCCATCGCTCTCCAGGAGTTCCAAGAGGCAAGACGCCAGCTCCATCGATCGCCCACGGGCTGGTGCTCTCCCATGGAAACCGACTCTGCAGCTGAAGCTGGTCTGCCCCATCTCCTGCGGCTGCAGGCAACCACAAACTACCGGTCGGATTTCGCCTCTCCGTCGCTCGCGGCATCCTTCAAGCTCGACGAGGGATACTCGGATGAGACCAGGAGTCAGCCGGACCATGATGCCAAGCCATCCCCGGGCGAGGCAATGATGCTCCCAGACTGGGTTCTGGCACACAGTGAGGCCGAGAGAGCTGGTAAGTCCACGCCACAACCGGCCGGGCCGTGCTCGTGTGATCCGGCTGCTCACCAGCGGTTGCAGAGCTTGCGTACAGTCTGCTGCGAACCCTGCGGACCTCCACCATCGCCGCCGTGGTCGAACGCCTCAGGCCCCTCCTCCACATGGACCCCGTCCTCAAGCTTCCGCCCGAGATCACTGCAGAGATCTTTTCCTACCTCGACCCGCAGACTCTGTTGACGGCATCGCTGGCATCCCGAGCTTGGAGGGAACGGATCCTTGATTCGCGGCTCTGGAGGCAGCTCTACATCAGAGAGGGATGGGGCGTGGACGTCGACGCGATCCGGAAGTTCGAGCGGCAGTATGCAGAATCGTCCCCGTCGCAGCATCGCAAATCCAGGACGAGACACGCCGATTCCGACGTCACGGAACCCAAGCTCAAGAAACGGGTGCCTCCCAGCTGGTTCGAGTCGCGGAGCCCAGGATCCCAGAGCAGCCATGCCAGCCCACCGTGGAACGAGCAACATGGTTCGCTGGAGGCGGATACCGCGATCTCTCAGGACGGTGAGGGTGACCAGGAAATGCGCGATGTCATTCATGATGAGCAGGCGTTCAGAGACTCCGTGCGTGGACTTTCATCCGCTTCAGCCGACCACCCGTCCTTGTCTCATATCGGAGGGAATACCCTCCCAAAGTTGATATCCCAACCGTCGACTCGGTCATCCATCAAACCGTCATTATTGATCAGACAGCCCAACGGTTCCGTCACGCTCAACTGGTTGTATCTGTACAAGCAGCGTAGACGGCTTGAAGAGAACTGGATCAAGGGCCGTTTCACCAACTTCCAACTCCCTGACCCTGCACACCTGGAAGAGGCTCACCAGGAATGTGTCTACGCCATACAGTTCACGGGGAGATGGCTTGTGAGTGGCAGTCGAGACAAGACCATCCGAGTTTGGGATTTGGAGACAAGGAGGCTGTGGCACCGCCCGCTCACAGGGCATTCGAAGTCTGTCTTGTGTCTCCAATTCGACCCCAGTCCAGAGGAAGATATCATCATATCCGGCAGTAGCGACACGAATGTCATCATCTGGCGCTTTTCCACCGGTGAAAAGCTGCAGGAAATCGTCCACGCGCACGAGGACTCGGTCTTGAACCTAAGATTTGACAAGCGATACCTGGTCACCTGCTCCAAAGACAAGCTCATCAAGGTCTGGAACCGTCGTGAGCTGGCAGCGACCGACAAGGACTATCCCACCGTTTTCCATGGGCCTGGAGTCAAGTACCCTTCGTACATCGTGGACACCAGCAACATACCCTCAGCGGTCCTGGAGGCTGAAATCGCCAACCGGCACATCAAGACCCTGGAGCCGTACTCCCTTTTGATGACCCTTGACGGGCATGGAGCTGCCGTGAATGCCATTCAGATCAGCGAGGATGAAATTGTCTCCGCCTCCGGAGACCGCCTCATCAAGATCTGGGACATCCACAGCGGTGCCTGCTTGAAGACCTTGATGGGTCACCAGAAAGGTATCGCTTGCGTCCAGTTCGATAACAAGCGTATCGTCAGCGGAAGCAATGACGACACCGTGCGGATATACGACCATGCTTCCGGCGCAGAGGTTGCCTGTCTCCACGGCCATCACAACCTCGTCAGGACTGTTCAGGCTGGTTTCGGTGATCCGCCCGGAGCGGAAGAGGCTCTCAGGCTCGAAGCGATGGCGGTTGACAGCGATTACTGGGACGCCAGACGTTCTGGTGCTGTCAGAGATGAGAGCCCGTCTCGTCGCAGACGCACCGTTCAGCGGAATGCGGGCTCCAGAGACCCCAAGGACGTCATGGCTTTGGGCGCCAAAATCCCCCCTGGTGGAGGTGGAAGTCCCTGGGGAAGAATTGTTTCCGGTTCGTATGATGAGACGATCATCATCTGGAAGAAGGACCGTGACGGCAAATGGGTCGTTGGCCAGAGGCTTCGCCAGGAAGACGCCGTGATGAACGCCTCGCCCTTTCACCGTGGTCAATCCCTTCGCGGGTTTCTCAACCGCGTTGATCCTTTGTCTCAGCAGGCGCAGCATCTGCGAGCAGTGCAAAATCGGCTCGCCATGCAGAATGCTCAAGGCGCAGCGCCACTCCCGGGACAGGGTTCTCAGGCGCCGCAGAATATACCGAATCCGGGAGCTAACAACCCGAGCCTCGTGCAAGGGACAATGAACAATACTGGCCCCAATGACCAACAAGCAGCTGCCTGGGCTCAGGCCAATAATTTGAACCCGCAGCCGGGCCAGCCAGTGAACTTGCCGGCTGCTGCACAGCAGCACCATGCACAGGCAGCCCCGAACCCGCAGGCCCTAAACGGATTTCCTGTCCTAAATCAACTCCCGGCACATCACCATCACCACGCGCACCATGCTTTCAATCGACCATTCCCCAACCCGGCTGGGCAGCCAACATCTAGAGTATTTAAGCTTCAATTCGACGCACGCAAGATTATCTGCGCCAGTCAAGATCCAAGGATCGTTGGCTGGGATTTTGCTGCCGGCGACGAGGAAATCATAGAAGCCTCCCAATTCTTCACAGGTCTGTGATGATAATAGGTCTGTGAGATTATTAGAACGCTAGAACTGGTAGGATCCTGGAGGAACAATAAATCCCATGCACAGCGGGGCGCTCCCTCAGTATCTGCTCTTTACTATTCTCTTCTCTTTCCTTATCTATCTATCTATTCTTCTCGCGCCGAGCGCACGCCCCCGGGGCTTTGTTTGAATTTATTAATCCTGCCCGCTTATGGCCGTAGTTTCTACTTTTTTTCCGCCAAATCTTTACGTCTGCCACTTTTGCTTTTTTTCGCCTTGCTTCGGAACTTAGAGAGGGGGGCCCCGCTCTCAGATACGGGCTCAAGATGGGTGGACTGGGCGCGATCATGACCCGAGAGACGTGGTAGTCGACTTTTCGGAGTACCATCAGGCAGCTTTAAATGTTTTACCCGCATGTACGCTGAAGATAAAAGCGAGCATATGGAGCGCGCAATACCATACTATCCATACCCATACCTATATCCATATTCTCGCGAGTTTCGCACAGCTTCATCTCATTTCATGACGGCATCTCCGAATTCAGAATCAGGAACGGAAACTTGGGCGATTCAGAAAGTCGAACACAGTATTCTTTTTACTTATTTTGCATGCAGCCAGTGTTTGCATTCTCATTTTTTTTCTTTGTTCTTGTTCTCGTTTCTGACGACGACGATGATGATCATGAATGATAAGCATAAGAACAGGATAAGATAAATAATTGCACGGCATGGACAAAGTTAGAGAACCATCAGAGCCAGCGTCGCTTTGCTTTGTTTGCCCTTAGTTAGTCCTGTCAGCTCTCTGAATTTAAGCAAGCAAGCAAGTGATTTATATTCAATATTCAAGCTGTTGCTGACTTGAGAAGAGAGAAGGAAGAGGGGGGGGACGGATCGTCCTTTTTCGCCTGTTTATACTATTCATTTATTTTTTGTCTTTTTTTCTGCGGAGTTTGTACTTGGTTATTAATTATCTATTTATTCTATTTTACTCGTTTGTTTGTCTGTTTACTCCTTCCCGCGCGCTGAGGCTCGAGTACGGTGAGCGTATTTAAGTATCCATCTATCTTCCTAGACGCAATACAGTACTTATTATTATTCGACAAATGGATTGCATCTGAAATGAATGATCCACGTATAGGTAGGTAGACTACCTATATAAGTCAGTCAGGTAGGTGGGCGGGTGGGCTTTGAGCGATTGTATGGAGGCAGGTTGCTACGGAGTTTTTTTTAAAAAAAAATCAAGTTAGAAAGTAAAATTAACCAAATAGATAAGGAAAACAAGCAAACAGGTGTCTATTTTCTGTTTTTTTTTTTCCCTTGTACTGTACACACACAGAATGAGACAAATAACTAACTACCTACAGAGCACTACTTACCTACCCACTTACCTACCTACTTACTTTAGGCCCCTGAGGAAGTAGTAAGTGGTCACGAGGCAGTAGGTGGTTGGAACTAGTTTAAACCCCATTATACAGTGAAACAATCACTTCTTTCTTACATAGATAGATAGATAGATAGACAGGTAGGTAGACAGCGCAAATGATCAATTAATTGATTAATTGATTGAGATCTTTGTTTTTATTTCTTTCTTTTCTTTATTATTCATGAATGCAGTGTGAAGCGTGAAGTGAGTTTGTATATTTGGGAAACTACTTTCTGAAAACTATGTAATATGCACATACAGTACAGTACTTACCAGCTTGTGACTTGTAAGGAGAAGAAATTCCATCGCGAGGTTTAGAAAGAAGATTGACCAAGAATAAGTACTGTACCAATTCATGCTCTGTTAGGGCTGCTGCAGAGTTAGGCGATGTCCACAATACTATTTATTTATTTTTTATATCTCACTTTTTTATATAAAAAAAACTGAAGCTCAAGAGAACAGCCCATCCGGTAGACTCTCAAGGAAGGGCTGTGCATCCAGCTGTTAAATTCATACGCCCAAGGTTCCGTAAGTGAACACGATGCATGGCTATAGGAGTATCCAATTGCATTAATGTACAGTACAGAAGCATATCTCAATAAGAATGATACTCATCAAGGCTTACAGCTGACGGCCTGCCGTACTATCAACGTGGACCATTCAAACACTGTAGCCTATTGACGCTGCCAGGGCGTCATCCCAATCCAGACTGTGATAAGATTGCTCACGCATAGGTAGTTTGCAGGTGAGCCGATACAAGACGCTTCAGGTAATGATTGTTTTGTCATGATCGATAACAAGAATAAGCAGGCCGTTCAATCAGGGCCAAGTAACGGGGCCACACTGCGTATCACCCCAGCCGCCTTAGAGCTGTCAACTGTATATAGGAGGTTAGCATTTATCTAGGAAATCAGTACGGATAATAGAACCCATAGGCAGGCCTCCACGGTCTCGACGGCCGACGCCGCACCTGCGAATCCTCGCTTCCGCTGACGTGCTGATGTGGTGATGCACCGATGCCCGCTGAACCAGCCCGATCCTCAAGTTCTTCCGAGTTGTCTGCACTGCCACTTCTCGCAGTCCTATACGTATCCTGAGAATCCCCCGACTGCAAGCCACTGGCCGCATCATCTTCGCCTGCCACACAGCAACAGAAGACAGAGGAACATGCTTTCCAGAACTTTGTCCAAGAATTTGTCGGCTTCTCCTCATCAGTGATCGCTTCGAGTTCTCCGCTCCCTCGAAGGACGGCCAGGGAAGATGGTTGCGATGACGACGGCAGGGGTATCGACATGTTGCCGTCTACGCCTGTGCTCCGAGAACCCGATCTATCACGGATCCTGTTGACTCCAGATGCAGAACCAGTTTCATGCAGTTGCGGAAAGAGATTTCGGTGGCGGTCGCATAACGGAACTGCAGGCAATGCGGCAACAGAGGTCGCATCCCTCCGGGGCCCGGCAGTCACCACTGGTTTTGGATATGACGGCAGTCCATCAGGGTACAGAAGCGAGGAACGAGGCGCCGGTGACGGTCTGTCGATCCGTGTCTGCGCACTTTCAGTTGGACGAGACTCCATTGCGCCGTCGCTGCCTTCCCTCTCTACGCGCCTACTCTTATCGCTGGAAGGACCACCGCTCGCATTGGTAGGCTGCGCGACTGGGAGGGATCTCCTGTGGAAGGGATGACCGTCCAGACGTCTTGCCAAGTCCACTCCATGACCGCTCTGCCTATATGGAAATCGTCCACGGATAGCGGTGCCGTCTTCTGCTCTTCCGATAGCATGTAGTGGGAGTCGGACAGAGCGAGGCTCCGTCGGGGAAGGCAAACCGAAGAGCCTTCGCAACGCTCCACCGTAGTTGCCCGTGCCTATACCGTTATTGTCATAAGTGCCCCTTCGGGCATCCTCAGCGGTGGGAGCATGATGTTGTCCCTGGTGTTGGCCGCCTTGAGCTGGTGAGGGAAGAGCAAATCGAGAGGCACAGTACAGTGCTTCGTCAGTGCCAAAAGATGGGAGTCCCGGTGGGGTTGGCGTTCTCACCGGAGGCGGATGTGTAGGCTGCGTAGGACTGACAGGCGATAAGTCGTTTCCAAGCCAGCTCTGCCCTCCCACGCTGCTATCCATATCATCGAGTGAGCGGGCCCTGCGGCGTCGCGGGCTGGCGAGGCGCGGCGAGGTTGCCAGACTCGACTGGGACGGCTCTGTCGGCTGCGAGCCATTTCCCGAAAGGTGCGAGAGCGAACGCGAATAGTGCAAGGTCGATGTACTCCTCTGTTCGACGATGGTCGCCAGGGTGTTGACGGGCCACTTGCTGTGAGAGACTGTCGTCGGGGCTGGAGCAGGCAGAACGGCCAGGGGGATATCGGCAGCCTGCTCGACTCGGACCTCACGCCTTGGACCGCCGTCGTAGCATGCATCTTCCTCTAATTCAGAGCTTGCGCGGGCAGCATCGTAGAGGGAACTGTGGTCGCTAGGGATGGACTCGGAAGAATCGAGGTCTCGGTCAAAGGCGCGCAGAGAAGCGGCACGTCGCGGGTTCTCTTCGCTGGATCCATTGTCGTTGACGGATGATCGCTGATTTAATCTTTTGACAGTGGCAACGGCGTTCTTGCCGGCAGCCTGATCCCTATGTTGTGTAGTCATACCGGATAAGGAACGATACAGATGAACGAGTCGGCGGGTGAACATGCAACGAACGACAACCCGGGCCTGTTGGAAGAGGAAGAATGAAATTGAAGGCATGAACTGTTTGGTCGCTACCAGGGTATTATAATAATATGCCGCAGTTTCCGTATTGTACACTGTCCGTAATCGTGGAAGGAGCCTTCAAGATCCCATAACCACCGACCATACTCCAAGAACCGAGTGCCAAAACACCAGCCGACATGCCCCAAAGAAACAGATGCAGTCGCTGTCTAGGAATATTCTATTTACACTTGACGCACGGGTATCTTAGAGCTAGCTCCCAGCCGCGCAGTAGAAGAAGGTATGAAAAACTGATCGCACAAGTATGTACGGGGAATGGAATATCAACAATGGCTAGAAAACAAAGGCCTCCGGGGTGGTCGTGATCATCAAGCAGCAGTGCTCTGGCTGTGATGTGACTTCCTCGCTGCCTGCTCTTTCTTGAGGCTGCGCACCAAGGCCTCCAGTCTCCTCCGTTCTTCCTGCTCCGCCTGTATGGAACCTATTAGCCTGGACCCTACATTAAAACGTGCACGCCGGAAGAGCTCACCTTCAGAAGTTTCATGTTCTCCGCTCGTGTATCCCGCATCATCTTCTTGAACTCGTTCTTGAGGACCATCACAGATGTCGGCTCGGTGGGACCATCGCGGCCGAAGGAGTTGGGATTGCTGATCCCCATCCACTTGATGCGCTCATCGCTGAGCTGCGCCTCCAGGCTCTCGCAACGATCGCGCAGACTGTCAATGGTGCTCTCGAACCGCTCTCTCTCCTTTTCAAATTCAATGTTTGCCCTCGTCATGACTTCGTAGTCTTCGATCGTGTCTCGGAGCTCCTTCTCCAACATCTCCACTCGCTGCTGAAGCTCGCTGTTTCCAGCGGAACTTCTCCGTGCAAACTCAGCCTGCAGTGCTGCGAGCTCCTCGGAAAGAGTGATGTTCTTCGTGTTGAGCTCCTCAATTTCCTTCTGTAAGGCCGGGTTGGCCGCTGCTTCTGCTGCTCGCTGAGCTCTGGTGCCATAAGCCCCGTCGAGCTCTGCCTTGACAACCGTGAGCTCAGTCTGGGCTCTGGCCATTTCACTTTCCATTTGTCTCAATTCGGCCTCTAGTCGACTGGCATTCTCCTCAGCCTGAAGGCGCGCTTCGTTCACTTCCTTGAGTTGAGCCTCCGATTCGGTGCGAAGTTGTTGCAGGGCAGCCTCTAGTCGCGAGATTTCTTCTTCTGCACGCATACGTGCTTCGCCAGCCTCCTTGACCCGATCCTCTGCTTCTCTTATCTGGTCATCCACTTCCTTGAGCCGGTCATCTGCTTCCTTTGCTCGATTATCAGCTTCCCTGATCCGATCATCTGTTTCAATGCGGAGTTGTTGCATGGCGGCCTCCAGGTTCTGGATTTCCGCTTCTACCCGCATACGCGCTTCGCTGGCTTCCTTGACCCTCTCGTCCGCCTCGCTACGAAGCTGTTCCATGGCAGCCTGGAGTCTGGAGATTTCCTCCTCTGCCCGCATACGGGCTTCTTTCTCGGCAATCAGCTCGTCAGAGTCTTTGCTGCGCTGCTGCTCTTCAAGCGCCGAGGATTGCCTTGCAGCCTCAAGCTGCTCCATCACCATAGCCAGCTCATCCTTCGTATCTTGAAAGTTGCGTTCCGAGAGCTCAAGCGCCTTTCTTACTTGGGCGAGCTCCTCGGTTAGCTCCGCTATATGCGCATCCCTCTCGGCATCTGATTTCGAGTTCAGCTCCCTTTGCTGCTGAATCTGGGTAGTCAGTATGCTTTTTTGTTCGAGGAGGCTTTCGACCCGCCGTTTAAGACCATCGAGTCCAGAGTCGAGGTAGGAAAGCTGATCCTGTAGGTTCCCATCGGCTGCGCTCGGAGGAAGGGGAACAGTGGCAAAGAGCGCCGATCCACCCCCAGACTGTCCCAGAATCTCGTGGAGTCGAGCATTAATTTCCCCGAGTCGTTGCTCTGTATCTACATCGATGGCTTCCCCTGGCCCTTCCAAGCGCTGCCTTTGAGCGCTTATCGTATTGAGGCCGTTCTCTAGGTATTCAACATGTGCTCCCAGGGACGCCGCAGGATTAATCGGTCCGCCATTACTCACGGCGTGCGGGACAGCGTCGATATCTTCGTCTGGATTGGCCTGTAGAATCATTTCGCGCATACGGCCACTCAACTCCTCAAGTTTCTTCTCCATCTCTTGAAACACACTGAGACCGATCGTCAGTGAATCGCCGCCGTTCTGATTCACCATCACTCCTTTGCCGTAGCCCCCGCCAAACTCATCCAGATACTCCGCTGTTCTGTACTGGCTGCGGTCGTCAAAGTCATTGGTGCTGCCGTACACACTCTCTGGCGCTCGGGATACGTCCCCATTGACGCCGTTCTTATTGAGGTTCTTCTTGAGGCCCTTGTGCGTCATCTGTAAGATCCCGGCGGTGTGTTCCAACAGCCTCCTCTGGAGCTCCTGGGCCCTGCGTTCCAACCTCCAGAGCTCCTGCGCCAGCTCTTCGCACTTCCGCGTGCTCATGGCAAGCTCATCATCCGTCTTGTCCAGCGTCTCATCTACACCGTTGCGTCCAAAGATGCTCCTGCGCTTCCGGTGGGTCTTGGGCGAACCGTCTGGACTGAACTCGCCGCTGTACCTGGAGCTCCTGGGGCTATACAGCCGGCTGAGAGACTTGGCAGCATCGCGGAGCTTCATTTCCAGGGCCAGTTTCCGCTTGGTTGCCTCGATACGGGTCGACAGGAAGGAAAATTCCTTCTTCAGATCCTCGACCTCCTCGAAGGACAGGACCTCGTAATCCTTGCTGTCTCCCATGGCCGTTTCGGTCAGCAGATACATGGAGACCGGGTCGTTGACATTGAGCAGGGCGGAACTCCGCGGATGGGTGGGGTTGAGCTGTTAAGCGGACGCATTAACGGTCAGCTTGACTTGTCAGGAATGAGCTGCTGGTGCCGGTGATGTCACATACCGGATTATACCGCGGCTTCTCTTCGTTCGCCGGGTCGAGGACATCCCTGTAGCCCTCCAGCAGCACCTTGGATGGTGGGGGAGGGGACACGAAGGAGGAGTCGGAAAGGTGCCTGGGATCGCCATAGGAGGACTGGCTGGATCGACTGCCACCACCGTTCATCATGGCTGTGGATGCGAGGGACGCGGAGAGCGGCAGCGGCAAACGGGACTCGTCAATGGGTTCGTCGAGTACGTCACAGAGGGTTCATCGTCGCCGGAAGCACGTCCGGGCGGTGGCATCAGAAGAAAAGGAGAGGAGCCGTCGCCGTTAAATGAGGCCGGCGGGATCCTCAGTTGTTCTGGGCGCCGCGGAGGAGCAGCAGGATGGAGCCGATGGGAGGCTGAGCAACGTGTATACGAGGGACAGGCACAGGCGCAACCGGCCGGGAGAAGCGTCGCGCAGCTGCCACGGTGGCAGCCGGGGCAGGAGATGCTGTAATAATGCAGGAGTAGCGTCAGGAAGACAACAGGTGAAGAATCGATCTCTGAAATTTTCCCAAGCGACGCCAGCGGCGTCTTGCCGGCCCCGAGCTGGGCGACGCAGCAGCAGAGCTAGAGCCAGCGCTTTCCGCCGTAGCGCGGCGCCGGACGAGATCGCCGCCCGACCTAGAGTCTCCACGGTCCCTTTTTCCAATTTCCCACGGCTCTGGAGTTGATGCCCGCTCGGAGAAGCCCCTGAGCTGCGCCGCCTCGTTATGGCTGCCTCGATCGTCACCCGTCGTCGGGGCAATTTCCAGAGATTTCCAGCGATCCTCCTCGCTCCGGGCAAGGCCCTGCCAGCCGCGTGGCTGTCGACGATGATCAGATGATGGGCCGAGGATCTAAGAATAAGACTCGTTTTGTCCATAAGAGGCATGTCGACGGCCTCAAAGCAAGAGGGAAGCTGAAGCTGACTCAGAAGCTCCTTCACGACATGCCAGTCGAAGTGGCAGCCTTACTGCCTCCTATGGCAGTTATCGACTTATCATAGACAACACCGCCGCACAAAGCCCCCTGCACCGCCTCGACCATCTTACGGGCTTGGAGACTAAATCTGGAGAATCTACGGAGTATGTCCTAGCCGTCCGCTGGAGGATGATGTCGAGACTGTGCTGGATATATAGATAGTGTAAGGCGTACTGGGTTCATGCCTGACTTGCTGCTACTTTTCTATCACGGGAGTGATCCTTGAGATGTACAGAGTACTGACTGAGATCAGGCTGATTTCATCAGTTTCCGTCATTCCGATCTTCTGGATCTACGGAGGTACTTCCTTCCCAGTTCACAGCAGTTGTGTCTGTGCATAAGACCAGGGATAGTGCCTCCAGAGCATATCTGCAAGTCATATACGGAGATCGAGGATATAAAAAGCCATAGGTTCACAAAACGTCGTTTCTTTTCTTTTATGCCTTCCAATCATTACTAGCAAGACGCATCTCCATGTCCTGCAGAAGCTTCATCCTGTTCATGACCATGTCCTGCTTCGCCTGGTCCGTGAACAGCGGATACGGCCGCCTGCAGGCAGCACTGGAGTCCGGATAGCCACGCAGCTTGCCACCACCCGTTTGGTGCCGTTGATGCCTCCCTTTCCGAGACCCAGCTCGGACACGGAGACCCGGAGCTGGAGCCTCTGCGCCTCGGTGACCTTTCCGGCGCGGTGCAACTCGAGGAGTTCGACGCATGTCTAGTGTAGTCACTGTCAGAGGACAGGAGGAGTATATATGTTGCCAAAGAGAGTAACCTACCCTGGGTATACTGTAGATTAGCCAGACCAGTAATACACCCCCTGCCCTCCAACCGTCATCGCAGGAATCAACCAGTTCCCCTGCCCAGCCAGTGCGCTGAACTGCTCCGGGGGAAACGCAGCAGCCGCTCTCGCGACCTTCGCGACGCTCCCGCATGTAAACTTGGCACCCACAATGTTGGGGTGCTTCCCCGGAACATCGTTCACGTCTGAACTGATGTCTATCCCCGCCGTCACCCTGGGGTAGTTGTAGATGACGACGGGGATGGGACTGGCGTCCGCGACCCCAGTGTAGAAGTCGATGATGGCCCGGTCATTGTTCACCGCGAAGTGGAAGAAACTCGAGACCAGGATCAGAACGAAGTCCGCGCCGGCCTTGGCCGCTTCGATCGTCAGGTCGATGACGTCCCGCGTGCAGGGCGTAGAGGAGCTGGTCCAGCGTGAGGGGGATGTCGGGCCGGCCGAGCTTCCTGGCGATCTGGCGGGTGCGGCGGACGAGTTCGCATTTCTCGGACACGGTGAGGGAGATGGCTTTCCCCGCTGGTGCCGGCGAGGACGACTGTTTGCGCTGTTAGTACTGTCCTATCGGTTCCATAGATGCAACGTATGTATAACTCCGCGTCCGGGATGGGTATCAATGGTATCAATGGGTCAAAAGGATTAGTACTTCGTACTCACTCCCATGCAGTCCCGACGAGATGAGGAATTCCACGTGTTTCTCCTGCACCTCCCAATCGATTTCCTGACGGGCATCGTCACGGAAGAAGGTCAGGGAAGGGACATGGATTCCTGGGGGAAACGGCTTGGTGGTTGCAGCCATCTTCCAATTTTTATGGTTGTACAGTACATCTACAGTACATATATATGATGTTGGAGTATATGTAAGGTCGGAAACTTGCAAGACAAACGGATACCGTTGCCTTTTCGTCCAACAATATAGTTTCGTGGTCCATAGTCCGGACGGGAAAGTGGATGTCGAGATCCGGGACGTTGGGAATGGTACCTAGTACAGGAGACGAGGTCCTCCAGCAGTGACTCGGGTGCTGTTGGACGGGGGCAGAGATTCATGTGCCTAATAATGTATCTCCGCGATTCACCGCGGTTTCTCCTTCCCCGCATCTTCGGATCCTCCCCGTCATGGCTCTCATAGCGGGGTATACTTCCATATGTACTCTCGCGCTGCGCATAATCGTGGAGAAAAAGGTGGTGTCGATCGGCACATAACAACGGCCAGTCCGAACGTCCGGGATCGGCAATCCAGATATCGGATTTCATTTCCCTCGTGCCTTGTGAGACACAATACAGGGTTATTCCCGAGTGCAACATTTAGGTCTACCGTGTGATGTTTCACAGCAGTGTTGGTCCAAGTTTCGGAGTCTTCCTCGGTGCAAGACATATCATGGTCATCCGTCCGGTCTGGATTAATTCTCTGAGAACTCCAGTTCACGTGAGGTCTACCGCGTGGTGCAGGCAGATCTTCTGTAATACAACGTGCATTGTCAAACTGGGATCTATAGTAGTGAATTAGGCGCTTAGCCGATATTCAAAACTATTTTGTTACACCCGCTCTCAAATGGAAATATTGTGACCCTGATCTTGTGTGAAAACAAGCCTTGAACGGTGATGTCGATCTGAACCTGCAAAGTATGAAACGCATGTCTATAATGTCACATGTGAAGGTGTGAGTGTGTAGCATTTCGGCATACTATCTAGTGTCGTACCGCCTGAAGACGGCATCCGGGTCAGGAACACCGTCAGAGTGCGGAATCCTACTCGGAACTGTGAGACGAGTCGGAAACCATCTGCTTCCAATGCTCTGTCTCTTTTTGCGGCTGGAGTAGTCGAAACCTCCACCGCCGAAGCGATGGTCAAAGAAAGGATAAGATGCCGAGGATGTGACACGCGAATGTCCGCCCCGCATCCAAAGTTGCGCGATCGCTCCAGCCTGCATGTCAGCATGGGCCCAGACCCTGGTAGTAGTGCTTATCGCTCTCTTTTTCTCGCTGCCCTTGGTGCACTACCTCTCCATGGCCGTCGCCATCGTCCATCAATGGCCTCCTCCACCTTCCCCGAGGACCGTCCAAGATGACGACGTCGAACGAGGCGGCCGGTGCTCGAGACGTCGAGAAGGCCGTCGTCCGTCCCCCGCATGTGCCGGAGACTGCTCCCGACTTGACGAAGCGAGTCCAGGAACAGAGCGATTCCCAGGATGAGAGCGAGACGCCGATAGCGATACCGACGACGACGACGTACAGGGTCTACAAGAGGCGCTTCATCGGCCTTGCGCAGCTTGTCTTGTTGAATATCGTGGTCAGCTGGGATGTATGCGCATTCATACGTACTTCTACTTGACTGATATCAACGGCACATGTGAAATGCTGATAGCAATGCAATTTGTGACAGTGGCTCACGTTCTCCGCCGTGTCGACGACCTCCGCTGAGTATTTCAAGGTCACCGAGGGCGCCATCAATTGGATGAGCACCGGCTATCTGTTCGCATTCTGCGCCGCGACTCCGTGAGTTGAACCCATTTCCATGGGGCCATTGATCCTTATTCTACCAGCAAAGGCATGCTGACAGGATATCCTCCTGCAGGATCGTCATGTACACCCTCAACAAAGGCGGCCCCAAGCCGGCCATCACCGCGACCTCCATCCTGATCCTGGTCGGCAACTGGATCCGGTATGCGAGCACCAAGGCGCATGGCGGCATCTTCGGCCTCGCCATGTTCGGGCAGATCCTGATCGGCTTCGCGCAGCCCTTTTGCCTGAGCGCGCCAACGAGGTACAGTGACCTGTGGTTCTCGGACCGCGGACGCACCAGCGCGACGGCGCTCGCGACGCTGGCGAACCCGTTCGGAGCGGCGTTGGGCCAGTTGGTCGATTCGTTTTGGGCGTCCACGGCGAGCGAGGTTCCGGATATGGTTCTGTATATATCCATCATTGTGAGTGGTATCGGAAGAGAACTCTCTGAAGAGAGCTCACTGACGTCCTGAGTAAACGAAACAGTCCTCCATCGCAAGCATCCCGTCCATCTTCCTCCCCGCGGCGCCGCCCACACCTCCAAGCGCATCCTCCCTCGCCCCAAAGACACCCCTCGTCAAAGCAACCATAAAACTCATCCGGACGCTCGAATTCTGGCTCATATTCATCCCCTTCTCCATCTACGTCGGCTTCTTCAACAGCGTCTCCTCCCTCCTGAACCAGATCCTCGCCCCGCACGGCTTCTCCGAGACCGACGCCGGCATCGCCGGCGGCATCCTGATCATCGTCGGCCTCGTCGCGTCGGCGGTCGTCTCCCCGATCACCGACCGCTTCAAGCACTACCTGGGCACGATCAAGGCCCTCGTCCCCGTCGTCGCGGCCTCGTACATCGGGTTCATCTTCGCGCCGTCCACCTCCACGGGGAGCATCGCGCCGACGTTCGCCGTCGCCGCGTTGCTGGGCGCGTCGTCGTTCAGCCTCCTCCCCGTCACGCTCGAATACCTCGTCGAGATCACGTACCCTTTCTCCCCGGAGGTAGGGAGCACCCTGTGCTGGACGGGCGGGCAGCTACTCGGCGCCATCTTCATCATCGTGCAGGACGCGCTCAAGGCCGGGCCGGACGCCAGTCCGCCGTATCACATGCGCAACGCGCTCATCTTCTCCGCCGTCATCGCCGCCGCCGTCGTGCCGCTGCCGCTCTCCCTGGGCCTGTTTGGGCGGGAGGTCAAGAGGCGCCGGCTGCTGGCTGATCGGGGAGAAATTGAGAGCGGCGGAACAGCGACCGCGGCTGCGGCGACGGAATCCGCTACTTCTCCTCCTCCTCCTCCTCCTCCTCCTCCTCCTCCTCCTCCTGCTGCTGCTGCTGTTGCTGCTGATATAGACTCGAAGCAGATGGCTCGATGAGCCTGTTGACCAAGGTGCATACATACATTTATGTGCCCATTTTCTTTCCTCTTCCAGTTCACGCTTTTATTTCGACGATTGTGAGGCCGAACACCCACACTTGCATTATGTTATGCTACGCTATATGCGTCATATGTCTCGGATACCCTATCTCTTTTTTCGTTATTTGTGTTGAGCTGCTTTAGTTTGTTGCGATAGTTACAGTACATACGTGCTTATGCAAGACCAGATGAGATAGCATCATAACCTACCCAGGCAAGATAGTTAATACTCACCATCAGCCCAGTGGCGTGCCAAGTACTGTATGTATGATATGTTGTCGATCGTACTTGAATTGGCGCCGCTCTATACCACATTCGTACAGTGTGTACTGTACAGTACTGTACAACCGGAGGGACCGATTGGAAGGCCCGCCCACTACAGAATAGAGCACAACAGATAAATCATGAACAGAGAGAGAGAGAAGCAAGCCAGCAAGCAAGCAAGAGCGGGCATACATAGCAGGAGTTCTAGCATAAAACATTTCGGTCTAGACATCAAGTATAGAAAAAAGGAGGTAGTAAAAAAAGCCACACGTCAAGAGCTAGCTATATCTGTACATACACACACATAAGCGCATGTCTCTCTTGCAAAACCAGCCCCGAACATGACATGAAAAAACGGTGTTACTTCTGCCCTTTTTTAACTCCGTAAATCATGCATTGGGATTGGTCTCGAGGACATGTGTAAATTTTGTGTGTCAGCGGCAGGCTGAGAATAGAGAGAAAAGTGGCCTTTTTCTCTCTTGAATCCAGCCATCAGTTGCATGGCTCCCCCACTGCACAGTTTTCTTTTCCCCCCTTCCTACCTAACTATCCGGTTAAGCCAGGGTACCTTTGGCTCTCGTTACGTCAGGGTAATCCGTCCGTCACCGATATAGAGAGAAAAGAGGGAGGGAAGAAAGGAGAACGGAGCAATGGGAGTTCCGGAGAGGGCGCGAGCCCTCTATTTCAGAGCCTTCCAGAGCTTGGGGGCGGCGCACTGGGTGGCGCAGTGCTGGAGGTGGAAGACTGCACGCAAGTTGGGAAGAGATGAGTTAGCAAACGTCGGCGATTTAATTAATTGAACATCGGATTTGTCGGAAAGGCCCAATTCCACTTGATTTTTCATATTCGGGTATGCGGTGTGGATGGGCTCGTCTCCGGACGACCGGGAAGAGGGGTAGATGGAGAACTTACACTCCTCGACGCAGTCCTCCTTGGGACCCTTGTAGTTGGGGTCCTCCTGCTGTCTGGTGACACGCTCAACGCACTCGTCGAAGTGGTGCTTGAAGGGGGCGCACTGGGAGGAGTTGGCGCACTCTGTAATATAGAGTTGGGTGTCCGTCAGTCCGGCTGTCTCTCTCCACAGATTCCGAGAACAGATTGATAATGAGCAATTGGAGTAGTCAATGCCAATTCGCCGTATTATATAGGCCGGGAACGGTGAAAAAAATATTTGTGAATCACCCCGCGGGGTTCAATTGAAGAGAACAGAACGAGAATGTGCAAAATGTGGGTGGGCATGGAAAAAGGTAGACGGCGACTCACCCTCCTCCAGCTTGGGCTTGACGTCCTCGACTTCCTGCTCTTCCTCCTCCTCGGGCTCCGACTCCTCAGCCTGCTCTGGTTCTTCCGAAGGCTTCTCTTCGTTGTCCTGGGTCTCCTCCGCGGGGGGAGCCTCAGCCTGGGCCTCGGCGAAGCCCAGGGAGGAAATCACGTCGGCGAAGAGATCCGCGAGACCCATCCTGAAGGTTGTGAGGGTGTCAATTGGGAGGGGCCAAAGCGTGGGATTATGGCAATTGCGGCAGCGAGCGAGTTTGATGTCGTGGTTTTGGGAAGCTCGGGCTCTGACGCTCCAAGGGAAAAACGGCACACTCCGGTGGTTTGTCCGGCGGCCCGCGACTGGCCAATTACAGCACACGTGATTTGGCCGGTATGCTCCGACGGCCGTTCTCGCATTCGAGAACAATGTACGGTGCATTCATGGCATCTTCAGTCGTCTACGGTTATGAGGTTCTCTGGATGCGTTGATTGCATTGTTTCATGGCTCCTGATTTATTGACTTTTGATGTCTTTGACATTATGCTTTTGAAAGGCTGAAGCAGGAGATGCTATATAACTCCCAAACCCCGTTGATGTGTGCCTGCATGATCCTCATAATCGCTGCCATATCAGTCGTTAGCTGGATATACTATACAGAGAATCCTCCTCGATGCCCGTGCTCTGACAGCTGCCAGATAATCCACATTAAAAACACCCGTAACTCCGGAGCCACGATGCGGCCGTCCAGGATCTTCGCTTTAGGTTGTCAACTCTCACGACGCAGCCGGTTCTCCAGTTCATTGGCCACACTCTGTTGCTGGACCTCTTCGTACGCTGGAGGCGGCTCGCTAGGAGTCTCAAACCTGGCTTCCGGTGAATCTTCACCAGACGAAGAGTGAGGCTTCGGTCCTTCCCCTGAGGGAGGTACACCCTCAGGGCCGGGCGGGACTATGTAAGGTTCAGGCGAGCTGGGATTTAGCCCCGTTGATGCATTCCCTGGACCATCGTAGGCAGGCAGTTCATCAAGATGTACGGCAGAGTAATCGACAGTCCCAGGCGAGCCGCTTCTAGTCATCTGCGCATACTCCATAGCCTGCTGCAGACGCTCCTTGATTCTCTCGAAGTTAGAGTGGAAGTCAAACGCCCCTCCCTCCTTGAAGGTCAACTTCAACTGGACAGCAGGCAATGAAGGCGGAATGCCGCCGCCAGCCACAGGCTGAACAAGAGCGGTCCATACATTCGGACCGAAGAAAGGAGCAGAAACATGAGTGTCATGGAGGTTCAGGAGAGGGGCAGAGAATGATTTAAGTTGTTGTGTTGGCTGGGAGGGGAGATAAACGATCTGACCGGAGCATGTTAGTATGCACACATGACAGACACTCGCCCACGAAATAGGGAACCTAACCCTCTGGTTCGTGAGGTAGACAATCCCCGCACTGCTCTGTATTGAAAACGAGACGCGGCCAGAGTATTGGCTGGGAGGCTGCAACGAGATGCTCGTGCGGGGTGGCGATGTGTAGATGAGTTGCTCGTTGGGGAGACGGACAAAACCCTCCCGCTCATGGAGCATCACCCAGCTGCTCGAGGGAAAACGGATTTTACTTAGCATCCATTTCTGCTTCTTCCTTTGTGCCATTCTAACGTCTGCATGCAAGGAACGAGGGGAGAGGGTCTAGATGGATAGGGGAAGCAGAACACTAAGGGGAATGTATGGAGTAACAAACAAAATGCAAATGCAACACATTTGACAAACACGAAAGGGAGGGATATGAACGTACTTTATAGACATCTTGAAGTCAGATGGGCCACGAGGGCAACAGCAGGCGTGGCTGCCCGGGGCTAAACAACCGGTGACTTTCTCCGGTGTCGATATCAAACAACTGTCACAGTGGATCACAATAGAGGGAGCCGGTGCGAAGGTAGCAGTGGCCTGACGATCGACTAGTTCGTGACTCTTGTTATACACCAGGAGACGTTTTCTGATTCGACCTGGTCTGCGGAGAAGGCGGACAGGACGTTTCTGCTTCACGAATCACAACCTGTGGAAAGGTCGGACTAGTGACGGGCAGAGGTTACTGCTAAGACCCTCCGGTTCCAGCAGAACTGTATAGTTGGCGCTTGGTCAGCTCGGATGCTGCAGAGTCGGCGATGGGGGAGGTACGAGCTTCAACGGTGGAAGGGCGCGCGGACCAGGGCGGGGGCTGAGAGCGCGGGGCGTCTAACGGCACAAGGAAGCAGGCTGTGTCCTAATGGCTGCAGATTCCTTTGTGTCGCAGAAGCCTTGCGCTTTGCGGTCGAGTTCAGATGGTTTCGAGGGGCAGGAAATCAGGAGAAGCCGTAGTAAGTCAGTAGTGGTTTGGGCTGCGCTCTGGGCGGTAGCGGCGGCAATGAATGCTGGGAGGTGCAGGTACTGACGAGTCAGCTTTCCTTTCGGCGACGGGCTTGGATAACAGTGATAAAGGGCCTGGTTATTATTATTCTTAACAATCAATGCGGGGCCCAGCGCAACGTTATTCGAGGCCAGAGCCCGCAGAGGCGGGCAACGGTGGGGTAGAGCCTATCAGAACATCCGTACGTCGTAGGATGCGCACCTCTGCCGAGATCTCGTCTACTACGTGGTACTTCTCTCTGCGCTACTTGGCTGTTCAGAAAATATCGTTTCGATGTGTTTCTAATGGCCTACAACATAGTCAGATTGTACCTAGTATGTATACCGATACTCGTGTATCATCCATGAGCCATGCTACTTAAAGGCATCATGTCTCATGGTACTAGGTGTACCTGTGAATACTACGATGGGAGGATGGTATTCGGCAAAGGGAACCTGACGCTTTTCAATCTCCTGACCATCCTAATACAAACATGCACAATGGGCTCCCTGCTTATTTTTGATGGTCCAAAGAGAAGAGGGGGATATCAAAGGATTACCTAGGTCACTGCCTACTCAGGCACTAGGTAACTACATATCCAGTTAATGAACACAGGAATTTGACAGCGTCAAAGTTCTAATGGACTATCTTTTTGAGGCCTCAGGATTCGCTTTGCGATCATGTGCTATACCTTTCCTCTTTCAGAAAGTTGTGAATCCTTTAATTGAGATGACTTAACAGGCCCATGTGTTTTCGAGACGACAAGCATACCTAATATGGTAGCGACCCCGCCTTGTCCATCTTATTGCGTCATCGCTTTGGACGGAGAGGATGCCAGCGACTTTCGTACCGATGAGGCAGGCAAACAGCAGCTCTGGATGGCATTTACGCATGCCTCATGGTCTCGACGCATACAACATAGAGGGGTGCGTCGCTCGGATTAAATGATGGAGTACTAACAATGTGCGATATTACAATTATTTCGCCCGCTCTTGCTAGCGGTATATTTACTTTATGCCATATTGCGCTGTATGATGCTGCATCTCGAACATTGCAGTAGCAAAATAATGCTCCTGTAAATGAAGTCAGGCAGGTGGCATCCTTACTCCAACGATCTAATTTTCTAGGGCTCAGTGGTGACCAAGTTACCAGAACCATGAAATAATCATTGGAGAAAGCAGGTCTTAGGTCAACATTTAACATGAAATTTCTATGGCTTAAGAAAGGTTGCAGGCATGGCTAGTGGGCGGGACCACAATACAAGGCATCTCGATCTAATCGAGAGGCGGCTCTTCGACTTCTTTAAGTATACAATACCATTCCTCGAAAAATCTAGGTGAAGCTACGTTTATATGCATCTAATCATGATAACAGGGATTATTATCTCATTTGGTCGCGCTAGAGCCAAAAGGTGTAAGCACTTAGTTTTCATTTTGCACTACACCTGCGCACATCCTTCAACCCTGGTTGGACTATATCCATAAGACTGAGATTGATTCAAAACAGCAAATACTTTAGAAAAGACTTTGCAAAAGCGGAAAAAAATTAAGAGACCTACAACAGACGGGATTCGCTGGTGGTCACCCACCCAACTACTAACCGCCCGGCGTGTGGCTTAAGTACGGCTGAGCGGACGGGAAGCCCTGTTTTC
>JGI26058J51888_1000451_pt1 | contig 23079 bp, 18 predicted proteins | sample HigsolmetaSP110D_FD_51888 | JGI IMG/M metagenome (IMG submission 51888) | reverse complement strand
GCTTTCTCTCGCTCTCTTTTTCTTTTGGCTATGCATGTCCTGTACATACTGGATACTTTAGTCTTTTCATCTCCTGTCTTCTCCAGTGAAGAAGGAAGACAGTGTGTATGTGTGTTTACATGCGTGCTTCTTATTTGCAAATTCCATCTACGAGGAGTGTTCATGTCTCCAGAAAGCCTCCTCCCTCCTGGAGGAGCGATGGCAATGTGATATTGAGAAACAACTCCTGAGGTGTCGTCAAATAGATAGTAAATTAATCTGATTAATACTTGTCATATTATGATAGCAGATGCCGAACTTGTTCTGTTCGAGGTCTTTCATGCCTCCTCTCTATTCTCTCCCTATTATTTGACGTCTGTCCCAGGGGACTTTGGAAGATCTATAATCATAGGCATATTTTTTTTAAATTACCTAAGGTAGTAGGTATATACATATGGAAGGACCCGACTTCCAAGTTTGATGAAAATAATAGCAATTATAGGCAGATATTTTTTTTAAAAAAAAAGAACATGTACGTATCTATTCCCAATTTCCTCTTCGGTCATGTCCGGAAATGATAAGATATCAAAAAGATATGTATTAATCATCATGTACAGTACATGCATACATGCATCAAATCAAATATACCTAGGAGGAGGATACTCCGATTTCGGCCTCCCGCTGGCATCGAGCTCTACCGGCTCAGCAGCAACAGGAGAAATCTGCATCGGCATCTGCATCTGAGGATCAGGGAAGAGCAGCGGGTCTTGCGCAGAGGGCCTATTATCATGTTTCCGGGGTCCTGGCGCAACTACCGCCTCCTTTGAGGTATCTGCACCCGTCGTCCCCTGGTGATCTGGATCGTGATCGCGATCGGGACCATCGGGATTGTCATCTCGGTTCTGACGACGGCGGAAGAACACGGTCGCGGCGGCCGCGATGGCGATGATGATGACGCCCAGGGCGACGCCCACCCCGATGCCTGCCTTGGCTCCGGAGCTGAGTCTGCGGCGGCGGCTGCTGCTGCTGCTGTGGCTGTTGCTGGTACTTCCTCCTCCTACTGCTCCTCCTGCTCCTCCGCCTTGATTGACTGGCAGGGAGGAGGAGGAGGAGGAGGTTGTCGTGGCTGTCACGGGGGATATTGTAGCTGTAGATAGTACTTTCGTGGATGCTGTTGCAATGGAGGAAGTACTAGTGGTACTTGCTGTGCTCTGAACCGGCTCTTCTGGCTCGTCGATGATGAACCATGGCGAGTACATGGGCGCCCCGAAATCCGTCCCGTTGACGATGAGGAACTGGAACAGGCTGGATGAATGGAGGTCGTAGCCGTGACGGTCCACGTTACGTGGGTAGGGCGCGAGACGGTGTTGGCTGTGAATTCTCGTTGAAGAAGTTAGTCATGATCATATATCATATCAAACAATCAAACGATCAATCCAAAAAAAGATCTGATAAATGAAAAAAAAGCTGATGAAGGAACCAGACAAATCAATCAGGTTATCGTCCCATTAGTGATCTGCCAGACGCCCAGGGACAGGATGTCGTAGCTGTCCGTCCCGTTCCAGCTGATCTCGGCGTCCTTGCCCACCGTGTATCGAGTGCCCCCGTCAGCGCCCCAGGGCTGGATGAAATCCGCCTGGACTCCTCTCGAGATCCAGATCGGGCTGGCGACGGCGATAAGAAGGAGGCATGGCCATAATGGGAAGGTGGCCATATTATTTAGTCGCGAAGAAACGAAGCGGCGTCTGCGATATCAGAAGCAGCTGCAATTGTTATTGTAAACACGCCCAGACTTTTAGCTGTAGAATCGTATAGTACTGTACATAAACAAAAGCGACGGTGATGACCATGACTTCTCTACTGGCTTAAATAATAAATAATAATCATGGCTGTGTAGGCCATGGCTGGCATTTTTGGATAACCGCCTGCCTACTGCAGACCAACAATGGTCATGGTAGTCGACTGTAGATAGTAGTAGATAGAACGCGTAAAACGAATACAGAAGGACTTTCTTAGGGTGTCGCAAACCAACCGCCGCCGCTCCTCCAAGAGCATTTCGCTCCGCCACTCCATCCAGCGTCCATCACACAGCAAACACGTTTCAGCCTCGCGCCGTTCCTTCGCTGGCCGCAAAGGCTGCGAGACTCAGTGGTCACCTTGATACGCGGCGTGACAAGGGGGGTGACAAGGGGGTCGCGTAAACCTGGAGCTGAAGCCAACCAGGCCAGTCTTAAGACGTTGGAGGGGTTGGGCAGCGCCTTTACTCGGATACCTACTCCCGTCAGGGATGTTGCGCAGTAGTCGTGCTCCCGACGCCGTCCAGGAAATCATCGACGAGATGATACCACGGTCGCTGAAATCGAAGGGCTTTCCTCCTCTATGAGCTGTACAGTCAATGCGAAGCCCTCTCCAGTCATTTGTTGTCGTCTGAAGCTGGTGCTTTTCCTGACCCTACCTAGCTTGCACAGGTACCTGATGTTTCTCTCCTGATGCTGGCCGTTCTACAGTACATTCCATCAGTCTGGGATCTAACCGAGTTTCCAAGTACCTCTAAGTACTTAGGCCGTGACTGATACGGTTCCTATGCGATTGTTCAAACGAAGGGAAAGAGGGAAACTTGAAACCTTCCCAATTCCGCCTGCAGCAAGGCCAACGGATGGTCGGACCATCGTTCAAAAAGCCCCCTGAGCCTGGTATAGTTGCGATTAACGACTACCTACTACCTACTGTACTGCGAGCATACATATGAAATCCCACCTGGACCGTCTGGTCCTACTCCCCGGGGCCATGTCCAGAAGGTCCATCCTCACCACAACTGCAGCCTTTTTCGCAATATGTCTCCTCTTATCGCTCTATCTCTTCGGCCCGAGTTATCCGTCAAGCAGCATCGATGTCACGTCCCACACGACTTCAGACTGCGTCGTTGACATCGACGTCCTCAGAACCCTTGGACTGAACGAATCTACGGCGGAGTACGCTCGACTGGAGATACATGTCGAGCGATCCGAAGCATTTGGAGGATTCTCTGATGACATCTTCCTGCCACTTCCGAGCTTTCAGTCCATTGCGCTAGACGCAGGAGAGCGAAGGCAACCGCTTACTCCTGAGATATGCTCTTCAATAGTTTCAATGGGAGCTCCTCCCGTGCCGTCTTCGAAGCCCGACGCCTCACATATCCTGTTCGGCGTTGCGACTTCACTTGAGAGGCTCGACGGATCCTTGGATGCCTTTGCGCACTGGGCGGGCGGTACGAATACACGTATACTCGCGGTGATAGAGCCCCATCCTGATGCGTCGCTGGTCGAGCACAGGGCTAGGAAGCTGGGATTTACCCTCACCATCATCCAATCGGACGCGGAATACCTCGATCGGTATTTCTCCCTCGTTCGGGCGTTTTTCCAACACCGCGACGAGAACACGCTGTGGGCGGCGTTCATCGACGACGATACCTTCTTCCCGTCCATGTCGAACCTGGTTTCCCGTCTCGGATCCTACGATGCGGGCAAGCCGCAGTACATAGGCGGCATCTCAGAGGACTTCGGCCAGATGTACAACTGGGGCTACATGGCGTACGGCGGCGCCGGGATCTTCATCTCGATGCCCCTGCTCGACGAGCTCGACCGGTTCTACGACGCCTGCAACGCCGCCAAGGTCACCGGGGACCGGAGACTCGCCCGGTGCATCTACGCGCACACCACGACGAAGCTGACCTGGGAACCGGGCCTCCACCAGCTCGACCTGCACGGCGACGCCTCGGGCTTCTACGAGTCCGGACGCCCGCTGCCGCTGTCGCTCCACCACTGGAAGTCCTGGTTCGACGTGGACATGGTCGCGCTGAGCAAGGTGGCCTCCGTGTGCGGCGAGGAGTGCCTGCTCCGGCGCTGGCGCTTCGCGGACGACTGGTACCTCATCAACGGGTTCGGACTGGTCAAGTACTCTGCCCCCTTGAATAAAAAGGAAGGCGAGGATCTCAGGATGGAGATGACATGGCAGGAGAGTGCCTACGCTGGTGGCGACGGCTTCGAGCACACCCTGGGCCCACTGCGCCCCAAGGACGAGGGGAAGATCTCCTTCCGTCTGCGTGGCGCCATCAGATGTGAAGAAGAGGGAGGAGAAGAAGGAGGGGGAAACTGTGTCAGGCAGTTCTATGTGCGCCAGCAACCCGAATCTAGTAATGGGCCCGACCAGGTCTTGGAGGTCGTGTGGCGGTCTGTTTAATGTAGCATGAGTGATCTCATCTCTCACTGATCTTTTAGACTGTATACCTGGGTATAAGTATATACATCTCTCTTACTACTACTACTACTACTACTACTTGGACAAACTTGTACATCTACAATGTTGAGTCTCTGTTAAATGAGGCGGTTTGTTCGACCACTACCCGCATATGTACTGTAGGTCCGCTGCAGGGTCTCATTCACATGCCCCGGATCCGCGGTCTCGCTCAGCTCCGTCAAATTGGGTTGTGTTATACCCGCTTCTTTACTTCATCAGGACTGTTTAAAAGGTCTCTCTCGGATGGCAGTGAAAAAAAAAGGGAAAAAAAAGAAAAAAGCCCCTATGATGAAAGTCCAGAGGAATTGGAACTAACGAAAGGGCTTTTCTTTCTGGTCTGGAAGAATCTCAGGCGGCTCAAACATATCATATACAAATCATGACATGCTCAGACCAGCTCACTACTTGACACAATGATACACACCGCAGAAACCACCGCTGTTTATTGTTATTTCCCTCGTACCCTAAAGCATAATATATGCAAAAAAGGATCTAATTCTAATAGCTAAAGAAAAACCTCCTCCTCCTCCTCCTTCCTAACTAGCCTTTCCTAGTTCACCCCCGCCTATTCTATTACCTACGGAGGACGGAGATACTAGATACTAGACATAAAAACAAAAGGAGACGGAGGGGAGGTGGGGGGGGGGACCCCTAGTCACGAAAATATGGACAACAAACAAGAAGGTGCCAGATGTGATTTTATCTTCTTTTTTTTTTGTTGTTGGAAGAAGAAAAGTAACAACCTACGTACATTTTATTGTTGTGCCTATAAAGTCCGCGATATTCTTAATTATCTCAAGGAGTAGTTAACTAACGTAATCCACAAGCGAGCGGATCACCCACCTACCACCTAGTATATTCAATAACTAATTATATAACAGCAACCCCCAAAATTGAAGCTATATACAGTAGAAATCAATCGCTTAGCAATTAGAATATTGAATTCTGGTATTATCTAGTATATTGCATGTGCTGCACCGCGGTGGTGCCTGCTTTTCTGGTTGTGGATCTGATTGCTCAACCACCTCTTCATACACTTGATCAGCTTGCTGTGCATGTTGCAGTCCCTCTGCAGCTGTTAGAATGCCCCCAGTAGCTATATAGGATCTAGATGCATTCCTCTTTCTTTTTTTTGGTGTTGACTGGCAGCTTGTAGCTCCCTATTTTCCTGTGCAAGAAGAACTGCATTGCAATCTGACAGCCCTTAACTAGTTGATGAAGAGCTTGCTTTGCTGGACTTGATGAGCTTTATGAATGATGCTTCAAGAGGTGCTTAGGAGCCCGGGTCTGAAGCTCCAATTCCTTGATATTATGAGATGTTTCAGGGATTCAGGATGCTGATTGATTGCTGATATCTTGATCAACCACATCCTATCGTTGAATAATATCTCACACACGTTGAGACCATTCACAGATGATCTTTGGACTTCACATTGAGCCTGTTGGTAGTCACATTTGCAGTTGATTGAAGCTGTTTATGATGGTTGATGAAATTTTGCATCCAATTCTTTCCAACAGTGGATGAAGCAGATGTTGATTTTGATTGTTCAGCTAATAATAGGTTTGCCATTTGTTGTACAGTGGCAGCCTGCAGTGGTAGGCCACATTGATCCATAGATAATATCCATTCTATGAGAGTAGATTCTTCAGTAGGAATGAGTTTTTGATTATTTGGTGTTGAATCTGCCTGAGCGGTACGTCCATGAAGGCGGTAGATTAGAGTTGAATAAGGCACATCATATGCTCGCGCAGCTGCTTGTATGCTTGATATTTGACCTTTTTGAATAGCTTCAATGGCTAGAAGAATTCTGCCTTCCTTATGGGCATTCAAATCTGCTTGTTTTGGTGGCATCTTGGTGATTGAAGCTGTTGAACGCGTCGCGTGTTGGGGTGGGTGATCCGCTCGCTTGTGGATTACGTTACTGTCAAGTATATTGCTAAAGTTGGAAAAGTGGGGCGCCAGACTAAAATCTCAAATAAGATGAAGGTGGGGTATTATTCTTCCGTAATTCGGACCTCATTCTATTTTGACTATAGTACATGGATGAGAGGGAAATATCTAGAGAAGAGATAGGTGGCCTTTCTTCAATGGGCAAAAAAATTTTTTTTTATTTATTTAGATAGTGGAATATGAGAGGTATGTTTTATATGTACCGGATTATCTCTGGGTTGATTTCCACTGTCTGTGTATGTACATACGTGTACAGTAGGTACATTGTCGAGATACGATTCACGGTGGGTAGAGATGTCACCAGTGGCAGCGGGGTTTATTCCGCTTCTGGTACAATCCCAACGGGGGGGTGTATGAATTAGAAACCAACCGCATGAGTCGTCGACACGTTACACGAGCATCGTCATCCCCCTAGACCGCGCTCGTATATGCACCGCCTTCCTGCTGGCTGATAGCAGCAGTGTCGATCTTCCTCCTGGCCGTGAAGATGCCCGAGACGCCCTTCTCCTGGTTCCGGCCCAGCCACGGCTTGCGCGCTTCGCCCAGAACCCTGCGGCCGAGGTAGTAGATGACCTGGCCGAAGATGATGAGGACGAACGCGATCGGGTACATCCAGTGGATGTGCAGGTGGAACACCTTCACGCCGATGCAGACGCCCCAGAAGTTCCCCGTGAGCAGCGAGATGTTGAAGAAGGCGGCTGACGACAGGCGGAACATCAGCGGCGCGAGCGAGTAGAACAGGGCCAGGCAGAGCGTGTACCCGACCAGGTAGCCGCCGACCTTGCCGTTCCAGACCGCGTCGCGGAACGACTGGCGGTCGAAGATGCCGGCCTGCGCGCCGTTGATGATCATGCCGAAGAAGGACAGCTGGCCCAGCACCTCGTACACGGGCCGCTTGCTGACGAAGTACTCCTCCGCCGTGTTGGTGAGGCCGTAGAAAGTCGCGCCCACCAGCGCGAACAGGTCACCCTTGACCTGGTCCCCGCTGGAGACGCTGCCGCCGTTTGCGCCTGTGATGTGGTCCGACGCGATCAGGATGCCCATACCGCCGATGCAGATCAGGATTCCGAGTATCTGCGCCCAGTGGTATCGGACGCGCAGCAGGATAAAGGAGAGCACGACCACCACGACGATGGCCCAAAAGTTGATGAGCTGCGCGCTGAGGATAGTCGTGTATCGGTAGGCCAAGACGACGAAGTAGTTGCCCTCGACATCGCAGAAAGCAAGTATTATATCTGCAATTGAGCTTGTTAGATGCACGTGGCCACGCAATCTAGTTTCTGGAGTTGCAAAATCCGACAATATGCTATCGTGCAATATAGGAAGGGAGAAGGGATCCTACATATCCAGCCGTCCTTGAGCACAAGTCGGAGCCAGCCCTTGATGCCGTAACGGTAGATTGTGTACGGTGTGAAGATGATGTTCAGCAACACGTAGTTGAAGAAGGTCTGGAAAGCCGGAATCGACGTCCCTTGCTCCTGGAGAAGAGAAGTGAAAGTATTGGTGGAGGTGATGCAGAGTGCCAGAACCTGCCTGTTAAGGTGGGACGGAACCGTTAGATCTCAGGACCCAGACAAAGTTCCTCCAAAGACTGAACAAAGTTATGATGCGCAGGACCACCAACCCAAGGACCAAGGTTATGTAAAATTCCTTGGTCTGGAGATATGCGAAGAATCCCTTCTTGCTCGTATCGATCGCGTCCGCGCGCGCCTCGGATACGTCACCGGTGTTGCCATCGCCAATGTTCGCCTGGGACGCATCTGGAGCAGGCAGATCTTGAGAGGACGACGCCTTGCTGGCGTCCGCAGGCGATGCCTGGACTGCGACTTGATCTTTGGTGTCGCGCATGGCGTATGACGTCGGTGGATGGAACAGCGGGGGGTGTTCCTGCAGTACCTGGAATGGGAGCTTTCTGTTGCTGACGAGCGCAAAACTCCCGAAGTCGCCCGCCGCGGGCTCTTGCGTGAGGGGCAAGAGGGAGCAACACGAAGCCTAGGAAAAGAAGAAGGAGAAGAAAAAAAGACCAGGGAGAGGCGCGCGGATGGTTTTTCTCGGGCATGCCCCGCGGCGGGCTTGGTCGTCGATGTCACTTTTCCCGATCGGGACGAGCCACCGCGGGCTAGCCTAATCGATAAGAGGCCCAGACTCGGCGGGGTTCGCGATCTCGTGGCTGCCGGCCAATGAGCGCGCCGCGGAAGGGCCGCTGCCAGCCAGATCCACCCGACACGGGCAGCAGGCCAGGACGGGGTAGCCCCAGTGGCCCCATTCCCAGTCGGCGTGGGATATGAGACGCAGCGACAGTATGTCGCGCAGCTCATGTGCAGGGTCCTGCTCGCGATTCGCCTGTCGTGGTCATGACTGGATAGGCTAATCTGTGGACAGACAAAGGAAACTCGGGAACCCAAGAGTCTCAGACGCTGGTTCTGAGGATCCGCTAACACGGTCATCAAATGATCAAACTGCAAGAGCCGCTTGGTATGTGATTGGGCATTGACAGCAGGATAAGGTATCCTTGGAACGTCACAGGGCCGCTACAGATCGTGGAAAGACATGTGACCTCGCTGTCCAGGATTGAGTTTGCTGGATATCCGGTAGAAACGCATCTCCAGTGAAGCATAAGATGACTTTGACATGTCTGGAATAGGTAGCTTTTAAAGCCTGCTGGTCTGGCAGCTTCCCAAGAGACGCTATGGCCAACTTGTGAGCACTTGCGCTCGGTTGGTGTCTTCAAAGACAAGAAGCTCTTTTCAAACCGATTTCAAACTTTACGGCCATGCGTTGAGTAGTATGGTACACAGTAGTGCCTTGGTCGATTTGCTTCCGAGGACCTATCCGGTCAGCAAGAAGCCTAAGTAGACAAGGACGAAAAGAGGATTTTCCACGACCGAGAGACACGGTTTGATGTTGATCTCTGACGTTTGTCCGCTGGATGCAATTCCATCGATGCTGTTGGCACTCTGTCACTGTGCGCGAGGAGGGCCTCGATGGAAAATTCCCACGAGGTTCCAGGCATCGCGACGCGTCTTTTGACGATCAACTCCACGCCTCTTGCATGCGGGAAACACAAGAGCAGGGGTGTCGATATGCGCCCTTGCTTCCGGAGGAGGTTGCTCGTCTCGGGATCGGCGATGTGACGTTCTTTACCTGATGCACGTCTGCGGGAGCTTGGACCTGCCTTGGTGGGTTTGGGAGACGCCACGCGCCTGGATGGCGCTGCTCCAGACGTTCATCTGCAGCCGGAGTGAGACTCGCACGCTCAGCGATGGATGTCATGAGCTACCTACCTCTAATGCCTAGAAGTATCTCTTCTGGTTGCAGCTCCAGAGCCCGACCAGCCCGGTTGCGGTCATTCGGGAATCATCTGCGGAGGGGAAGAGAAGAGCAGAGAACTGAAAAGAGGATTTTCGTGTCGTCGTCGGTGGTGATATCTAACCGTGGATGGTGGCACGGCGTCGTACAGGCAGCTCCGGCGTGCCACCGGGCGTTCCTGGGCACCCCGGGCCGTAGCGGTTGGCCCCCGTAAGGGCGCCGGGAGGGCCCGGGCCAGAGGCGCCGGAGCAGGGTCCCCGGGCTGTTCAAGCGTAGGAAAACTTACCTAAGGAACGGCCCCAGGCCCCTGAGCCACGGTGGATGCACGTCATGCCAGCCTCATCTCCCGCATCCACCGGGCAGACACACAAGTCGAGCGCTTCCTCGACGCTCCTCTCGCATCTCCGGCCTGCTCCTCCATCCCCGTCCCCGATTGCCCGCGTGTCGTCGCGCTGCTCCTCTCGTCCTCGCGTCGTGTGTGGCTGGTAGCCTGCCGCTGCGCCCGTCCCGGTCGCGTGTGCGTCAAATTTCTGCGCGCCTCATCAAGACTCAACCCAACGCCTGCCGAGGCGTCAGGTGGCCGGACCAACGCCTGGATCATCGTCTTTCCACTGTCCTAACCTTCCCCGTACCCCTCCCCTCCCCTGCGCCGTCGAGCCGGCGATCGAGATCTCCTGGAGCTCGCCCTGCGGCTCTCCTCGCGCCGGTGCACTCGTCCAGAGCTGTCCCGGAGTGACGAGACGCCTCGCCCATCCACCCATACAATGGCACTGGCCGTGCCGCCTCCCAACGATCGCAAGCGGGTCAAGGTCTACGAGCTGAGGGATAATGACTGGTTTGACAGAGGAACTGGCTTCTGCACGGGGCAGATCATCGATGTAAGAAGAAGCTCTCCCACCGACACCTCGTGCGGTTTCGCGACCCGTGAGTCCGATCGCGGGATCCGCTGTCAGTTGATTCGCGTCTATCCTCCTCCCCGATCTTCACCTTCCCAGGCCGCTGACCGCGACTGAAACGCAGGATGAGCCCCGGATCTTCGTCGAGTCGGAGGACCAGCCGGACCGCATCCTCCTGGAGACGAAGATCTCCAAGGACGATGCGTACCAGAAGCAGCAAGGTCTGCCGCCTGCGCCCACCGTTGCCGCCGTCGTGCGAACAGGATGCTGATGTCTCTGGGACCCCAACAGAAACGTTGATCGTGTGGACGGAGCCCAATGGAACAGACATGGCGCTGAGCTTCCAGGAAGCCGAAGGCTGTGCTGTCATCTGGTTTGATCCTTTCCTCCCCACATGTCCCATCTTGCGACGCGGGCTGACGGCGCACTGTTAATTGAAGGGACTTTGTGAATAGTGTCCAGCAGCATCTTCTAAGCCTGGCCGGAGGAGGTGGGTTCTTTTCGTTTTCATGCCTAAGTCGCACCCCAAGGCTCTCGACAGTGATATACTGATGCGGGTCTCCAGACGACGCGCTGTCAGATGATGCTCTTGACAGCTTCAATCCAATAATGCTCCCACCGCCGGAGCTGGGAAATCTCCCGGAAATCGAACAGATGGTGCGAGCCGCTAGCATGACACAAGCCGGCCGGGACGCGCTGTCCAAGTTCATCATCCGCGATGAATACATATCGAAGTTGATCCCGCTGGTCGAGGTCGCGGAAGACCTCGAGAGCCTCCCTGATCTGCATCGACTATGCAACATCATGAAGTCCCTTATCCTCCTGAACGACAATACCATCATAGAGACGGTCGTCACGGATGACATAATCCTGGGAGTGGTCGGGGCGCTGGAGTGTAAGTTCGGAAGTCTCTGAACGGGATACAGGGACAGTGCTGACGGGTACAGACGATCCCGATTTTCCCACCCACAAAGCGAATCACCGCCAATACCTTGCGGACGAGTCGCGGTACAAAGAAGTCGTTCCGATCAAAGATCCGGTAATCCGAAAAAAGATTCGACACACCTGGCGTCTGCAGTATTTAAAGGACGTGGTCTTGGCCCGGATACTTGACGACCCGACCTTTTCCGTCCTCAACTCTCTCATCTTCTTCAACCAGGTTGACATTGTGAACCACATCCAGTCAAACACACAGTTTTTGAAAGATCTCTTCGCGGTGTTCGACCCGAAGAACACGGACGCAAAAAAGAAAGATGACGCGGTGCAATTCCTTCACCAGTGCGCTGCGATTGCAAAGAATCTGCAGGCGCCGGCGCGTGCCAATCTCTTTGCCAACTTCATCAACCACGGCTTGTTCGCAGTGATTGCTTTCGCTGTCAAACACCCCAACCCTGCGATGCGCACGACTGGAATCGATATCCTGGTGGCGCTGTTGGACCATGATCCCATTATGATGCGTGGTTACATGTTGAAGGCAGTGAATGAAAAGAAGACACCACTCACCGACACTCTGATCGACCTGCTGCATACAGAAACGGACCTTGGTGTCAAAAACCAGCTCGCTGATGCCATCAAGGTCTTGCTGGACCCTCAAATTCCCCTTCCGGACCCAATGAGCAGAGCGGGCGCCGATTTTCTCTCGAAGCTCCGTCCGTCGAACTCACTTTCGGACGCTTTCGTGCAGAACCACTTTGATGAATCTGCCAAGAAGCTGTTTTCGCCCTTGAAGCAGCTCGAAACTCGGCCTAGTCGTGCGTTGCTTCCCTAGCCTTTCAACGATGGACTGGCAGCTGACCGATAATCCACAGTTAACGATCTTACGTTCCAGGAGGTTTCCCTGTATTCGCACCTTGTCGATATCCTTACGTTTTTCGTCCGCCAGCATCTATTCAGGAGCAGGAATATCATCCACGAAGAATCCCTGACTCCTCGCGTTGCACAGCTCCTGACGGTTCCGCAAAAGCATCTAAAGCTGAGTAAGTGCACTTGCCTCAAAAAAAAAATACGCGCAACACTGCTAACTGGAACAGCGGCCCTAAAATTCTTCAGGACCCTGGTCAGCCTGCAAGATACCTTCTACCAAGCTCAGATGACACATAACAACACCTTTGGATTGATCCTGAATATTGTCTATGAAACGATGCCACGTGATAACCTTCTGAACTCGGCCTGCCTGGAACTGTTCGAATACATCAAACGGGAGAATATCAAACCCATCATTCTGCATGTTGTCGAGAAATACCGGGACAAACTCAAAGACATCACGTATGTGGATACGTTTCGGAACTTGATACTCCGCTACGACCAAATGCAGGGATACGGCGCAGAAGGGGATGCAAGCCTATACGCTCAGGATGAAGGCATGCAGCAAAGGAATCAGGTCAACGGTCAACGATGGCAGGGGGTCAAGGAGATGGATGCTGCCGAGGAGGAGTACTTCAACACATCAGATGACGAGGAAGAGGTAGGATTTCCACACGACGCAAGGGACGACGTTCTGGAGCAGAAAAGTTCTGAACTCACGACTCAGTGGCAGCAGGACAACCGACCCGGTGGGATTGTTGCCGCGCAGACAGCGAATGGGTCCGCGTCGCCTGTGGTCAAACCGCTTGTTGACTATCCAGATGACGATGAGGACGTCATGGATACGAAACCAGAACCCGCAGAAGAAAAGCAGCAACAGACGGAATCGACCGGCCGCGAGATGGAACCGTCCACTGCTGAGGCTCCTACGACTCCTACGACTCCTGTCTCCGCAGCAGCTCAGACTCCGCCAGAGCGACTATCGGAGAAGCGTCGTCGTGAAGAGGAAGAAGACGATGAGCTGGTCAAACTGTCTTCTGGGCCCAAGCGCCGGAGCTCCAGTAGCTCCAGCGCTGGTACCAGTGGATTCTTCCGGAGGAAAAATAGCTTTTCGTCAGGGTCGACCGCTGCGGCCGATAAAGGAGCCGGTCAGAACGTCTCAGTTCCGGGCACTCCATCTGCTAGCCCGGGTCCGAAGAAGATAGCTATCAATCTTGGTCCCTCAGCGCTGAAGTCGGTCGGGCAGGACAAACCGAGCGCCGACGAGAGCATTCGACAAGGGAACAATGACAATCGCACCGGGGACAGAGGCGGCTGAAAGCGAGGCAGAAGAAACCAGATCTGCTGAGCGCTTTCGGTCCGAACTCGCATTCTCCGCTTGCTGTTTATCCCTTCTCCCCTTCAGACAACTTAAACTTTCAGCCTTTGGTTTCCTTGTGGTTGCCACCTAGATACCAGATGGGAACGTTTACGGGGTTTGGGCGTTTTGTGCTTTATTCACGCCTTGTTATTTTTCAGATTTTCTGTCCGTCATGCGCTTTTTCCCCCATTCCCGCTTTGTTGGCGCTGTTTTGAAAGCTCTCTTCTTTTCTTCATGCAAGCATTCCTACAAATAGCTACTTTGCTTCCGCATCCGGGGTTGATGTATTCCACCAGCCCCTTTGGCAGTACCCTTTTTCTTCTTTTTCTTCGATTCTTGTCTGATCTCTAGTGTTAGTTACACTTCTTAGCGTTCACCTTTTTTCTACTCTTCTGCGTGTGGCCTCAGGGACAGTTTCATGATGGCTCGTTATGGGGTCTGTTTGGTGAGAGTCGGATTCGGGATATCAATCAATTGCTGCGGATGAAAAAGAGAAAAAAAAGAGCCGAAAGGCCTTTTTTATATTCAGAGGAACCGGGCGTCTTGATTTGTATCTCTTAAAGTACGGTACGGTACGGTACGGTTCGCTACTGGCATCGGTGACTGGGCCTTGGAGTGATGCAGGTCTCTTCAATTTTCTGTTTTCGATCTCTTTTTTTATTTTGTTTGCTTGCTTGCAATTGGGGTGTGGTTCGTGGGACTCTGGTTGAGAAGAAGGGAGGAAGGGGAGGGAGGCGGCTGGGTGGACGGGATTGGGATGAGTTATAATTTTTTTTCTCCTGCATAGCATATTATTCATGAAATTGAATCCAGATTATTGCCATATTCCATTGGGCTGATCTTGTCTCGTCCATGGTGACGTAGTTGTCGACTATCATCTAAACTATATGCACTACCTAGTTTAGAAGGATGTTGTGATGCAGGTTGTAAAAAATAATGGCCGATGTTCCATCCTAGTATATGCGGGGAACATACATGCCGCGAAACAAAAAAAAGTTTCCTTTGTTGCTTTGCTCTCTGCTTTGCATGGATTCTCCCGAACTGTTTGGAGACCAGATCTCTCGCTCTCGCTCTAGGGATTCGTCCTACCTACCTAAGTCTCCTATTATTTACCTGGTATTTAGCCTCCTCGTGGACGGACCTCACCTCACCGCGCGTCAGCTAGGTATGTACTGTACTGTACAGTACTTAACCTCCGCATGCATGCAACATGTATGCGATACCGATCGATATGCGGTACGGAGTAGTAAGCCAATCGGAAACCTTGGACCTTGAATAACACCTAATGTACAGTACAGTACTGTACAGTGCAGTACAGTAGAAACCAGTATGAAATGCAGAGAGGGACTTGTGGACTCCGTCCCGCTACCTGAATGTTCCAAAAAAACCTAAATAAACTACCTATTATTATTATTTAGAGCTGGCAGCCATAGCCCCGGGTCTCGGTCTGGACGGGAGGAGGGACCGCGGACGGACGGACGGTGATAAAATAACGCCCAATTGCTCGGCTGGCACTTAATTTCTGAAATGGCACCCGGTATTTTCTTGGCAGTCCCGTTCTGTATTACAACTGTAACTGCAGTCCTGACAGCTTTAATAAATATGGTAAAATCTATGGCAATCTGTCTTTGCTTCCTGGGTCAAACTAATGGACACCTAGCTAGATAGGAAGGCATGCAGGCATTCCAAAGTTAGGAGGTGGGCATGGCATGAAGTAGGGCTTCGTGAGCTTCCTTCATTACGCGTCCAACTTCCATGACATGAAGGTAGATAGTATGAAGATGTCCAGGCATCCTGAAGGACACAGGCAAATTAGTATAGGAATCTCTGCAAAGATAGACATGCAGTTAGAATGGGATTCGTGGGATTTTGACATGCTGGCAGCTGCCGGGGTGTAGACTACCTACCTATTAAGGTTGGTGATAAGATCTATTACTCTGTATCTTTGTTTGCAAGAGCAGGGTCAGTGGATTGATCTGACAGCGATATTATTGGATGCAGGATTTACCATACAGAACTAGCTGTATGATCCTAAGAAGGAAAAAAGTGGGTGGGTGCCATCCGAGAAATTGGGCGATAAGATAATAAGCTTAGCCTGAAGGTTTGTCTGTTTGCTAGGTGCCGATTTCTGGGAGGCTTATGTAAGACTAACTAACGACTGACTACCCCGTAGACGCGATTCGGTACATGTACAACCCAACTCAAGCTTCGGTATGCACTGGAGTCTGCAGTATATAATAATCCCAGATGGTCGAGTGTCATGAGACAGATTGAGTGAGTGTGTGTGTGTGTGCGTATGTGTGTCTTCCTTGAGAGCTGCTGCGTTTGTTTGATTTTTCTTTCTAAGTGGTGCATTTTGCTGTTCTATTACCGATAATAATAGACTTCAACTTTTTCTTTGGCACTACTACAGCCTCTATCTGGTCTGAGTGAGGGTTTTCTGATTTCTTATTCTAATATATACCCCGCAACTTACATATCTATCCTGAAGTTGTTTCTCTCTTTCTGCTGTAAGGTTTTGCGTTCATCTCCTTTTCTTTTTTATATATTTTCCTCACCAAAAGGTACTTGAATACAGACAGTACACGCGAGACAAGACAAAAGAGACAAAGGAGACAAAAAGGAGAGATGCCCCCCCTCACACAACCCACCATCGACCCCAACACATTCCTCTCCTTGGTTCCGTCATCGCATCAATCTCCACTCGATGATGATCCTCATCCTCCTCAACCTCTTACTACTACAACAACTACTACCACCATCACCATCTTCTTCATCCCCGGCAACCCAGGCCTGATCGCATACTACCACGCCTTTCTCGCGCTGCTCTCGTCAGCGTTGTCGGGGCCGAGTGTCGTCGACGGGAGAAGGGCGTCACGGTTCCGGATCTACGGGGCGAGTCTGGGCGGGTTTGAGGTTGATGTCGACGTTGACGGCAGCAGAAGCAAAGGCAGCAGCAGCGATGGCCGTGATGGAAGAAAAGGAAACGGGGGAGCTGCTACGGACGATGATACACTGTACGGCCTGCAGGAAGAGATCGATTTCGTGGAGGGGAGGTTGCGTAGCGTCATGAGCAATGGGAGCTCGGATTATGATGGCTGGAAGCAGCCGCCTACGGCTACGACTACGGCTACGGCTGCGAAGCCGCAGGTGATCCTGGTAGGGCACTCTGTCGGTGCGTACATCGCGATGGAGATACTGCGGCGGCATAGAGAGGGGAGAAGGGCGGATGATGATGGTTATGATGCGGCGTTCGCGTTCGACATCGTCGGTGCGGTCTTGCTGTTTCCGGCGGTGGTGGATATCGCCAAGTCGACTGCGGGGAGGAGGTTAAGTGTATGTGCTTTTTTTTTACTACTCTACGCAGGTATAGAGAAGACTACTGACACAGAACTTGTTTGGGCAATACCACAGTGGCTTCTATACCTCATCCCCGAGCTCGCCCGCGTCACGGGCCTGCTGGCCAAAGCACTCACCTGGGCCCTTCCCGCCGCAGTCCTGCGGTCTCTGGTCCGGCTGGTGATGGGCTTCCCGCCCGAAAATGCCGTGGAGACTACCCTGGCCTTTTTGGGAAGCAGGCGTGGAGTGAGACAGGCTTTGTACGTTTGCAATTTCACCCCTTTCTCAATATTTTTTTTCCTAATTCCTATCCCTGCTATGTATATCCCCTGTGTGTGTTTGTGCTCTGAGCTCAGCCCCAAGCTCATAGCATGGCATAGCATGTTCATGCCATGAAATAGAAAAGACAGTAATAATAAGTAATAAACAGCGCTGACGGACGGGAGTCAACAGACACATGGCCGCCGACGAGATGCGCGAAATCACCGCCGACAGGTGGAGCGACGACATTTGGGGCACATCGTCGTCAACGTCGTCGACGTCGTCGAGCGCGAAAAAACCGCCGTCGAAGCTGGTCTTCTACTTCGGCCGCAACGACCACTGGGTCGCGGAGCGGACGAGGGACGAGATCATCGCCACGAGGGGGAGGAGGGCCAAGGGCGGCGGGCCGAAGATGGTCGTCTGCGAGGATGGGGTGCCGCATGCGTTTTGTATTCGTGAGTTTCTCTCTTATATTTCGTCTATTCCACCCGTCGACTTGCAATCGTTGCTGATCAGATGCGCTTGCTTTCCTGCAGGACATAGCGATGTCATGGCGCGGAAAGTGGCCCGGTTTATTATGGACATTGTAACGGGCGATTAATCCTGTATTGCAGTAGATTCTCTGGGGGAATTCATTCCCTGGCTCTTTCTGGCATTAAAAGACTCATGATCGATATCCAATAGTCTCTGTTTTCTAGATAGATAGGCTCAACCTTTCAAGCAGATCAATGTGGTATCTCAAGCACTCTCCAAACACCGGAGCCCGGCATGAAAAAGACAGAAAACCGAGATTGGATTGAGAATCAAGTAAGAGAGAGAACAATAGAGGAGAATGTCTATGATACCCTCTGCCCACTCAGATATGCGACCCCGGCCCTCCGGAATAGTTCACCAAGGACGTCCTGCTGCCCAGCGTCCGCCGGCGCTGCCTGCGTCTGCGGCTGCTGCGCTGCATCAGGGCCGGGGCTGTGCGCCTTGACGCTCCACCCGTCGTCCTGCGCTCTCTGCTGCCCGAAGAGCTCCTTGAGCGAGATCTGCCGGCTCATGGGGACGCTCGCGTACGCCTCGTTGGGCGCGGCAGCAGCGTGCAGCCCGTTCTGGCGCTCCGCCTCGCGCCGCTCGCGCGCCAGCTTGAGGCTCTGCCCGGCGTGGACGGCGCACTCCTTGATCATCTGCGCGTTGATGGTGCGCGTCTCCGCAGTCGAGTTGGGCGGCGGTTCGGAGTAGATCCAGAGGCCGTAGATGCGGGAATTCTTCCTCCCGTTCCCGCCACCACCGCCACTGTCCTCATCATCGTCATCGTCTTCCGCTTTCAGAATGACGTACTCGTCCGTGAGCTCGACGTTCTCGCCGTCCGTCAGCCGCACGTCGAAGTTGTCCAGCCCGCGCCGGTTCAGCACGAAGACGCTGTACCGCTCCTCGCCCAGGCGGCCCTGGGTCAGCTGGCAGACGAACATGGTCCCCTCGACCCCGCTCTTCTCCCACTGTCGCGTGCTCGGACTGAAGAAGTAGACGACGGCGTACGGGGCCAGCGACAGGATCGAGGTGATGGCGGGGTTGTGCCGCCGCAGCACGGAGATGTTGAGCTCCTCGTTGGAGCGGGTCGGCGGAGGGGGCATGGCCGGGTCCGGCGGCTGCTGCTGGGTATCCGAAAGGTAGAATGCGTTGTCGGACTCGTAGTCAGAGGGCTGAGGGGCTGCCGTGGAGGACTGCTGCCGCGGATGTTGTTGGTGGCTATTATGGTTGCTGTGATTGTGGCTATGGTTACTATTGTGGTTGTTCGGGCGACGCTCTCGAGCTTTTCGGGGCGTCATTGTGGATGGCGGACTGCAGGATAGGAGGTGTAAAAGGAAGAGAAAGTAGGATAGATCCGCAAGGAGGTCTGGAGCTCTGTCTGTCTCCAGCCTGGATAGTACCAAGTACCGTGTCGTAGTGTATAGCGAGGTCGCGAGGTGGCTGCAGGAGAAACGCTCGCCGCTCTTAACTCCGAGCAGCTCTGGCACTCGCCCGCGCTGCCCGTCTCGACCATGCAACTTCTCTGATCACTACTACCACTCCTTTCCTCCGCTCCCTCCGCATATCAGCGGTCTGGCCTCCAGATCACCGCGTTTCCTTTGTCCCTGTGCGCATCCTCATCCCCGCACTGTCCTTGCACCAGACCGGTCGCGTGCGCTACCACTAAGACCCTGCGGGCCCGTGATGGAGCTACACGCGCTCCGCACCTGAGCCCGTCCACAGCTGTCCAGAGAACAGACCCGCGATGGCATCGGCCTGCGTCGCTGCTCTCCGACGGATCTGTCATTCCGCAATCCCCGTGTCTCTCCGTTGCTGACCTGTCCGATCGCGCCAAGGGGAGAACGCGGAGTTTCTATATATATACACCCGCCCTTCAAGCCATGAGGAGAGTAGCCTCTTTCGACGACCACCCGCCAACAAGCTGTGAAAGATGTCCTCCAGGGAGGCGCATTCCGCCTCCCCGCCTCCGCCTTACGACCCGAGCGCCCCGGGCAGTTTCCCCGTGGACAGAGATGACGAACAGGAAGCCGCTATCGCCTCCGATCTCTCGTCGCTCTCCCGCGCCGTCAAGGCCAGGAAGGCAGAGTATATCCGCCAAAGGACGATCCGGATCAAGGTCGGGACATGGAACGTGGCCGCCATAGCGGGGACGGAGAAGGATATTGGAGAATGGTTCGTGGAGGGGAAGGGGATGTGCGAGCGCATCTCTGGACTGACGGTTGGAGAAGGTCAGAAGGGGGCCGGAAAAGAGAACCAGAAGCCCGGAGGGCCAGGGTCCTCCGAACGGTCGGATTCGGATCACAAGGGGAAAGATGACGCCGCTCCTCCAGGTTCCTTCTCCCATTCAGAGCAGGTGGGACTCTACGTGCTTGGACTGCAGGAGATCGTCGATGTCTCGTCCCCTGCGGAGACGTTACGGCCCTACGTGGACCCCGGCCCTGCGAACCGGTGGAAAGACGCAGTGCAGAAAGCGCTTCCAGAGGGTTACCAGCTGGTCGCGGAGCAGCAGCTGGTGGGGTTGCTGCTCCTCGTATACGCCGCCCCTTCCATCGCCGGATCGATATCTTCGGTCAGCTCGACAAGCGTGGGTACGGGACTGATGGGCTACATGGGAAACAAAGGCGCTGTTTCCACCCGCATCGTCCTGGGAGAGACCACGCGCCTTGTCTTCATAAATTGCCACCTCGCCGCTGGGGCTGATAAGGGCAGCCTGGAACGGCGGAATTGGGACGCTAGCCAGATCGTCAGTCGCACCAGGTTTGACTCTGTAGACCCCGAACACGATCTCGTGGGCGAGCCATGTGATACTATCGGCAAGGAAGATTTCGCTTTCTGGTTCGGAGACCTGAATTACCGTCTCGAGGGCATACCGGGCGACGATGTCCGGCGGCTCCTTTCGCTGCACACGCAGAATGAATATGACCGTGCACATCGGCCAAAAACGAAGTTCGGTGGACACGGTGAAGGCGGTCCCCCGTCGCCGCACGTCGTGGCTCAGGTAGAGCACAAGCTTATGCATGAGAGGGAGGGTTCTGTGTCGTCTGAGGGCACCGTAGCTCTCATCGACAACGATATAGATCCTCATTCCGATCCGGCTTCCCTGCAGACCACCCTTGCGTCTCTGCTTCCTCATGACCAACTTCGTACACAGCAGAAGAAGGGAAAGGCGTTCCACGAAGGATGGCGGGAAGGTGACATCAGTTTCCTCCCGACTTATAAGTACGATATTGGAAGCGTGGCCATGTTTGATTCCAGTGAGAAGCAGAGGGCACCCAGTTGGTGTGATCGGATTTTATATCGGAGTCGCCACGACCTGTTAAATTATGAGCGGAAAGTTAGAGAAGCCGAGGAAGCCAGGAAAAGAGACGAGGAAATGAAGGCGCGTGGCTTGGACAAGGCCGTCGAGGACGATAATGTTCTATTTGACTACGACCCTGACGTTGATGGTACGAATTCCGTGGATGATTACGACGAAAATGAGGACGCAGCTGGTGATCCAGCTCCGGATGAGTCCCTGATGGCCTTTGAAGACCCGATTAGACTCGAGCATTATACTTCCCATCAGGGCATCATCTCCTCCGATCACAAGCCGCTGGATGCCATCTTCACGTTAAACTACGATGCTGTCATACCAGAACTCAAGGCCAAAGTACACCAGGAGGTCGTACGAGAATTGGATAAAGCAGAAAACGAGGCTCGGCCCGGTATTACGATCGTGGTGGACCATCACGGCGATGACCCCAGTGCTACAAGTAATGGCAAGGTCGCTGGGGATCCGAATGCTGTGTGTTTCGGTGACGTCCGGTTCGACGTCCCTGTCAGTCGCGATCTGACCATTGCCAACACCAGCGGCGTTCCTGCTACGTTTTTATTCACCGAGAGGCCATGCGCCGAAGGAGAAGTCCGTGGCGTAACGCCTCCCTGGCTAGAGCTTCGGGTTGATTGGCCGTCTGACGGCAAAAAACGAAGTGGGCAGGATGAGTACACTTTGGCTCCTGGAGAGACGGCCAATGTTGAGCTCACAGTGCACATCAAGGACCTTGATCATGTTCGCTCACTGAATGCTGGCGAAGCAAAGATAGAAGACATTTTGGTTTTGAGGGTAGTCAATGGCCGCGACCACTTCATTTCGGTCTATGGCAAATGGCTGCCGTCTTGCTTTGGTCGTTCCTTGGAGGATCTCACTCGCATGCCTGAAGGTGGCGCTCGCAGCCTCGGGATTGCTCCATCCGCGGAAGCCCAAAGCAAGACCCAGAATGTCCGTCTGTCAGCCCCTCGGGAGCTCTTTAGGTTAACGGACGCTATATCAGACCTAACTGAGCGTGCGGTGGCCGAGTGGAGTATGACAAGAGAGGGTCCTGAACGAGAATCTCCGCCTTGGTCGTACGAACCTTACGGAACCAGCTGGCCTTTCAGGCCAGAAACATGGACGCTTAAGGATCCCGACCAGCGCTCGCCCCTTCTGGCGTCTGTCCGTGAAGCTCTTGACACAGGCGGCTCCGTCGCCGATATATTCCCACCCGAAGTTCCCTCAATTCACCGTTTGGAGATCTTGTCTGAGACGCTTATGGCTTTCCTCCGCTCCCTGCAGGACGGAATCATTACTTCCAGTGTCTGGCATGATATGGAGCAACAGCTGGCGGCGCGAGAGAAGGCCAAACTGCCCCCACGATCCACCGAAGAGTCCCAGGCTTGGGTATTGGAGACCCTCTCCCCGTCACCCGCCCACAGCGTCTCGTTCACCTTCCTCACCTTCATGCTTGCCCGCATCGTCAACGAGGTTGCTCCCGCCTCGGCCCTGCCTGCACGGCCTTCCCCGGCAGTAGCAAGGTCGCCGACAACACCGACGACACCGGACTCCTTCATCCTTTTTTCTGCAGATTCTCTGCCCTCCCCAGCGTCAACGTCCTCTTTCATGTCTGCCGCAGGCGGCTTTCGACGCCGAGCACGCACGCTCACCACCTCGAGCACGTCAGCCTCAGAACATACTACCGCTGCCAGCGTCAGTCCCGCGCTCGTGAGACGGCAAGCCGTCGAAACGGAGCTCGCGTCGCTGTTTGCCGATGTCATCATCTCGTGCGCCGGGTTGCCGATTCCGACCAAGGAGAAGGAGAGACGGGCCTGGGAGGAGAGAAAGCGGAGCATCATAGAGCCGTTCTTGAAGACGGCGGGCGTTGACGACGATGGTCCTTCTGGGGGGGGCGAAGTGAGGTCATACATAGATCGGGTAGATGGATAATAAAATAGATAAGATTGATGTTGGTCGGTTGACCAACTGGCCGATCGACAGTCATACCGTTGCGGCTGTGCCTGCGCCTGTGCCTCAGGTAATAGTGATAATAATTATCATCATCCTTTTTTTTTTTTTACCACTACCGGACCGGAGAACC
>JGI26058J51888_1000448_pt1 | contig 23109 bp, 19 predicted proteins | sample HigsolmetaSP110D_FD_51888 | JGI IMG/M metagenome (IMG submission 51888) | reverse complement strand
GGGGGGGGGGGGGAGTGGAAAAAAATAGAAGCAAGAGATGAATTCAAGGGAAGAGAGTAGGGCATGAGGGATATAGCTCGCTGTTGATTGTGGAGAAGCTGTCAACAATTCCTAAAGAAGGGGCGGGTGGATGTCGATCTCGGAATACTATTCCTTTCCATGGAACTCGGGCAGTCGGGAAGAGTGGTTAAGTAACATGACGTCAGTGGCAGCGGGCTTAGGGGCCAGAGGAAATATGTGAAAGGAAAAGAAAAATGTGACAGTGGCATTATTTGAAATGCAGCAGCAACTGCATAGACAGTCTCAAACGGTCCACCCAATATATCTGCAGAGATGCGAGTCGAGATAACCGGTATGGGTCCTGAGCCGGTCTGGAGAAACCCGAATCTGGAAAGGGAACAGAAAGATCTGCAAAAGAAACGCGGGACACAGAACTTACCCCGACGGCAAAATAGAGCGTCAATGAAATAGATCCAAAGTAGGCAGCGGTAAACGGAAGCCGGGGTCCCGAGACGAGATGTCTGGCGTAGACCAATGGCCCCATGAGGACCGCCCATGAGGCCAGAAACAGGATCGAGCCGACTGACCACCTAAATTGCAGAAACCGGCTATGTCAGCAAATCCCAGGAGATTGGTAATACGGGTGCGCCACGGTCTTGAGAATGACTGAGTGCCCCAGGCTATGACGAGGCGCATTTCACATGCGAAGCCAAGTTCGCAGGGCCTGCGCGTGCTTCAAGCCGCAGCCAGTGCAGAAAGCGCCCAGCATGTGGTGACTTCGCATCACGACGGGAATCGTGGGCTGCTTGTAGAATTTGGAAAGCGGAAAAGATGAACTGCGACATTCGAAAATCAGGAATCCAAACTTACAAGATCGCGAATTTGCGGGGTCTTAACGTTAGAACGGGAAACAGAAAAAAGCATATAAAAAAACAGACAGCCGCTCCGAGGTTACATCCTGCGAAGATAAGCATTCGATCCCATCTGCTCACTGCATGAAGAAAGATGGTTAGCTTCCAGCAGATCTCATAGGATAACGGCGATTTTGATTCTATTTTGGAGCAATAATAATGATGTTGCTCTAACGCAGGTGAAACCATCCAGGACGCAGGAACTTGAAGCTCATCACATGGCCCGTGACGAGAGCAACCAACAGATAACTGAAGGTCCAAAGCACAGTAGGTCACGAGAAGGGATACTCACAAGCAAAGAAGCTATCTTCCTCCTCCCGTCGAGTGGGAGGGGCTGCAGGGGACTCATGGGTGGGTAGCTGGACATATCCCTCCCCCCGTCCAAACGGATTGAGAGATTGTAGCTTCGAAAGAAAGGATGTCGACGAGCTGGTACGGGTTGAATAATCTGGTTCCCTTCGAGACCACCCCAGCGAGTTGATCGAGTCGCGAAACGAGCTGGACGCCATACTTCCTAGCCCCGAAGCCTGGAAGGCTGCGCAGATTGTCTCCCTTGACTGTCGCGTCCAGACACCTCAGACCACACCAGTAGGATAATACTTCGAATCGACTAGAACGAAGACCTGCAAGGCCAATGCACAGCGGGAGCCAAATAGCCGTGCAGATGATCTGCAGCGACGGTGGGTGTGCAGGATGGGAGATGCGAGAGGCCACGGGGACCAGATGACTGCTCGCAACCGGACTAGACCGATGAGCTTGAGCAGGGTCTAAGGTAGGGGCACACTAGCGGAATCACGAGTGTTGGTAATAGCAATCGTGTGATAAAGTGCCCGATAACATTCAATGTCTCTCTTGGGATGCCATGAAGCAGACGGGTGACAGCAGGGAGTAGGCGGAAGGGCGACAAGACAAAGGGATGGCCTTGGAGAGCTTGTCACGACGTGACCGTAGCCGTAACCTTCTGCGACCGTGTGGCTGGACGAGAAGCTGGAAGCTGAAGCTGGAAAAAGGTGGGGAAGCACGCGGTAGCCGGAGGTGAGGAACAGAGAGCTGCGGAGATGGCCGCTTGAAACCGTTAAGAGGAGAGCGTCTTACAGGCTGCAAGATTCGTCAGACAACATCCAGGCAGAAGAAGGAGGTTTCAGCGGCATCCACGAGGCTTGACAATAGAAGAGAGGGCGTACCTTTTGGCAGCAAGCAAGGCTGTCTGTACAGCACTTGGCGCGGTGGTGGAGAGCGCTGGCGTGCGAGACGTGGAGCTCGGCCGGCGGCTCTGGGGCACGGCGACAGCCTGGTTGGTTGATCGCGACGGGGACCATCGGCCATCAACCTCCACGCCAGAGCAATCAAAGCAACTTAACAGGCCGGATGGACACGACGGGCGCGAGACAGGCCGGCTCCGATCCCTCTACGACTCGGATCTAGGTCCGGTTGCTCCCCTCACCCATCGCACTAGATCCAGTACCACACGTTCTGGAACAACCCCCAATCTGGATGGGACTTGGCCCTCGTCTCCCCGGTCCGATCACACCTGGACGATCCATTTGTTTGATCTATCATATCCTGCGGAAGCGTACATACTATGCTTGCGCCTCCAAGGTTTATCGTCACAACAAAAACAGGTTACGACCGGGGACTAAGCGTCCCATAAACGTCATGCTGCAGTCGGATAGAAGATAACGGAGATAACCCCTCGCAGGAGACAAGACGTCAAGGAGCCCCCGCCATACTGCTATGCACTTGACGACTACCAGGCAGAGCGGACCGAATAGCCTACCGAAAGTCTACACACCTCCCTCTGCGTAGCCCGGATGAGAGGGACGGTCACCCGTGCCGTCCGGTGGCTTCGACGAGGGGAGACGGCTCAGCCATCCTTCGAGTGTATGTATAGCATCTTTTCCCGAAGCCTGGGCCAAGGATGCCCCGCACCAGGCGTGCGTATGACAGCCGTATCGCCGATCTAGGGGAAATGATGCCCTCTGTGCGCAGTACAAGCTCGTGGTGCAATGACGATTGGGGTATCATCGCCATCAGAACCATGGCCCTGTACTACTGCCTGCAGTGCCTCTTGCACCATGTTTCTGATCGCTGCGGTGCTTGGGTTTGAGCACTCCCCGGTCGTGCATAGGGCTCTGATATCTTGAATAGATAACTAGAGACTTGGATCGTGTCTCGTCTGTTTCTGCTGTACAAGGCTCCCCTTGCGCCCCCCAAGACCTTCCGTCTTAACCGTGGATATCTCCATGCGCGGCCATGAGCGCGGCCCTGGCGGCTTCGTGAGATCTGAAATGCGTCAGGGAGGCCTCGACACTTCGATACACACCATCCGCACGGCTGCGCCTCGAACAGGCACAGCGATCTGTCCCGCACTCCATCTTGGCTGCAGCGGCTTTTACATACTTCCGGCCATGCGGCAGAGGGGTCGGACCGCAAGCGCACGTTTCCCACACCTACGCCTGTTCTGACATTCCTCGAAGTGCATTCAGGTGTTTTGATAGTTTTGAATTCTAGATTGACGTTTCTGTCAGAGAGAGCAGCGACGTGTGGTGTACGAAGTAGATATTACTACTATATCTGGAACCGACATCATTGGCCTGGCAGCTGCAGGGGTCACGGACACCCAAGTGACAATGGGTAACAAAGTGACGAGTGAGGAACGATGCCTGCAGGCATCAGCTCCTCAAATGCTCGGACGAACTCCCTGCAGGCCGTGTGGCTGTCCGTCACATCCAGTGAACGTCGTAGCGGACATCGCGGTCCAAGCTCCTCTCGAAACTTTCGACCACTCCCAGCGGTCGACCATTGTGGCCTCTTATCGTATATTTGTTTCTCGGATCCCATCTCCAGCCCGTCGATCCCGGAGATCCCTGCAACGACCCCAGAAGACGATCTCCCTTCCACATGGTGTACCTCCGTACACCCACCGGGCTTCGTCCACCTTCCCATATCAGGATCGCTTTCTGAATCAGCCCACCCCCCTTTCCCGTATGATACCCACACTGTGTGGTCATCCTCAGGTATGTTTTCAGTTGCCTGGAGGGCATCTGATACATTCTACATCCGGGCTGCTTGCCCAGGGGAAGAGTCCTGTGAGTCATGTCCTCCGGTCCGCGACAGGTGACGATCGAGATGCCCTGTTCATGGGGTTTCATGATATATGATAGATGGGCTGTACCACCGACCCAGCCCCCTGTTTGCGCAACTCTATGCCCCCCCATCGTTCCCATCATTGAGGGCACCACTGGCCCTCCACCCCTCCAACGTGGATACGGAAGGAGAGACAATGAGAGACTGGCGCAAGCAAAGGACGTAATCTGTAGTCAGTTAAGCCTCGTCGGTCGACGATCGACGCCCTGCATGACCAGTGCCGTCATATATCAAATGAGAGCTGCAGGAGAACGCCCCCGCGTCCATAAAGAGTCCGTTCCCTCGTCGTCCGGCGTGAAGAGCTCTTCTTAGGCCCCTTATCTGCATCCTGCATCATTCTTCTGCATGATTCGCGAGGGCGGTAAATCGCCCAGTCTCCCTTGAGCTCGATCCTCGGACGTCATCGCGCGCCAAAGGCATCCTGCATCCTCTCAGCCGCCTGCTGCTCTGTTTTATTTCCCCTTGTCCCATCTGCAGTCGACGGGTATCCCGTCTTCACATCCTCCAGGCTGTTGGAGCCGGACGTGGCCACGTGTGGACAACAGACCGACTTCCCCAGACGCCGTACGGAGACCTGTCAGGGACTAGGTATTAGCAACTGCTCGTCGTCGATATAGAAGAAGACAGCGTCGTCTGGCCCATCCAGGGCAACTGACAGAGAGCTGCTTTAGATCCGTGCATGACAATCGGTAAGTGCGTGTTTGCAATATCTACCGTCTCAATGATCCATTCATCTCGGGCATGGACGACCGTGTTTTCTGTTTGTGGTTCCTCGGCTCACGGGCGATGCCTGGCTGCTGTTCCTTCCTCCTGTTCCTGGGGGTGCTGGCTTGCATGGCATCTGGTTTTGGGGTTAAGCTGTGGGTGTCTACGCTGGTCTGGGGCGACGGGCCTGGGGAAGTACCCTGCCCGCGGGGATGCGTGCCAGAGGTACCTCGACGCCCCGCGGGCGCTGCTGCCGGGCGGCTCTAGGGGAGCAGCGCCTCGCCTCGCGCCCCAACCAGCGCCCCCGAGCGTCACCGCCTCCCCTTTCAGCTCGCTCCACAGCGCTCCCCCAGAGCAACACAATCACCGCCTCTCCTGCTCGCCCCCCGCTGCTGCTGGCTTGCTCTCCATCCCATCCGGCCCTCCCACATCCAGCAGCTCCCTCCATCCGCCTGGCATCCGGTCTCCAGAGGCCGTGGATCGTTGCTTGACCGCCTCCTTCACCCCTTCTTCCTTTTTCCCGTTGTTTTGCCTGTTATCCACTTTTCTCGCTTCCCTTGATCGCCCGTCCCCACCTGGCCAATTACTCATTCCTCACCACCTGGACCTTCGAGCTAGGCGCTCACCCCTTGTCCTGCAGCCCAACCATCACGATCCTCCTCTTATCCTCGATAATTGCAGGCCGGTTGCCGTCGTGTCCCGTCCGAGAGCAAAGACACGACTCCTCCCTCGTCGCGCTTCGTCGTGGTCCAGCCGTGGCCGAGGCTGTTTGCTTCCCTGCGGATTCCCGCCGCCAAGCAACGTCGACGAAGCGTGCCTTTCCGGGACCCGATATCAACCTGAGCCTCGCAGCATCTCAGTCGCAGCATCCTACTTCATCCGGAGGTATGTATTTCCCAACTTCCTAGCTTGGGGAGAATTGCTCCTCCCGCCTCTATTGGCCTTGTAGCCTTCGCATCTGCTCCCGTCTGCCTGCACCCCGCCTCGGCGCTTCCTACTGCGGCTGCTGTGGAAAGCGGACAGGGATCGCAAGCCCTTACAGATGCGATTTCATACCGTCATAATACGTGGCCTATTTCTGCCCCTGAGCGCCGCGTGCTCCATTCCATTCTGTTGTCGTTGGAGAGTTCGATGAAACGTTGCTGATCATGATGCCTCCAGCATCCCGGATTCAATTCCTTGCCAGAGGAAACTCGGTTTCTCACGGCCGAATAACCTTCCTCAATCCGTGATCTGCTACACTACACCCTTCGTTTCCTGCCTTTGTTTGTGGGAGACTATAGGTCAGACCTGGGAGCATTGCATCACCTGTACGACCTTCTCTAGGGTGTAGCATTTCCGCTGTTACATTGGTCTGGACGGAAATATCTTGCAGGATTCCAAAGTTTGAAAGGCCGATCCGTTGGGTCATTTTGCGCGACATCGTCTGCAATTTTTGTAGGGGAGTCAACCAGGTTAGAGCATCTCCCATTCAGGCAATACACCCCCAATCCACGAGATACGACCCGCGACAAAAGTACACAATCGAAGCGTTCCTGGAAGGCAGGGGACAAAAAACACCTTGCGCTGAAAGATCCGCTCGTCGCGTTCAACTGCAGCCAATCAAGTCGTGATTACTTCTTCCATACGCCGATTCCGACGCGGACAACTGCCTGCCACCTCACCCTTATATCGCCGAGGCATCCACCAGACGCTTCGCCAACGTTACTCTTGATTGCTTTCCGTCCCCCATCCAGGGAGCATCTTTCTACAGTCGAAGTTGACGACTCTTCCCAATAGCGTTAATACCGCACGATCTCACGTTAACCTAATAGGCCCTCGCCTGGTGATACTCTTCAGGGGAGGTTTGTCGACGCTCCTGTGCAGTCATCGACCCTAACAGTTTTTGGTGTAACGGATTCTGTAGGACGGGGCTTGAATGAGCCGGTACGTCTTCTCCTAGTTGTTGTCTATGCCTCTATCTGAGGATGGAGCATCCCATTTCTATCCCTTCCTGCTCGGAGGTCTCTATAACTTGCGTTCTCACTTCGTTACGACAATGGATCTCAGAATATCGTGCTTACTTGTGTATCTTTAGTCACGTTGTCCTTTGACTGTCAATCACTACCCGTGTATTTCACGATTAAACACTCGTGGTGATTTAATATCGAGAACAGATTTGCTTGATTGACGGGAATTAAGAGCTTTGCCACCCGGATCGGGAGATGGCAGAGACCAGTGCGACCACGACGTTCATAAAGAATGAACCAGACGACCACAGCAACAACCCAAACCAATTCATGAATTCTCAATCGGGATACGCAATGGCTAACCAGCAGTTTGGCAACAATTTTGGGAACCCATCCGGTAACGAGGGAGTGGGTATAGACCCCTCCGATCTGACCATGCAAAGCAACCTCTTTATGCCGTATTCCTTTGGCTCCCAGCAGAACCTTTCTTCGAGCTTCAACTTTGGAAATTCGGGGATCGGTACTGATGAGCTGCTCGATCTGGAAATCAATCCACAGAATAGCATACAGACGGATGGGATGAATTTTCTCCAGAACCAGCATCAAAATGCTGGCTTGTCGATGAGCCATCCGGGACAGATGTCGCAGATGTATTCGAACACCCCCGACGGAGGCCCTATTCAAAGCCCGTTTCTCCATGGGAATTTCAATTATGATCAATTTCGATCCCTGAATTCCCAGGCTCAGCAGAATTCATCTTCACAGCTCCAGAACGTCAACGCCAATTTCGACCAAAACTATATCAACATGAAGGGACGATCGAATTTGCAGTCTGCCGATGCCAGAAGCCCAATTACTCCAAAGACGCCTGGCCTCGGTGCTCTCAACCTTGGTACCGTTGAAGCCAGCAGCTATCCGACCCAACCGATCCGAGCGGCTACCTTGCAGCACCGACACCAGAAGACTCTGTCCAATCAATGGGACGGCACTCCGGGAAGTGCTCACTCCTTTGTCGAGTCTCCCATCTCTTCACCGGGTCACCCTTCCCACCACGTTGGTATATCTGAGATCCTCAAATCTGGCAAGCATGCTTCCTTGCCGGCGAAAGTCGATGCACACATGCCCACCAGTGCCCAGCTGGAGTCACAGGAAGCAAAACGACGACGTCGAAGAGCGTCTCACAATATGGTTGAGCGTCGACGGCGAGACAACATCAACGAACGCATTCAGGATCTCTCGCACCTCGTTCCTCAGCACCGTTTGGAGGATGAAAAGGTACGGAAACAGCTCATGAACAATTCCTCTCTGGCTTCCCATTCTGGAACGGGCAGCGCCACTTCACTTCTCGCTGGCGGCAGTGGCCGTCGAGCAACTGCTGGTAACATCACCATGGGTTTGCCAATCGAAGAGAAGGAAAAGGGTCCGAATAAGGGAGATATCCTCAACGGTGCTGTAACGTGGACGAGAGATCTTATGTGGGCTCTGCACGTCAAGTTACAGCAGGAATCTGAACTGATGGAGCTGGTCGCCAGTCTTGGCGGTACCTGGCCGTTCGAGCAAACAGAGGAAGAGAAGCGGATGCGAACAGAGCTTCTCGACGCGATGGAGAAGAACGACCCGAGTACATTTTCCTACAGCCGTGGGCCGGGGAGCGGACTCAGAGTGCCGAAACATACAAATTTGGCTGGTGAACCCCTTGAACCCCCTCAGAACACTGAAACTCTGAGTCCTCAAAGCCTGAGTCCTACATTCCCTAACGGCGGTAGCGGCAGCAACGGCGGCGGACAGAGTCAGCCTCAGTTCTGGAACAGTTCCGGTCATGCTGGCATGAGCTTCAAGGAAGAAGACGAATACGAAATGGAGATGAGTTAAGCGTCACATATTTGTCCTCAAGGTGGAACGTTCTTTATGTGAATGCATGCCATGACTTGTTGCATACACGGCGTCAACGGAGGGCAGAACTATTTCAAGGCGTACATGGAACTCTTGACATGTTTCTGATTTTTCTTTTAATATGCTCTCGTATGCTTTGCGTGTTTCAACAGTTGGGTTCCTATAACTTGTCGCCATATATAATTTCGTGTTTTTTTGTTGCCATCTTACAGGGCTCGGCTTTTGTTTTCATTTGATGTTGACATCTGATTTAATCTACTGTTATTCTTTCTGGGGTGTACGCATACATAATGTGGGGTTGTCAGGAGGTTCATGCGATCATGGCTGTGTGATCTTTCGGCATTACTATCTATATTCCATTACTTTCACATTTCAGAGATACTCGCCTCTGGCTTGCAACTATCCTGACTTGTGTTAGCCCTGTGTCTTGCTAAGTTGGGACATCCTGCTTGCCAGCTATATCTGACACGATGCCTGTTATTCAGCCACCATCCACGTTGATGCCCGCAATCCGCGCGTACGTCTCTCCGACATGTGCTTGATATTGATACCCCCTTTCCTTTTACTGCTCCTGTCACGATATTACTTCCGTACCATATTAGGACTTCTGTCGTCGTCAAACACTGCTTATGCAGAATTTCTGTGCTGTCAGCTTATGAAAGTCGAGCGAGTGACCATCTCTGTACAGCCGCTGTTCGGACATGCTGAGCGTTACTGCAACTATTTTTCACGTTTTAATGCAATTTATCTTCTGTCGAAAGTCATGCTGTTGTCATCATCCCCGCCCACTGCCCTCTGGCTTTATCCCCGTATATTTTGCATGCTTTTCCATGCCGCCTTTGCTATCTTTCTGTTAGCGCAGGTAGTGTTATAGTCAGTCATGAATCCAGCCGATTACTGTACCACCTTTCCGCTGAGTGGGAGGGAGGGATGCAGAATCCTATTAAGCTTAATTTACCGTCTGAGACTCTACTGGCCCCTTCTATCTTCCAGGGGCGGTGACAACCAATGAATGATCTTGAGAGGGTTCACTTAGCTCATGCCCTCGTTTTACAGTACATACAGGCATGTGACTGGAATATCCTTTTATGGCTGTGCGTGTGACTCCCGTCGGGGCTCATCGGGCCGGCCGGGAACGAGGCTACCTGTTACTTCCAGCAGCTGTGGAAGTGATATGCTCCAGACTCATCGATTATCTACTAGCGACCCAGGTAATGTGTATCCATCTATCCGTCTGTCTTTCCGTAATGCCTGTCTGTATGTTTATAGATGGACGTCTATATATAGATCTATACCAACAAAACAGAGCAGAACAAAACAGATCAGATCAGGTCAGAGCTCCGAGATGGCAAGGTCAACATCAACCGGATCGGTAGGTAGATAACCAAGTCACATAGGTAAGAGTAAGGCCCATAGAGTACATGTGATACATTGCTTTTCTCTCTCTCTCTCTCTCTCTCTCTCTCTTTCTTTATATTTTTCATGACTTCCCCGTATTGATCGATTTCCATTTCATTTTCCTCTGACATTCCGTGGAAAACCATGCCCTGTACCTTTACCAAGCAAGCTAGGTAGCCAGCTGAGATTAGATAGAAACGTCCGACGGAAGGGTTATCGAATCGAGCCTGCTTTTTTTAGTACCTTTCTGTATCTCCGTCATCCGTTTCAGTTTGTCTCAGCTTCATCGCTTGTTTTGTGTGTTTGTATTCATTCGATATCTTCCTGTTCTCTCTCTCATCTCATCGCATCACATCTCACCAATCGCCTGGTTGCATTTCCTTTAGTTCTAATTCCCTCCGTTCCATTTCATGCTTTGTAAATAGCCAAACTTCATTTTTCTTCTTCTTGAGCAGATCCGTAAAATGGTATTTCGGTTTTTGCTTATATCGCGACTTGCATGCGATAATATAAGTTCATTTACTCTCCGCGGATCTTGCGGAAAAAGTCCATGACACCGGTGAAGACGACCAGGAGGATACCGCCTCCGGGACCGAGTCTGAGCACCTTGGGGATGAACCCCTTGTACAGGGCGCCGAACCCTTCCTCCTTCATGACCGTGCCGACGGCGGGCCAGGCCCAGTTGTACTTGGGCACCTGCCCGGGGACCTTGGGGCTGTTCTGGATGCGCGACTTGACGACGTCCATGGGCGTGTTGAGCACGGTGCCGGCGATGCCACCGATCGTGCCCGCGACGAGGTCGTTGCGGGTCTGCTGCGCCTTGTTGCCGGGTTCGGCCTTGGGCAGGAGCTCGCGCACCTGGAAGATGCAGCCGAAGTAGCCGCCGTTCCAGAGGATGTGACGCCACAGCGTGGACTCGAGGCCGTTGTACAGCGCCAGGGGGCCCTCGGTCTTGACGATCTTGCGCACCACGTCCAGCATTCCGTTGTACTTGCCGGCCGACTCGCGGTCCTGCAGGCGGATCTTGACCAGCTCGAAGGGCACCACGACGAAGGCCTCTGTCGCGCCGGCGGTCGCGCCCGTCAGGACCGCGAGCGGCTGCGTCTGCTTCTGCACGCCGAAGAGCTTGCGGTAGAAGGCGCCCCAGCTGTCGTTGGCGGCGAACTTGGTCGCGCGCTTGGGGGCCTCCATGAGGATGGGGGCGCCGATGCCGCGGTAGAGGCGGGAGAATCTGGACCGCGCGTTTCAGTATGTGTGCGCAAACTCACTCATTGTTGTCATCATTATCATTAGTGGGAAAAACGCACCCTTCATTCTTGATGATCTTGCGGAAGCAGTCGAACATGCCAGTGTACGCCTCCTCCCCGGCTGTGCCGGCGCCCTTCTGCAGTTGACTGCGCGGATGTTAGCCCATTCGTTCGTTCATCCGTGTTTACCATCCCGGCACCGGGTTTAAGTATGGGTATTCCTTACACTCTCGTCTTGACGACATCCAGAGGGTACCTGGACCAAGCCGAACTCGTTAGTCAGCCTGTCAACAATCCTCAAATTTGACCACGACAGTAATCTGTGCGCGGATATCCCGAAACCAATTGGATTATACGCTAGAAAAAGTAGAGGAAGAAGAAGGACAGGGCGGGATTGGGAACCGCGTACATGACGAGAATCTGCCAGGATAAATTTCAAATTAGCCATCTATCTGTTACATGGAGGAGATGCAAAAAAAAATAGCCAAGAGAGGAGAGCAGCACGCACCTCGGAGACACCGGCCACCGCACCGGCGGCGAACTGGTATATGAAAGGCAGCGGCTTCTGCTGGTTCTGGGACGACATGGTGGGTGAGTCAAGCTAAAGTACCTAGGTTCTATGTACGGACGGAATCGGAGGAATTTCCGAAAGGAATTGGGCGGCCGCCAGGGGAGGAATGGCAGGCAGAGAAAGAGGGAGGGTTAGATAGAGGGGTAAAAGACAGGAACAGGAGAGAGAGAGAGGAGAGGAGAGGGTCTTGACAGAGATCAGGTCGTGAGGGGACAGGGGAATATAGAGAAGAATGGGAAGAAAGTGAGGAGGAGGTGCGGTGCCGGTGTGGAGTGAGGAGAGCAGGCGAGCGCGGAGAGCGTCGGCGAGAGCACGCGAGGATCTGGAGAGAGCGCCGGGATTGGCCCGGGAACGCCGCGGGCTGCAAAGGCGGTGGCAGAACAGCCCCACGTGCCCCACGAGTTGACGGTCTTGTTAAGTGTTTCTGCTGTTGTCGACACGAAGTTGATGGGATAAGTCCAGCTGATTGCCTGTTTCAGCATGCTGCAGACCATTTCATTATCCTCGTGACTCTATCTGTCATCATATATACAGAAATTCGTAGCATTTTAAAGGACAATAGAAGGCAATAGATGTCGTCACAATTTCCACAAAAACCAGCACATCGCGACCAACGCGTATACTCGCATCAACATTGAATTGACCTCTACGCGCATCGCCCCTCCGGTCCCCGGCTGCGCCTTGTCAACAGTTCCTGTCGCGGACCCTGTGGCCGTACAGCTCGTCCCGCAAGCAAACCCCGTTGGGCAACACCCGCCGCCTACAGTGTCCGCACAGCTGAACCACCCGCTTGCGCACCTGCCCGTCCGAGTCACGGTGCCGGAATCGGTCACAGTGGGCTCTACTGGAATGGCAATGGTGCGGCCCTCCGAGGTGATGGTCGTGCTGGACATGGCCGGGCAGGAGGTAGTATCGCACTCTCGGCCGGTGCGGCAACAACCGCCCTGGTAGACGGCGGAGCAGGCGTAGAAGCCGGTCGGACAGACGGAGAGCATGCTGGTCCGTTCTTGAGTGGTGACTGTAGAGAGGCTCGTTGGGCGCGCCGGAGGCACCAGGGTCGCGGTGGTGAGAGTCGCCGACGTTAGGCTCGGAGTAGGTGTCGGTGGCGGTGAGGTAGAACTTGGGGTTGAAGTTGTCACCGGAGGGTGAACCGTGACTGTTAACGTTGAGACAAAAGCACCTGCGTGATGTTAGCATATCGCTGGTAAAGTTCAGTCACCAGGCAACTTACATCCGTCTTCGACACACTTGTAGCCGGGGATACAGCATCCACCTCCCAGATTACTGGGACAGCTGCTATACCCCTTCTCGCAGGCAGTGACGCCCCCAGAGCAGGAATGTCCCTGCGGACAACAGCCAACATCACCAAGGCCCGTGTCCTCGACCAACTGACAAGTCTCACCCGTGCCGCAGCAGCTGTTGGGACGGTTGATCGAGCTGCAGCTGTGCGTGCCAGTCGGGCACTGGAATCCTCGCTTGACGAGTGGAGATAACACCCCTGAAGCCCCGAGGTAGCGTCTAAGAAGACGAAGAGGCACTATCTGCTCATCCCCGTGTAGAGGAAAGGGCGGTCGAAACGGCAAAAAGGCAGACCCGTTGGCCCACAGCGCCGACGCCTTATCGACGTCCTTCCAGCTCAGGCCCGGCCGTACTAGATCTTCGATGTCATCCGAGCGTCTCCCATGCTCAGTGACATTACCCAATTCAATTTCGTCTGGCTCATCGGCGAAATACCAGTAGTCGAGGAAGAACTTCTCTCCCTCATCATCGCTCATCTTCCGCACACCAACGATCCGCTGCTGCTCCAGCTTCTCCTCGATGGCAGCATTGCGCTTTAGTATTTCATCGATACTGGGGGGTTTGTCATCTGTGCTGGCATCTCGTCGTTGTATAGAGTGGACATCCGCAGCTGCTCGCGCGGAGACCGGGGATGCTTGGAGTAAGGATATTATCGATAGAGACAGCACAGCGGAAGAAAGCAGCATTTAGCCTGTTCATGCCTATGCATAAGTAAATATCCCTCTGCGTCAGCTCGAGTACCGAAACTGAGGATACAAAAGGCTGCAAAAAAGTGTCCTTACCAAGTGCTTCGAGCTGGTTCAAAACTTTTGTGCAACTCTCGTAGATGCCTCGACTCACGTACTTACGCAGCGACGGTGTACTTGCACCCAGTGAAAGCTCGATGTACCCGCTTGCTGCGAACAAACCTCTGGTATTTACAAAGAAACAAAAGGCGTCATTCATAACAAACACAAAGGCATAGTAGCAGCAACAAAACAAAGCTAAGACAGTGTCTCCATGACTGTTGACGGTGTTTGTCATGGATGGGGCCCCGACTACTCGTTGCCCGGTTGCTTGCGTTGCTTGCTGGAGACAGCTGACAGCTCCATCGCCGTACTCCACATCGGGCATCATTCTATGCGACTTTTCTGCCAGCCGTTTTGCTCACCGCCCCCGGGCAAAGCAGGGCCGGGACCCACCGAGATCTCAGCGCTCGGTTCGGCTTGCCTCGGGACGGGTCGGGTGTTTGCTCCGTCCTGTGCGTATCGATAACCAACGTTTGTTATCGATTGGGCCGGCGACGAGGCGGACAGCGATTATGTACCGTTTGGGATGCCGGCAAATAAGACCTATCCGTACCTGAACACGGTACGGAGTATATGCTAAGTCTATTTCAATGATTCGACGCTAATTCCATGGCTAATAGGGCGGCCTTGGATGGGCGAATCTGCATGATTCGTCGGCGCCTGCACTATCTATATTTATCGCGAGTGGATACCCCCGTACAAATCAGCACAGACCCAATTCCACTTTTGGATACAGCTCTGAATCTTGATGCTACAGCACAAAATTACGCCAATAAAAGAACGATATACACAAACATTGAATGCAATCAATTGCATTCATACCAATTGGTTTTGTATGCTATCTGAACATGTTTCACGAAACATCCTTCTCGGTAATGACAGTGCGAAAACAGAAACGGAAAAAAAATGCGACGAGATGAAAGACGATCAATCGATATCTTCTCTTTTTCTCCCCTCCACCCTGAGTTTTTCCGCCTCCACGAGCTTACATATCGTGTAATATGTGGGTAGATAGACCAAGACCAGCGAACCGATAGGTAGACGCAGCCACGATAGAACGAGTTTCTCTTGTTTGCAAATCAGGACGCGACGCGGAAGCGCAGAAAAATCTTTCACAATCGCTTCAAATCAAAAAAAATTCCGGTTGTCCGTGTCCAGGATTGCGAGATTCCCGCTCCCTAATAGAGGCAGTAGCAGTACCTGCCGTCCGTGGCACACAGGCTGTTGCAGCAATAGTACCCGCTGCAGGGGTAGCCGCAGAGCCAGCAGGCTGTACAGTACAGGACGTAGAGAAAAAGGTCATGGTTTAGTGAAGCTCTACTCCGTATCTTATATAAAAAAGGAGAGTATCTCTTAAGGAGAGGGAGGGGAATGGATATGGTCAAGGAATGGATGGACGTACCGTCCGCAAGCACGGTCTCGTTATCAGCCTTCTGGGCCAGTTCCTTGTTGGGAGTATCCGGGCGGATGGTCCTGACAGCCGTTTGTTTTATTGAAAGAAAGACATTAGTTTGATATTATCGTACATGGACTGTGGATGCTCGAGAGAGTTTATACTGTTCTGTGGCTCAGGAGCCGTGCAGACATTGGCGGCCTGCCGGAGAAAGAAGAAGGTGAGGATAGACTGGAGCTGCATGGTGATTAGGTATTTCATTCTTTGGGTGTAATATATCGGTTCTTCGCTTTGCGCTAAAGCGTATTAAAAAGATTTGAGATGAGACGTTGTTGGGATTGAAAAGGATGTGCAGTAAGTAGTAGGGGACATTTATCCCCCTTTTGTAGACCATGTTCATCGTCATCATAATCATCCTCAGGGAGGATTCGAAGAATCCAACCAACAACAAAATTAGAAAATGCTTCTTCCCTTACTCAGCTGCCATGAAAAAGAAAAGATTTTTCCGATATCAAGTCAATGTCGACGAATACGAATACGAATGTCTTCCACGCGTTCCAGTTGTGCGTCCCAGAAATCGACATCCTCGGCACGGTCGTCTCTTCGTATAGTGTGTGTAGTATCCAAGTTAGCATCGATTCGATGACACGGAAATGGATCTCTCATTGGATACCCAAAGCCTGGGCTGGCCTTCTTCATTTATACATATTAGTATGCCAAGTGGTCTGGGCGAGAGTTCTCTCAAGCAAATCGTATTCCATTCGTTTTTCTTGAATGTAGGGAGTACCTAGTATACAATCAGATTCTGACCCTCTGACCGAGTGCCCTAAATTAAATTGGCAGCTGAGTGAAAAAAGAATCATATCCGAAACAAGGACTTCTAGTTTGTTCTGGAGGGCATCATGCATATACAGCATATGGTTTGTTGTGCTTCGCCTTCGTAGATTGAATAAGACGTCTGTTCAGAGCAACCTGATTGTCCCGGAAGAAGAACTATCACAAACTTCTCCACGCCCTTCTTGTACTCCGCACGTGTCCAAGAGGGCTGTGCGCAGTGGTTTCATCCCAACCCCATGCAGATAGATCATCTGAAGCCAAGTAAAGGAAACAGAGCATTATCCGTTGAATGTCTCTTCGTTTCTTCGTATTTGCGGAGTTGTCGCCGGATCTCGTATAGGATAGGTATGGTTTCCAAACAACCCATGTGGTGGGAATAAACAGCAGCGCTTAAATGTATTTATTTGTATTTCTATTGGACCACATCTGTGCCAAGGATCCGAATAGCTAGGTACATACTGGGTACCGGAAATAGATGGGATCTGCAACGCAGCTTCACGAGCCATGGCAACTTCAGACCAGCGAGGACACGAAGTGGGTGAAGAGAGAATAAATGTGAGCATTTTTAAGCAGTGATATCCTGAGGGATTGGACGGTGCAGCAATTGCAGGCACAGTTTTATTCACGTAATACATGACTCGAAAGAGCATGGCTGACTAGACATTGACAGGCCACCAAAAACTTAAAAAGTCACTCAATGGGTTTTTATGAGAGTCAGCAGTCTTGAGTACTTGATTACAGGATGTTGAAATTGGTCCTTCTATTTTATTTCTATTACGCAATCACTCCAAGATCGCCTTCGCCGCTTAGAATGTCTTCAAAGAGCAATAAATAGGACATAAGAATGATATTTATTCTTAAGTGTTCCCAGTTGCAAGTGTACCCGCTGCCTAGGTCAGTTACCATAAGTATAAACAAGCGCTCCCGAAGAGGAATGCGAATAGGACAAAATCAAAGAGCCAGGAAGCGACAAATGTGCTTTGGGGAAAAAAGGTAGTGTGAACTTGGTAACCATAATGACTAAACCTTGATATGAATAGAGGCTGGAAGATGGAAAATAACAAACCTTACTGAGATCAGTATTCTTGAGTGGCTGCTTCCACATCGTATGAGCTGGGTGGTAACGAGACTACAGTAGATGTCAGACGTTCAGCCACGCATATACTAAAGTACCCATTTACGTCTTAGATGCATTTCCCCGACAGTCTTTGATCTATGCACCTGACAAGCTTCCGATTTCACAGGGAGAACTCTCTCTGGGAATACAGGGCACAAAGAACCATCCTCCGTGGAGGAGACAAAATGTCGTAACAAAAATCCATACGACGGCGGGGTATCCTTAACGACATGTCGAACAAAAGAAAAAGAAAACTATGAAAAGATAAGAGGGGTTGGGTTTGGAAGATAAAACAAATGGAATGCGACGGATTGTGCTCAGGGCACCGTAGACGCCAGCACTTGCTGAGCGGGTTAATAAGAATTCCGAAAGGGAAGATTGAAAAATAGACACATTACGCTATATAACTGCAGAAAAGAGGATAGAGATATTGCAAGTAGATGTAAAGAAACCACGAATGACGTGCAACGTGTAGGGCTAAGGGAGTAGAAACAAGGCGACACGACCATCAAGCCAAGAGAGAGTGCAGGGACAGTGGACGAGGAGTAGAAAGATTTGGAAAGCAACAGGGTCTAGCCAGAAAATATAGCCGGCAACCAGGAGCTCCGCTTGCTGGGAGACACTGATTAAAAAAGTCAGATCCAGAGACGCAGAGCACGCTGGTTAGTAGTCAAAAATAAAATACTACGTACCAGGAGGATCTGCCGGCTTGTCACTGCTTGCAGTTTCTTCCTTTGCAGACGTATCCTCCTTGGTGTTGCTTTCTTCCGTATTTTCAGGCGATTCTTCGTCCTTGATGACTGATGCTGACCCCGCCTCATTGGAATCTGGCTGAGTAACTTCTGTCGTCTCCTCGGGCTGTGCTGCCTCAGAGGCTTCCTTTTCCATTCTTTCCATTTCAGCTATTCTGGCCTGCTCCCTCTCCCAGACCTCTTTTCTGATGCGCTCATCCTTCGCTCGACGTAATCTCTCTGTTTCTTCCACACCGCCACTCTTCTTCAGTCTCCCTTCTTCGACAAACTCTCCAAGTTCTTTCTGGAACTCGCCAATCCTACGGCTCTCCAGCTCTTTCTGTCGAGCCCTCTCTGCTCGTTCGATGGCCTCAAGTCGACTTTCATGGTTCGGCCGAAGTGCACGAACCTCACCAAGGACATCATCTTTAGCCTTCATAGGATCAACGGCTTGGTCAAAAGCAAAGTTACGAGACGTGCTCCGAAGGCCTCCGTGACCACTCTGCATACTCTGCTGCTTCGTGGCCTGTTCAACGAGAGCGAACGTCTGCGCAGCTTTCTCAAGATCATCCTGCAGATCCGCAGCGAGATCCTCCTGCATAGTGAGCTGGTCTCGTTCTTCGCAGACAAGTTGCAGCTCTTGTTCCCATATCTTCGTCCAGATGGGTTTTTCACGCTTCAAGAATTCCTGCATCTTCTTGAGCTCCTTAGTCACCTCGGCAATGTCCTTACTGACAGCTTCAAGCTGTCTTGGAAGCGGCCGCACACCGCGACTGACAACGTCCTTCCGAAGGTCTTCGATCGTGTCTTGAAGGTCATCAACACGAGCGACAAGTCTCTCAGACTCCTCAGCCAACTCCTTCTTCCCAGCATTGACACGAGCCCGTCCGGCATCGCCTTCGTAGGACGGTGTTGCTATGGCTTCGGCCACGCTTTTGACGTTGTTCGCCTTGGCACGGATCATATTCATTGAGGCGGCAATATCCGAGGTGAAGTTCGAGTAAGTCTGGCGCAGAACTGCGAGATCGCGACGCAAGCTCTGAACCTCCGCGATTTGGCTCGCACTTCCAGAAATCGAACCACTACGCTCCACGCCGCCCTTTGAAGCGCCACCAGAAATAGACGCAGGTGGTGCCGCCGCGAGACGAGCCATCTCCTTGGCTGTTTCTAACTGGCGGTCAGCGACCCGTTGTATGGCACTCTCCTGCCCATCAAGGACGCCTTTAACTCCTTCAAGCAAGCGGCGAATGCCACCAAGCCCTTCATCAAAATGCTTTTTGACCTCATCGACGGGGTCGACATTCAGCACCAGGACTGATCGGTCCTTTACGTCGCTTAAATCTTCAAGTTCATGCCGGACACCAGACACCGGGTCTTGAATATATATCTCAGGCAGATCTGCGCCATTGTGCTGTGTATTCCACGCAAATTTTTCGATGAAAGCAAGCTGTAGTCTCCCCAGTGTCAGATCTGCGGAGCCCTCCGGGATAACGTATTTTTTAATCTTGCTCTTGTACTGCAGAAAGAGAGTAAGTTCCTTTCCAGGAGAAGGTGATTGCTCCGGGGTGAACTGTTGAGATTGGGAAGGCGTTGATGCAGCAGAAGCTTCTTTGCGTCCAGCTGTTGGAGTTCCAACTGGTCTTGCAGCGTCAGCAGAGCCTTTTACAGGCTCAAAAGCTTCAGCGAGAGAGCCTCCTTCTGAGGGATGAGGCAGACTTGGCGAAGCTCCGCCAGCAACGGCAGTTTCCCGATTGTCCGGTTCCGCAGGCGGACGAAGTTTGTCGTCTGGAGTCTTTGTCATGGGGTTCTCAACTCCGGAAGGCTCCGCTGGAGGCTCAGCTCGGGGCTTGGAACGCCCATCATCGCCTTCAGCAACACTTGGAGGTTGAACCTGGCTACTTCTGCTCGGAGATGGCTCGTTTGGACGATTTGTCGAAGAACGTTGTTTTCCGTGAAGATAGGAACCTCGAAGACGCACGGCGTTCAGAGATTCTCGAACGTCGCGTCCGCGGTTTGGTAACGGCGAATTCTGCGATGGGAGCATAGGTACTCCGCTAGACGAAGCGCCCAGATGCTTTTGTATTTGATACGCAGAAAATCTTCGAGATGCTCGTCGCTCAAGCTCGCCACTCCTCTGTAGAGCCCCCAGTGCATCGTCTTGTTTTGGCGGCGGCGGAGGCGGGGGGACTGGGTAGGAAGCTGGGAAGCCGGAGGATGAAGGAGTTTCCGGATAAGGAGGCTGGACAGGGATGTTCTGCATCGTTGTACTGGATAATGACGAAGACGAACCCGACCCAGTCAAGCTCTTTTGAGCTTCACGTCTCGCAGCCTCCCTGTCAGAGTAGCCCGTGCCCCGGGAATCACCTATCGACGCAGAGGTAGTGCGAGAGGTCGCAGGGACATCGTCCCCAATAGAGCCGTTGCTGCCATAGCGACGCGCCGAGGGCCGTTTTGGAGAATGAGCGGTAGCAGCAGAAGACTCGTCGTACGCCTGATTCACACCTGCCTGTGCACTACTTCCCACACTTCCAGAACTCGAGTGCCGCGGAGGCAATGACCTGCTGTCATCCCTTGCCTGTCGTGATCGCAACCGAGCTTGCTTCTTCTTGAGACCATGAAGCAGGTTGATTATGATGTCCCGAATGCGTGGGAGATATCGATCTAGGCTTTGGGGCGAAGCATCCTGGCTAAGAGTGTCTTCAAGGATCGTGCGAAGGAGATCGGGAACGGGTCCCAAGTCTGTAGTGTCAACTCCGATAGCATTAAACGCACGGCAAGCCAGGTTGAATTCGTATCCAAGACGCACGTAGACGTCAGAGACCTCGTTCTCCGAGGCTTGCTTCCGGGACCATTGCGTCAAGGTCTCCAGAAGTTGCTTTGTAGCAACCAAAAGATGGGTCACGCTCTTCTCGATCTGTGAAAGCTGTTTGTCGGGCTGTCGAAGATAGATAGGGACAGTTAGCGGTCTCTCTGGCTGCGAATGTGAGGACGAAAAGGCCGGGAGGTAACCGGGAGGGGTTGAACGAAACTCACAATGGCGCTGCTCCTCGACGGCTGAGACTTTGCGGAGGCAGAGGAGGTGCGTGGACCAGCAGCCTGGGATGCCATGGTGCCGCCGATGCCGTTTCCAGGCTTCGCGGACGGGTGTTGGGATGGGCTCTGCTGGTCTCCGCCTGGATAAGGTCGCTGCGACGACCTTGAGTAGGATGACGATGACTGCATGGGCGTGGGAAGGAGAAGCACCCAGAGGGGTGGACGGACGATGGAGAAGACGGGGCTCGGACGGTGACTACGCCAGTAGGGTGCACTGGGCTGGTGGAAGCTCGCCTTGGGGTTGGCCTTGGGCAGCGGAGTCCAGCGATGTCGTCCAGACCAGGCGGGTCGCGCAGTCACGGGCCACCTGGCTGGCGGTGCACATCGCGACCCTCCGCCAAGACCGCTCTCCGCCATCACGTTCCTGGATCCTCGCCGGGCCTCCCCTGCAAACGATCGAGTTTTCTCCGTCTCGTCCGCTCGGGTTGTCGGAGAGCCGGCTCTGATTTGCCCGCTGCTGCTGCTCTCAGTCCCGTTCACGCTGCACAATTTGGACTATGACTGCAGTCTCATTGATGATGTCTCTACTGCCTATGCGTCCAGTGTGCCACGTACGAGGGTGTCTTTAACCATGTTGGCCTATTTGGTGTTGCTGATTCGGAAGCGTTCTCTCTTTATCGTCTAGACACACATCTCAACCCCAAAGTGCACTTGCCATTCTACTTCTGGAACTCACCCATCTTCTCCAGTTGGAGCTTATGATCTTGCGTGTTCAGACCCGTGAAGGCCTTGCTTGGCTTCGCGGACATATCATCTGCTGCCAAGTCTGGATCTGTGAATTCCGCTCCTACTGCCACATTGACAATGTGCTCAGCTGTGAGGTGATCCTCAATCGGATCCCCTCTCCATGTTATGTGATCATTAGGCTTCACAAGTACAGTCGCTTCTCCCAGATCCTGTAGGCATGGTCCTCCTCGATGAGTTGACATGCTTCGGTGGGACTGATTGTCCTCGGGCTTTCTCAACGAGAAGCTCAGCACCTCGATCAATGCCATCACAAAATCCCACCAAGGAGAAGCCGCTCCTGAAGTGACTACCTAGGTAGAGATTGCTGACCCATCCTGGAGGAAAATACGGGGTGCTCTCCCGCCTGGCATGTAGTAGGAACGAACCTCGATGAGCCAAACTCCGGTTCAGCACATAATCTCATCCAGACATATGGATCTTGATGTGAACTCCCGATCTCTCCACACTGAAAGGCGCAACGAGTTGTCTTTCCTGTTGATAGGATACAGGAAGCCCTTGCTTTCTGTAATTCAAGCCTCCGTTTTAATCAATGATGAATAGATATCAAAACTGTGCAGTCTGGTAAAGTCTCGGGACTTGAATGCGAAGGTATGCAGGCCCATTCAAAATGATTATTAGACAGATATCTCAATTGGAAGTGTGACTGTGTAACTGTACAGTGGGCCTACACGGGACCGCCATCCACTGGGATTCCCAGACTTAGGTAGTTCCTACTTCGCTAGATGCATTGTCGCAACCGACTACGTACTTCCCCTATGACGCCGTCCGCTATCAACTTCAGTAGCATATCTATCAGTGGGTTCTTGTTACAGACATCCTGGAGCCATGCCTCGAAGCTCGCCTGGGAGATTCTACTGTATAGCTCCGAAAGTTGTTCTTCCATCGTTCTGCTTCCTGATGATGGTATGATACTCATCGCACTGGGAAGACTCCACGTCGTCATGATCTGCCTATTCTTGGCTAAATCCAGTCGACATCAACACATCGTAGGAGAAGTGGGAAGCGACCGTTGACAACTATCAGTGCCCGTTGCAATGCAAAAAGGACAAGGGAGATTACGTATCTTTCTGCCGCGACCCATCCACAATTCCAACTTTCCGAGATCCTATCTGTCTTGCGTAACATGAAGATGCTGCTTGCCCCGGTTGCAGGAGAAGAGTACTTAGGTATAGGCATCAAAATGGGTCGAAGATCCAGGTAGATTTAATATTAATAACGAAGCAGCTATGAAATCGAGAAACTCTCTCTTTCTCTCTTTCTCGCTTCAGCGCTCCCCCCCCCCC
>JGI26058J51888_1000447_pt1 | contig 23116 bp, 20 predicted proteins | sample HigsolmetaSP110D_FD_51888 | JGI IMG/M metagenome (IMG submission 51888) | reverse complement strand
AGGGGGGGGGGGGTTGCATCTAAACAGTCATAAAAACAAGCAGTCGTCTCATGAGGCCGGTCCACTTTGTGTAGCGCTGGAATTCCGGCCGACTGACTGCTCGCCCAAGTCATCATAAACGCCTGAACAGTCAAATGCGAAACATCAGATTAACACCGGTCACGGGAGCTTCCAGACCTCTTCCTTTGTTCCCTGAACACCATTCGTGAGATCCAGAAACCTTCCCTGCTTACATTGGATATCATGAAAGCAAAACGTGTTTCTGAAACAGAGATATGGACATCCTGTCGACCCATCCGTTCGTTCATTCTCCCTTGCCCGAAGTAACCCGTTCATTCGTTATAGAATTTCCTCATAATCAGATGCAAGAAAAGGTTGACATTAACTCGTAAAGCGCCATCAAAAAGGTCTAAGAACTGAGTGTTGTTGAACTGCGCCTGCAACAGGTCGTCCAGCGGTACCTGGGCGCTCGCACCGGGGATCATCATATTGCCGCTGCTCCCATCGACCATGAACACGCCAACCTCGTTACTCGAGATGGTCAGGTCAACCCTATCCCATTGGCGTTCTGTATAGCCCTTCCAGTATACCAAGACGCCCTTGTCGGCAAGGTTGCGTGCCGAGTATTTGAAGGAGCCAAATTTGAAGACTCGGCCGGATTTCTGAAGTTCGCGTTCATGGTCCCACTGCTTGGTGAATGGCATTAAGAACCTCTTCTTTCCCTTTTTATTCTGCAGGGTCACCATTGCCTGCTCGATATAGTCATTATACGTCTTAAGCTGCTGTTCCAGATACACAGCTTGCTCGTTCAGCCGTGCTAGAGTCATACGAACGCCCTCGAGTTCTCGCTGTCGTTGGATCCTCCGCCGATGTTTCGTCCGGATGTCGAGCGCAATGGCGTTCAACAGGTCTTGATATTGATTTTGGCGAGTGATCTTGCCAGCCTGCTCGAGTTCGAGAATGTTCTCAAGCGCCGTTCGCTTGAGTTCCGCGTAACTCATTGCTCCAATGTCGAGAACCGTGTTTGCCTCGGAATAGGCTCCTCTCCGCCTATTGCTCGTTGATAACTCATCCCGAACCAGGGTCTGCCATCGTTCTTCGTCCTCCTCCGTTGGCGGCTTGACCATAATTTCCAGCAAGTTGGCTCCAGTCTGGACTCGGATAATGTAAAGGATGCATCGTTTTGTCTCCATAAATAGAGCCTTGATTTCAGCTTCAGGGTCTATTCGATGTCAGCAAAAGGCTCTTTGAGAGAGAAGGTGGTCTCCATACCTTCAAGATTTTGAAGCTTTGGATGAAGAGTCAGGCTAATTTCCGAGGAGCTGACGCTCATCAGTTCATTCTCGTTGGTTTTGACGTTTCCCAGATCCCGAATGACCTCTTTCAAAATATCATCATTGGGACAGATGAATTGGATTTCGGACGCAACGAGCTGATGAATCGAGAAGATGTCTGACATCTTGATGTATAGCGTCGGCTTTGTTTTGGCATAGAGGTCGTTGAACTCGTCAATGTCGAAGTAGGTCTCGGCATTTTGCACCGATATCACTGCGAAGTTAGAAGCACTCGAAGAATGATCGGGGAGAGAGATAATACTCACACTTGCCCCACGTCTGACCCAGGCGTTGGATCGACTCCCCAACATAGGTATTAAGCGGTTGCAAGTAGATATTCTCGTCGCCAAATAGCCTCCCAGAAGCCACTTGGGTGAGAACCTTTACTACCTCCCCGAGGTTTCTCTTTTGTTCTTGATTTAAGCCTCTGTCCACTATTCCGTGCTTCTCCGGCTCCACAAGGGCTGGTTGAAAGTAACTTCTCCATACCCACTGGCCGACGACCTGGAGAATAAACCCCGGGTCTTCGTCAGCGAATTGGGAGAGGAGATATTCGTACATCTGTTTCGCGATATATCGGATTCCAAAAGGCATTCGATGTAAGAAATCCTCGACAGCGGTGAGGAATTGATCAGCGATATCGCGAAGGTCCTGCAAATGCTGAATGAATGTCGCTCTGGTTTCCGGATCTCTGATCGCCTCTTCTCTCGGGACGTCAGGTCGACGTCGACTTCGTCGACCGGTACGAAGCTCCTCACTGCTGATTGAAGCACGGTAGATCTGCATTGGATCACTTTCCAGATCCAATTCCGGGTTATCAATTAAGGTTTCCTTGAGAACCGGTCCAAACACATCACGGATGAATTTCCGATCCCGTGGCGACTTGATATATGCACCAAAGAGCTTGTTCCAGAACGAGTTACAGCGCAGATAGTCCTGAAGAGAAACAAAGCTTTCAATCTCTTCCTTGATAGAACGCACGATCAGCTTGATCAGATAATATTCCTCACGTCTCTTCTGAGAGTATCCGAAAAGCCCCATCATCAGATGCTTGATCCTCTCATATTCCTTTTCGGTCGTATTCAGCTCTCGTAGTCTTCGAAACAACTTGGCAAGATACTGAGGCTGTGTCTGCAGCAGAAAGAACAATACCTGGTATTGTTCTAACTTCTGTCTTGAAGCCTTATTCAGAGCTTTGAGATCGAAAGGATCTTTCGATGAGATATCGGCATTCGGTAACAGGCTGCCGACATGGCCCCCAAAGTGCTTTTGATGCTTCACAACTTCATCAAGTGTAATCTTGTTCTTGACGAGGAGCGCAATCTTAATGTCCAGCTGAGTGATATATTGATCGGCTAACTCGTTCTGGCGAACTTGTTGCACGACTAACTTCCTCAGGCGCTCAAATTCGATTTCTTCCTCAAAGTCGAAATCACTGTCATTGAGAAGGTGGACAAAACCTTTGACAACTCCGACAGGAGGATTCTTGCCGCTTGTGAGACTCTTGTACGCTTGACCCTGTATCTTGCCTCTGACGATACTCTGGACCTTGATGACCTTGTCCATATTCTCCTGGTACCAACGACGCTTCTCCTCAAATCGAAATCGAACACAGCTGCCTCTTATCCGAGCTTGAAGGTCAGTAATTATGTCCTCTTCTGCCTCCAGATCAGTCAATGCCTGACCGACATCTAGTCGGACAAGCATGGCTCTGGCCAGAGCTTGGAGCTGGACAATTTCGTTGCAGTTTTCTTCAAGTTCGGAGAGTATGCCACCAATGTTGTTTCGCAGGATAGCTGCTCGAGCAAGCGCTTGTAGCTTGGTGAGCAGAGGCGTCTCCCGCTCAAGAGCTCGCAGATCGGCATTCCATTGTTTCCTGAACAGGAATCCCCTGATTACAGATTGCAAGTTTAGAACTGAAGTTTCGTAATCTGCCAGTAAATTTAGTTGAGCATCGAGAAATTCTCGAACCGATTTTGCTCTAATTCTGCTTTGCAGTTCCAGTATTGATGGAGCATGTTGCTTCAGCTGCCTTCGAAGCGCCCTGAGATTCTCTCTTACAGCAGCACCCCGAGACATAGACTGTAACGCAATCCACGTATCGTTCATCTCAGCTAGCGCTTCTTTCTGACACGCTTGACGGACTCGAGCCGCAAGAGCTCTGGCGCCTGCCTGAATGGAGATAATGGAAGGACTCTCCTGATGAAGAAGTGCACGCTTCTGTGCCACGGATCTACGCGCGAGCATGCCTCGAATTGCGGCCTGGAGTGACTGAATCTCATTTTCCGCATCTCGAGTCTCCTCGCGCTCCTCGAACACCTGCTTCCGTCGCAAAGCACCTCGAATGGCAGCCTGGATCGATTTGATCCCCGAGTGTTCCCGCCGCATTCGAGTTTTGAGGTGATTGATTTGAGCTCTGACTCTCCTCGCCCGCACTAAACTCTGCAGCTTCAAGATATCTGACTCCCTCTCTTTCAACGATTTTTGGTTGTTTCGCAGTCTCGATCGCACAATGAAGCCGCGACATATTGCCTGCAAGTTCACTGCAAACCGCCGCATACTCAGTCTGTAGTCGACGATTTGACGTGTCCAATCGCCACGGATTCTAGACTGAAGGTCTACGATCCAATGCTCAACATCCCATAGTTCATTCATCACGTTACCGAGTCTTAGCCGCAATACAGCTCCCCTCACCTGAGCCTGGAAATCACTGATATATGCTTCGTTCTCCCGGAGCTCCCTTTCAATCCGTTCTTCTTCAGTTTCCACGGGCTCGGGCTCGGGCTCAGGCTCAGGTTCTGGCTCGGGCTCGGCACCAAAGCTGGCACCCATTCCAGAAAAGCTAGGCATGCTAACTCCTGCCTTGTCTAAACCTCTCTGTGTCTCCTCCAGCTCATGGTGCTCAAACTCAAGCTGCCCGACAAGGTTGCTGATCCGAAATTCGACGATCCCTTTCTTATACAGCAGCCACGACAGTGCGTGGATGCAGTGTATGACCTTTGGGATGTTTTTCTTTTCATACAAATCGATAAGTTCGAACCGGAAAAGCTCTGGCAACTCGACTTCGTCTAAAAACCGAAAGAACAAAGCTATGTTATCTGAATGCCGGTATTGCAGCTTCGGATGTCGGAAGATTCGAAGTGGGCGGTTGGGACACAACGCTTGCACGATTTCCGCAAGGGTCACACCATCTCGCAGCGCCTCCTCCAGCTGAACAATTGGAGGAATCGGTTTCTGGATGACATCCTCGATCCACTCCTTCGCCTCTCCAATATGGCAAAGGTATTCATAGGCTTGAAGAAATTCTCTCTGCTTATCCATCCAATTTCCCGCAGCCCACGCAGAGGTATTTTTCCTTCTGGAGGCTTCACGACGAGTATCGGCACGCTTAAGGCGTCGTCTTCCTTGGAGTCCGACAACGGAGGGCGCGGAGCTGTCGATCGAGAATTCTTCGCTCTCTCCAGATTTCGCAATTTTAGAGAGGGTGCGAAGATGGCCTGTGGAGGACTTTTGAAACGTCTCCAGCTCGGGAGCCGTCACGGTCCTGGTAACAATTGGTGTATTGGGGGTAGACAGGCTGTGTGAGTGCTGTGGCCTAGTGCGAGATGATATCGGCGCGCTGGCGGGAGGAGCCGTCTGCGAGCAGGAGTCTTTATCGGGCTTGGTCAGGGGCTCATTCTCCTGCAAGTACATGGTACGCGGTTCAGGGGTGCCGGACCCGTGGTCCTTTCGATACTGCGTGTCATCGACTGTATGGCTTCTGGAGTGGCGGAAAGGATGGTTCTGCTTCGCCGGCGACGCTGCATTGGGTGCTTGCGGAAGCGGCCGCAACGAGCGCCGGACTTGTCCATATGTCTCTGCAGCGCTCTGCGCGCCGTCCGCCGCAGACGACTCTGCTGCTGCCGCGGAGACCATGGTGCTCAGTTCGCTCTTTCCGCGCCTGTGGCCAAAGCTGCCTGTGGAGGAGGCTGTGGACACATGGGAGGAGACGGTGCTCGTGCGGCTGGGAGCAAACGAATTCGAATATGCAGAATAGACGGACGAGCTTGTCGATGCCGTCGAGTCATGGCGGACAGGACTCGACGACGAGGTGGAAAGGTCCGTCTGCGCTCGTTTGAGAGATGCCAGATTGTTTGACATCACGCACACCGTTGGTCAGGCAGGAATGCGGGAATCGATAAGAATGGAAAGATCCAGTCTTCAACTGGCCGCATACCTGCTTCTACACAGGAGCAGAATGCAGAATGGCACAGCAATTGTTCGTGAGGATCCTTGGTTTTTCAGAAATATGAAAGAAATGCTGAATCAAGGGAGGGATCGCATGGCGCAGTTCGTAACAACGCCAAGGTGTACCGTTCCTGCAAGCGAGAGAAATGAGTATTTAAAGACAGTAAAAATCCTCCAGAAAAGAACGAGAACCCGAGTCAAGCGTCCGGCCTTGTTTTGCCTGCCCGGTCGTCGACGGGTGCACGGAGTCGATCTTAAGGCCCGGATGTTGATAGCGGGGGTAGGCCGGCAACCTCGCCATGTAAACAAATCTCCCGAAGCGGCACAGCAGACCACGTGATCGACACATGCGGTCCTCGTCCGTCCGCACGGGCTCACCGCGCCCGCGCGACCTCCGCCGCTCCCATCGATGGAATGTTGGAAACCCTGTCGCTGTTGCAGTCGCTCGATGAGGATGTTCCTCCTTTGCGCGTCGCGTCTCTTTTGATTCTCGAACGTGTCGTTTTGTTGTTGTGCGTACCGTGGACAACTCATCCCTCTCGATACCCCCACTGGGCTGAGACTTATCTTTGGATTTGGTCTGTGCTTTAGCTCCGGAGTCCAGCCCTGACAGCTCCCGCGCATTTACCACATCTTGATCTCGCCAAGGCTGAAGAAATGTGACTAAGCCCGACAAGATCCGGATCTCCCGCGCATAGACTGCTGGGTTTCCAAGGTTCAATGTTTGAGTTTTAAGCCCCGACAAGTGTGAAGCCAAGGGAAGCGCCGCACTGGCCTCAAGAAGGGCATTGTCATATCTCTTAAAAAATTCTACATTTCTGGAAGCCAATCGTCAGGGGGTGGATCCACCCGCTCCACGGACGTCAGAAGGGTCGTTCTAGCTTCGATAGATTTCTGGCCGACATCACCGCAGGTTTCGTATGCATCTAGCATGCGAACCGAGGCTTTCATTCATGGACATGAAGCAATAACTCTCCATGGGGACCGCCTGTTGAACTACCAGGGATGGATAACCTTCCAAAGTGTCTAACTTATTGCAGCTTGCACAGCCAATTCTTGCTGCGTCTGTATTCTGCGACGCTTGCTCACCCTTCCACTGTGTTACGCTCGACAGCTTCCCGCTCTTGTCGAGCCGTTACAACATTACTGGCGACATCTCTCCAGCCGCCAGGCACGCTGCTTGACTGGACAAAGAAAACAAGCTCTAGTCGAATGGTGCTATGGCCTACTGAATGAGTCTGATTAAGCTACATCCTGCCATTGGGTGCGCTGCATATTCCTTGACACGCTCAAAGTACTGAAAAGGAAAACCAGGACCTTCATTATACTTTGCAGAAATCGTACAGACGTTCCCCTTTTGCGTCTTTCATCACGGAGGTGATAGGTATACATACGGCTGGAAGATGTGGAATTGTGGATATTATTTCCACTAGTCTACCACGGGACAGGTACTGAGTAGGTCAACCTACTCTGCAGCAGTAGTAGTAAACTGACAGTTAAAGTTGTTTGGATGTGGCTACCTGCCCGAAGCCGAAAATCTACTTTGATTGGACAGAACCGAAATTGTTCAAGCCCCGCCGAGTTATCGGCATTTCATTTCATCATCACAGAAGGCAACAACTTCTTGCAATTGACCAGGAAAGAAAGACAATACGTCCTAATCCGTTGTCCCTCTTCACCTTCTCTTTCTATACCTAAGATTGAACGTGAAAGAGCCCAGAAAAATGATGGACTCGGAACCCCGGTATCTATATAAGATCATTTCCTCCCGCTCACCGGTTACCGAACCCATCCCCGAACGTCTTCCCGTCAGTGACCTTGACAGGCGCTCGGGGTTCATCCACCTCTCGACGGCGCGACAAGTTCCAAACACGCTCAAGCACTTTTTCAAAGATGAGCCGCTCGTGTACGTGCTCCGAATAGAATACGAGAAGGTGATGGGGGATATCCGCTGGGAGAGTCCTGACGCGTCTGACTGCGGACCGAGGCCTGGAGAGGGACTGTTTCCGGTATGTGTCCCTTTTTTAGAAAAAATATTGTAAACTAACAAATTCATTTTTACCCTTACCACTGGATTAACAATAACAGCATCTCTACAATGGGCTCAAATTAGGAAGGGATGAGGTGGAGAGTCTCGCCTTGTGGAAGAACGAAAACGATTGGGAGGTGACTCTGAAGAAGGTCAGGCCATGGCTTGTGTATTAACGCCGGGCCAGCCTTGTCTGTGTTTGGAGTCCATGCATTGTCCACCTGGGAACCCCAACCGGGTTACACAAAGTCCAGCGATATCGTGAGCTTGAATAATTCCTCCTTCGGTTTATCAACTGTAGTGATTGAATTGGATGGAGTTGGTTTTCAGTTCCAGATTTTTTCCTGCTTGGATTAGGAGTTGCGATTGTTGGAGAAGAACAAGGGCTTAGAAGATTTGCATTCAAAGGATTTGTACTAGAATTATATATCATTTTTCGTTTATATATAATACGATGTCTAGAATATAGGCCCATTTCTAATCTCCTAGAGGATAGGGATGCAAAACCTGTCCATCTATTGATGAAAAAAAAGATTAGCACGTAATTCGGCTTAAAGTGACACGTACGACAAGCAACAACCGATTGTTTGTTTTTAAAACACTTACAGTAAGTCGCTGCTTCCGGGCTCGCCAGGAAAACGAAGGAGGTAGCAACCTCGCTCGGTTGAGATGGACGTCCCAATGGCGCTTTCGAGTGCCAGCCCACCATCTCCTCTGCAGATCTCGTGTCGACCTGGATAGGTGTATACACGGCGCCGGGGCTAACGTTTTTTTGACTTTGTTAGATTCAAAGTAGGTCGAGAGGAAACATTAGGGGAATGAACATACGCGACAGCGTTCACACGGATGCCCTTTGGTATCAGATGGACCGCCAGTGACCGCGTGAAACTGACAATCGCACCCTTCGTGGTCCCATAGTCGATCATGCTGCTCGAACCACGGAACGCGATCACGGAACTCGTGTTGATGATCCTTCGCGTGTACTGTACGTTAGTGAATTAAATCCATATTACCATAGAATAAAAAACACGGAAGGTCAACGTACGAATCGCCTTTCTTCATGTGGGGAAGGGCGTATTTCGTGATAGCGAACATCTGCAGGATGTTGCTTCTGAAAACGCTCTCGACAACGTCTAGATCGATCTGGGTAAAGTCCTTGCACATCCATTGTTTCGAGGCATTGTTGACGAGTACATTGACCTTTCCGAAGCTATAAATAAAAATATATAGAGCGAAAAAGGTCAGTCGAGCGACTAAATTTGGCCCGTCGAAGGAGTTCATTCAGTAGGGTAAAAGACTGACTTCTGGACATGTGCCTCGACAGCCTTGCGGCATGTCTCATTGTCCATCAGATTGCCGGCGAACAGACTGCAAGTTCGACCTTCCTTTTCGATCATTTTCTTGGTATCTTCGGCGTCTTCTTGCTCTTCGGGCAGATACACGATTGTAAGATCGGCGCCTTCCCTCGCCATCAACACGGCGACTGAACGACCGATTCCGGAGCTGCGAGTACAAAGTACAATCGTTAGTGAGCAGTTTATTATAAAGCGCATAGATTTCAATACATTTGTTAGATAAGTAGGGAAACAACGTACTCTCCACCCGTAATGAGGACTTTCTTGTCCTTCAGTTTACCGCTCCCAACATATTCGATAAATTCTCCCTCTGACTCTAGTTTCGTCGGCTCGCTTGGTGGGACCATGCGTTTCTCCAATCTGTATAAAATATCGTGTAAGGATGTAGTTGAGATGTTCAATTGAGCGCACAAAAAAGCCTACCCGGGTTTCTCCTGGCTTTGCGGAACCTGCGGGGCCTTGAATCTGCCATGCTCGCCCATCTGAGACGATGCCATTTTTCATGGATTGGGTGTATCTGTTTGTCACGAGGAACCTGAAAGACCGCACTGCCGATCTCTGCGAAAGAAAGAACATCTGCTCCTCGATCTCTTAATGAGAAGAGATCTTAGCAAATGTACCTATAGAAGATTGATTTATTGAAATATATTGTGATTATATCTGTGCATGCTGTGTTGTCAGCTTGTCGTCATATTGCTGCAATCATCAACGACCCAGTACTCTGGAAGCCGAGCGGTGACTGACCGTGGCACGTACTGTAGTTGGGAAGATCAGGCTTGCCGTCTCGAAGTGGCGCAAAAAGATCGTTGGTACTGGCAGTTATGTACAATAAACAGAATTATGATATATTGGCGATATATGAAATTTTACATGCGGAAAAGAGATGCCAGAAAATGTCACCTTGTTCAGGTGACTGAGCTGGCGGGTTATGATGGATTCATCAACTCATGAGCTTAGTCAATTTGAAAATCACGACTCGATACCATAATGAATTTTCCAACCCAGTTCCTAGATGCATCACGTCACGGACATCTATCAATGCATACATCACCATCACCAAACCATTTGCACGACTGATATGAAAATCATCCAACCCTGCGCCCAAAGATTCGGGAAAATAGCCAGTAGATCGCAATCAGAAGGGAGTTTCTCCAGCTTAAAACCATGCTTAAATATGCGCCTCTCCATACAAGCCACGCAGTCCTGCCCTTGATACCTTCAGGAATCACTTTGCGCTTCTCATCGGCATTTACATGAGGTAGCTGCATCAAGCCCTTATTATCGCCAATATATGTCAAGAAGCCCAAGTCTCGAAAAGAGAATCCGGGAACGCGGTCGAAATCGTCACTGTTCAGTCTCTTTGCTAGGTAGCGTGCCTCCTGGTTGGTAGCAATCGCAGTCGCTGGTGGAGTTCCGGCCTCCAGCATACAGTTGTCGCCAATTGCAAAGACATTGTTCATGATTGCAGTAGCTCCGTCCTTAGACTGCAACTGCACCCGGAAATAGCCATCCACAAGGAGAGCGCCAGGCTTTATATTCTTTTTGACTTTCCACGAGGTTTCTTTAATGTCAACTTTTTCACCCTTGATTGTAGCCGACGGCGGCAAGGCACCGACATCAGACAACGCCTCCTTGATGAATGGATTCATTGCATTTCCCGTGGTCCAGACGCACATGCCCACACCCGTCTCACCATCCTCTTTGGTCCTCAAGGTCAGGCAGGTTCTGGGATCCATCCCGATGGCCGGCTTGTTCGGCTCGCCCCAGCGAAGCTCTTCTATATGATGTGAAGTCTTGATTTCCACGCCTTCTTTTTTCATATTCTCGAACGCGTATGAGGAAAGAGACTCATCGAACGTGCCGAGAATTTTTGGTGCCACATCATACAGACTAATCCGGACCAGATCTTTTACTTGTGGATAGTAAACCAACAAGTCCCGATGGATATAGTCCGACAAGATACCGGCGAACTCAGTCCCTGTCGGTCCACCACCTACCACGGCAAAGTGAAGCAGGTGCTTTCGTAATTCAGGAGGTGTGCTCGGCAAAACTGCCAACTCAAAACACTCCCGAATTCTCCTCTGTATCCTTCGTGCGTCCGAAACGTCTCTGTAGAGCAGTGCATTCTGGGTCACTCCAGGGATTTTGAAAGTGTTGGTGATACATCCCGTGGCAATCACCAGTTTGTCGTATTCTAGTTCCATTTTTGTGCCTTGTCGCCATTTCTGAACGTCCACTTCCTTTCCTCTTAGTTCTCGGGTACTCTCTGGTTTATCAGTCTCCCTGATAAGCACAATATCTGTGGCCTCGCCCTGCACGACACTAGCCTCGCAGAAGACTTTCCTGTTCGCAAAATCGACGCTCCTCGCAACAGCGGGAACATAATTAACGTTATTCTGTCGGTCACGGACCGATTCAACGACGTGGGAAAACTCCAGGGTGCCAACGGTAGCATCGGACAGCAATGGTGTGAAGACAAAGTTTGGGTGCGGTGATACGACAGTTATGTCGTATTTAGCAGGCGAGAGGCTGCGAGACAGTACAAATCCTCCCCATCCCGAACCCAGGATAAGAATACGTTCCCTACCAACTTTCCTATCCGTTGTTTGATTTGCCATGCTTCTGAATCGCTGGAGGGGACGGAGACGTGGTGCCAGGGTGTCAGAGATGAACAATCTTGTAAAAGGAGCACCCTTAACTACACGAACATCCTGTAAGATGATCCTTGGCTTTTTTATCCTACCAGATTGATGGCCCTGATAACAGCACAGTATTCCTTAGGTGACTTCATGGTTGCGTACCTCAAAGGGTCGCCGAGAGATTCCGCAACGGGTAGTCATGCTGTCATGATCCATGGAGGGACACTGCACTCAGAAACAGCATCCAACGTCCAACGTGCACGAAACCCGAGCAAGATGATAAGACCATCGATCAAGGGTATAACTTTGTCGACCCTGACCCCAGCCGAAAGTATATCGGGATTGAATGTAGCGTCGCTGTATTCGCCATAGAATACTGCTGTGCAGGCAGCAGCAGACGTGAACCAGAGTATCAAGATTCAAGCGTACCTTATCTAAGCATCGTTAATCGTTATCGCTCTGACCGCCCTGGCCAGGCTCCGAACCCCTCACAGCACGGACCAATCAGAGGAGGGCAGGTCCCCACTCGGGCAAGGTAAAATCACCACTGAATTTTCGCCGAAGAACTTTTTTCTTTCTTTCTTTTCTTTGGGAAAGGAGACCCTTCCCCGTCAACAGGACGCTTTGATCGAGGCTCTGTTGACTGGTTCCTCATTCTCATTCCTTTTTTTGATCATTTTATTACGAGTTTCGATTGAGACGGTCCTTTCTCACCCTTTTTCGCGATGACTGTCACCAATGGCGATGCCCGTGGGTTTTTCCATACCCAGGGAGAAATCCTGGACTACACCAAGGCCGTGGAGGTCTTGAACGAGTATCCATCGAGAGATGGCCTGGATGTTGACACGCTGCTTGACTCCGACAAACACGGAGCACTGACTTACAATGACTTCCTGATCTTGCCGGGCTACATCGGTGCGACAACCTTCTTGAGCAGTCTCCTGAAATAATATTAACATCCTTGATAGGCTTCCCTGCTTCGGACGTGACGCTAGATGTGCCTGTTACCAAGCGTATCTCTTTGAAGGCCCCTCTGCTCTCGTCTCCCATGGACACTGTTACGGAGCACAACATGGCCATCCACATGGCGCTCCTGGGAGGTCTTGGCGTCATCCACCATAACTGTTCTCCGGAAGACCAGGCAGAGATGGTCAGGAAGGTTAAGAGATACGAGAACGGTTTTATCTTAGATCCTGTTGTGCTTTCGCCCAACGCGACTGTGAGGGAAGCGAAGGAACTCAAGAAGAAGTGGGGTTTTGGCGGATTCCCTGTAACTGGTAAGTTCGAATTTTTCTCTTTTCAATTTTGTGTCTTTTCGATGATGCTTCCAATCTACCCCTAACGTACATAACTTTCGTTCCACCGCAGCAACGAGAGTTGCGATGTGGAGAAACAGATTATTGTCTGAGAAAATTCTTTTTCTTCCGCGATACTTGATAGATTTGCTGAAGTCAAGTACTGACTTGAGATTTGATCTGTAGAAAAGGGAACCCTCCGCTCCAAGCTCGTTGGAATGGTTACTACCAGAGACATCCAGTTCCACACCTCCCTCGATGATCCTGTCAGCTCTGTCATGTCGACGGATCTTATTACCGCACCATATGGTACGACCCTGGCTGAGGCGAACGAGGTTTTGCGCCGTTCCAAGAAAGGCAAGCTTCCCATTGTTGATGAGGAGGGCAACCTTATTTCGCTGCTGTCTCGAACCGACTTGATGAAGAACCTTCACTATCCTTTGGCTTCAAAGCGGCCCCACTCCAAGCAGCTGATTTGCGCGGCTGCAATTGGAACGCGCGAAGAAGACAAGGACAGACTCCAGAAACTTGTTGACGCCGGCCTCGACATCGTTGTCCTGGACAGCAGTCAGGGAAACAGTATATATCAGATTGAAATGATCAAGTATATCAAGAAAACTTACCCTCAGCTTGATGTCATTGCCGGCAATGTGGTGACGCGGGAGCAAGCTGCCCCACTGATTGCCGCCGGTGCCGATGCTCTGAGAATTGGCATGGGTAGCGGAAGCGCTTGCATCACTCAGGAGGTTATGGCCGTCGGACGGCCCCAGGCCCTTGCTGTCCGCAGAGTTGCGACCTTCGCCGCTCGCTTTGGCGTGCCCTGTATTGCCGATGGTGGCATTCAGAATGTCGGCCACATCGTCAAGGGTCTCGCCATGGGTGCTACGACTGTCATGATGGGTGGTCTCCTGGCAGGTACCACGGAATCTCCGGGAGAGTACTTTGTCAGCAATGAAGGGCAGCTTGTCAAGGCATACCGAGGAATGGGAAGCATTGCCGCCATGGAGGATAAGAAGGCTAGTAAGGACGGCAAGGACAGCAAGGCCAGCAATGCTGGAACGGCGAGATACTTCTCTGAAAAGGACCGTATCCTTGTTGCCCAAGGTGTTTCCGGATCTGTCCTGGACCGCGGTTCGGTAACCAAGTTTGTTCCATACCTCATCGCTGGTATCCAGCACTCGCTGCAGGACATTGGTGTGAAGAGCATTCGGGAGCTGCATGAGGGCGTTAACAACCACACTATTCGCTTTGAAATGCGCAGCGGCAGTGCTCAGGCCGAGGGTAACGTCCATGGCCTGCACAGCTACGACAAGAAGCTCTACGCATAAAAAGAAAGTCCGATTTCCTTTTTGTTTCTTTTTTCCTTCTCGATACCACTGGCAGTCATTGACGATGAATAGCCAGTTTTAAAACACAAAAAAGGGTACAAGTGGTCAGGAGTTTTTTTTGCTTTGTGTGGAGAGTGATGGTTTTGGTGTTCCACGGACCTCGGTCTAGCTACGGCTATTCTTTCCCCGCGTCTCGTGCACATCTTCATTTTGGTAGCTTAGCTAGATGTACTTAGGAAAATCCTATGTTGTATTTATCCCCCCGTACTCCTTTCCGCTACTCGAGGAGATGCTCTCCGTACTCGATGTCTCTGTGAACCCAATCCGCCGATCACTCCATAGAACCGTGCATTCACAGGTTCAGCTGAGGTGCCTGGCACGCTGCCGCTGTCCGTCGCGCGTCGGGATCCGCTCCTTACAGGCCTCGCTGGGGTCAGGCAGTTACGTCAAGAGAGCTGCCTATTCGACAGTTCCAATTTCCCCTGAGCCGTCACATCCTCAGAATATGCCTCCCAAGTCCCGCGATGGGGCCAAGGCCCAACCATCGCCACCGAGGCCCAGTTCAAGGTTAGATTAATATCCAGGCCACTTGCACATCACGAACACGCGCAGCGCAGGGTAACGTCTACCCAGTATATGTCGCCTACTGCTCGCTTGTTCTAATGCAACCGCTTCTTTGGCTCAATTCATTCATGAGTCACACAAAAGACGTCATTGGACTAATCTGACAAATGACAAATGCAGCATAATCCTCATCTCCCCGAAGAACGAAATTCTCCTGCTGCATCGAGTCCAGACTTCGTCGTCGTTCCCGTCCGCGCATGTCTTCCCGGGAGGAAACATATCGGAACAGGATGGGGAATGTCCGCCTGCAGGTGATCCGAAGAGACATGACGAAGCCGTCTATTACCGACGGGCCGCTATTAGGGAGCTCTTTGAGGAGAGCGGGATCCTGCTTGCCAGAGACCGGACCACGGGTCAGATGATCACTCTGGACGAAGCCGAAAGGGAGAAGGGGAGACAGGCAATCCATAGGCAGGAGATCACCTTCATCGAGTGGCTGAAGAAGCACAATGCGGCGGCAGAGCCGGATATAGGTAGGTTAGATGCGCGAAGAACAGGTTCCTCCTTGAAAATTGGAAGGATCTTTCTCACCAGCTGACTTACCAGAGCCATTGATCCCCTTTACGCATTGGATCACCCCCGTAGCCCTCCCCAAGCGGTTTACCACGCAGATGTACCTCTACTTCCTGCCCGTGCCCGAGGAGTCCGACAAGCGCCTTTTGGAGGAACTCCCGGCAGAAGGCGAGCGCGAAGAGGTCCAGGTTCCCACGCCTGATGGCGGCGTCGAGATCACAGAGGCTAGGTTCCTGCCCGCCTCTGAGTGGCTCCAGATGGCTCGCAGCGGAGAGATCATCCTGTTCCCGCCGCAGTTTTTCCTGCTGCACCTCGTTGCACAGTTCCTGGACAAGGAGCCTCGGCGGGTAACCTCGCCGGAAGAATTGAAGCGACGGAGGGCGGAGCTCTTGGAGTTCGTAAGCTCCGGGACGCCACCGTGGACGCAGAAATACATATCCCCCAAACAGCTCAAGGTGTCGTCTGATGGGCGGGCCGTGTTGGCATTGGACAGTGCGGGACCGGAGCTGAAGGGATCAGACAAGAAGGGGGATCCGGATCGGGTTGTGCTTGTTCGATTCAAGAAAGAGGGACCTCGGGAGGTTGAAGTGCGGTGGAGGAAAGATGTATTGAGTGATGATGCGCAGAGCAAGAGTAACTTGTAATTCTGCACTGCAGTCAAATCAAGCATGAACAATTTGTTCTACAGAGCAGTAGTTGGGATTATAGCTAACAGATATAGTATCGGTGATATTATGGGTATATCGAAAACACTTCTGTAGAAATTGGCGTTTGTATCCAAATAGAGAATACCGATATTGACTTTCGCTGTATGATCCCTACATGTGTGCATTTTCGTGTAGAATGTTACCTTGTGAAGATATATTCCAACTACGAAGACTATCCTATCCACAACGTTCTGTTCTTAACAAGGCTTTACTTCACCATAGATATCTGCAAGCAATTGGCTACGTTAAGCATACTGCGAAGAGTTCCTGCAACATCCAGCCAATGCATGCATCTCTTCCACAATTATTTTTTAGAAAAGAATGTCAGGAACACATCTGCGAAGAATATGTCTGTCCCGGCCTAATCAATAATGCTGAAGATCGCGAACCGATCTCAATTGGTAAAAGGCATTGAAGGGAAGAACCGATTTCAGAGGAAATATCATATCGGCTGAGCTAAGAACATTAAGCTGAAGCCTGAGCGAACTCAATGATTTTGAGACGAGGCATGGAGCGTTCACAAAGGCGCCGCTCATCAATCATACCTGGTACCAGGTAAGAGATCAGGTGGTGGTCGAGAACCCCACCCCTGCTCGTCTAACCGCTTAACGCCACATCCGCGCCCCCTTCTGGCCACGCGCCTCGAGAGCCCTCGACAAAAAGTCACATGACCCACAACGATCTATCGCTACTTTGGGGATTTGGAAGTCAAAGCGCAACCGCGTCAATTCCACACGACCGTTCCCCAACGCCAGCAATCGAAACCGTTTCCTTTTCCCACCGCCGTCGACCTCGAGACAAGAAAGGGCTCTACACGCAAAACCCGCCAAAATGGAGAACGAGAGAGGAGAGATCGTTGATCTGTACGTATTCACTACCCTTACCTCGTGACTGATTTTTTTGAGCCCCGAATTGTTCTTGCCTTGGTTTCCTTTTTCCCCACCCCCTTTTTTTCCGTTTAATCCCGACCGACAGTTTCGAAGTGCATGAATTTTTTTTTCGCGGATTCAAGATTCTGGAGAAAGGAGTCTATATATGAAAATGAAATGGTCTGAAAACCGTCTCTGACCATCCGCTTTCTTCCTGAACAGCTACGTCCCGCGCAAGTGCAGCGCCACCAACCGCATCATCAAGGCCAATGACCACGCCTCCGTCCAGATCGCCATCGGCAAGGTCGATGAGAACGGCCGCTACACCGGCGAGAACCAGGTGTACGCCCTGTGCGGCTTCGTCCGCGCCCGCGGCGAGAGCGACGACTCCCTGAACCGCCTCGCCCAGCGCGACGGCTACCTCAAGAACGTGTGGAGCGCCCAGCGGTAAACCCCCGGGTTCTTACCGCTGCTGTTGGAGGGTGATGTCGGTGTCGGATAGGATAGATATGGGAGGTTTTGTGTGATGGTGAGGATTTTTGACGATCTCCAGACAGATGAAGGGTGGACGTGGTGGCCAGGCGCGACTTGTGTGCTGACTTGCTCGAGTGGAATTCAGATATACGGTTACAGTGACGTATGAGGCAAAGCAACCAGATCCAGGGATGAATACGGGAGGTTTCGAGAAACTGTTATTATCTATCGAGGCGGATAGAAAAATACAACAAAGGGAAAAGAAGAGCGAATGATGAAAAAATAAAGTTGTTAACCCAGCTGAATTGTTCGGCTAGGGGAACCAAAAAAAAAACAACGGTATCCTCGGACGGGTTTTGCTGGTGCTAGATAATAAGCTTCTTCTCGAGCGTCACGGCTTCCCTGGACAAAACAAACAAAAAATGAAACCTCGAGGTCTACGATTTGAATGATGCCCGGTTTCTCTTCTTTCTAAACCGTAAGTAAGAAATAAGGCACATACAGAACACAAAAGACAGAACAAACCGGCACATCAAGGCCTCCTTGCTCCGCTCCCCCATGAGCGTGGAGGTAGAAGTAGATCATCCACCACCAAAGCCGAACATCATACCCCGCCTTCTGAAGAGCCGCGGCGGCCGAGAGTACGCGCCGAGGCACAGATACGGGTGGGACATTTGTCATTCTGTCTTCTCTCCTCGTTTTCCTCTCTTTTCTTTTCTACAGGATAGGTATTATTTATCGTAGTAGATGAAGAATATAACTAAAAATATAAAAGGTCTCCAATTCATCTGCTTTTTTTATGCCTATGGATTGTCATTTCATACTCGTACCGCGTAGCTCCGTTCCCTCCGTTTGAGAATTTCCTTTCCCACTGTTCGTGCCTCCGTGAGAAATCTATCATGAGACAGTGGTAGGCAAGGCAAAAAGGGTATGGTATGGTGAGGTAGATGTTTGTAGTAGTAGTATATATCAGTAACGATGATGGATTTTTTTGTTCTTTGTTATCTATCCTGCACTGCAGACCAGGACCCGCAACGGCACCCCTTCCCTTCTCATCCTGTTCTATGGTTCACCAGCCCATATATATGACAAGTAGGGATCCGTTTTTTAATCCTTCTCAAGCCGAACAGCCGGGTTCGTCTCGATGAAGTTGAGGTCGACCTTGTGGCCGAGCAGGTCTCTGATGTTGCTGACTCCGTACCTGATAGAGAAAATATTCGTCAGTAACCACGATCTATCTAGAAACGGAAAGTACAGTATTGGTCTAGATCCCGGAGGTAGGGAGGCAATAGCTTACTTGATCATGGTCGGTCTCTCCAGACTCAGACCCCATCCGTAGACCCTCATGTCCTTGGGCAGGCCCATGGGCTCTAGCATCTCCGGCCTGAACATGCCGCTGTTCCCGATCTCAACCCACTTGCCCAGCCCCGGGTGGTACCCGAAGATCTCCATGCTCGGCTCGGTGTACGGGTTGTACGCGGGCTTGAAGCGCAGCCGGTGGATGCCCATCTTGGCGAAGAAGACCTCCATGAAGCCGATCAGGCCGCCCAGCGAGAGGCCGTAGTCGGCGATCACGCCCTCGATCTGGTGGAACTCGGCCAGGTGGGTGGCGTCTACGGCCTCGTTGCGGAAGACGCGGTCGATGCTGAAGTACCGGGCCGGCCGCGGGTTCGCAGCCAGCTTGTGCAGCATGTACGTCGAGACGGAGGTGGTGTGCGTCCGGAGGACGAGGCGGAGCGCCTCATCCTCGTTCCAGGGATATCGGTACCCGATCGAGCCGTACTTTCCGGACTCGTGGACCTGGCGGACGTTCTCCCAATATTGCTTGTAGTCGAGGGGCTTCTCGACGGTCTTGGTCGACGTCAGTTGTGTAGAGGGCTTGGGGATGTGAGGGTCGTTGGGCGGGTCTTCTCGCGGAGGGTCTGCTTTCTCGGGATCGGCGATGTAGAAGGTATCTTGGAGGTCACGGGCGGGATGTTGCTGCGGCACGAAGAGGGCGTCGAAGTTCCAGAAGCCGGTCTCGACGAAGCGGTTCGTCGGCATCTCCTCGAAGCCCATCTCGAAGAAGATATTCCTGAACTCCTGTCGCACCTTGTTGAGCGGGTGCAGGGCTCCGGTGGGGGTCGGAGCGCCCTTGGCCTTGAAGTTGTACGGCTTCAGCTTGGCCGTCTTCCACGACCCGTTGGCGAGCATCTCGGCCGTCAGGTCCGTCTCCTCCTTGACGAACTCCCTGGCGAACTTGGGCCCCTTGGAGATCTTGTAGGTGATCACCTTCTGCACGGTGACCAGCTTGCGCTTCTTCAGATCCGCGACGACCTTGGCGTCTGGATACGTCTGGGTCTGCTTGATCGTCTGCAGCTGCTCCCGCGTCTCGTCCTTGATCGTGTCCGTGTTCGCTCGCAGCACGTCCCCGTCCTTCTTGATCCATCCGCGCTTGAAGGCGTTCCCCTGGCCGACTTTTGCGCTCTCCTTGCCCACTATCCCGGGCAGGTCGCTGATCTTCAGCCCGTCCAACGCGGCGGCAACGGCCTCGAAGACCTTCGCTTCGTGGCTACCATTGGCCGCGATCCCTTCTCCCTCTTCGGTCAGGATAACCGCTTCTCTGTCCAGCGTCTCATATTCCACCATCTGCCTCGAGGCTAGACGGTCGAGCGCACTTTTGACCGTCTGTGCGGGGGTGGAGGGGAAGGCATCGCTCGAGAGAATCGGCCCGTCGGACGCGGACAGGGCGTCCAATACCGGCGCCGTCATATCGGACGCCATGGCTGCAACCGTTAGATCAGCGTTAGGGAGGCGACGGTGAAAGAGAAAAGGGGGGCGCCGATAACGTGCAGTGGAGGAAGTTTTGAGGATTGTCGTTCAACACCTGCTCAGCCCACTTCCCTCCACCAACTGTGACTCTTCGGTGCATCTAATTTCGATACGGCGGGTTGGAGGGGCCAGAGGCGCTGTGGATCTGGATCACGTGATTTTACCCGGCCTGGCCAATCATGCCGCGGAGACAGCATTAAGCTCCCTCTGGATAGAGTAGCACATCCAGTGTGCTCCTTGAAGATCTTGTGCACATGTCGACTCTCTCTATGGCAGGTCGGATCGATACTTTATCTGTGATATGACTTGTCTTTACCTCCACATTTCTGTAAGCGCCACCTAGCTGTGCGGCAACGACAGATGTATTTCACTGCTCGACAAGCCATGTGCTCTCTGAAAAAGCACACGTGATGTGATGAGGTGTCAACATATAAGGAGACCACCATCAAAATGGAAAAGCCAGAAATGGAGAGAAATGGGCTTTACATTGACTAGATCTTAGAAAGAACCAACAGCTAATCACTGATCACTGGGCCTTTCAACGTGACATCGTGGACAGTCGATACGAGGAAAGGAGGACGGGGATCTTAAATAAGCTCCAATTTCCAATCGCAAGCGGCTGGAAAAGCCTCGAGAGCCGATTGAAAATTACACACGAGGAAGTTGTCACCGGTAGCTTCACCGAAACTGGGGTGCCAAGTATGCACCTAATGTACTTACTACTGTACTCTGTACAGTACCACGTGCTGTAAATTGGGCCATTGGTGGTTCCTTCAGGACGTATCTGCCGTACTTTCCTCCTACTCTAAACTTGGAGTCGCGACACCTCACCGGGTTGTCGAAGGTTAAACGCTGTTACGTGATAAGCGACAAAAGCGCGTCCTACACCGGCTGTTCGGGACCAGCTGTGCGACAACAGCGGGGCCCCAACAAACACTCCGTAGATGCGTACGGTGGCTGGCTAGGTTATTATAAAACCGTGAAATGGTGAAAAAGAGATCCCTCATCGATGCGTCTCCATTGTCGCAGGATGTAGAGATGAATGGAAGTCTTCCGATTTGGAGCTTATGATTTTTTGGCTCTGGGATTTGCATTTCGCAGATTGTCGTTTATGGATCCAAAATCCTTCCATGCCGCATGTGAGTTATTTGTCGTCATCAAATTAATAACATGTCTCTATCGTCGCTACACGATGACAGACTGCAGGCTGTCAGGGAATTAAGAGGTAGAAAGTGCTCTATTGGGGAGATCCAGAGGCTGCAGTTCCGTAGACGAAGTGAAGCGTTCGGAAAACAAGTCGAATTCCGGGGCGTTGTTCGTTCGCTTCGAGTGTTAGACTGCAAGTGCAGGGCGCTGTACGACGCTCCTGGAGGCCTGCTACTAGGCCCGGTAGAGAAGAGTAGACGAGATGAGCCGGATCTCAAAGCTCACGGGCCAGTTGAGTGACACATTGGTTGAATCCCCACGGGAAGAGCGTTCCGATTGCTCTGCCTTTTCCCAGAGTTCCCAGCGTCCAGCGTCACACAGGAGACGCACGGAGTCGCTGTCTCTGTGCATTGTGCGGCGCCAAATCACTTGGCTACCCTTGCGCCCGGCGGCGCGGTCGAGGCCATAGCGCTCCCCGCGTCAGTCCTTTTCGCCTGCATACCTCGGACTTGTCGATACAGGATCTCGGTACGGAGTAGGTGATGATAAATATTTCGTGTGAGATTGATTGCCCAGTATCCCATTCCGCATCATCTCCTTCCCGCTCATGTGACTCCTCCATTGCGTGACTGGTTCATTGCTTGCACCGATCTATCCAGGACGGATGCCACTGAAGCATCTGTACTGGGGAGACGGCTTGGTCCCCCAATGCAACAGCATGATAATAGTAATGATAATAATGATTGAACGAGGGTGTCTCGGCCATGAGATGGCTGGAGAGCCCGAAGCCACGGGCCGAGTGAGCGGAATTTCCTTTTCGACGCAGCGGCCGGGGGTGGCTAGCGGAGGGGATGATTGTTTGCTGCAGAGCTGGTAAAAATGCCATGGTTGGACAGCGACAGATTTCACATTTACCCTAAACGAGGGAAGGGAAGGCGCCACGACCTCTGGCGATTGGGGAGACGAGGCCGGGGTCCACTTGGGACTCGGTCGACAGGGAGGGGACAGGCCGTGCCTGGGAGCAGGACAAAAGGGTAGAGAAGCAGGGGGCAACAGGGCGAGGAGGGCGCGATGGAGAGGTGATGCAGCTCTCAGCGGCGGCGGAGATGCACGCTGGGGAGATCGAGGGCGTCCAGAGGATCTGCCAGGACGACTTCTGGAGCGCTGTCCATGACGTTGGAGGCGGTGGGCGTGGGAGACGAAGGGGGGCTTCCCTGCCGCCTGGGATGCCCGCAAAGCCACTGCTCCCCCACCGGCTGAGCCGTGGCGTTCGAGCCCTGGAGGGACGCCCTAAGTCCGCGCCGCCGCCGCCCGACGGTTGGTCGACGGGGCGGAAGCGTGCAGCAACCCTGCCAGAGGGCGTGTCCACTGGCCTGGCCTCAGGAGCTGACCTAGCGGGCTGGTCGTGCAGACAAGAGGTCCGAGAGAGAGGTCCGCGAGATGAGGGAGACGGGCAAGGCGGCAGAGCATGTCTCAGAAACATAGCAAACAGCGCTGGACGTGTCCGGGGCCGGCGCGCGACCGTTGAATCTTGCTGGCCAGCGACACCCCGGGCCTGAGGCCTGATCGCCTGCCCGGCAGACCGCCAGGCGATCCTCAGGCCCCGAGCAGCGAGATCTGAGGCTGCTCAGAACTCTGAGAGCTCTCGGAGCCCACGGTCCCACCGCCTGCCCAGCACCCTCTCGCTTCCCTCTCCGCCCTGCTAGCAGAGAGCATCCTCCCCCAACTACGCCCTCTTTTATCATCCCTTCGCCGCCGTGTCCCC
>JGI26058J51888_1000444_pt1 | contig 23371 bp, 19 predicted proteins | sample HigsolmetaSP110D_FD_51888 | JGI IMG/M metagenome (IMG submission 51888) | reverse complement strand
CTTTGTTATGGCCCCCTAGTTCATGGGATAAATAGCTAGTCAGATAGGTAGATTAAGAAAATCAGAGCTTTCATCATCATACCTTCGGATTACGAGGTTCGCGCAGTCCGACAAATGAATACAACTACCTGGCTGCATCTGCTGGTAGCGCAGCCTCAGGGAGATACACAACAAGATAATAGAGAATAGATGTATTTACTGTACGCGAATGTTGGTCGACAGCGGCCGTGGTAGCCTTCTTGAACTCCGAGATGGTGATCAGCAGCTACCTAACTGCCGAAATGTCGAGTAGCAGGTAGATCATGCATAGCACATACGTGGAGACAGCACAGAACGATATAGATGCTTTTAAGAAAATTATAAGAAATAAGCGCTGCGTCCTTGGGTATATGACTGATTGCATTGAATATTAATGGATAATCGGCGCCGCTCATGGCCTCATCGTATCCAGAGCTCCCGATACGCATTTTATATGGCACATGGTAGGGCCGAGCCTCTGCTCTATTGTCCACCATCTTGTAGTAACCTTAGGTGAAGAAAGTAATGGGTAGTTAAATGAAGTACTCTTTACAAATGAATACCACTGGCTCAGTCTCGCTGCCTTCGTGATACCTAGTACCTGAATAATAATCCTCGACAAGAGGAAATAGAAAATTGCATCACCATGGTTTCCGGTTAGTTTTCACCCTGCAATCTCCCGGAAAGACTCGGACGAAGAGAACTGCGAGTATCTATCTGTTCTGCAAAACCCCGCCCCATTGAATGAGCTCTGGAAGTCCGTGAATAAAAAAAGGTCGGACAGCTCAACTACGCAGAGTGAAGATAGACGTATGTTGTTGATCAAGTGCTGCCAAGACGATGCTATCGGAGCATAGCTCGTAATCCAGATTAGGAACGAAGGGAACAAAAAAGATTTTCTGGTAGTGAAAATTTTTTGCTCCCGACTCCGTGAATTCGGATTGCACTCCAAACGGCCGGATGCCGTCTGGGCATTACCCGGAACCGATAACGGGAAGAATAGCCATACTATTGTGTAAGAATTATCTACAACGGCCACAGAAACCGATTCTCAGCAGATCCATAGAGTAAAGAAATCTATCTAGAGGGATATCAATCAAGTAATAGCATCTCGAATCGAAGAGCAAAGAAGACAAACGAAAACTGTGCGCCGAATCGGGAACCCGGTGAGGTCGGGCTTCCCCACCGAACCCTGCCCTCACCGACGTCCAGACCGGGCCGGCCGCGCAAACGCACAGACAAACAGCGCAAACAGAAAATTCGCTTCGCTAACGCTAGCGCGGCCGCTAGCGTCCGGCGCAGGTATAAGAACCCCTTCGATCCCGGCCCTCTTTCGAAAAATCAAGCGACTCTACGTATGTCTTCCCCTCCCCTATCCTCTGGTCTCCCCTCTCAATCGAGCGTGATGTGCTGACTCTGCCACAGTTCAAAGAATCAATTCTATAGTAGACGCATCCCAACTGGTTTTCCAAACCAGCCACAGAATCTCCAACCTTGCTGATGACCTCGAGGTCCTCGATGCCCTAAAGTGAAGCTGCCCTCTGGGCTGTGTACTCCCGCCTCGACCGCGCGAGTCTTCGGGACATTGTGTTACGACCCTCCGCAAGGGGGGATTGTGACCGGGTCTCGGGCGCTTGCGATGTGTCTAGGGAGTGGTGATGATCTTTACCTTGTCTCGGCGTCTTGACTTCGGTCGGTCGGACATGGTGGGTGTCGAGGAGGTCTGAAAGGTTTTTTACATCGTTCTGTGTGTTGTAACCTGATAGTTGGGATTGCATGTTGGTCGCTTCGCTAGGTAGATAGAAATGAATCAATTTTGTCGAACCTACTGTCCTCTACTTTGTAGCCTTTGTAAAACTTTCGCTGTGCAACTCAGCTTTTTGCGAAAATTTTCTGTTCTGTGTGCGCTTGTCACGTGCCCTCGCAACCGAGCTCTGGCTCATGTCAGCTTATATCACGTGATAGCTAGAGGGGTATCATGACTGGAAGCGTTCATGTCGCTCTATACAGTATTAACGTCTATAATGTCATCGTCACTTCGACTCCGAAGCAGCCTTCTCTCCCTGTCCGCCGTTCCCTCCACCCTTCGAACCACCCTTCTTCGACCCTCGACCACCACGTCCGCCATGCGATCCTCCACCACCACCTTGTCCGCCGCCAGACTTCCCTCCGCGGCCAGACGGCGACGCCTGCTCGCCGTGGCCCTTGTTGCCCCGTGACTTCTCCGCGCCTGGGTTCATCCGCCGCTCCAGCACGACCACCTGGCTCTGCGCGACCTGCACGGGGCTCGCCGCAATCGCCCGCTGGAGAGCCTCCGGCTCCGCGAAGTCGACATACCCGAACCCCTTCTTCTTGTCGATCTCGACCTTGAGTACCTTGCCGAACGGAGAGAACGCCGCTTCCAGGGCAGCCTCTGTCACGCCCTGCGACGGGTTCGCGTGTTTCAGGAACGCCTGCGTGGCGGTGGGGGATGGCGTTGTCGCCGGCTTCTGTTTCGGCGGTTTGGGCGGTTTCGCGCTGGCAGCTGCCGGAGCGGTGGGCGGAGCAGCTGCAGCGCTCTCGGATCTGTTGCGCGAGGCTGCTTGTTCCGCCGGCTGAGCAGGCTGCGCGGGCTGAGGAGGAGTGATGGTCTTTGCATTCGCGTCGTTCGGAGCCGCTGCCGGTTCGTTTGCTGGCTTTGCTGGAGATGATGGCTTGGCCGGGGACGAGGGAACGGCTTCTTGCGACCCCTCGGGCTTGGGAGTATCGTTATCCGTAGACGTAGAAGCTGCCCTCGCTGACCTGCGGCGTCCGGACGGGACGAGTCCGAGATCGCGCTGGAGGATCTTGGCCGCAGCAGCGATGTTCCCACGCTCTCTCTTGCGCTCGGGAGCAGGCGCCGGCGCTGAAGTCTCCTTAGCAGTCTCCTTTGCGGTCTCTTTGGCGACCTCCTTGGCGGTATCTTTGGGAGGCTCTTTAGGAGCTTCCTTCGGAGCCGGCGTGGGAGAAGGCGCCTTTGCAGACCCTTTGGCAGCCACGCTGGCAGCCTGCTTGTTGGCTGCCTTCACAGCTTCCTTCGTCGCCTTCTCCGCCTTGGCCTTCTTATCCTTCTCCGTAGCTTTGTCTGCAGCGGGAAGTTGAGAAACCTCCTTCTCCTTCTCTTTCTCCTTTTCCTTCTCCTTATCCCTGTCCGGCCTCTGCAGTAACTTCTTCGCCTGCACCTTCTCGGGCTTGCTCTCCTTCTCTGCCTTGCCGTGCTTCGAGGACTTCGCGGGAGCTGCACTCTCCTTCGCTTTGTTGGCCTTCTTCTCCTTTAGGTACTCGAGCAGCGGCGTAGTCGTCACGACCTCCTCCTTCTTCTCAGTCTCTGGTAGCGCGTCGATCGGAAGCGGCTTGGGGTCGGGGTTCGTAAGGCTCTGGAGAAAGTCGATAAACTCCTGATCCTGATCGATGGTTCCCTGGCGGGCGTCCTTCCGCACGCGGCTCCCAGGGACCCTGGCATAGGGGGCAAACTCCAATGAAGGAGGGCCAAGGAGCGCAGGATCGTTTGCCGTGTTGCGGGCATCCTGGAACGATGTAGAACGGACCTTGTCTGAGAGAGGCATGATGTAACTTTCGGAGACCAGGTGAAGATATGCGCGCGACGGTCGTGAAGGCTTCGCAGAGCTATATTGTAGTTGTAGAGTCGTCAGTACGGGCTTTCCCTCTGCCTCCTCACAGGACAGTGGTATCACGCACTTTCTGGACACCTTCCCAGGCTTGTAAAGAAACCAGTCAACCTTCCCATTTCCAACCTTCCATTCCTCGCCCAGGGCGTTCTCGAACTCGGCCTGCGTCAAGCCCGGAGGCAGCCGCCTCACGATCAGCTTGAGCCTCGGGGCGGGAGGCTTCGCAGCGCTCTTGGGAGGCGGCGGGGCGCTCTTCTGGGTTGCTGAGGCAGAGATGGGCAGCACGCCTGCTGACGGCTTTGCCACGGAGACCTGCGTCATGGTGGATGGTGTTTGTGGTGGGATACTGTCCAGGAAAGACGGAGAAAGCGGGGGAACAAAGGGTGTATCGATAAGGCGCGAAACCGCCACAAAGACGGTGAGGTCGGGATTATTCGAAGAAGCTCATCAACCAGGACCCCGCGGGCTGTCGCAGAGCGTCTATGAAGATTCTCGAGGATAATACAGAGGACAAAAAGGCCTGGATGGAGCGCAGTGCAGGCTGGTCCGGGGTCGATGGCGGCGATGGAAGAGCAGTACGGAGCACGAGGGCGGCCAAGAGCGCCTGACTCCAAGGCGCGCCTCCACGGCCCTGCGGGGAGCGCTCTCTCCATCGTCTGCCCGGGCATTGCCTCGACAGCCTGGGTGTGCTCTGTGGGATTCGTCATCCTCCTTGTTCTCCTCTGTCTGATCTTGCTTCCTCGTCGCCGTCCTCTTCCCCTCTCGCGGATCGCTCGGATCCGGCCAATCCCACTCTGATACATCCCACCATCCCGTTCCCCTGTCGTCGCAACCCCCCAGAGCGCCGGAATGGCAGAGAGACCGGTGCCCCAGCCGGGGCCCGCGAAACTGAAGCGAAATGCAGGTCCGGATGAATGGCTGGAGGCGGCCAAGGATTGCAAGTATCTGTCGGAGCAGCACATGAAGCAGCTCTGCGAGATCGTCAAGGAGTATATGATGGAAGGTTGCTATTCCCGCTCCTCTCACGCCATGTCCTCGCACTGATCGCTGTCGCACAGAGCCCAATATCCTGCCCGTGTCGACGCCCGTGACGATATGCGGAGACATCCACGGCCAGTTCTATGACCTGCTCGAGCTGTTCCGCGTCGCTGGAGGGATGCCCGGCGAGACCAACGTCGAGGCCCCCAGCACGAATCCCACTGTGATCACTTCGGACGACATCGAGCCGCCTACGACGATTACGGACCCCAAGCTCAGGAAGAAGATCAGGAATGCGGGCGCGCCCAGCGATAGCGGAGAGGATGACACGGGATCGGATGGGGGAAGGGAACGGTCGGAGAGCGCCTCGTCGCGAGATATACTCCCCAGCGGGAACTTTGTGTTCCTCGGCGATTATGTCGACCGGGGGTATTTCAGTTTGGAGACATTGACCCTGCTGCTGTGTCTGAAGGCAAAGTGCGTGTCTGGCGCCCGAGTCGAGTCGCAGGCTAGACGTGCTGACTTTCTTCCATAGATATCCAGACCGTATAACGCTGGTCCGCGGGAACCACGAGTCCCGTCAGATCACCCAGGTATACGGATTCTACGAGGAGTGCTTCCAGAAATACGGCAACGCCTCCGTCTGGAAGGCATGCTGCCAGGTCTTCGACTTCATGACCCTGGGGGCCATCATCGACGGCAAGGTCCTGTGTGTGCACGGTGGCCTGAGTCCTGAGATCAGAACGCTGGACCAGGTGCGCGTGATTGCGCGGGCGCAGGAGATCCCGCACGAGGGTTCTTTCTGCGATCTGGTGTGGTCGGATCCTGAGGAAGTGGAGACCTGGGCTGTCAGCCCGAGAGGAGCCGGTAGGCATTCCATACATTGATGTATAATATCACGCTGCTGACAACGTTCTAGGCTGGCTTTTCGGCTACAAGGTGGCAGACGAGTTCTGCCACGTCAATGACCTGACCCTCATCGCCCGAGCGCACCAGCTCGTCAACGAGGGCTACAAGTACCACTTCCAGAACAAGAACGTCGTCACAGTCTGGAGCGCCCCCAACTACTGCTACCGGTGCGGCAACCTGGCGTCCGTGTGCGAGATCCGCGAGGACCTCAAGCCGACGTTCAAGCTCTTCAGCGCCGTCGCCGACGACCAGCGCCACCTTCCGACGTCGCGGCCGGGCCGCAGCGAGTATTTCCTGTAGGATAGGGATGGCGACATGACGGATGGACATGGATACGGATTGGCTTGGTTACGTATATGTTTGTGTGTTCTACGAGGGAAAAGATGTAATCTGTCTCTGCATCGGTGCTGGCGTTGGGGGATTTTTCTTTTCTCCATTCGTGCTTCAATCAGTATAGCGCTCGCTGGCTGTAATGGCAGGCCGGCAGTCGAGGGTTGATATACCGATTCTAGAGATGATTTGATGCCTTCACTATCGATGCTATTGAAGTATATTTAGCTAACATGACGTTGCGTTCTGCAAATGTGTCGATATACTCGTCTACAATTACTCAGCCTGCGACTGTTGTGCGAACGCGATATATTCATTGCTCAGAAGTCAATGTCGTTAGGAGTATCACTCTTCTCGCGGCGTCATTAACTGACAGACGTCCATCACCCTCCCTGACGCTGGGAAGTATGTGCCTATTCACCACCCACTTGCGTCAAATTTAATCTCCCCCCTCCCGCGGGCGCTGGAGCTTTTCTTTCTTCCTTTCCCTTTCTCTTTCTCTTTCTCTTCCTACCCGAGCAGAACTAGTCAGTAAGATTTATCCATGGATTGCCGAGCAACATCCTAAGTAGGGAAGAGAAAATAACCGATTTGTATAAGTTAGTCACGAGAAAAGTTTGTTTCAACGGATGATGCCTCCTGGGATCATCGACTATTAGATCAGAGACCCTCGACGTTCGAGTCCACTCCATTTTTGCAAAGTCAGAGTATATACAGCAGGATAACCGATTAATCATTCATTTGGATTTAGTATAGCTTGCTTGATTCAGAGATCACAATGTACCGCCAAAACAAGCAGCCTCCTACCTACACTTCTTCACACATTTCCTCTCCAAGCTTACTATCTCATGGCTCGATCTGCGATGACGAAGCACAAGAAGATCCTCATTCAGTTGTATCAGAATCTGAGAAAATCTCAGTGTCTTCTCAGTGGAGTGTTGACGAGGAGGCGTTAATCAATAAGAGCAAGGGAAGGGGCTCCATCAGGAATCGGCTATGGTAAGTTCCTTTCAAATAGTATTATTTGGATTTATTTATTGCCACCACTGGATACCTACCCAGGTAAATTTCCTATGACTCTTGATGCCTCCGCATTTTTTTGATTGGTGGCTTCTTTATTCCTGTAGCGATGACTTCTTTATGATGGAACGCGTGTTTTGCTTTGCCTCAAATACTATATTACAGGACTAAGATGGCATGTTTCAACTAGCAAATTTTTTGGGCTGGAATTTGAGAATCCAAAAGTCAGAGTCTGGAAAGAAGACGTATATTATCTCAGACAGCTCAATCAGCTCCTTCAAAAAAGTCTAGGCAGTGAAACAAAACATCGCGACAGGACATATCGTGAAGTCCTCAAGCACATGATAAGATCCTTAAGGCATACAGTGAGATATGGGCCCTCGACCACGAATTCGATTCCGCAATTCAACGCCGTCAGGTGGCAGAACCTGAGGCTGGTGACCTCCGAGACAAATTTAATTCTGAGATGGCTCGCCGCTGTAAGGTGGATCACGAGGCTGACGCCCTCCGTGCTCAGATTGATAGCGAAAGGGAACGCCTCCAGAATGCGAAAATTGAAGCGGCTTATCTAAGGGGTAGAGTAGATGGATTGCGAATCAAGTTTGAAGAGCTATGTCGAGAGAGGAACCTCCACAAAGCAGCGGATAAGACCATGGAAGGGTGATCATGGAGTGAAGCAGTGTCTGAGCAGGAGGGAGCTTAAAGGCAGCCGTCTGCAGGATTTGATTATTGCTGACAATACCTGGGTCGTCGTCTATAAACAGCTGTCTATTCTGGACTAAAGGACTTCAGTCAGCTATATAGTACTATAATCGATATCAAAATATCCCTTTTGGAGTTAAATATACTCCGCTATGAGATATATCTCATTTGAAGTGCATAGGAAAGAATGAGAAGTTTGTATATTGTATCTTTCATCTTGAATCTCAGCTCCACAAAACATGTATACCGCAAGTCATTCCTCGTCCTGTCAGCAGTAGGACTACGCACTGTGGCACTAACATTTCATAGACATGCATACACGGCATATTGCAGGCTAGAGCAGTATATGAAATATCTCTCCTCGACGACCAAACATAGTCGGAAAACATACAAAGCAAAAAATATACATCGCATAATCGTTAAGGCGAGATCTCTTCTATGAAGACTGCTGCGCAACCTCAACATCCCCCGCTTGATCATGTGTCACGGCTCTATTCTAAACCGAGACGTCAAATTAAGGACGGGACATTACATCACATGTTACACGGTGCGGCGAAAATCAATCAGCTCCTCGGTCTACATGTTTTGTACGTGTGACGATGAGCTTTGACAAACGGGAACGCAATGCCGGTTACACATTCCTCGTATAATAGCGTTTTATTCTTTCCTTTCAGGCTGATGGTCCTGCGGACGCCCTTACTCGCTTTATTGAGAGGATACAAGTTGGATGCAGCATCCCGCTAGTTGCTAAGGCGATATGATGAGTAGAATGCGCTCCAGTAGCTCGGGAACTTGGGATGACCTATCTTATCCAGGGAATTCGGTACATAGTATCCATAGATATAGGTAGCAGTTACATGGCACGCATCTGCATTCTTGCATATACAGGTGAGAACGATGTGACGTGGGGGAGGAAATCATGCACTACGTTGTGATAGATAACTCTGCAGATTCCCAATGTTGAGGAAAGGTATGTCGGTTAAAGGTACTCCGTACGGAGAATAGATCGATCCGGATCTATTGAAGGTTATTTTTGGACTCTTCACCGGATATTATCGGCAATTTAGGCTAAATCTTTTGCTTGATATCATCAGAGCTCAGGGACTCGAGGTTGCATGTACTGTACGTATCTCTAAATTCTTGATGTCGTTTTCCTTCGGATTGTGATGTACCGTATCATGATCGTATCGTTAATCTAATTTATTTCAGAGATACTATAGTGCTAAGAAATCAGAACGTATCAATGCATATGGAAGTTATACAAAAGCCTCTGGAAAGAGGCTGATCGAAGTGAGAATAGCTATAGCCGAAGAATGTAAGAACATCATGGGACTTCTGGGAACAACTATCGAAAGCAATGACCAAAATAGCTAATATAAATGCAAAAGTTCGGCAAAATCAGCACTGGACGCAACTATCTCTGATCACCTTGACTCACCTACAATCTAGCAAAAAGCCTTTGGATAGCCGTGAACACGTCCTGTGAACCGAGGAGTCAGGCAGCCACATCACACACCGGGGTATACAGCTTCTAGCAAACTATAGTATAGTAGCATATACCCAGCCGGCATTAGTTCTCCACAAGAGTGAATATTCTTGTCTCTTCTGGTGGACTCTTTTCCTGCTAATCTTTCATACTGTACCTGTCCAATGTAGCTAGGCCTTATGGACGGCTACTACTTAGGTCAAAGTGTCTGGATGGACAGTGACCGACTCATGTATGTACATGGTACATAGATCGCCAGGTACGAGGTCTTCATGAAGATCAGACGTCCACATCGCTTCAGCTGGACTCTACCTGTCTAGTCTAGCGCTGATGGACGATCTCTTAGATCAAGGTAGCGAATCAGGTGGGGTGAGACCTAGGTCGCCTGATATCAGCTATCTACAAAGATAACAAGCGTACATTTCTCAGCTAACATTCTACATATCTAATTTAGGTCCTATAGAAGGGTTTTTATATAGGTCAAGGGGGACATCAAGGTAGATAGACAGAAGCAAGGCCCACCACCATCACCGTGCCCGAAATGAGCCCAGATCGCACTATCCCTTCCCCGAACGTCGCCGCAACTTAATTAGGCTACTAGCAGCATCATAGGTTGTCTAGCCGTGCTGGAAGACACTATATGGGCGCTACTATCAGATCTGCTCACTTCTGCACGTCATGCCTAATAGGTCTAATGTATGAAATGCGCTCCTTGCCTGCGTATCTAGAAACTCAGTACCTGCCGAAGACGTGCTATATCGTATGTAACGTCACTAGTATGGATATGGCTCGGCATCAATTGCCTCAAGCCGCCATACGGACTAGATCTATCACCACTACGGAACTCGGCGCGGTCCTTCCGAACCGCGCAACATAGGTGTGAGCTTATCCGGGTTACTGGAAGGGACTATTGGATCGGATCCATGGATGAGTAGACATGGAATCCATCCCTTGGTACAGAATAACCTTATTGGGAAGGATCCATGGATGGAGGCTTGCACAGCCACAGCGAGAAAGACGGGGCTGTGGCGCTGGAGTGGCGCAGGCGACAGATCGGGTATGTTGTGTGGATCGATCTGTCGATCGATCTGGCGCTATGACCGATAGATCGGTTGATCGAGCACAGGTCATCGCGCGGTGGACCGCGAGGAGAAGCGAGCGCACGGGATCCCTTCCCCAGTGCAATCGAGTAAAGGGGGATCTCGATCCAGATCGAGATCTGTTCAAGCCTGCGCAGCCGTTGGTTTTGTTTTGCTGCCTGACTGACAGCCTGGTTGAGAACGCAGGCTTGCGCTATTGAAATAGATCTACGCTTCTAAGCAATCTCAGCTGGTGGGTACAGTGCGCAGTACGGGTTGCAGGATACATGGTGGATGGGCGTTGTGTGGTAAGCGAAGTGAAGCTCACTGGCCGATCCATGCAGTGACGTTGCTTGTTGGAAGCAAACTGGAAATTTACTGAACCCTGCACAGGGCACATGCAGAGGTGGATCTAGATTCATGTTGGTATATGTACATACACACTACCATGAACGACGACATACATCACACACTAGCCAGCCAGGGTTGAATATTCATGAACATAAAAAACCGCATCTCTGAACGCCCATTGGATAAAGCAACAGAAAACAAAACTGAAAACCAAACGGAACCACCTAGCACCGAGATGCAAATGCATTCAGGTCGACCGATCGATCTCACAAGAACTGAACTAAGGGCGATCTCCTCCCCCTTTTCCTCACCCCGAGGTCACCGATCGACCCAGTGACGAGACGGCCAGGAAACTTATTCTCCTTCATGAATCGAAGATCGGGCCGAAAGCCGCGACGCCTCTTGCCTCGAGATCGTAGACCAACTTCTTGGTCAGGGCATGGTTGCTGATCACGCACACGGCCTCGGCATTGAACTCCCTCGCGAGCCGCTGGACCAGCGGCAGCATGTCCACCCGCCCCGAGCGGGTCGTGTCCAGCACGACAGGGTCCGAGTCCAGCTGGTCCACGAGGTCCAGCACCGCCTGGCCGTAGGTTGCCAGCGGAGACCGCGTCTGCCAGACGACGCGCAGCTCCGGCCGGTTCTGGTCGGCGAGAAACGACAGGCAGGGGCCGATGCCTGATCCGGTCGTCACAACCACCACCCGCTTGAACATCCGCATGACGTGCGCAAAGCCGTAGATCAGGACTCCACGCTTCCAGAGACGGGTCGGCTGCTTCTGGATGCAGTCCGAAGTCCAGTCGCCCGCCTTGGACACCAGGCAGGAGAACGTCTTGCCGTTGGGATCCGGGAAGGTGGCGAAGCTGTGCCAGTCCCGTAAGGGGTGCTTCGACAACGAGATGCCTTTCCCGAAGCTGATCGTGGTGTGGTCGAAGTGAAGCCGCACGGCGTGACTCGAAAGGTACTCGGGCTGGACGTGGACCTTGCGCAGGAGGAGCCAGGGGTGGATGATGGCGACGATCACCACCAGCAGGAACCAGAACGCGGGCAGCTCCAAGAGATACCGTCCGAGGGACTTGTGTTCCGCTTTCCGGGCGTCGTTGGAGAAGACCAGCAGCAGGGCGCAGAAGAGAGCTACCACCAGCCAGCCCGAGAAGCGGTGGGTAAGCTCGAAGTAGTCGTGTTTCTTGAAGCGGAACAAGGGGTGTGCCACGACGATAATACCCAGAAGGAGAACCATGATGACATATGACAGGACAACCACCGCCAGCGAGACGGTCCGCACGCCGGGCACGGCAGGGAACCAATACTCCCGGGACATGACGCCGACATAGCCCACATACCAGACAAAGGCCGCGACCCCACAGCCGCTGTGGACTCCACCGTAGTGGTAGACTTTGGCCGCGATACGGCGGAGCCGTAGCGGAGCACATCGCGGGATGGAGCACACAATCACAAACAGGGCGTTCACGACCAGGGGCTGCCGAGCAAGCCCGCAGGTAAGGAGATTCGCGGCCGTGGCGTTGACTAGTCCGAGGGGCGAGCGGTCTCGGGTCATGATGACGATGAATATGACCAGGTTTGCGATGAAAACGAATGAGAAGAGCCGGCGGTAGACGTTGAGGATGAAGTATCGGATGGGAGCCAGCGGATTTGGCTTCGCATGGGTGGCCTTGCCAGCCTCGAGGTCGACATTGAACGGTGCCAGCCCTGATGAGTTCGGCTCGACGGTTGATTTCTCGATGTCCTTGGTCTTCTCGTCGTGGGTGACGACGCATACTGTGCTGGCCTCGGAAGAAACACCGTTGGTCCCGGTGCCATCGCTTGAATACGAGGCTGACCTGGTGGCGTCCGGCACAGAAGAATCTGGGCGAGACTCAGACATTTTGTTGATACTATCCTTCCTGCACTTAGAAACTTTGAGCAAGAGGTAGAAAGCACAACCCGGACGATGTATACCGTTTATATAAAAGAAGGACCAGAAAGAAGTCTATGAACAAGAAAGCAACATCAAAAGAACGATGCCGAAGGCGACGCCCTTGATCTTGATGGAAATCAAAGCTGAAAGTCACGATGACGACAAGTAACTCCTCATTGCCTTTTAAGTTCCTCAAGGACGTCCCCATTCAATTAAATTAGTCTCGATATTCTCCAGGACGATCCACAGAAACATGATCAATGGAGGGCTAGAATCGATCAGTAGGCTGAGTCAGTTCGTCAGACAGGAATGGATAGAGACAGATATCTACGCAAGGTAATCGGTACCGAGTTCTGCATATGAGATCCCCACCCATCATCATATCACAAGGGCCTTGTTGTATGTATGTATGTCCTGTAGATCATCCGGTCTCCACCGCAATTCTGGATCCGCGGGGATTCTTCACGCGCAGCAGTAGCATTTGGGTACTTTCGTCCCTGTCCACTGGTAATCCCGGATCTCAGGACCCAGTATTGCGTAAAATCTAGAAGATCGACAACTAGCCTGCCTAAATGTCCCACCGGGTTTGATAATCGATTTATCCGGGAGCATCCGCTGCAGAACCTAATGGTAGTACTAGTGAATTCATACCCTGCTTCAACGCGCTGACAGGTGAATAGCCAACCCTGGGGATGAGTCGCGAAGGGTCCATAGGATCTCCCCATGTCCAGGTTCCAAGGTCTAGATCTAGACGAATGAACTAGATAGGACAAGACATTGCCACGAACGAATTCGATTCGACTTGATCATTCGGACAGAACACAAGGACGCAGGCTGAGGTACCTAGCGTGATGGGATTGTGGATAGATGATGAATCGGACGGACCAGAGGAGTGGACACCTGCTGAACATGCTGAAGTCTATTCCTGCTCTGTCCTGAAGAATTGCCATGCCACGCCATGCCACCTGGTCCTACCTATCTGCCAACCCAACTGAACCAGCCAAGCCACTGCAGTTCTCCTTCCATCTTGCCAATTCCCGAATCCCAAAAATGGGACGTGAGATATGGGTCATTCTCCATCCCCATCATCACTCCCAAGTTAGTGACGCATTCAAAGCACTAATATCACAACCTAATCCTCGGTTAACCATTAACCGCCGGGGATATGTTTCCGGGTGGAACCCCATGAGCTGCGAACTGGGATAGTAACAAAGCGGCCATTGTGGCGATGACGATATACATTTCCTGTTTCTGGTAATGGCTTGCAGTTGGGTACGCACGGTACTTAGTTAATCGATCTCAATCTATGGCCGGTAGATTGTTGTCGAGTCGGTAAAGTGGCACAGTTGCCCTAATGTAAACAATCAGACCCGATGTTCCCCACCTTGTCTGTGCTGTGCTGTGCCGTACACCCTGTAAATGGATAATAGAGTTTGTTCCCACCGATCAATTGATTAGTGAAGTTAAAATATACTCCCAAAAAGAAGGAATAAAGGGAGGGGCCAAAAAGAAGCGGGGCAAAAAGGAAAGAAGGCATGGCAACTCAAGGATAGCTACATCTCGTCTACATCTTCACGAGATACGAGATAGCACTATTATTAACAAGAAGACAATGATGCAAGGGAGCATGAGGAGGGAGTAACCCAACTGCCTCGTGTCTATGTCTTGTTTTGGACCCAAGGTTCTGTGGTCTGCACGGCCAGTTCTGATCTATACTTTCGTGGTACCTGGTGAGACAGGCTGACGGGTCCGTGCTGGACTGGCAGGCTGGATGTCCGGGCAGGTTGTGGCTTCAGCAGGGCTGAGGAAGTTGAGTTGGTAGTGGGGATGGTAGAGATATCGCCCAGCTGTACAGTCGATCTCTGCGCGAGCATCGAGGATCCCGGCAGAACCGGCACTGGGGACGAGATATGCATGCAGACACGTCTCATTGGAGGATCCGGCAGAGCTGCAGCACAGCGGGCCAAGCATGACTTCGAGTGCCCTGTGCAGCGCGGGAAAACCTCGAGCTGGAGCAAAGCTGTGGTTAAGCTTTGCTACGATTTGCCATCTCGGCGGCTTTGATTCCAAATATCAAGGGCCATGATTCCAAATTATAAAACGTGTGCTGACCCGTGCTTTGGACAATGGGAAAAAAAGCACAGAATATCGTGGCAAGGAGCAAAAAGGTACATAAAGGCTCGGTCCTGGAACAATGGCGACGACAATTTCTCCTGTGCGGAACTTTTGGGATCGTATACGGCGTATGGTGTTAAAATTTCTCCGCCTCAACGTGCGTCTTCTGAGACCTGTTGCAAACATGGGACTCCCCTCCCCTTCTGCCTATCCCAGCCCGGGCAGTGTCTACACCGACCTGCTAACCTTCGCCTTCAATGGTCCCGTCCGATACGACAAAGAGCGGCCCATCTTCATCGACGCTGAGAACCCGGCGCGCGCGTTGACCGCGGGACGACTTAGGGCACTGGTGCGAACGCTCATCGCAGGATTGAGAGCGGCTGGGGTCCAGAGAGGGGACTGTGTGCTTGTCCACCTGGGCAACAATGTAGGTCCCTCGGCTGTCATGCACTGTACATCGCGCACCCAAAGAATGGAAAGCTGATGTGACTCAGGTTATATACTCTGCCCTGTTTTACGGCATCGTGGGCTCAGGGGGCGTCTATATGGGCGTCAACCCCGGCAGCCAACAGCACGAACTCGACCATATTTTCCAGCTGGCAGAGCCCAAGTTGATCATCACATCTGGACATTCCTTGCCAACTGTCCACAAGGTCGCAGAAGCCCGAGGAATCTCGCCGAGCCAGATCCGTGTTTTTGACGAGCTTGCCATCGCCAGTCTAGACCGCTTCCTGGGCTCGACCCCATTCAAGTATGCGGCACAGAGTGCGACGCTGCCACAGAGGGGATCTTTTCTGAGCTTCGCAGAACTATTGAACCATGGTGAGCGCGACTGGATCAGGTTCAACGACGAACAAACGGCAAAGGCGACATCAGCAGCCATGTTTACCACGAGCGGAACAAGCGGTCTTCCCAAAGCAGCTATTCTCTCCCACTACGCCATAGTCTCGCAGCATCTCAGTATCCAATATGACGTGCCGTACGAGGTTACCAGGCTGATCTCGCTACCCATGTTCCACCTCTTTGGAGCGCTGTGGAGCCACATCTTCCCCGTTCGGTACGGGCAGCCACTCTATGTGCTTCCCCGTTTCCGTCTCGAGCAATTCGTGACCGCCGTCCACCGGTATCGGATTACGGAGACGTACATGGTCCCCGCGATGGTCCACGCTCTCACCCGCTGCTCGCTGCCCCTCGAGAGCCTCCTGACATCACTGCGGTACATAGGGATCGCCGGTGCAGCGATCGACATCGAGTCTATGCGAAAATGCCAGAAGAAGCTCCACCGCGATGCGTGCGTCTCCCAACTATGGGGAATGACTGAAGTCGGTGTGGCGTTCCAGATGCGCTACGGCGAGCGCGACGCTGCCAGTATTGGACGACGGACGCCGGGATACGAGGTGAAGCTGCTCGATGGCGATGGCAACGAGATACAGGTCGAGAATGAGCCGGGCGAGCTCTGTGTGCGCGGCCCGGGTGTTCTGACTGGTTACAGGAACGTACCTGAGGCCAAAGACCAGGATGGTTGGGTCCGGACCGGTGACATCGTGTCCGTCCGGGATGGGAAATATTATCTGGTAGGCCGCGCGAAGGAGCTCATCAAAGTACGAGGGTAAGTTGTGTCCTTGGGAAGTGGCATACAGCCGCATTCTGACCGAGCGGTCTAGATGGCAGGTGGCGCCCGCCGAGATTGAAGCTGTGCTCCTGCAGCACCCAGGGATTGAAGACGTTGCGGTCATCGGGGTGACGCTGGACGATGGTGTCACTGAAGCTCCCAGGGCGTTTGTGAAACGCAAGATGGGGCTGGCGGGGAGCAGATTGATCGCCAACGAAGTTTATATGTTCGCCCGTAAGCGGCTTGCGAGTTACAAGGCGCTGGACGGTGGAGTCATCTTCGTGGAGGACATCCCGCGAACCGCGAGCGGGAAGATCCAACGATACAAGCTGACCCAGATGAACTCCTACCGCGATATCATGACGTCCCTGATTACGCGCTGCGCCAGCCCTCAGGTGTGCAGTTAATCTGGACTCTTGTTAAAAATTCTCATGATGTCACGGCGACGGCGACACGGCCATGATTGGTTGGATTCGATAGTATATACTTCGGGCGTCAGAATATCCGGCCGATACAGGAATTCCATCTCCACCGCATATAGATGTCTTTGTTAATGCTGATTGATAATTGCTCTATCGCTCAGCAGATCATGTCACCTTGGAAGATGTTCTCACGCTCCAACATTTAGTTTGGGATTCGTGTTGACTATCGCCGGTTTTTGTCGACCAGTCATGTGTGTTTTTCTTTTCCTCTGTTCGGACTTGCGGAAGTTATCAGATCGACAATGCTTCTACCCTCATCGACATGTATGTTACTGACAAATCCTTCCGGCCCGATCTGCCGATGACGATGGGCGAACGACAAAATCGAGGCTCTCTTTGTTCTGGAGAAACTCCAATATTAAATAAATCTGCATTAGCTCGTGCTTTCCTGCATCTCTCCGGCCCGGGTGATTGGGCCCTGGGACTGTAATGCTTGAGTCGGTGGCGGTGCGCGCCAGAGGGACAACTGCTGTTCATGCAAGGAGATCGCAAAGGAGCCAATGGCACTGCTGATCGGGGCTCCAGCTGTGCAACATGCCATGCCCGCGCTGGCCTATAAAAACTTAGGACTGATCTAAATTTTGGGATTTTCTTTCGCCCGAAGATCCTGAAGAAAAATGCCCCCCACCTGGAGGGTCTCCGTCGGCCCGGGCAGCCTCCTCACGGACCACCGCACAGCCGCCTGAGGGGGAGAGATCTTGGGGATCCTCGTCGTGCTGGTCAATGACGCCGTGGTGGGGCAGCAGATGGGCGCGGTAGATCGCCCAGCATGATGCTGCCGAACATGCGGTCAGTTGCAGACGTCTATCTGAACATCGATGTACCCTGTACGGTAGTACAGTACATCGCAGTTAACCTGATATGTCTCTCGGAGAAAAAGGACAAAGTAAAGTAAAGAAACCTGGAGCATTATGGCTCGTGTAGGAAAGATACCCTTCAAGCAGAAGAGGAGAGACGGAGAACCTGCAGCACGTGCCAAGCTGCCCGTAGACCCCGCCCTGCTTGCCGCCTTTCTCGCCGCCTCATTCTGCCCGTCAAACGCGCTCAACTCTCTATCCACCACACATCACTGTTTGAAAGTACCCCGAGGTGATGGAACAATGGAATAAAGTCACCGGACCAGCTTACCAGCCATACGCCGAGTCGCCAATACTTCGCTTCTGCTATGAACCACGGATCTGATCACAGCGTTTTTTTGGCTTGACCGGAAGACTCATGAAGTTCATTCACGTCTTCCACACCGCCAGAACCTATTCTTTCTGTCGGATCCGACGCTTCTTTGTTTAATTGAAACAGAAGGATAGTGCAAGATTCTTGGACTTCAAATCGCGTGACTACCGTTCATACTATGTGCTGTATTGGCAGATCTTCTGTTCTAAGCGGCTGGCTCACAAAGCCGGTCTATCAAAGCCGAGAACTATTTCCTCCATATGGTCCAGGCGTAATGTAGCTGCGTTCATGAAAAGAAATCGTAATTATTTCTCTACTTCTTGCGAGGATCAGATAAAAGTCTGGATATGCTCGGTCCTATGGAAGTGCAGTTTTCCCTGTCTGGAAACGATAATTGCAGCCGATAAATTGAAGATGAGAATCGACGGAGGTTCTGCACAAATTGCATGTTTATCTCTTCACTTATGGCGTTCGAACCGGAAGAGGAACCGCTGACCTTGATGATCTTCACTGAGAAAGGAGGCGTCGCTCCTAGATCATAAGACTAATATACATGATTCATAACCGATTTCTAGGCATAAAAGCAGGATAATAAGTGATATTGTTTTTGAACGTGTTATTCTTTCGAAAGTAATCTGATTTGCTTTATATTCTAGGTTCCCTGGCCTAGTATGCAGGAAGGGCGTACTACCGAAGCACCCCGGCTTTCGAATACACGTTTAAAACAGTGACACATTTTGTACGATATGTTGGTTGCATCGGCTTTTGTGCCCCGAATTTGAGCTTAACAGATCTGCCGTCCATTTTAATCACTTCAAATCTTGCTTTTATGCTGACCGTATCTTAACCGGTCTGTTTTCAAGACAATTCATGTCCTTCCTTTTCAATCGAATACTCAAGCTACGGCCCTAATGACAGCATCTCCACATCAAATCGCATCCGTCCAAACTTTGCGCGCCAAATCCCTTACAAGCACGAGCTTCTCCCACGTCCGCTCGGTCGTCATGCCCTTTGCGCCTCCGATACTCATGCTGGCAAACCCACACTGCGGACTAACCCCGAGCGAATCTTTGATTACTTCATCCTTGCTCTTCCCCTGTCCCTTGGCAATCACATCTGCCGCAGCGTTTACCTTGGCAACCAGTTCTTCCGTGTCTTCCAGCTCCGGCGTCTTTGTCGACACCACGCCCAACACCACGTTCTTGCCGACAGGTAAGTGCCGTAACGGCTGGAAATCCCCGGCCCGCTCCGAGTCATACTCGAGATAAAAGGTGTCGTAGTCCAACCCGGTGAAGACGCGCTTTGCGATAGGCTCATACGAGCCGCTCACCACATGTGTCGGACCCGGGCATGTTCCCCCTGCACAGGTGAATGCCGACGTGTAGATCCGGCGGTCGTCCCGCGAGACAGAGATTATGCACCCAGATGTACAGGTCCAGCAGCTTGTCCGGGTCGACGCCCTCTGCGGCGCAGCCCGATCGGAACTCGGGAGTCATGAAGTAGGTCATTGCCGGATCGTCAATCTGGATGGACCGGAGCCCTGCAGCATACAAAGCACGAAACTCGGCGGCGTATGCGGCGGCCAGGTCGGTGAAGTACTCTTTGTCGGATGTACATGCGGAGGCAGCGTATGCTGTCCCTTTTGCTAACTGCATATGCTGCCACGTTGGAGACGGCATGGTCAGCTTGCATTCGCGCCATTTCTCCGGCAGGAGCAGCCTCTTAGGTATTCCCAGTCCTCCAGGTACGGGCTCTCCACGTATTGGATTTTTCCGACGGCGACCACGCCCGGGCGTGTCTTAACCCCCGGGCTCTGCAGCGTCGTTATGGTAGGGAAATCCTTGCGGAATTCGCTGGGAATTAGGAGTTCTGGAATCACCTCGAACCCCCGGATCTTCTCGAAGAACCCGGAGTAAAAGATGTGGCGTTCATGTTAGCCCGACGTGATGGGGCGGATGGACAGGGACAGTTGCTTTTCCACGGCAGCAGCAATGGCTTCTCGAGTCCGCCGTTTGACTTCTCAGAAACTGTCTGCGCATATGTTGACGTCGAGCTGGGGGTGCCGCGAGCGGCGAGGAGCTCAGAGGCCGAAGGAGGGATCCGATCTGCTCTGCGCGGAAGGGGGGTGCCATATCTGAAGGTTCTGGACAGATATCTCATAGAATGTTATCCGGGAAAAATTGTTTCCAAAACAGTCTGGCTCCATCTATTATAATCTGTGGTGTATATTCGATCGACCCCACATTTCCTCCGGAAGATGCATGCCGACTGCAAGTTCCCCGCAAGTTTGGCTCCTCGTGGGGTCTGGGAGAAATTCTAGTTACCTTTGTTTTGCCAAACTTCCATGTCTCATGAGTCTTATTGAAGAACTTTGTCCTACTAAAGGTTGTAGTTGTAGGCATTAAATAATCTACAGTACAAACACCTTCGCGAAAGACAGGGTTTGATAAATGGCAAGCAGGGTTAGTTATAAGAGAAGATTAGATCAGGCCGAGCGTCCGTCTCGAAATATGAAAAGCGCTTTACTTAAACTTCTATGGTGCTGCTACCTTAGACTGTATAGTTACTCTCTGGATGTGGAGTTTTGAGGAAGCAACAATTCACATACTTTATCGAATTATTCCCGATACGACGGGCTCCAGCCTAATTCCCTAGGTCGTATGTTGAATTGGGCGGTTTAAAAATTATCTATAAAGGAATATATGCAGTATGATCAGAAAGGTAAAGGTATTTCTGATTCTAACCACTCTGTCCTAAGCAACCATTGGAATCGTTTATCAATGCAAGGGGGTCTAGTAGCTATCTCTCAGGCAAGTAACAGAAGTCTGTTTATTTATGTATTGCGTGATTGATCATTCTAGTATTCAATCCTATCATCAAAATCTATTGAAAATCTCAGCTGTATGGAGGCTAGGGCATCTTGCGAGGTTATATTGCAACTTCCAATACTTATATTATCCACCCTCATGATACCATGTCAAAACCCTTCAGGACAATATTCTTTCCTTCTCGGAAACCAGAGTGCCTGCATTGTACCTGATCAAGATGTTAGATATAAATACCTGTCTCTGCTGCTGATCAATGTGATTTCCAGATATGTTCCTGAGATATGGGGTAGAGTAGGTAGTCAAGAGCAAAGCACTTCATATAATGCGCTAACTAAGAACTCCGATGCCTCGGACGCCCAGAGCAACGCTGATCCAATTTCTCTTCCTGCTTAACACACTGCTGCTGGCCCCTAAAAACCCCCGCAGCCTCCTGGTGGAGCTGTGATAAAACCCTAATCACAGTGTCACTGACCATGAAGCAATTTTGCCTTTGTGGAACAGAGCAGGAGAGCCATCTCAGCACATGCCGCCATGTCCATAAAATCTGGATGATATTGTGTCAGAGGACTCCTTGGTTTGGAACCCCTATTCGATGCCGACTTCTATCATCTCTTTTAATCCTTAAAATTATGCATCAGACAACATATTTATTCACTGCGTGGCCTGCGCCTATCTATTGGTTTCTTCTGAGAAAGAGGCTTCTGGATCGCGCTTGATCAGCAAGATCCTTATGATCCACTACGCTGCAATCCATTCGGGCTTGGATCGGCCACGTCTTCCAGAAGGTGTCGTATACGCCACGACTGATTTGCTCAGCTTGAATGGAGGCGCGAGGATCTGGATGTCGTCCTCGAGTCCCCACTCTCTCCCGCTCATCCGTTGGAAGTACTCGGGGTGCTCGAAGAGGTCGGGGCGGCATCTCTTGAGCGCCGCATAGGTTTTCATGACAAGACTCGACATTTCATCATAGTGCCGAACGTGGAAGTCCCTGTAGCGCGCTCACAGAGCCTATTGTTCCTTCTCGGCGTACTGGCCGAGTCGATAATACCAGATGTTATACTGTGTCAAGATGTCGATGTCGAACGTCACGTCGTTCTTTGTCCGAGCAAGGAGGGCGTGAATGACTGCCGCCGCCCCAGCAAGCCCCATCTGGTAGTCCGAGTTCGCTGGTATGAGAGGTAGGTCAGATACCATTGACCCGACAGTCTGGAGTCGTGGAAGGCATGGGGTACTCACGTAGGAGGGGAACCACCGGCTCATCTCAGCCCCATGAATTTTCCTTGAAGCCATGAGAGGCCGACGAGACAGTCGCTGATCTGCTGCCATCCGGAACGATAGGCAGCGGGCCTTTAAAACCATAGTAGTTCTCGCGAAGGTATACCAAAGATGGATTGATCTTTCGCAAGGTAGCCGAATCGAATCCCAACCTTTCCAGCACCCTAGGCCGGTACCCATCGATCAATACATCTGCGGACTCGACCAGTCTCTTGAAGATCTCACGACCCTTTTCTTGCTTCATATTGACGTCCGTGTCCCGTTTTCCCGCGCTGAGATCGACCCATGTGATGGCGAGATCGGGAAGCTTGCTCGACGTCACCTTGAGCACGTCGGCCCCGAGCACCGCCAGAAGCTTCGAAATTACGGGCGCAGCAATAACCCGGGAGAAATCAATCACCCGGATCCCGCTCAACGGTCGATACCCTTCACTTGCCCGGGGCCATGATTTCCGGGGAGCTGACAGGGGCTTGAGCGTATATAACGGCTCTTCTCCCATGATTCGGCCCTGGTCCTCTCATTAGGCCCGCCACGTTGGATCCAGAACGGACATGCTTCTCACTTACCTGCTCTGAGGAGAAGAACTCTTCCGTAGCGTTACACACGACGCCTGCCTGTCGGTATTGATCATTGGCGACATTGTCAATGGTCTCTGAATCCCACTGCGCCACTTTCTCCGCGTAGATCTCGATGGCCTCTTCGTGGGTGACATCCGATTGTGTGCGCAGCGTTCATGGAGCCGTGGAGATGGAACCAACGCCCATCCTTGGTCTTGTAGACATTCGTACACTGTCGGTGAATGGGCTTTCCCATGTCGTACAGATCACCCTTCATGAATTCGCGCTGTAAATGATCGTGCTCGAGGATGGTTGTTCCGTTCACAGTGGGAAGAATAATTGACATGAGGAATAAAGTTGCAACGTCGCTGACACGTCTCCGTCAGTAAAGGAATCCTCATATTCCAGATCTCGAGCTCCCCAACTTACGTATTTACTTCAATGTCCTGGTAATCGATTCCATACCGATCCTTTGCGACTGCACTAGCTGCGACCGCCACCAAGGCGTTCAATGCAGAGCTGGACTCGGTGATCTTGCACGGTGTGGGCACAAAGGGCTGTGGATTGTCTCCCACGAAGGTCACCTTGGCCGCCTCCTTGAAGCAATCTGGTAGACTGAGCTTGGGGTCATCGAGCAAATGCTCCTCGAGCACGATTTTTCTTTCTTACCTATTGTTCTATAATTCTTTGGCTTTGGACAACGGGAATTTCGATATATTCAGTTCTCTTTAATATGTTGTTGGTAAACGTTGTAACGACAGGCCTAGATAACTAGACCTAAAAGGGCCGTTGATTTATCTTGAAGACAAGAAACAAGGGGGTGAGCAATATAATAGCAAGAATAGACCTGTGTTACTAGCAATGCCTATATGACAGGTTGCTATGTGAGTCGAC
>JGI26058J51888_1000437_pt1 | contig 23729 bp, 24 predicted proteins | sample HigsolmetaSP110D_FD_51888 | JGI IMG/M metagenome (IMG submission 51888) | reverse complement strand
TTGTCGCGAGGGGGGGGGGAGGGGGGAGGGAACCGACGGCCGATCGCAATTCTGATCGATCGATCGAGTCGGTATCCAGGGACTGCTTGGGCCCTTGGGGGCAGCGGGTTTGTTGTGGGTTTCAGCTGGGCCGGCGGGAGGATGGGAGGCGCATGCGACGGCGACACCTGCGGTGGCGGGCCTGATTGGGCCGAGGGGCGCTGGATGGGGCTGGACTGCAAGTGCGTTCAAGAGCGCGACAGGGAGAGCCGGCGAGCGTAGGGGGTGCAAAACAAAGCAGCGGAGATCCAACCAGCGTGCGTCTATTTTTTCGCGGTGGGTTCGTCAGTCCAAATCCGGCCAAGGTTGTGCACCAGCAGGGCCGACACACCGCCTCCGACAGCGATGCAGGGGCGACGCGGCGGGACAGGTTGCGGGACAAACAGAAGAAAAAAATTGTAGGAAAGGCGGTTGTGAGAAGTCGAGGGGACTGTCAGGCAGACGCGACTTCCACTCACCAGGTATTGGAACTCAAAGAAGGGCCGACGCGTAGGCCAAGTGCGGTGCGTCTATGACGGGCGTCGTCAAGTCGAGCCTTCGCGGTGCGCGATGACAACACGGTGATTGGAGACGGGCGACCTCTAAAGGCGGTCCGGGCCGACTGGGTTTTGTGCACACGAAAGGTTGGCGAGGGCTAACCGCGCCGTAGCAAATAATAATATCGAATAACAACGGGAGAAGACAGCCCAGTCGAGATGGCAGGAGAGAGCAGAAGCAGAAGACAGATGCTGCTTCGCGGCAACATGCAGTTTACCGGAGAGGTTTCCTAGGAAAAGGATGGATTTGAGGGAACCGGAGGCAAAACAGATGGCCGGGCGACGCGAAGTCAAAAGGCAGCAAGAGGTTGTCGGCTAGCCTGGGACGGATCGCTGGCCACGGCTCTTCTGCGCCGGTAAGCCAAAGGAGCTCGACGCGGCTACGCCGTACGGGGTATAGAGGGGGCACTCTGGAGTGCAGTAGCACGCTGCACAGAACATGGAAAGAAGCCCACCCAGCAAATCGGTTTCGGGTTTCCAAGGGCGGTGGATCATGGACGTATCGTTGTTTGACGCGCTCCGGCCAAGCAAGCCAAGGTGGACCGGGGCCACAGCGTCCAGGCCGGTCCGGCGGCGGCGAGAAAGCGACGTGAAGGCGGCACGATACGAGGCGAATCACCGTCCAACGGAAGACAAAGCCCGGCAGAAAAAAACTCTCCTCGAGCGGAGCAGTGTTGGAGCTGCGTGGATCGAGAGGCTGAAGCTCGCCACGACTGGATATGAGCGCTCACCGACCCATGGGGCGCATGGAATGGCAGACACTTGCAGTGGTCAACGGTCGAGGGCCCGGGCATGGGTGCTAAAAGGCATGGCGCATGGCACATCGCACGACAGGGGACGGCCGGCTCGCATTCGAACCAAGGATGGTAGCGTGTCGCTCATGGAACTCTGCAGGCGGGACAAACAAGCACCACTGCATATCTCGGGATGCTGGTGACGATGGCGACGAGATTGAGGGGAACGGTTAGCCCAGAGTCAAAAACGGCGCGAGGAGGTCAGCATGAGGGCAAGCCAGAGCAAACCTGGAATAGATAGGCTCTAGCCATGGAGCAGCCGAAAGGTTCAAGTCTAGTCGTCGATGCCCCGCTGCCCGCTGCCAGGACGGAGATGGATCATGATGCAGACGATGTGGGTGGTGACGGTGGTGAGGTGGTGAGGTCCGTGAGGATGCCCGGCGAGGAGCCGCAGAGCAGCGGGCGCTCGCATGGGCGCCGGCAGCACAGCAAGGACCCTCTGATGACCAGCTCATCGCCATCCATCTCCATCACATCTGATCCCAACCCCTCTGGAGGCCGTGCTTGGGTCTGTTGCCTCTCTTCTCCATCTCCATCCTGATCCCCCTCGTCCGGGGTTGCTGCTGTAACGGCCACCACAGCCCCTCGGCCAATCGAAGGCTATACAAATCTCCGACTGGACATACAGATCCTTTCGCTTCTGCCCTCTGTTCGGAATACCAACCGCCTGTGAGGCCGTTTGGCCACGCTCCAGCCTCGATACGCGATGAGCCCGATATGGGTAGAGATGTCTCGTATCATATCTCCTTTCTCCGTCCGTCGCTGAGTTGACCCAAGTCACTGCCCCTCTCTGCTGCACACCGTACAGGATGCTGCTAAACTTGCATACGACTTGCATATCCTTACATCCAGACAGGCAAGTCTCCATCAAGCCGCAGCCTGCGTCATCGTTGACAGCTCGCTACATGTATCCCCATCATCATCATCATCATCATCATCATCATCATCGCACATCGTGCAATATACTACATCCCGCCCCAGCCAACAGAACAATCCTCCCTGTAACATTAACATTCCCATATCACCAGACCAAGGACTTGGAATGCGCTCTAACAGAGCACTTTGATGATTTGATCCTGTTATGGCTATTTCTAGTAGTGCAGGAGAAGCGCAGATCGCTTGTCTACGTGTGAAGACCAAGTTCCGCCTCTAGACCGAAAGCGTTGACAATGTCCATCCAAGTCCTGAATAAATAATCCAGTGTCCTAGGAGCCCAAGATTTGATACTTACTACTTCCTAAAGGGGCAAAAACCTGAATTACTAGTATCAGTAGTCGCGGTGGCTCTCCACATATGAAACGCCACTTTAGGAGCCTTTTCCCGAAAAAGACCAACCGGAAACCCCGCACCGCACGTCCTGATTCCTGATGTCCGAGACGGACGCGATAATAATAAATCATCATCATTCGGTGAGGAATCGCGATCCACAAATAACATCAGTTACTATCTGCCCCTCCTAAGCCTCCTTTGTTCCTGCTTGTCCTTAGTCCGTCTCAAAATTCGTACCCTTAGTCATATTGAAGAAAAATTTCACTCGGATCTCTCGAAACAAGTGTCTGTGCTCCAGATGGGCGGGATGTCATGTCGGTGTAGACTCCATATCCAACAGCAGTAAGACGTCATAAAATTGAAAACAGCAACCAGCTATCTTCATATCGGGCATAGGGTCACGCAGGATCCATATGGGCGGAAGTTCCACCGCCCATCCCCTTTCATTAAGCTTGGGCAGCCCACTTCCATCCTGCTCTTTAACGTAAACGCACAGGGAAATCGATTAGATCAATCGAGCTTCAATATCAAACAAAACCGTCTGCGCCGCCGACTCCGCCACCCAACATTAAGATTTTCCTTCCTTGTTCCGGCGAAGTACGGTTTAAAATAATAATATCAATCCGTTTGTCTCATAGCCCGATCCTCCCCGATGCTGGCTAGGTGACAGGTCCATACATCTAATCTAAACTTCCTTTGTTCCTGCATTTCCCCCCAGCTCCGCCACCGCCCACTTCCCTTCCAAGGTTTATAGATCCATTATTAAGTTTAGGGGGTAGATACCATTTGAACTTGACTGGCCGTTTTCGTTGTTTGTTTGCCCCGATGCTAATCCCCCCTGACAGTTTCCAAAATATGATGTCTTTTATCGATAAATAATAATCTACTGCGCGCTGCGTACTCCGTAAATCAGCGCTCCCACTCCGAAACAGTTCGGTTCGGTTCGGTTCGCATGGAGATCTGATCCCTGATCTAACCAGTCCTGGTCCAAGCTTAGGATGACAAGTTAGTTGACAACGCTCAGAGCATGTCGGATCTGAGACACGGCACGCACACCGTGACAGGTTACAGTACTGCGTACGGAGTATTAGTACTAACCGTATCAGTCAGATCTCGATACCTTAGGGTAGATAGGAGGTGGCACAGAGAGAGGCCCGGGCGCCATGTACTGTAGGTCCAAGAAATGGACCAAATCATACTCTGGACATCATCATCATCTCTCAACACCATTGACTCTCGTATTAGCGGATGATCTATGCTATATAGATATAGATATATTCGAGAATTGCGCCAATTTGGAATATCTCCAGGCTGATTTGGGAATATCTGGATGAGCAGGACAGCGAGCTACATGTACGTACCTCGTGTAATAAAGGGTCTGTATCTAGTCCAATATGTGGATCTACCTGAGAGATGGAGATCTATAATCTATTGTTACAGCTTTCTCTATATGGAAGGTGTCAGGGGAATGTGCCATCCACCGTCTAATCCAAAGAATACACCCTCTATATACTGTCAGATCTACTTGCTTCTTCATTTCTTGCTCTCTCCTGAGGGCTCTCTCCTCGGCCTCAAGATCACCCTCCACGTCGTCCCAAGGTGAAACCTCTTCACCTCCAGGACCTCCAGCCCGCTCTGCTCCACGATCTTGCCGATGTCCCGATTCCACCAGCACCCGTGGCGGTCTGCGTGCGCGGCGGCCAAGTTGTCCAGGATGTTGTTCAGCCAGTTGTAATAGGAGCGGCCGTGTTCGAGCAGCAGGATCCGGCCGTGCTCGGGCTCCGTGATCGTACCGAGATGGCGCAGGAGGCCGACGGGATCAGGCGTGGAACAGAGACCCATCGTCTGCAGGACTGTGTCGAAGTAGGGTTTTGATGTTATCCTCGTAGATGCGGCTGGGGAGGTTGGTTCTGATTTCTCTGTTGATGAAGAAGGTGAAGGGGTGACCTCCCTTGCATCCTGCACCCGGAACGCAACCTTCTTGAAGCCCGGGTGCAGCTTCTCAAACTTCCGCTGCGCGATCGCGACCATCTCCGGGCTGAGATCGACAAACGTGACGGACCTGCAACCCTGCACTTCCGCCCTCCCCTTCTCATCGACCCCCCTTCGCTCCCCGAGCTCGTAGTAATCCATATTTCGCCCGGTTCCACAGCTGACCTCCAGCACATCCCCGCGCGCCATTCTTACCAGCTCCTTCCGTCTCTTTCCTAGCCGCATGAACTTCTCGGCCATGTCGACCTCGGCGTCGTATGTAGATGCCGTCCGGTTGTACCGGTCCGACACGTCCTCAGGGACCGATAAGGACCGCGACTCAGCCACTTCCCTGCGGTAGGTCGTGTAGAGGTAGCCGCAGTAGGTGCTCACAAAGAGGACACCGACCCCGAAGAACGTCATGGCGCGCGGAGAAATGGGGGTACGCGCTGGTTTGAGAGGATCTCTGAGAAGTGGGTTTGCGCGTTTCGGTAGAGAGGGAGCCGTGGGCCCTCTTTGGCTGTGACAGAGTCAGAATGGATGCAGGAATCCTCGGACATAGGCAATGGATTGAGTACAAGTGAGCAGTAGCTCCCACAGGGAGGGCAATAAATGGTCGTAGCTCTTATCCAATACTGACCTCAGTCCCGTTGGAACGGGTGTTTTCAACTCTTGTTTTCCAGGTGTACCAGCCCGAGGAACTTTCGCCATCTTGGGCGACTGTCTGGCAGCCGATGAGGTCGACATTTCTAACCATCCAGAAGGCGCCCAAGAAAGGTACAGAAACGACACTGTATGAAAATTATGCGGGTTGATGGAGAGTGTGCGAACCACGCATTCAAATCCTCAGATAAGCAATAGAAATTGGACAAGTGATACTTGTTTCGCGTACACCACATGTACATGAAACAGAGAGCTCTTAAGACCACAAGGGTAAAAATAAGATCCCGGAGAAGAGAAAAGAGAGACCGAATTGTCGAGCAGCAGGTGGTATCTCAAAATTGGCCCGGAGAGCTTGTAAGACAGGGTATCAAGGGATCGAAAGCAACCCGACACGCAAGTCCCTGGCCCGGAGTCGAGCAAAGACCGCCGCCTCTGGTGAACTCTTTTCGCGGTATTTCCGGGCCTGTCGACGATCAGCAGCGGCGTGGGTTGATGCCGGGCCAAGACTTTGTCGGGCCGGTGCTTATCGATAACCCGCGGGCGTCATCGGTAGGGCGCAACGGCTCACCCCACGTTGCGGAGTCGCTTATATACGGAGGAATTCCCGAGGGCACCTGGCAGACAGATACTGAAGCAGTCTATCAAGGTCCAAGGGGAAGCAACGCAGGAGATTTTTGAGTCCACGACGCCTTGCCGTTCGGGCGCGAAGATAGTGCACTATGGCGCTGCCACAGTCTATATTGATAGTCGGAGGAGGGGTCTTTGGATGTTAGTCAATGCAATGCCTGTTTGTTTCATGTCATTGACCAAAAGTTTGATATCCGTGATTTCCTCTCTTTGTCTGCTTTCATGTTGTGTATCTTTCCTGTTTTCTTGGCCTATAACTCTTCATGCTTGTCATATCCACATCCCCCAATTCGCAATTATATATACCCGACACAGTCTCTATATACACTCTCTACTGACCACCACACACAGTATCCACCGCCCTTGCCCTCTCAACCCGGCACCCAGAAAGCCAAATCACACTCCTGGAGTCATCCCCAACAATCCCAAACCCTCATGGCTCCTCAGTCGACACATCTCGCATCGTGCGGGCCGACTATGCCGAACCAGCCTACGCCAAGCTGGGAGCCGCGGCCATCGAGCGCTGGCGCAACACGGACTGGGGCAAGGAAGGCCGCTACACGCAGAATGGACTCGTGCTCGTCTACCCCAGCGGTGACAGCGCCGCGGCCAACTATACGCGGAAGAGCTATGAGAACGTGAAAGCGATGGAGGCGGACAAGGTCGAGTTCTTGCCAACCAAGGCTGATGTGGAGAGGATCATGTCGAAGCATGGAGTAGGGGCCGATGTCGCGGGCGGTTATGTGAACTGGGGCTCTGGCTGGTCAGACGCTGAGGCCTCGGTGCGGTTTGCGAGGAAGAAGCTCGAGGAGATGGGTAAGGTGGTGTTCAAGACGGGACTGGTCGAGAGGATCCTCTTTGCAGACGAGAAACAACAGCAGGAAGACAACAACAACAACAAGAAACCGCAACGCAAAGCCATCGGCGTCGCCCTGGCTGACAACACGACTGTCACCGCGGACCTCATCATCCTCGCAACGGGCGCCTGGACGCCCAAGCTCGTGGACCTCCGCGGCAGGGCCCAAGCCACCGGCCAGGTGCTCGCATACATGCACATCACGGACGAAGAGCAGCAACGGCTTGCGAACATGCCCACGATTCTGAACTTCGCGACGGGCATGTTCATCATCCCGCCGCGGAACAACCTGCTCAAGATCGCGCGGCATGCGTACGGCTACCGGAACCCGAAGCGAGTGCCTGTCCCCGGCACTGATGGTCGCGAGACGATGGAGGTTAGCCTGCCAGAGGAGGGGGTCCCGATACCGCTCGAGGGCGAGGAGGCCTGCAGGGCCGCGCTGAGAGAGATGCTGCCCGCGTTCGCGGACAGGCCGTTCTGCAGAACGCGGGTCTGCTGGTACACGGATACGTATGTTGCTTCCCTAGGACCCAGACAATATCACCAGACGAAACAAAACAGCTAACCATCTGCTCCAAACAGCCCCAAAGGCGACTTCCTCATCACTTACCACCCGGACCACCCCAACCTCTTTCTCGCCACCGGCGGCAGCGGCCACGGATACAAGTTCTTTCCCGTGTTGGGCGACAAGATCGTCGACGCGCTCGAGGGCACCCTGGAGCCCGAACTGCGCGAGCTGTGGGCGTGGCCTGCCTCCGCGGAAGGCGACTTCGAGGGGACAGAAGACGGGAGCAGATCCGGGCCAAAGGGGTTGATACTGAAGGAGGAGCTGGCGAAGACGAAGACCAGGTTATGATTGGTATAACTATGAATATACATGTAGCAAGTTGGTTGCTCCATGACTTCCTGCCCATACATACAGTACATAAATTAGGTATATAAATTGATATGACAACCCCATCTCTGTAATTTGGGATTAATAGCGAGACACAAAGTACATCTACGTGGAGGGGAAAAGGCACCAGCTGATGTCTTCATTTTCTCCATTTCTGGTTCACATATTCGTAGGCCATCATACACAGTAATACCATCCTCCGTAATCGAGCTCCCGTAACACAACTTAGCCCTTTCCCATATCAATCCCTAAGTACCGAGTTTATGGGCCTTTCGGCTTCCCGCCCACCCTCAAAGTAGGAACGAAATGGAACATTCCATAATCTAATGTGCATGAAGCAACATGTCTGAGGCCTTGGCAACAAGAACCTCGGGATGAAATAGAACGAGCCACTCAAGTATCGAGTGGAGAAAGCGCATCGAAGATTTAGGAACGCTGCGAAAATAGGGTGGCAAAGAAAGGATTAGGAGGCAGCACCCATTCGTCCAGCGCACATGTACCGCCCCTTGAGTCTGCGGAATGTGCGACTTTCTAGTGTAAACGTAGAACGTTTCTTTTAGGGGAAAAAAGAGGTAAGGGATAACCAGCTAACTTTCCGAACCGCTAGAACGCCGTGTAAATGCAAGCATGAAGTAATCGTGAAAATGGATCCGGAGCCGTAAAGGCAAGGGTATACAACCAGCAAGAATCGAGCCGGGCGGAAATGTTATTAAGCAGCACCGTGCTCGTCGGAATGGATCCCGTAACGTAGAGAACTGTTAATACAAGGGTGTAGAAATCCAAGGATAGAACATCGAGAAGATGATCTTCCTGCGGCTGTGACAGTCCACGAAGGCATCAGACCTTGCGGAAGTCTTTGATTGCGTTAGCACTCATGGTTTGAGTGGCGACGTGGTCGGGTTACCCACCAGAAAGCACAGGATAGATCAACTCGAACGCCTGATAGATCTCTTCACGGACCTTGGCGCCAGTCAAGACTATCTTTCCGCTGACGAAGATCAAGAGGACAATCTTGGGCTTCATCATGCGGTAGATGAGACCAGGGAACAACTCTGGCTCATAGGAACTGAAGTTGTGGTGGCGGCTGGCCAGACCCTCCAGACGGATAGGGAACTTGATGTCGCACGAGCCGACGATGTTCTGGATCTTGAAATCCGTGAACTTGGCATTGAAGCCGAGCTTCTGGATGATACGCGCGTACTTCCTCGACGCCAGTTTCGAGTCATCCTCGGATTTCGCACCAGTGACAACCATCTTGCCGGACGCGAAGATCAGCGCAGTGGTCTTCGGCTCGCGGATACGCATGATCACCGCAGCAAAACGCTATAACAGAATGTTTAGCCATACTGTTTCATGGCTGGAGACCTACAAGTCAAGATGTAGGGCAATGCGGAGATTAATACCTTTGGATTATACTCCGCATTCCGCGCATGAAGCGCGATGGTCTTCAGATCCAAGCGACAGTCCAGGTTGACGGTTGCGACAATGTTTCTTCAAACAGTCTGTTCAGCCTTCTGGTAACCCAGAAATGAAAACAGCAAGAGTATACTCACTGCAACGTAGGCACAATGCCGCTCCCCGGATTGGCACCAGGAGTCGCAGCGGGAGTTGCGGGCGTCACCCCATTGCCTGTAGCGGCGGCATTCCCTCCTTGCTGCTGGCCATTCACCATTCCGTTCGCGCCTTGGCCCTCTTTCTCAGAGGAAGGCGGCGTCAGGTCGCCAGCTCCTCCAGGGAAGGACAGCGAGTTTGGGGATGTGAAGGCCCTGGCCTGTTGCGCGGTCGACGGGTGGGTCGTGAGCGATTCCATTGTGACGTGCGAGGACACTCAAGCCGTCGAACAGACTCAGTCGCTGGTGATTTTGTGGTGGCCTGGCGAAGGCAGTCTGCAGGGTGAATGCAAGGTTAGGTCCAGAACCTTTGTGTGTCCACGGGTGCGAAGTGAAGGCTGGGGTATCAGTGCGATCAACCGTCAGACAGTCTCGATGGGGTTGGAGTGTCCAAGAGGGTGCCCCCAGTGAGAGATGGATGAACCCTTGGTGACGATCGACTTGGGATATGGTGTTGGGTATCAACTGCTGCACGCAGCTCTAGAGAGCTTGGTTGCCAGGAGACAAGATTGTGTTGTGCAAAGATGTGGGTGGGTGAGACGGGGTAAGGCCGTACCGTTTGTGGGAGAAAAACAACTCAATGTCTCCCCTACAGCCGCTGCCTGTTCAACCAGACGAGACCTGGAGTCCGAGGTGAGACTGGATCCAGGCGAGGTGAAGAGGATAAGAGCGGGAGGATGAGAGCGACAAGAATGGCAGAAGGCCTCGAAGAAGTAGTCCGGGAGGTGAAGACTGGAGGCAAAAGGCGGTGGAAGGACCCGTCAATGTGGCGAAGTGGAGGGACAAAGCCGACCGCCACGTCTGATACCGAAAATGGAAATCACCGCTGGACGGAATCAACCACAGAAAAATTTTTGTTTATTTTTGGATATTTTCTTCTGAATTAGGGAGGCAGACAATAAAGAGCAGGAACCAGGAGCGATGAAGACGTGGAAGAGCTATGGATTTGTCACAGTCAAGTTCTGGATGTCTATCTGCGTCTGAAGAGAGTGGCGAAGAGGCGCGCCTGGGACCAAGGCCACGACCGTCCTTCAGCAAATGCTTCTTGTTATTTCTTGTCTAAGCTTCTTCCCGGACACTAGAGGCGCAGAGGGCAGTACGGCGACGCTCTGCAGGCCGCGAGAGGCGGAGGGTGGAGAGAGAGAAAGGGCGGGGAGAGGGCGGGAGAGGAGGTGACGACGTTCTGGCGTTCCGGGCGATGCCAAGACCAGCACAGGATTCCACGGGGCGAGGGCGAGTGGGAGGTTGGCCCTTTATATAGGTGAGTCAGAGCTCGCGCGCTGCTGCGTCAGGGGGGGCTGGCCCGCGCGGCCGCCGCAAAAGCAGCGACAGCTTGGGCCCGCGCGTCCATGGTTCTCCGTGGGTGGGGGGCGCGCTGACAGGCCAGCCATGCCGACACCTCCCGTTCGCTGGCCGCTGGCTCCTGCGTCCTCCGCCGGCGCTGACATGGTGCCATGGGTGCGCTCCAGTCGCCGGCCTGTCCACCTCGCTCCAGCGCCCCGTCCAGACCCGCCCCGACACGCCATCCTCGTCCAGCCCAATCAGGCGGCTGCTCTGCTAGCCGTGTCTCGCCGCTTTAGCGGATGGCAACTGAACAAAAATTCTTTTCGCGCCCTTCTGATCTCTTCTCTTCCCTCTCCCGGCCGGCTCAGATCTGCCCGCGTCCCGGCCTGAGAGATCCCCTCACCCGCGCGCGATGCCCCAGCAACCTTTTGCATCCCGGAGAGCCGGAGCAGCCTGCTGTTCCAGACAAGTTTCAGATGCCTGGTTACTTTCTCTAAAGCGACATGTTACGTGGTTGACTCGTCGCTGGAGGTGAAACGCGGTCGGCGCGCGCTCTGCTTGACCTCGGCCGTGCTCTGGGCTACCTGGCCACTGTGGATCTGCCTCGCACCACGCACTCCCGCTCAAACCCACCCGACCGTTATCTCAGATGCTTCTCGAACCAGCTTTAAGCTAACCTAGCCTACACTTGATAACAATAGCAGCTAAACATAAACACGTCTTACAAGGCGATAATATGCGAAGTCCACGGATGCAGCCGAAATGGGAGTTTAAAACTCATTGTCTGCTCTCGGGTATCCGCTTTCCTCACCTCGGATTGGCATGTTCTTGTTGGGACCGGTCAAGTCGGCTTGTCATCGCATTCAAAGCATATGCCTGTGGGGATATCAACCATGCACTCCGTGCAGGACATGTGTACACATGCAAGATGCGATCTTGACACGGTGTTTAGACTCACCGCGTGCTTATGATGTCAGTACCACGAGTTTGAAGACCAGCCTTGGCCATCTTGAACAAGTCGGTCGCGAGCACCCCTTTTCTCTGGCAGCTAAGAGGTGAGACAGCCCTACTCACATGATCGTTCCATTCAGACCCTTGTCTTTCCGGGGGCCAAGATCTATCTGCGATCAACCAGTAATCGGGCCGTTAATAATGAACAGTAAATCGCCTCCCAACACATGTTTACAGATTCCGTTTTAGCCGACTGAGAAGGATCACCTACCCTCGTAGTAATTTTGTTCATCGTCGACTTCTTAACGCGGAGACAATGGCTAAATTGTAGTATGCAGGACACGCAGTTACAGATTGCAAGCAGTACTATGGTCTACCCTGGAAGGATTCCCTGGTGCGCCCCACAAGCACAGACACTGACAGGGGTTAGCTTCTTTATGCTGCCTTTAGATTTCTCTCACTGCCTGAATTCTTTTGACAGGCAGAAAGTTCTTAGAAGACCTCTAAAACTGCTTATCAGTCCTCTCTGATTCTTGAAAAAAAGACCATTAATTTAACAACAGCAATATCAAAAGGCAGAATCAAAGACTGGGATTGGCCCAGAATCCCTCTATGTGGGGCGCGCCAGGGAATTCTTCCAGGGTAGACCATAGTAGAGATCATCCCAGTGGCCTTGAGACCGTAGACGTGAATCTCCCGCTGCCGATAAATCAGAAAGAGGATAATCCGGCCTATCAACCCCCGGGGGCGCGACATTACTCTGCCGGAACACGGTTACTGTCGGAATGCCATAGGCCGAGGAAGAGCAGATTTCCATCGCCGAGATGCCTATTGGCTGCGCAGCCGTGGCCCTCGGTGCACCCGTCCAGGTGTCGGTGACGTCTCCGGACCGGAGGCGGAGAGTGGGGGTGGAGGAAATCAGAGATTCATGGGCCCGGGGACCCGAGAGGCAAAGAGTTAATTCCCTCCTCCCAACTCTTCCACCTGGCCCCGACGGGCATGGAGAGCGGTTCTCCGTGACAACATCGTCTGCGACAGTTCTTTCTCTTGTGCATTTTCTTCCCCATGGCGTCGAGAGGCGTCTTTCTGCCTCTGCTGCGGCGCGAGCTGCGCGCCTCTTCGCAGAGTTGGAGAGCCAGCTCCTCCATGTCCGCTGTTGGCACACCTGCCCGCCGTCATGTCGGCGGTGCGTTCGAACGCTCGAAACGGGCAGGCTGTCGCGCGGCGTTCCTGGAGCAGAACCTCTTTCAGGTTCAGACTCGAGCTTTCTCGCGGTCGTTGCGGAAGAGATTCGCCGACGAGGATGGCAACTTTGACCCCCGTCAGATCGAGAGGGAGTCGGACGAGGTCGACGTCTGTATCGTCGGTGGCGGTAAGGACAATCTGTGACCCCCTTCATATCGACCTTGCAAAGACTTGTTGCTGATTAGGAATTTCGCACAAATCAGGTCCCGCCGGTCTTGCTGCTGCGATCCGACTAAAGCAACTTGCCAACGAAGCTGGAAACGAAGAGTTCCGGGTCGTCCTGTTGGAAAAAGCGGGTGAACTCGGCGCGCACATCCTCTCGGGTAACGTCTTCGAACCGACGGCGATGAATGAGCTCCTCCCGGACTGGCTGGCCGAGGACAACCCATCCCGTTTCGAGCATGCGACACCAGCGAAGAACGACAAAATGCGCTTCCTGACCAAGAATTCGTCGTTCCCGATCCCGGCCCCGCCACAGATGAATAACCATGGAAACTACATCATCAGCTTGAATCAATTGACCAAGTGGCTGGGCGAGCGTGCTGAGGAGCTGGGCGTCGAGGTCTACCCGGGCTTCGCAGCGAGTGAGGTGCTTTACAAGCCTGATGGCTCCGTCCGTGGTGTCGCTACAAATGACCTGGGTTTGGGTCGAGACGGTAAACCGAAGGAGACATTCCAGCGAGGGATGGAGTTCCACGCGCGCGTCACACTGCTCGCGGAGGGATGCCATGGGAGCTTGAGCAAGCAGGTTATCAGGAAGTTCGACCTTAGACGGGACAGTCAGCCGCAGACTTATGGGATTGGTCTGAAGGAGGTCTGGGAAATCCAGCCCGAGAAATTCAAACCGGGTGAGATCGTGCACTCGATGGGCTACCCGCTACCATCGGACACCTATGGAGGAGCTTGGATGTATCACTTTGGTGATAACCTGGTCAGCTTGGGCCTCGTGGTTGGTCTTGACTATCCCAACCCGTGGCTGTCGCCGTACGGCGAGTTCCAGAAGCTGAAGCACCACCCGCTCTTCAAAGAGGTCCTGGAAGGGGGCAGGTGTATCTCATATGGTGCTCGGGCGCTGAACGAGGGTGGTTTCCAGTCAATCCCCAAATGTGCATTCCCCGGGGGTGCCTTGATCGGTGACAGTGCTGGATTCCTAAACGTCCCCAAGATTAAGGGTACACACACTGCGATGAAGTCTGGAATGCTTGCTGCAGAGGCTACGTATACCGCTTTACAGAGCAACGACAAGGGCAGTGTTTACTTGCATGAGTACGAGGATGCCCTTCGAAAGTCGTGGATCTGGAAAGAGCTTAAAGAGGTGCGCAACATGCGACCTTCCTTCGGCCATTTCGGTCTCTATGGTGGTATTCTGTACTCCGGACTTGAAGCCTATGTCTTCCGTGGCAGGACGCCTTGGACTTTGAAGCATCACAGCACGGATCATGCAGCTACGAAGAAGGCGGATGAATGCAAGAAGATCGAATACCCCAAACCCGACGGTGTGATCAGCTTCGATATACTGACCAGCGTGAGCCGGACGGGCACGAACCACGAAGAAGACCAGCCTGTTCATCTGCAGGTGAAGGACTGGGATAAACACGCAGAGGTCGCGTGGCCACAGTACAAGGGTGTTGAGAATCGATTCTGCCCGGCAGGGGTCTATGAATACGTCGAGGACCCGACCAGGAAGCATGGCGTCCGCTTCCAGATCAATGCTCAGAAGTAAGTAAGCCCGTTTCCAGGAGATAAATCGCGGATTCTAACATCGAACAGCTGCATCCACTGCAAGACCTGTGACATCAAGGTACCTACTCAGGACATCAACTGGCAGACCCCTCAGGGCGGCGAGGGCCCGAAGTATTTCATGACTTAATTTCAGGGTATGGCTGTGATTCATTGTGGTGTATATGTAGGTACGGTTCTGCATCCCTCGGGTTGCGTTATCCACGGCTTATACGAAGATTGGCATTTTAGCCAGATAACTGCATTGGCAATGTGAAAGGATCGTGTCAAAAAAGGAGAGCTACAAAAAAAGAGCGAGATGTTTTTGAGGCCAGTTGTCTATAAAAAGAGAATACCCGCTGTATATATTATTATTTTTGTCGCTATCTGTAGAGTTCCAAACCTGGAACGTGATCAAGATTTTCCTCACTGCTGGGCAGCGTTGTTTACGTGACGGCGGATGGGAACCCCCCGCGGGGACTGGAGCTGCGGAACCGTGGAAAGAGACCACTCAGCATCCGGGATCCTATGGAGACATTCTGGAACCCGGCGGATCGGTCAACATCTCATGTTCTATAAACGCCTCCAGCTGCAGTGCTCCGGATGACACTGCAGTAGGACAAACGCATCTGGAGATGGCCAGCCAAGGTGCCCGACTGCGATCGCTTAGCATAGGGTAGCGCTTTTTTTTCTGTGCATTGGGCGGGGCCACGTGGATCGTCCGTCGAAGTGAGGCGGCCTTATCCTCGTTTGGGCTCAGCTCCCTCCACCGCCCGTGTCCTTCTCCGTTGCTCAGCCTCCCCTCTTCTGCTCCTTCATCTCACTTCTGACAACCTCATCGGCAACCAGCAGAAGTGTCATCGAAGTCCTGACCAGGAAGTCATCGCCCTTGGACCACGGAAGGGAAGACTCAAATACATCCCCCTCGCAGGCAAGGACGTCCCAGTTCAGGTCATCCCTTGTTTGCTTCTGTGTCCCGTTTCATTAATCGCCTTGGCCGCCGGCGCTCCTGGACCAGTGTAGCCTGCTATTCTCGACCTGCTTCCGGAAATCATCACCTTACCTCGCCAATCATGACCGAGGTCTCTTCAACGCGACTCTATCTTGGGAATCTCCCCCGTAACGGTACGCAGGTCTTCATCAATCCTTCTTCCTGAGAAGTCAGCCGTCCTGGTTGGGATATTGCCCTCTCCCCAGAAACTGGATGTTTTTTTTTTGGAGCCACAATATCCCATGTACATTTTCGCGGACACAGAAGAGGAGGATGTATCCCGTCTGCAGGACACCACGAGGGAGAAATATCCTTCCAAATGATACCACGCACCATGGACATCTCTGGCGTTGCGCACCTTTCCTTGGACAGTTCGTTTGGCCACAAAGAGCTGACATTTGCATCTGCCCCATCTTGGTGTTGGACTCCTTCCAGTCACCAAACAGGAAATCGAAGAACACTTTAGCAGCCATGGCTCGGGTAAGATTACGGAGATCAAGCTCATGAACGGCTTCGGCTTCATCGAATACGAGGATGCGATGGATGCCAGGGATGTTGTTCCAGGTAAGCTTGCTTTTTCGTCTTTTCTTTCGATTAGCCCTGCCAATCCAGGATAGCACTCTGGAACTTGCTTTGCTAATGCGATCGCTATCCAGCTTTTCGTACGTATAGGATAGATCCCGCTTAGGATTCCTCCTTTTTGACCACCGTCATGGTTACAGATGGTAGCGACTTTAAGGGCGAGCGCCTTACTGTGCAGTTTGCCCGCGGACCACGCCGCAAAGAGAACTTGGACCGGCCAAGTGTGCCGCGCCCACGTCGCACAATTTATCGTATGCAGATCTCTGGCCTTCCGGAGACCAGTTGGCAGGTTAGCAGCCCATGTCCATTCATCCCAGGATCCCTTGGATTTGCTCTTTTTGGCCCATATGAGAACCCTTCATTTCATTTAAGTATCCTCTGGCAGAGGAGATTAAGATTGGAAATCTGCCCTTTCTGTTACCATCTGGAGATTGCCTGGACTGTCTAATTCCATTATCCGGAGGACCTTATTTTCCTGAAGGACCATTACCAATGGGCATCCACCTGGATATTCTCTAAATTTCCATTTTTCACCTTTACTTTCCTCTGCCTTTGGCTGGAACCTCCCTGCAAGGTGCGGATCATATCATACAATGAGCTGTTTTGGCCGGTTCGGACGCGAAACTGGGACTGAATTCTTTTCTAAGCACTGGGATTTTGCAATTGGTTTTTATTCATATCCATAATGGGATTCTGGATTTGCTCGTCAACCGGAAATCGACTCACATGATGGCCTTTCCAGGACCTCAAAGATTTCGCCCGGCAGTCTGGCCTTGACGTGGTTTACTCTGAGGCTGGTCGTGATGGCCGGGGGTGAGTAGAGCTGCCGCTCTCACAAACCTCCTTGGATGCTTACTGACTTGCACCCACCTGAAAGCTTCGTTGAATTTGAGTCTGCCAGTGATCTCAAGGCAGCGGTTGAAAAGCTCGATGGACGAGAGTTTAAAGGCTGCAGAGTGACCTGCGTTGCGGATGTAGGGATGCCTTGAGCAAATCTTCTGTGGGAACTATTCTCATTTTTCTCCAGATTCAAACTCCGGAGGAGCGTCCCTATTATCGTGATCCTTACCGGTCTCGCTCCCCTCGCCGTGGATATCCTCCCATTGATGACTATGACAGGCGTGGTCCCCCACCGCCGCCGCCGCCCCGTGGCTACAGCCCCCGTGATTACTACCGCGAGCGTTCCCCTCCTCCCCTCCGTCGGGACTACTATGACCGAGATGGCTACGGGCGTCGTACTCCTCCTCCTCCTCCTCGCCCCCGTAACGATGACTATCCTCCGTTACGTCGCCCTTATGATGACCCTTACGACACTCGTCCACCACCACCACCTCCTCCTCCTCGCCATTATGATGATCCGTACTTGTCAGGGAGGCCATATGGTCGTCCTCGTACCCCTCCTAGGGGCGATTATGGTGGCTATGACCGCCGTGGTTACTGGTAGAGGCACTTTTCACTCTTTCCTCTCGCCACTTTATTATTTGTTCAAGTGTGTTATGAATACCCATTATGTTGTGCGCGGCCCCCTTTCCCCACATTCGCTCTTCCCACTTCCTTTTGTGGACTGAGGCATGGTTCCTCGCACTTGTGCTTGAAGCTTATTATTTAGATTGGCGCAAAAAGCAAAATCTACTTCGCTGTCCGCTTCACCGCTCCTTTCGTGCCATCACACCGGCCGAAAAATCGATGATACCCAGAGACAGAACAAGGACTTTCATGGACTTGACGAATGCCACACGACGGACCGTTCCGATTCCAGTGGCGACCAACCGGCTATTCTAGAACCTAAGGAAGGATGAAGGGCCGGCTTGGACTGTTCTTTTTCTTTCTTGTTTTGGTTTCTAGTTTACGGGCTTTTCACGACACTTTGGTCGGTAATTGCGGCAGTCTTCCCGAGTGGATATCATGCTGCAAACAAGGTGGCAATCTGGTTTCTGCAAACTGTGCTGCCAACGGAATTCTTTTTTTCTTATTGCATGTTGTCGAAGTGCATAAGTTTGCAATGAATAAAAGTGACGTGAATACTTCTAAAATCTCAGAACATGGCTGTAGCAATCCGGACGATAACCCAAGATTTCACTTGGCGTGGGCTAATCAAGTTCTTTTCCACTCTATCGCTGACAAACGTTATGCAGAGAACAGAACACGCAGATCGCTGCATGATATAGAATTCCCTTCTTAAAGAGTAATGGGACAGAGGACCTCTAGTTATTATTTGATTGGGTCACGTTCCAATGAATCTCAAGGTCACGATGAAGCCGTCCAATGCTAGTTGTAGGCTTCTAGGAATCGGAGATTATGCTCCATTCAATTCATTTCTAGATTTACATGGTTACTGTAGTATAAATGCCTATGTTCATATATACATGCATATATGAAATTGAGTGATAAAATCAGATTACGAAGTCGAGCAATGCGACTGGATCGATCTTTCATGCCGCTGAACCGCCCCACAGACTTGCCTGTTCAACCCCGCAATGGTCATTCGGTCAGTCTCATGTGCAGCCCTAACAAACTTGAGAGAATGACTTGAGAGAATGACTAGTAGTACCTGGGTACAGTACTAATGTTAGTTTCCTTCCTCAGGCCAGGGCCATCGATTAATATACTAATGTTAGGTACGGGTGGTTAGCTCGGAAGCTTATCCCGCTTTCGCGGACGCTACCATCCAGATCGACACCCCTGCCATGACGATTGTGCATGCTGGCTGACTTCATGTTCCAGTTGAGAGTTGTGGGTGTGAAGGGACACAAATACTTTTGTCATTCGTACCTATGTCCAATTGAGCTCCGGGCAGAAGCATTTCAAGTTGCTCTGCCGTGGATGCCTCCGGAGGCTTCTGTCGGGCCCTTAGTGACGTACGTCACAGCTGCATCTTATCTTTGCCATAGCACGACTGTTATCCACTTCTGGGGCATTGTTTTCCTCTCCCTTTCCCTTCCCCTCTTCATTCGTGGGGAGGTTGGGTGCTTCTCCACGTTTTCTTTTTGCAGGACTGGCGCAGTTGCCAGTGACTTTTTTAGGAGTGATTTTTTTCCCCCTTTCCGGCCGCTTCTGTTTATGATTTGAATTCTACATTAAAAAATTTTTTACAGGTTATCTACTCATTATCTTGCAATCCCACAATGGCCCAGGAATTCAATATCCGCATCCCAACGCGCCCGGCTGTCATTGACCATATCCAGCTGCGGGATATCCAGCTTCCGCTGCCTATGGGCCCGGACCCATGGCATCGTCCTCGCAAGCCGCAGCCATGCACTGCTTCCATTAAGTTGTCCTACTCCTCCGCCATCGCGGCCGCGGCCGCTGACGATGTTGCTCTGTCTCTCGATTATGGGAAGCTTTATCGCCGCATCGAGGCCGAAATCCGTGAAGCGAGCAAGAAGAGTGCTCATGGGGAGACACTCGACATCGGCAGCATCAAGAGAGAGACGAAGCTGGAGGATTTCCTGGGGGAGGACGTCCGGAGGATCGCCGGGATAATTGCGGACTGCGGATTTGGGCTGCTGGACGAGACGGTGGCCGGTTTGAGGAGGATGTCTCATTCACACCAGAGTGTGATAGCACAGACGACGAGCGGCGGAACTGCGGGCGCAGAGGCGCAGGCTCAGACAGCTATTGCTGCTAGTGCTCCTCGCCCGGAACCTATTGATGGCGAGTTCGCCCAATGCGAAGTCTGGTTGCATCTGCCAAAGGCGCTCCTTCGAGCGGAGGGAGGCCTCAAGTACCGCAGCGTGACAGTGTTGGGATACAAGGATCCATCAGAGGGCGCGGAAGCCGGAAGGCAGCCGATTGTTCTCGAACAAGAGTTCCGAATCGAGGGCATACGGAGTTACTGTATCCTGGGAGTCAACTCACACGAGAGGCTTGAAAAGCAGGCCGTCATCATCAATCTGGAGTTCAAGGGCCCCGGACAGCTGGCCTGGGGATCAACTGTGGTGGAGACATATCAACACATGACGAGGGTGGTTTCTGAGGTAAGGCTCTTCCAGGTCCAATATGTCTGGTTCTCTTACTGAAGATCCAACCTCTTTTTTCTACAGAGAGTCGAGGAGACCTCGTACCAGACCGTCGAGGCCCTGGCGACGTTCATCGCGCGTATCGTTACCATGGAATTTGGCAATGAGAGGGTCACCGTGACGGTGGAAAAGCCAAGCGCCTTGGCGTTCGTAGAGAGGGCAGGGGTGGAGATCACCAGGTCACAGGCGTTCTTTGCGCAGCAGGACCTCCTGCGAATGAAGGAGGGCATCGAGCCCAGCTCGCGATAGTGATGAGAATCCGCAGGCTTAACATGTCTTGTTCTTGTGTTTTGTTTATGTACTCCGTATACAAGCGTGAGCCTCGAGGGACGCCGCGTCCAGCCGGCACAGCCCCTTGCCGCATGTGACGTAGGCCCTTCCCAGATACAGACTAGCACTCGCTTAGTGCGCAGACACATGCCAGATCCGGGTCCGTGGCCTGGGTCAGCTATTTTTGAAACTCCAGCTACTGGTCGAAGTAATTTCCTCAGCTTCACATCCCATTCACAAAGGGCTTCTCCCTGTTAGCCTACGTTCAATTTGTTCTATCTACACGGAATCAATAGGAGATATCGCTGCTTGTTCCTCTATGGGCCTGGTTGCGCGTAACTCGTTCTCATCGTCCCCTTCTGTGCAGGTTTTCGCTGGCCGCTTCCCCGACTTGAACCCCTTCTTTCCGGTCACCGAGTCTGACACCGCTGCCGCCGTTCCCTCTGCGGTTATTGTTCCCTCTGGAGCCGACAAGCCAGCTCTCCTTGCGCTGCCTGCATTGGACAACGTGGTGTGGCTACGGGTGCATGGTCCGTCCTGAATAAGGGCGGACGGTAAACTGTTCAGGAGGTTCCGGAGGTCTATCCACGATCCGCCGTAGGCAGGGGGATTGCGGAGTCTCTTGACTTGATGTAGGGTGCTTGCATTCCGGCGTGATTTCTGCGGCGCGGCCTAGCTTTGAAGCTGATCTTGTGCAGCAGTTCGGATCCCCAGATAGGCGCGGGAAAGCCTGTCTGCATCGTATGTCTTGTTTAATGTGAACAGCCCCTTTGGTCCACAAGTTCCAGCGGTTCGCGCCGTCTCCACATTATGTTTGCTCCGGGGTCCCTTCAACACCAGAGGTTGGCGCCACCTGCGACCGCCCAGATCGTGCAGCCGACGGTGGATTCCGCATCTACCGCCGTGCATGACGATGTCTTGGTTGATGATGTGTTCAGCCCGCAGGTTGAAGAAGATTGCAATCGCACCGAAACAGAAATTGATAAGCCTAGTACTGGGCTCCGGGTGAGCTCTGGTGGCAGCCCAATGCGCAAACAGGATGCCCCATTCGGTGCCCCGAGAAATGGGGTCAATGGAAACGGGCCGTTTGATGCGCCAACTCTGCATGCAAACCGTTTGGCTGACAAGACGCCACGGCGGAAGAAAAAAAAGAAGCAAGGGGCTGTGGATGCTGACCAAGTTCCTGCGCTATCGACGGTGCGGGGGTTTACCCCGAGGCTATCTGGCGATGAGGATTCGGATTTCTCGAGCGCTGCTGCTTCTAGGGCCGTATCCCCTGGACGGTCTCCTCTCCGAGGAAATAGCCCCTTGGTGCAACCTTCACCCTGCGGTGGGGTTAGTGCCTTGAAAGCCCAATTGGATGCATTAAGCCTGTCTGGAAGTCGTCCGCCGTCGCGGACAACAAGCAAGCTTGGCTCCCAGACGCCGAGCAATGCTAGTGACACTTCCGACAGTGACCAGACGGAGGTGATGACCAGCTATGAAGTTCCTCTGGAAGAAGACTTTGTCAGCGTAGAGGCCGTGACCGAAGAGGAGCTATCCAATCCTTGTGTCAACGAGGATTATCTTCGGAGTCAACTGTGCAGGAAGATGACAAGCAGCGACTTCGAACCGCTGTTGTGTCTGGGGAAGGGCTCATTCGGGACTGTGTTGCTCGTGCGCCACAGCATCACCGGCAAACTCTATGCCCAAAAGCAGTTCAAGAAGGCCTCAATCACCGTACACAAGAAACTGGTGGAGCAAACAAAAACCGAGCGCATGATCTTGGAGAGTGTCAACCGCCATCCCTTTGTGGTCAAGCTGTACTATGCCTTCCAGGACCACGAGAAGCTGTATCTCATCCTGGAGTATGCACAGGGGGGCGAGCTGTTCACTCATCTAGCCGCGGAGCGCATGTTTTCGGAGGACGTAGCTGCATTCTACATGGCAGAGATGGTTCTTGCGCTCGAGCATCTACACCAGAACGTTGGGGTGATCTACCGCGACCTCAAGCCTGAAAATTGTCTCTTGGATGCAGAAGGTCACCTGCTACTGACAGATTTCGGACTCAGCAAGGTCGCTGTCAACGAGGATGATCGTTGCAACTCTTCCCTGGGTACCATCGAATACATGGCTCCAGAAGTCATCCAGGGCAAACCATACGGTAAGGCATGCGATTGGTGGTCGTTGGGCGCTATTGGGTACGACCTTCTCACCGGATCTCCGCCGTTCAAGGCAAACAACAATGCAAAGATCCAGGAGAAGATCCTCAAGCAGAAGTTGGTTCTACCATATTTCCTTGGCCCGGATGCAAAGGACCTCTTGACCCGTCTGCTCCGTAAGGAACCTTCCAAACGGCTTGGCTACCATATGCCCAAGGATCTGCAGACGATCAAGCAGCATCGCTTTTTCCGTAAGATCGACTGGAAGGCCCTCGAGCGGCGCGAGCTGGAGCCCCCAATCAAGCCCGTGATCACAGATCCAGCGCTGGCGGAAAACTTCTCGACTGATTTCACATCTCTACCACTCAGCCCTGTTGTGACAAACAAGGCTTGGGGAGATGATGGTGTCGGGAAAATGTCGAACATCGCGGGGGCTTCTGGTAAAAAAGATGTCCCTGTCGATATTGGCAGCCCGCCGGCCGAGAATGACCCATTTGGGGGCTTCAGCTTCGTGGCTCCCAGCAGTCTGCTGGACCGTGAGATTGGACTTACAACTGCAGGGATCTAACCAAGGCTTCAAGTGGCAGCTTTTTTCTGGCCTGATTTGTTCAGATTGAAGTTGTATTGCTTTTTGCCTTTTTTTCCTCGCTTGCTGGTCTGTCATTCATTTTTTAAGCTTCTTTGCGCAACTTTATACGAGTGGCAAAGGAGCGATCCGATCATTGATATGTTACCATGTTGCAGGTGTTCGACCTTGGATGTTGACACTCTGCGTTGCTATCGAGAAGCAGATAGCAACGGAGAGGTCAGTCGCTATTTTATTCTTTTTATAAGTGTGCACTTAAATTGACCGCATTTGTATCTGCATATCGTTACCATCATCGTAGATACCTTGCACCGTCAATCGTGACGCAATCACATGGGCTGAGATTGCGATTGCGAAAAAGGGGCAACATTGCAGTGATTGCAGCAAGTTCCAGGCCTAAAGTGATCCCTCTTTATACGCCGTGGTCGTTCTTTGCTTGTATCTCGCAAGCAGTGGCTTGGATCGGCGCGGCATATCACTAATCTTTTTTCTTCTGATCCATTCTTTGGAAGTCTAGTAGCTTGTCTTGAGATCTCTTTGCGAGACCGAATCTATCGTTTTCCGTTTGAATTCTGACCTCTGGTATCACAAATGGCGTTTCTGCGTGCTATCACATTACCAGGAAAGACGTCTAACAGATACAAAGTACCCTTCCCCTCTGGGCCTTATAACTTGGGGGGG
>JGI26058J51888_1000427_pt1 | contig 24196 bp, 23 predicted proteins | sample HigsolmetaSP110D_FD_51888 | JGI IMG/M metagenome (IMG submission 51888) | reverse complement strand
GGGTGTCCTACTATTTTTTTTTTTTTAATTGAATACACGAAGGAAAGAGAGAGGTTGAGTTGAGCTGTGAAACTCGTGGATTGTCATTCTCACTGTTGATTTCTTCTTAACTGGACTGGTTCAGTTCAGACTTCGAGACTTCGAGATGAATTTGAAAGAGAGGAAAAAGAGATAGCCGCCATGATGGTCGGGAAAATGTGAATGGAGTAAGAAAGGGGGAACAAGCGCTGTCAGCAATCCCTGAGTCTCGCTCGACCTGCGCTCTTATCCGCCGTCCATCCTAGGTGACTACGGCGCACCTATAGGGTACTCCATACCTGTCGACGAACGTCTGGGATGTATCTCCACTACCACACCCCCTTCGGCTCCCTCCGAGGCTCCCTGCTCAGGTCCGGCCCGATAGTCGTCGTCTTCCTCTCCTTCTCGTCCTCCGGCAGGTCCTGGAGCTCGCCCGCCTCGTACTTGGTCGTACCGTCCTTGTGGTAGCCCGTGTACTGGATGACGCCGCCGCTGATCTCGTCGATGATCTGGGCGTAGTCGTCGCGGGCGCTGACGTTGCAGCGGGTGGTGGCCGACTCGCAGTGCGCGATCAGCGCGGCGGTGCTCTTGAAGATGCGGTAGCATGCCGGGCAGCTGGACCGATCTGTTAGCTTTGCTTATATACTAATGTGATATCGTTATTGGAGATTCAGAGGCAGATGCACATACCGCATGGCCCCGCGCGAGCGCCCCTTTTTCAGGATGTGCTCCTCCAACTTTCCCATCTCCAGGAAGCTCTCGCCGCACGGACAGTCGTAGACGCCCGTGAAGGAGTTGAAGAACCTGGTCGGGTCCCAGCCGGGGACGAACGCCGCGATCGTCTCGCCCGCGGTCGGGAGGCCGCGGCCGAAGCCGCCAGGATGGCGCGGGGGAAGGTTGGCTTCTCCCTCGGTGTGCTCAAATTCCCAGGGCAGGCGGGGGTCGCTGGCGATGGACTCGGCGTCGTCTGCCTTGGCCTTTCCCTTGCCCTTGTCGGCCTTGTTCTTCTGGTCCGTCTCCGGCGGGTCATTCTGGGACAGCGTGGAGAACTCCATCAGGTCGCTCGGTTCCCGCTGGGCGCCCAGTTCGGGCCAGTGCTTGTCGGCCGACTTCTGGTCTGGCTTGCGGTCATCGAGGGACAACTTGGAAAACGACATCAGATCGCTTGGGTCGGGCTCCTTGTCGTTCAGGGAGAGCCGGGAGAACTCCATCAGATCACTCGGATCCGGCTTGGACGGCCTCACCTCGCCCAGTCTCGGCCAGTGCTTGAGGGAGACCACTGAGGGGGCGGTCGGCTTCCTGCTGCTGCTGCTGCTGCTGCTGCTGCTCTTGTTGTCGTCTCCCGGCTTGGGCTTTGGCTGGTTCGCAACGGCCTCGCGGTTGCGAGCCTCGATGAGTTTCACGCCGCCGTTGATATCATCGGTGTCTGACGGGTCGATGACGAGCTTGGGAGTAGCATCGGTCCCGGCTCTGAGGAGCTCCTTGATGATGAGCTTCTTGGCCTGCTCCTGCATCAGCCGCTTCGAGGTGATGACGGGGCATTCGCCCTCCTCGATGTGCGCCATCAGCGCCGCGGCACGGGTGTACTTGACGCCGCAGCCGACGCAGACCATGTTCTGGTCCGCACGGTGATACTGTAGGATAGGATTGCTTTTAGTTCTCTCATCCTGATACATTGGATTGTCATCAGAGGTTGGGGAAGATGCCTACCTGACGGACATGCGCATCACGGCCGCCTTCACTGCGGAAATCAAGGCCGCAGAGGGGGCAGGCGATGTGTCTCTCGCTCTTGATCTTGTGGATGAGGAGACGGTTCTCATCCTCGAAGTCCTCGTCGCACCTGCTGCAGTATTCATGGTCGGGGGCGTAGGTCTTGTGCTTCTTCATCTCCCTCTCAGAGGGGAAGAAGCGGAGGCACCCGGGATAGGTGCACTGCACGCGGACGCGGGAACCCGCCTCAGACATCTTGGAGACGGTTCAATGGTGTTCAATGACAGTCAAGAAGATGGCGAAATGTATGCTTTCTGGGATCGGATCCGGGATGAGGAAAGTCCGGTGGGAGGGACCGGAGACCGAGCGGGTGGATGGTCACGGGGAATGAAGGCGGGAGGTGACAAGATGCGACGAAAGAGAACACATTCACTGGTAAGCCGCGGCTTTGCGGGGAAAAGTGAATATAATGCAGGGAGAAGACAGGTTTCCGCAGCTGAGGACCGAGCAAACGGGGCAAACGGGAAGAGGCGTGCAGTTCCATTTCTGAGCATAATCTGGTATATTCCAAACGCAGAACCATAGCAGACAACAATTGGGTATATGCAGAAAAGAAAGAAAAACAAAATAAAAAATCACATCAACTGAGTTGATGCTAAATGTTGAAAGTCAAACTGGACCAGAGTGCATGTCTTCACCCGGAGTGCAGTTGCTATATGCTACTGGATGTCATCTCATTCATTACTGGAAGAGGGATTTTGAATAGTCCCAAAGTATGTACAAAGAGGAAACAGGCAGCTGAAGAAGTACCATTGTCTATCGTCATCAAAAATCAATTGGAGAGAGTATCTCTCACTATCAATTTGATCTGGTTCGTTTTCCTGGTGTTCTTGCGAACCGCCTGTAAACCACATGCTCACATGAGCCGTCTAGAATCTAGAGTATGGCAGCCTGTATCAATGTCAGCCGTCTGGGCTTCTTGTCTTTTACGAGTCTCATGCGAGACACTTACCACTTGCCGCGCAGGGTGATGACGGCCCAGTTGTTGCCGTCCTTGTCGGTCTCCTTCTCGACCTTGGTGGAGAAGGAGATGGCGCTCATGATGCCGTCGCCAAACTTCTCGTTGAGGACCGCCTTGTAGGCGTAGCCGTAGTTCTGCACGATTTCGTACAGCCGGTAGATGAGGGGCTCCTTGGGGGGCATCTCGACGGCGCGGCCGCGGTCCGGGAAGCCGCTCATCTGGGCCTCGAGGGTCTCGAGCGGGATGCCCAGCAGGGAGGACAGCTTCTGGATGTCCTCGGGCGAGGCCTTGGCCTGGCCGTAGAAGATGGCGGCGGTGGCGACCTCGTTGCGGCCGATGTGCTTGGCGATGTCCTCGAAGGTGAGCTTCTTGGCCGCCTTGGCCTCGAACAGCGTCTGCGCGTAGGCGGGGAGGTAGGGGTGCTGGCTGGCCTGCGGATGGACGTCAGCTCGATTGTCCCGGTCTTCCCATGAGCCCACATAGCGTTGTCCGACATACGTCGAGGGTTGCGATGGACATGGTGATTGATGTTCTTGATCCCTAAGCACAACCGGATATGCAGATGTATGTCCTAGGATGTATGTCCTAGTGGAGAGGATCGGGATGAGGAAACAGAAGTATATATGCTGTATACTCCCGCCGGGACGATGTCATCCTTATATAATGAAGCTTCTCCAACTGCAGGATCCGCCGGAGCGGGGAGGAGGACGGCGCCCGGCGCGGGGTTGACTCGGTCTCTTGGCGCGCGCGTGCGGGGCGCGAGAGTGAGGTGTCGCCGCCCTGTGTCGGGCTGCGTGGCCGTGCCCCTCGCGCCGTGGAAATACCGGTGGAAACACCGCTCCGATCCGCGTCCCGCACCGGCGTCGCAGGCCGCCCGCGGTTCCGTGCTCAACTCAATCGGGCAAGACAACACAGGCCACAGGGTCCCCGCCTTGCCATGTCATGCAGCAACAAAACTCCAGTATAGTACTCCATACATGTGCTCTGTATCCTTATTATCGTTATTTCCGCGCTCTGTACACCATGGCTGTGCACAGAAATCTCTCCTCAGCCAGCACAGCCACGGCCGCGGAGAAGCCACCCCGTCTCGCACCCTCGTATTGGAGAGTCCGCCAGCTGCTGAGAGGCGGGGCATCGACACCGCCATGACCCGATCCTGCAGCCCGTCCAGCTGAAACACGTGCGCGACGCAGCTCCTGGCCCTGACGGCGGGGCTGCGGCCGCCCAGCATGGCGGGTGAGCTGCGCCGTCTCGATATAAGGGGACGTGTCCTCTCGCCGCTGTCGAGGGGAAGTCCTCAAGGAGATTCTATGAGCAGATCCCCAGATCGAGGATCTGGTTGCTCAGCTTCACTTGGTCTTGCTCGTCACGCCCGCTGCGCTGCCTGCTCTGCCCCACCACCTCCCCTAACTGCCCGCAATCAACTTACGGCCCCCGAGCCACATCGAGATCATGTCTCAGAGGGAGGATCCCATGGCGTACGGAGACTATCCCGGCCAGGAGGAGGGTGAGAGAGGTCTTCGAGAGAGCGCTCGAGGACTGATCGGAGAGACCGTCAAGTTCTTGAAGGAGACATACAAAAGCCATCACCACGGCCAGCAGCAGACCTACGACCCCAGTAGCTACTCAGTAAGTCCCCCAAGCTCCTCCATTTCTGGTCGATCCAGTAACCACTCACTGCAAACCTACCCCAGGAGCAGACCTACGCTCAGCAGCCCTCGTATGCGGGCCAGGGGTCGGCCTCGAACCCACCCAAGACCGAGCAAAAGCTACCTGGTATCCTGGGAAAGCTGCAGGACACGGTGGCAGACATTGGCTCGGAGGTCGCCCAGCGCATTGGAAACGCCCTCGACCCGGAGGCTTATGCCCAGTATGGCGAGAGCAAACCAAATACCCCGAACCGATTTGGAAGCTTTGCCCCGCAGAGAGAGTACAACGACGTGAAATGGTACGTGGACGGCTGCAACTACTTTTACGCTGTCTCTAGAGCGTTGGAGAATGCAAGGGAATCTATCTGGATCCTGGACTGTAAGTGCTGTGCATATATCCCTGTCATTTTTGAGAAGTGAGACTGACGCACATCCTCCAGGGTGGCTTTCCCCGGAGCTGTACCTGAGGCGGCCGCCTGTCAGGAATGAACAGTACCGCCTTGACCGGATGCTCCAAGCTGCTGCGCAGCGCGGAGTGAAAGTAAACATTATTGTCTACAAGGAGGTGACGCAGGCGCTGACCCGTAAGTATCCTACTCGGATGTCACTACCCTCCCCAATGTTTGAATCGATGGCTGATCAGGTCCCGGTCTACAGTATCGTCGTCGCACACTAAACATCATTTGGAGGATCTCCACCCAAATATTGCAGTCTTCCGCCACCCAGATCATCTCCCAGACCGCGAAAATCTTGAGTACAACATCACCGAGTCTTTGCAGAACTTGAGCCTGAATGCTGCCAAGCTTTCTGAGCTGTCTGTCGACGCCCTCAAGGGTCTGTACGGTATGCGTGACGATGTGATCCTCTACTGGGCGCACCATGAGAAATTGTGCATCGTTGATGGTAAGACGGCCTTCATGGGTGGTCTCGATTTGTGTTTTGGACGCTGGGACACCAACCAGCACGCGATCGCCGATGTCCACCCCACGGATCTCAATGAGATTGTCTTCCCCGGGCAGGATTACAACAACAATCGGGTCCTTGACTTTGAGGATGTTGTCCACTGGGAGAACAACAACCTTGACCGGACAACCACTTCCCGCATGGGCTGGTCTGATGTAGCTGTGAGCCTGCACGGTCCAGTCGTCGAGGACCTGCGGAGGCATTTTGTGGAGCGTTGGAACTTCATCTACGATACCAAGTACCAGTCCCGACAGGACTCGAGGTATTCTAGATTGGCCCTGCATGGGCGTCCAAGTTCATCGGCTGGCCAGCCCCCTAGCAGCCAAAGGGACCTGTCCTACGAACCACCACCTCCTGAACAGTCGTCTGAGGTGCCTTACTTCCCGCCGCCGCCAACCGAGGAGTCGCAGAGCTTGCAGCGCGGACTCGACGATTACAATGATGGTGGCGAGAGCGAACGCGGCTTGGGAGATGAAAGAGGTTTCTCTGGATTCCATTCCCTCCGGGGTCGTCTAGCAAGCCAAGTCCATCACTATCAGGATCGTTATTTCTCTGGACATGGACGCCACCACGCGCGGCCAGCGGGCAATATCACATGTCAGATAGTGCGCAGCTGCTCCAAGTGGAGCCATGGTGTCGAGACTGAGCACTCGATTGCCGACGCTTACGCGGCTATCATCCGGGACAGCCAGCATTTTGTTTACATCGAAAACCAATTCTTCATCACGGCGACCGGCGATGAGCAGAAACCTATCAAGAACAAGATTGGCGCTGCCATCGTGGAGCGCATCCTGCGTGCCGCCCGGGCTGGCGAGAAGTGGATGATGATCGTCGTGATTCCATCTGTCCCATGTTTCCCGGGCGATCTGATTGACGATTCGACTCTCGGCACCCGCGCGATTATGGAATTCCAGTACAATTCCATCAGCAGAGGCGGCCACAGCATTATGGAGCTTGTTGCCAAGGAAGGCTACAACCCCATGGACTACATCAGGTTCTATAACCTTCGAAACTATGACAGAATCAACGTAAGCGCTGCGCTATCGCAAGCTGAGGGAGCCAGTGGTGTCAATTACGAGGAAGCCCGCAAGGAGTACGACGTTACTACTACCGGATATGATGGATACGGAGAAGGTGCTCCATACGAGCAGTATCAGCGATCGGCACAAGAGGTGAAGTCCTCTGCAGGCGGGCGCTGGGACACCGTTAGTGAATGCTACATGCTTGGAGGAGAGGATATTCGCAATGTTCCATGGGACGGTCCCCCAGAGTCCGAGATAGATGCGTTTGTGAGCGAGGAGCTTTATGTTCACTCTAAGGCACGCCACTGATTCATGATTTCCAGTGAGACAGATCATGAGCTGACTGCTGCCGTAGGTTCTGATTGCCGACGACCGCGTCGTTATCTGTGGATCTGCCAACCTCAATGACCGTTCTCAGCTTGGAGACCACGACTCGGAAATCGCAATCATCATTCAAGACCCAACCCCAGTCGAGTCCACCATGAACGGGAAGCCTTGGACTGCAAGCCGATTCGCAGCTTCGCTCCGTCGCGAGCTGTTCCGCAAGCACCTTGGTCTGTTGAAGCCGCAGGACTACAAGCGGCTGGACGCCAATGCCGAGCCCGTCGGTGTTCCCAACATCTACGACTTTGATTCTCCCGAGAGTCAGATCGTCGCGGACCCTCTTTCGGACACGTTCCTGAGCCTCTGGAACACGCGCGCCAGGACGAACACGGAAGTTTTCCGCAAGGTCTTCCATGCCGTCCCGGACGATACCGTCCGCGACTGGGCAACGTACAAAGAATTCTACGAGTACTACTTCCACAAGGCGGACAAGGAGGCCGGCGGCGACGAGGACAAGTCCAAGGGCCCCAAGTACGGGTGGGGCCATGTTGTGAGGGACGACTTCCCGCCTGGACCGGAGGGCGTGAGGCAGGTGAAGGAGCTGCTGAGCCAGGTCAAGGGAACCCTCGTCGAGATGCCTTTGATGTTCCTGATCCAGGAGGACATTGCAAAGACGGGACTGACCCTGAACACCCTGACCGAGGAAATCTATACCTGATCTACTTATTCAATCTGCTGAATAGTACCGGAAACGGCCGTTTTGCATATGGCGGAAATTACTTTATGGATACGACTCTCTCCTATCTATCATGTTCCCTGACTTAGGTAGCTGATCATGAAATCTGATTTCTTATATCTACTCGTTAAACTTCTTGCCGGATGCGTTCATGCTGTCTGTTAAGGTTGATAGAATTTGTATGTTGCTCGGAATTGAGATTCAGCGCCCGCCTATCAAGCGGTTGATCCCTTACTATGGTTCTCCAAGGCGTCGTCACCATGCTACGATTGGATAGGCCTGTTCCTTTGTTCTTGAGACACCGCACCCGCTGCGGCACCTCAGGCCCCGGTCAGTCATGGAGCTGGGCAGATTTTTTGGTGCTCCGGATGCGGAATAGTCCCTGCAAGACCTAGCAACGTCCATCCATGAAGTTGCATCAACTAACGGACCATGCAGGTAGGTACCCTTTGCTTTGGTTCTGGCGGAGATTTCGTCTCGTGGGGGGTGCGATGGGGTGTTGGTGGAAAGTCTCGTGTTCTTTTTGTGTGTTTCAGGATCAGTATTAGTATGCGTGAGATAAGCTGTAGCAAGCATACGATTAATGTGGAGATCCATGGTACTAAAAACTGCGTTATCCTATGTAGGCAAATATCAAACTAGTTAGGATATGAGGTAGGTACCTTCTGTGCCCTTCATATACTACATGGTACTGAACATGTCTATGCTCTCTTTTATCCTCCACATAACCATGCCTCTGTCTTTTGCCGTCCATATCCTATCCTATCATATCCTGTTCTGTTTCTGTACTGTACTGTACTGTACTCTGTAGTGAGAGCGCCAGTGTTTGACCGGCTTTCTTTCTTTCTTTCCATTTCCGGACGGAAAAAGGATGAAAGCCATACATACTTACATGCAGAAGAACAGAAATGTACATACGGGTCTAGAATTTAGAGTTTATATCCATGAGCTCTGTTGTACAGACTATATGCTAATGTGCGGAGGGGATTGGCCTGAGGAGATGAAGGCACCACAGCAAGATGCAACGTTCCGAGTTCAGGGATTAGGGGAGAGCCAAGTAAACTTCAGGTCGTTGCCACAGTTCATTTCCCCGCCGATGCCGCGAATTAAGTGACAGTGACTTGACGCCCCAGGGCTCAAGGCATAGTAGGTAGAGGAACAATATAAATGAGTGGCATCTCTGAATGAATGAGTTTCCATTGAGTACATTCTAGTGGTCGGAACTTGAATATTCAAGATTCGAGATTCGAGATTGTAATTCTAGAATTTTGGATTCGAGATCGTCCTTTACCTACTTACCGGGATCTTTTTCAATTGATCGATTCAAAGAAAGGGCACTTCCTTTGTTTTCGAAACATTTTGGTTCCCATTTACCGGGCGCCCGCTCCCTCTCCCCCAGCCGGTTGGCATATTCATAATTCAAATTGCCGTGGCATTTTTGTCACAGCGCTCTCTCTCTCCCCCTCCCTCCCTCCCTCCCTCTCACCCTCTCTCTCTCTCTCATTCAAGGGGGGCCTCTCTCGCTTCTGCTAGCTTCGTCCTGGAAAAGGTATAAATATCGCACTCACTTAGGTTCGTCCCTCTCTCTTCTCATCATCACATCACTGACTTCCTCGATTTGATCGAATAAAGCTACTTGCTACGCTACCTTCAAGTCAATTTTCTTCAAGTCTCTCTCCAACTTCAAATCCAACGGTCAAAATGTCTCCCTCTGAGATCGCTCAGTCTGCTGCCGTCGTCAAGGGTATGTTTGTGCTTTTGCCTGCTTCCCCGTACCTCATTAGCCCCCTCTGTCTCTATCTTGGTGTCTGTCACACAGAACCAAGTGCCCTCTGCATGGAAATATCCAACTAACACATCTCTTCTTCTACAGTTTCCCCCGGTGGCGGCTGCACCGTCATGTAAAAACCAAGAGAAAACGACTACCTCGCGACTGGCCCGACACGTCCACGCCAAGTTACATATACACGTGTCTTGAAATGAACCTCGAGCCAGCACAAAGAAAGAAAATGTCGTCCCGTCGTCGTTTTCTCTCGTTTCTGTTTTTTTCTTGTTTACCTTTTTTCCCGTCTCGGTTGTCCTTGTCTCGACTGCTCGGCGTCAACTTGACTTGACCTGATTGATACTCGCGAGCGAGCGAGTCACACCGTGCTATGCCTTCAGTCTTCAAAACTCGATTTAATTCGACCTCGATTTCGACTCTGACGTTACGGGTGTTGTTGACGTGCAACGCAATACAATGCAATGCAACCTTTTACGACCTGACGTGACGCGGTTCAATTGATCAAACATCCTCTCGTTCACCCAGTCAACCAATTTTCAATCGAGAGTATCCGCGGGGCAGGCAAAGACAACCTCATCATAAATTAAAGACAATAAGAAAAAGGAGAAAAGCAATCACCTTCCCTTCCATTCCCCTTTCTTCCTGTCCTGTCCTTGTTCGTCTACTTCTTTCCTCCTACATACCTACTACTTCTTTCGTCTTCGTCTTCATATCTCATCTTTGTTTCTATCTCACACCCAGCAATTAACGCTCATACCATACCGATAACGGTGAGTCGAGTCTTTTCGGTCCGTTTCATGTTTCCCCCTTTCTTCCTCACGGAGTGGGAAGGGGAGGGATGTGGATAGTGCGATAGATCAGACCAGACCGGGATCCGTACGGTACGACATGACACTTTGATGGTTCTTGTGTGATGGGATGGTACGATATGAGGACGAGGTGAGGCCATGTGGGTGGTTGGTCGGCTTGCTGGTTGGAGGCGGGACGGGATTAGTTAGGGTTTGTCGATCGGAGGTGTGGTTAGGTTTCCGAAGTGTTTCAACCGGTTGGGGCTGGTGACTCGACCTGATTTCTTCTCTTTTTTTTCTTTTACTTCTTTTTTTCGGAGTTTTTTTATCAATCACGAACCAATTTGGTATGCTTATGATGTGATGTGATGGGATGGGAAGCATGTATGTACAGTAGTTCAGCTCGGCTCGGCTCGGCTTGGCTTAGTACAGTACTAAGCAGACAGGTAAAGAAAGCAGACTGGAATGAACTTGATTACGTACTTCCGAACCTGTCTATATATCTACCTGGAAAATTCATTCAGTTGGAGGTATGCGCACACTCTTTTCCTTGGATTGTGGAAGTTGTCCTCCGACTCTGTGAGTAGGAACGGCAGACACGTAGAGCGCTCTCCATACATTTTTTACGGTAAAAAATAGCCTTGGTGAACTCAACTAGCCATGAGTATTGCACATACTCTTATTCCTAGTTAGGGAAGTAGGTAGGTACTGTACGTTCTCCTTGAGACAGTAGGAGTACGAGAAAGGGAACGGGCTCTACTCATTGACTGCTTCACTTGACTTGTACATGTACATAGGTAGGTCTATTTGCAATTTACACTCTCCCTCATCGCTCTTCAAATCAGGTAGTTTGCTTTTGCGCCCTTTATGCAACCCACTCTCTTTCATATTGAGATTCAAGGCTGAACTACTTGGGTTGAATTGATATCTGTGAAGGTGATCTATGTTTTAACTTAACTACCCCCCCTATCTATCTATCTATCTAGTTAGGTAGGTAGATAGCGCCTAATAATAAGTATCCCGCAGCTGCACTCACTCATGCTGCACCTTGGATATGCTCGGTATGTATTTTTCATGGCAAGATCGCTAACATAATCTTTTCTTTCTCGCTAACCTCGACGACGGCCTTTAAGACGTATGTGCATGTACTTTACTTCCACAATTTTTTTAGCTTCTGCCTTAGGATTTGTCCAATTTCTTTCTTACCTTGCCATTTCCGGGGTACTGTAGCCCAGTAGCTTTAGCGGGCGCGATTCCCATATCTCCTGTTAGTTCGGGCGAGGATCTTCCAGGAGTAGGATATATCCACTCTTCAGCTGGCAAACGTTACCATGAATAGTAGCGTGCTCCACAAATGTTATTTCCACGGGGTCAACTTCTGTAGAACTCAGGTCTCCAGACCAAAAGGGAAAAAAAAGCTCGCATAAGGAGAAATATCTGAGGGACTGTGGACTTTTCAACTAGAAAGCTGTCAGACGGCCAAATGGCCAAATACCAGTATCTGACTGCAACTAGTGGCCTTGGCCTCTTTTTGTAGTCGAGCGGTATTTTCGGTCAACAAAAGCTAATTTATCTCATTTAACTTGTATTAAAAGCAGAAATTGAGTGTCATAGAAAAAAATTTGAATCAAATAATGAGTCTAATATAACAGAATCAAGGGCCTAGCAGAAACGCTCCATGAAGAAGAAGAGAGTGAGTGTACCTTGAAGTTCATAATTATTACCAAGTTAAATATACAGCTAGGTAGGCACTATATAAACTTCTTTTAAAAAATAGCTAACGAAGAAAAAAAAAGCTCACACCCCCTCCCTGTACTGTGTACACACGCTGTTGTACACAGGGACGACGAAAACCCCCCACTTATGCTTTTGGCGGGCAGGGGGTTTTACTTCCTCAAGCCGGCAGCCACATTGGATGTCAGCAGATAGGGATAAATATCTCACCCGCTGCACCTCGGCCGCCCAAGGCGAGGGTCGAACCCGGGCCCCGGCCCCGTTAGCTAACAGTTAGCCGTTAGGCCACGCCCCAGGTTCTTGTTGTCAGGCGAAGGGTGACTGTGAAATACAACCTGGAAAGGGGAGGGTGCCGGGTCGCCTCGGGAATGGGGAAGGGAGTTGGGTGGAAGGAAAAAAGAGGGGGGGAGGGGTGGTGTTGGTAGTTGCCAGTGAATGAGTGGAGAGGGTGAGGCTTGGGTCACATATATAGTACTGCAATCGCTGAAGAGGATAGATAATTTGATGGCTTCTATGCAGTATTATAGATTCAGAACTTGGATCTAGTGTTTGGACTTGTGACCTTAATGAGCCATGTTTCCCTATTTCCCTATCAGGGTTATTAATATGGTATCCATTGTATGTATGTATGTAGACCACAACCAAATGAAGCACTGGACCAGATTGGTTACTTGATGAATGCAGTGTCATTTGTTGTTAACATGTATCAGGGAAACGAGATCCAATGACTTGGGGAACTCGGCACATTGCCCAGTGCTGGATATCAACTGGCAGCCCCTCCAAGTTTGATGACAGTAAGGGAGAGAATCTGTAACTGGGACCGGATATTACTACTGAAGTGGGACATGATGAGGAGTTTGTTGTATTTCCCAATCTTTACATTGACATTGTGGAGGATAGAGAGCACGTTCCAATTACCTACTTCTGTCTTAAGATGATAACTGTCTAACGATCTCAGCGCAGGAAATGATAGACATGCAGAGGCTCGTGTCACTCCTAATGTCCTGCGGCAAGCAATACTGGTGGTCGTCTCGTCAAATTCAATTCTAACTGTAGAAAGGCTATCAACGATCCATTAGATGAATCCAAAGATACCTCCGGTAGTCCAGCTACCAAAGGCATAAACCTTGAATTGGTCGCTTCAGCTCTCACGGTGCAGTCTTCGCACGAATATCCGCCACCTTGGCTATATCGTCCGCCGTTGGCTGTTTCAGCGCTGCCTCTTCAAGGTCAAACGCATCGCGAAGTGCGCCTTCGACCTGCTCGATTATGTGCGAGATGAGACCCACGGAGCGCGCCATGCCAATCTGGCATGCCTCTTCGCCAATCGCGGCTTCGATCTGGCCATCGCCGCCGTTCCGCGTCAGGTCGCTCTCAAACTCATGCAGGAGCATCTTCAGAGGTTCGAGGAACTTGGTCCGGAAATAGACGTAAGTCTTTTCGAGTTGCAGTCGCTCGCGAAGGTCTGGGGAAGAGAGGATAATATAATAGAGGCTCAGCGCGGCGTGGATGGATGGAGCAAAAGATTGGGAGAATCTTATAAATGAGGCAACATTGTCGGACGAGGTCTCAAGGAACGCGGGATTGAACAGCAAGGGGAATAGAACCGAGAAATAGTGCGGGTCGCCAAAGATATTGGGCTCGGTGGGTGTGGCTGCAGTTGCCTTCGTTGGGGCCGCCACAGAGAGAATTTCGTCCTTCAGCCATCCAATTGCACTGTCTCTCGCGTACTGCAGCTTGTCGCTCTCCAGAACCTTCCGGATCAATCTGAAACGTGAGATCTGGGAAGGGTGGCTGTGGACAACTGCTGCCGGGATTCGTCGAACGGCACTATAGGCTTGACGCGAAGTGCAAGAGGTGAGTAGTAGCACGAAATTTTCATACTCTTCATCGTTTGTCGGGTTGCTAATTGGCCGGTCGATAGACACTACAGTCAGAGCAAGAAGGGAATCGAGAAGCACCTGCGGATGTCCTAGCATTGCTACATCTGGAGAGTCGTCATTGCCAATAAAGTTCGAGAATATACGAGCTAGATCAGGGAAGACTGGAATCCGCACAACTTCTTGGCCTGAAGAAAAGAGTACAGTGGAAGCAAGACGTGCTGCTAACAGTAATAAAGAGCCGTGTCTTTCCAGAGGAATCTCCTCTGCGGACTTGGGAAGCTCTTCAAAGTCCAATGGGGGAGGATGGTTTCCAGCCGGTTCGGAAACGATGCTGAGCAGCTGCTTTTCATCCAGGCCAAAATCCCGGGACAGAGCCTTCACGAGCATTAGCCGCAGCGAAATAAATTGAAGAAATTGATCCTACCGTAATTTTCCCCACAATCATGTCCCTCTCCTTGAAGTGTTTCACAGTCGCATAATAGTCTGTCCTGGTAAGACTCAACGGCATGCGCGGCTGAGGATGTAGCTTTTCCTGCAATCTAACTGTCCAGCACATCCCGGAATCCGTGGCACTTGTGAAACTTAGCATATATGACTTCAACAGTTCAATGAGGCCAAATTGAAGAAGCTTCTTCAGTAACTCCTGCTCAGCAGTCGAGGAATCGTTAGAGGACATCTCAGCTTCAGGATCAGGAGCAGAGGCTTGCGAGACCCGGACTATAGTGGACTCGCTAGCCCCTCTGGGTGGCAGCGCCGGTCGTTTTCTGGGCGATACGTCTCTGAGGAATTCAAGGAAGGCTGTGGTTGTCTCATTTGTGGGCATCGTGGTATAAGCTTCCAGCGCAGCTTGAATTGAAGTCGCTAGGAAGCGACTGGGATATTTCGTCTTGATGCGGGAGTGGAGCACCGACAGCATTCCCATGAGGCAGTTGAATTGCACAATGTAACGTGGAAGTTTCCATCTTTTACCCTTTGGTTCTTTCTCTTCACCTTCAATAGCTTTGTCATTGCTCTCTTCGGGTTCCTCTTCCTCGTCCTCATCTTCGGGTTGAAGCTTCATCAGAGCATCCGACACGCGCAGGATGACTTCCCGCGGGTTTCCCAGCCTTGCAACATCCTGGAGGCATTCTTGAGACTCAGGAAGCATAGGAAGAAGCAGCTGGACGAGGTCCCATCCAATGTTCGTAGTAAGAGTTTCATTCTGTAGAAGCTTGTGGAGAAGTGGGAGACGAGCGGGGGTCAATTGGTATTCAAGAAGAGTCAGATACGTCAGGTAGTCAGTCGCAGGCGGGAGAGCCTGAACGAGGGGATCCTCCTCCTCAGCCATGGCTGTCCTATCTTGACTGAGATTTCTATTGCCCTCCAACGGCCGAGGCGCTCGTGCGATGTTGCAAAATCGACGAGTTTCAGATGCGCTTGCGCCGTGACATCACCGGCAGAATATCACCGCCTTCATATCCCCGCATGATTAGTCATGTTAACTAGGACCGCGGGCGGTCTGCTCGGAGGTAGCAATTATTCAACTTCATCAAAAAGGTGGAATACTACCTAGATTTAGTACCTAGCGTAGGACGCATCTGGTGTAGGTGCTTATCATTGAATGTTTTGTTTGCTACTTTCCTCCAGAATATGAGCCTGCAACCTCTTGCAATTGAGGGTGAATGTGTGAATTCCAAGCCCCTGAAGTGCCGACAGAATACCTAAAATGAGACGGATATACCAACCGTACATAGACTTGGCCCATCACCGAAGTCAGTGAAATGTCCTTCATATATCATACCCGCTTGTTGGGCACGTAGGTCTTGGATATGGACGATTGATAGCAAAACCGCCTGGCCTCTTGCCAGTGATGCCATGCCGGGGGTTGAGAGATGAGACACCCAAATGTCTTCCTGCTAACAAAGACTTAACGATTCTAATGCACGATATAATCGAGCTGTGTACTTCTAGAAATTCAGGCAAGCAGCCAATAGCTGTCATCACCGTGTGTTTGGTTGAATCAAACCAGGGTTGTTGCAACCCCATCTTTTATTCGACACCCAACCCCCATCCTTGGATCGCGTACACTTTCAACGATACGATAAAACCCCACCGTCTCCTTACCCTAGCACAATGCATGAGGAGGCTTTAGTGTCTCCCTGAGTATGTTTGCCTTTCTTTCTCAGTACATGCAGGTTGTATCAAATACAGTAAAAGGTCTACCAGACGGATCTTTTTTTTAATGATTAACGAGACATAAAACACAATTTGCTTAGAGGGCCCAAGGTTTGATACATCTGTAATCGTCTAACTACGCGACAAGATGGCTGAGCAACTTGAGGTATGGATTGTCATTGAAGCCACCTTATGTTTAATTTGTCCTTCTTTTTCGAACGCCTAATACTTGTCACTTAGGTAATAATCGTGGGCGCCGGATTGGGAGGTCTAGGCGCTGCCATATCAATCCTTCTCGCAGGCCACAAGGTCATTGTTCTGGAGGCAGCGCAGGAGCTTGGAGAGGTAATACAAGAGTTTCGAGTACCACATGTAATGGAACACAAGCTGATGAATCCAGATCGGAGCTGGTATCCAAATTCTGCCTAATGCTTCACGTATTCTTCGCTACTGGGGATTGGAAGACGCATGTTCCAAATATGCATCCACGCCCGGGGCTTGCAACATGATAAACTGGAAAGGGGAGCATCTGAGCTCCTTAGATTTCGTGGCATCCGGAAAACGCTATGGAAGTCCGTTTTGGGATTTCCACAGAGCAGACCTGCACAACTGTTTGTACCAACGCGCCCTTGAGCTAGGGGCGGATGTTCGTACAAATTCCCGGGTCAACCAAGTGGAGTTCCAATGCAAGCATGCAAAAGCGACCGTCGTGCTCACAGATGGAAGACGCTTCGCGGCGGACTTGGTAGTTGGCGCAGATGGAATTGTCAGTCGGACGCGGGAATGTTTCCTTAACCGTCATGATCCTCCAACGCCTACGGGAGATTTGGCTTACCGAGTGCTTTTGGACTTGAGTAAGATCACATTAGACAAAGATGTCCAGAGGATGTTGGATACGAAGGAAGTCCACTATTGGTTGGGCCCTGGCTGCCATGCTGTCTGTTATCTCCTAAGGGGCGGCAGATACCTGAACAGTGAGTTTCCAATTCAGTCACTCTATAAATTCAAGGTTGCGTGTTATGAACTGAGACTGATGTTTATTACCAGTGGTCCTTCTTGTTCCTGATGATATCCCAGATGGCGGAGTAAGAACAGTTGAAGGTAATGTCATTGAGATGAGGAAGTCGTTCGAGAAGTGGGATCCAAGGCAAGTCTTCAGATGTCATTCTTTTGAGATGCATACTTGTTAGGACTGGAGAACTGTTGGCTAAGCAAACAAAATTAGAATTGGCAAGATACTGGCTCATTGCAAATCAGTGCAAAAGTGGAAGCTCTGCATTCGTCGCGAACTTCCACAATGGAGTCATCCATCGGGGACGTTTACTATGCTAGGTGATGCCGTGCATGCCACCTTACCATACTTAGCTTCAGGGTATGTTGATTCAAACTCATATATATGGCCTTTTTCAGCAGCCAGCAACACAACTGACTGACGACCTCATAGTGCTGGAATGTCTCTTGAAGACGGCGCAGTGCTTGGTGAATGTCTTGCCCGTATCCGAAAGAAGTCGGACCTTAAAGTTGCTCTCAGTGTTTATGAGGCCTGTCGCAAGAAGCGGACATCCAAGATAGTGGAGCGTGGTAACCTGTAAGTCCTTTACTGCTAACTGCAGAAAAAGTCGGACAACCATATGGACTTCAGGATGCTGTAATCAGTATATGGACGTTGGGTATGTTTCTAACAATAGATGCAGGCAACAATATCTCTACCATCTACCCGATGGTCCCGAGCAAGAACAACGGGACCGGATTATGCACATGAATCCAACACCACCTGGCGATCCCCTAGTCTGGCGAGACCCAGAGCTTGGCCCGTGGCTCCTGGGCTATGATCATATCAAAGATGTGAGCCCTTTTTCGTATCTCGTGGTTGAAATTGCTGACATTTTACAGGTTGATGCACACTGGCCTAAGCAATACGTCGCTGAACGGAGCCATATTTAAGACTAGTATGTCTCAATATTTGAACAGTGTTTTTATAGATAAACTAAGCTCGCGACTTCCACAGTATCTAGCTTCTGTGAAATAGAACACACAACATGTGAATCGAAATCACCCAAAAGAAATCTATGTCAGGTGGACGGTGGATTATCTAGTTTTACAATAGGCTCAATATCCTACATATTACCCACTAGCCGTGCTTTGTTTGTGTCATTTTTGCATACGCTTCTTTTGGATGACTTAGGCAGATCCGAGGTAAGAATTGAGTCAATTCGGACGTTCTAGACCACAAACCACGTCTCTCCAACATCAGAGTTCGGATGTGGATTTCGACCCGTTGAACGGGACTATTAAGTTTGATATACTGCGGAAGAGGCCGTAGATCCATGTGCAATAGAGATCAGTGATTGGCCACATTTGGAGATCACACGAAAGGGATGTGGTGGTTTTCTTGGAGCTAATAATAATATCAACAGCAGTGTCGTCACCTAACTACCTAGGTAAGTACTTAGGTGTATGGCAACTGGTCTGGCTGTGGCATGCTATCTGGATGAGAAGAGCACTCCCATACTCTATCCACTACCCTGTCATAATGTCACTACACTCTCATAATAGACAATGGAGGTACTACACGGAGTACATCCTACGCCGCTGCTATTTCCATGCCTGCCTCGTGGACTGTAGGATTCGGAAAGGTCAACTCGGCAACTTTCTCCGACACGAGATCAACATCTGGAGTCTATCTCCAACTACGACACGTATCATAATACATACTACTATTTCCAATGCCACAAAACATAAAACAAGCAGTCTGGGAGGACGTTCCTAAGTAACCTCACTGCTTGCTGATGCTTGTAGCCAGACCAGCATAGGCGTCAAACTGAGTCGCTCGCCATGACGGCGTGTTGTTGCGCTCATCGCAGCTTCCTCGGAGGCCGGCCTGGAATGCAGACTGCTCACCGCCACGGAACTTAAATTCTGAATTCACTTCCGTCCCTGCGTCCTAGTGAAAATGATGGATATTTTCTTCTGGTCGATCCAATATGACGGGAAATGACGTTGGGACACACATGGGTGCCTTGGGTTGGGTTGTTTCCTGAATGTCAACATTTAAAGAATTCGGTTTCGCCAATTCTGGCATATCCATTTTTACGGTATCCAGAGGATAGCTTTCAGAGGATACGACGATGTCGACACAGAGTACTGTCACAGCTCACGAGCTTCCTCCTCCGGAGCGGGTTCTGCCTAAAAGAATCGCTCTCAGAAATCTCAGCTTTGAGCTGCCCGTCCGACCGCCAACATACCTTGTGGCATCTATAATCATCTCCATTGGGGGCATGCTCTTCGGGTATGGACTTTTATGTCACAAGACTTCAGTTGACTCTTGGAACGGTGAGCTTCTAACGGCTCTTAGGCTCGATACTGGCTGCATTGGCCCGGTCACTTCAATGCCGGAATTCGTGAAATACTTCGGAGAATATTCTTCCACAATGCATGGACTGATAGTATCATCAATTCTTATTACAGCATCAGTGTCGTCTCTCTTTTCCGGTCACCTGTCTGACAAGATAGGGCGGCCATACGCTGTTGTTATAGGATCGACTGTATTCTCACTAGGTGCTGCCCTCGAAGCCGGTGCAGTGAATCTGCCCATGTTTATCTGCGCCAGATCAGTCAAGGGTGTTGGCGAGGGAGTGTTCCTGAGTACACTAACTGTGTAAGTTTCCATATTGCCTCGGGGATCGTCGAGGAGTAACCATTCAAAGTTATATCTGCGAGATTTCCCCTGCCGGCAAACGGGGACCACTTGCATCAATTGTCCAATTCGCAACGACATTGGGTATCTGTTCTGGATTCTTTATTTGTTATGGATCTGTCCGCATTCCTAGTTCCATGTCATGGAGACTCCCGTCCGCTGTGCAATCTGTGATAGCGATCACCCTTGCCGCTTCATGCCTGACTCTGCCTCCCTCGCCTCGGTGGATGATAAACAAGAGCCGATACGCTGATGCACGTACTGCAATGGACCGACTCGGACTATCCCAGGCGGAATTAGAAACGAATCCAGCCATTGCGCCGGTTACATTGACGGAGTCGAATGGCTCAGCTGCAGGCTTCAAGTCCGCAAATCGGTTCCTTGAGACTTTCTCTAAGGAATTCCGGAAGCAGACAATTCTGGGAATATTTTTGATGATGATGTGTCAGTTTGTTGGCATTGATGGTGTACTATATGTCAGTTTCCCTGATACCAAAACAACATGATTCATGTTTGCGAATGGCTTGCTAAATCCATATTATTAGTATGCGCCTACTCTCTTTAAGCAAGCCGGCCTTTCGAGTACAAAGAGCAGCTTCCTAGCGTCTGGAATGACGGGAGTTCTTATTGTGGTATCGACTGTTCCTGCTTCTCTTTTGGCCGACCACTGGGATCGACGCACTTCTGTCATAAGCGGTGGGATTTGCACTGGAATACCTATGCTGGTGATCGGATCGCTATACGCATCAGGACATGTCCATGCAGAGCATGGTGTCGCGAGATGGGTCGTGATCACGAGCATCTATTTCTATGTGATTGCATTTTCTGTCAGCTGGGCTGTTACGATCAAGATCTACATCACGGAGGTGCAACCCGCACGGACAAGAGCGGCCGCAAGTAGCCTGGCGCAGGGCGCAAATTGGGTCGCCAATTCCATCATCGCGTTTACGACGCCCATCTTCCTCGCTCGCTCCAGTTGTGGTGCCTACTTCGTTTTCTCCTTCTTCGCTTGGCTGACGGTCATAGCGTGTGCCCTTTACATGCCAGAAACAAGAAGCCGCCCTCTGGAGTCGATCGAGGCGTCGTTTAACCAGTCAGTCATGAGAACCGTGCTTTCGACCTTGTTCCCAAATAGAACGGTCCGGGGGAACAAAGAGGACGATGCTGCAGATAGCAACAAAGAAGGCGGAGTATTACTGGAGAATAACATCTCTGTTGAGGAGCCCTCAGTCTCCAAGACGAGCTCATGACTGGCATGAAACATGTGCAGGCATGACTTGTTCCTATTGTTCCCTTTCTTGTGTGTTCCAGACCTTTGTGAGAATAGAGTTGCATAAAATGTCTTGGCTTGCAGACTTTCCAGCTCCTCTTTTTCCCATTCTTTCCCTGTGATTTGTGCTCTCTCAGTCGTCTTGAACTCTTTTAAAGATTCAAAGACTGTATATTCAGGACAGATGAGTTCGGGATTCATTAAATTCCGCTGTTAGTAGTGTGCTCCGTATATACAGTACACATCCATGGATAAGGCGGCGAGTCGGCGACAGGTGACGCCGAGCACCGACTCCGCGCGAGTCATGTGATCCAGATTCCCGTGATCTGATGAGTCAGACAAGGCCCTCGTGGACCGGGCCGGCGCGGATCGAGCGGACCAAGGAGGAATGACGCGGACGCGGCGGGGAGGCCAAACAATAATAATCAAGGGCCGCATAGATGATAGGTGAAATCCAAGGTTGTCATGATTATCGTGATTGGCGATTGCCGTCAGCCGTTATCACCAGCGGGCTGTCATCGCTGTCACCCCCAGGCAGCTTGACTGTGGGAGCAACCCGGTCAGCGGGTTTAGTTCTGGACGGATTGGGATGAGCATCCTTCATGCTCCATCCGACCTTGCTCCCTTGTCAGCTTCTACGGTGGCGGTGTACTCGGACTGGAACTCTGTACAGTACTTACGAGCGGAGCCCACTTCGTGGATGTCATCTCGGAGCACGCCCGCTTTTTCCCCTTTTGGCGCTGAAAGATTCTGGTTGGAAGGATAATAGCTAGCGCAGTACGGAGTAAGCATGCAGCCAGGCCGTCAGCTTAATCATTATGACCATGTATATCCTGCAATAGTTATTCTGTATATACCTCCCTAAGGCATCGTTTAATTACGCCTGTCTTGGGACCGCTGATCCACCCCGCCGTTGATCCCTGCGGCACTTGAAAGCTCAGGACTCCTCACCAAGGCCCGGTTCTCTCTTACCGGCAGCGCCTATCCATGGCAGTGCTCAACTTATGTGCGTCTGTGCCGATCATCGCAAATCAACAGCTTGCTCAGTGCAGTTCGTATGATTACTGAGAAACAGAGGGACGGAGTACTGTACAGAGATGGTCCACTGTGAAGTTCCCGTGCCCTCCTTGGACATGGCACCGCTCGGCTTTTACGGGCAACTTACGGAGTATACGGAGCCCGGCAGTACTGTGGTAGTCCTAAATAATAGTACGCGGTACTACCGTCCCACCAAGCCCTGCTTTCTCCGCAACCGCGAGCTGGGAAACAGAGGGGTAAACGAGGAGGTTCGCGTTTCAGGCGCTGCCGTTCGTTTCCGAGCTGGCTCGTCGTGGCTGTCCCCAGTCAGGGGTGAAATCGAACATCTGCGCAGCATGCAGAAGGTAGAGCTCCGTACGACAGTGGAGATTTGCTGGAAGAGGAGGGAGAAGCTCCGCGCCCGGATGCAGATGGATGAATTGGCCCCGAGGACACCGTGCAATGGCAGCAAGGCTCGACAAGGCTGAACGGCCGTCCGATCGATCCGAGCGGCCCGTTTAGTCTTCTGGTTCTGCCCCGGGGCTCGTGGCGCATCTCGGCCGCCGGCGCCGACAGACGCAGCTTTTCTGCCCTGCTCCCGCAACCGCTGAGCTTTTCTTCTCTGCCTCTTCCTCTCCCTCCCCTTCCAGGCTTCCCAGACGCTGCGACCAGCCTCATCATTCAGCCTGTGGTATCTCCCTGTACACTATTTTCCTCGTACATTTTCGTCCGTTCCGGCAATCCGCTACTTACGCCGCATTAATTCATAATTGCCTGGGTTTTCGCCCCTGAGCTCTTGGCTGGCTGGTTCATAATCACAGAAACACGCCCTACGAGCATCGACCGTCCGTGCAAACCTCCTGGAAACGCTGTGTGGATTCCGTTTCTTTGTGGCTCGTCGGCTTTTCTGGTCGCGGCTTCTCGTGTGACTGACGACGCTATCCTTATCCTTGGATCGCGAGGCGCTGCGCACGGAGCAGGTAGCAGCGACGACACAAGTCAACCCACTCTACACATCTTCCATTCTCCCACCTTCCGTCACAATGGCAACTGAAATGCACTCCTTTTACACGCCTTCGGCTCCTCCACACCTGCCTTCGCATTCTCCCCAGTTCATGGACGAACTCATCAGCAAGTATTCTTCCACCATGTCGGCCTCGAGTAGCCCTTCGCCTGTGCCCGTCAGCCAGCGCAAGGGCCTCGTACAACGCATCGTGGACCGCATCCGTCTCGAGTACTACCGGTACGAGGTGACCTACGGCGTTTACGTGATGACTCCTGGCGAGAAGTTCGTGGCCAACACCTTCGTCGTCGTGTTCCTGTCACTCCTTATCTGGGCGTTGCTGCTCTACTTCCCTTCGCTGCTGTACCAGAAGCTCAGCCGCCTGGTGTGGCTGTTGACCGGGCACAGCAGCGAGGAGATGGGATCCGTGTTGGGGGTAATCGAAAAGAGCTTCAACACGGCCACCTCCGCTGCCCCTGCCAGCACTGCCCTGTCTTCCTGATGAGAAGCAAGAATCGAGACATCCCTTTAATTCCAGAAAACCCACCATTGTATAAACGAAAACGATCTAATTGCCTTCTTGATGGGATCAATGGGAGATGGGGAATTTACGGGCCGGCAGTATGTGTCCCCAACCGAAGCGGTCTTTGGCCGCACCTGTCGCACCGACGTGAACAACTTCTAACACGACCGGGAGAAAAGGGCCGACGGACCATTCGTTCGTTGCAAAAATTGTTTAGATACCCATGTCCTTCTTTCGACCGACTGGGAGCACATATTGGAGTTTTCAGGTTTTCGTTTGCGGGTTTCTTTCCGTCTCCGAGACTTAATAATGAACCGGGCACGAGGGACCTTTGGTAATCGTAATGTGAGCACGAGCGACAGGCATGAGGTTTAATGTCTACTCGACGCTCGACCTTTGGGCAGTCTGTGCGTGATACGGATTGTCCAAATACACGTGATGGTGTTAATGAAGGGTCGGCCTCGATGTTTTTTTGATGGGAATAGGGAGTGGGAATCTTCTACGACCGCAGTGGACTGCACTGCAGCAGATGTACTGTACAGAACGCCCACGGTCTGTTGTGGGCTGTCGAGGACGACGCCCACGCAGTATCGTTATCAGCTGTAATCCAGGTCTACAGTGTAATTAGCCTGTGTTCAGTGCGCTCCTTACCCACCTGGCTTTATAAATAGCGTGATAACGCTTCTAGCTCGAAGGTCTCTGCCGACGACGAGTGCGCCTCCGTGCTTCGCACTCTTAATTCAGCCCAGCCCCGAAGCTCAGGCAGGATCGTCGATCCGGTGAGGAGTCGCCGTTAATAATAGGGCCAGCCTGCCCAACTACTAGTCCTGCCAAGAATTGGTAGTTTAGGTACAATGTTGATGGTTCCCACCGGCAGAGAAACATCGAACCAAAAAAAAAA
>JGI26058J51888_1000426_pt1 | contig 24216 bp, 25 predicted proteins | sample HigsolmetaSP110D_FD_51888 | JGI IMG/M metagenome (IMG submission 51888) | reverse complement strand
GGGGGGGGGCGTACAGCTATACTACGAGGGCCAATTTATCTCCATCTGCCTCCGCTGCATCTTTTCAGGCTGGAGTAGGATTCACAATGGGATTCCAGAGGTTCGACGTATACTTAAAAACAAATCTAAGGCGCCGCTGATATGTGAAACTCCAGAGCCAACACATCACGACGCAGGGAATGGTCGGCTTCCTCCTTGCATTCGTCTTTACCATTCCTCTCATGTTCGTCCACACAACCAAAAATCCGCCTTTTGTTCAGTGTGAAATCTGTGATCATTCCTCTGGCCGGACTCGGCATCGTGTTGGGCGACGGCAGCAAATGGAGGCGTCTCCGCTGATAACCTCGTCGACAAATCCGTAAGGATGTCCACTGCGGTCTTCGCATGGGAGATCATCGCGCAATTCGACACCGTCATGGGCGCCAATAGCGCCTTGCCCGTCACGGTCCCGGATCTCGCCCGGTATTCGAAGACGAAACGGGCGCAGTTGTATGGGCAGGCTCTGGGACTACCGCTATCTCAGACGATCTGCGCTGCGTCTGGGATCATCACTACCGTAAGCGAATGGGCCCGCAGCATCGACTGTCGATATATGTTGAATATACCAATGACTGATCTCCTCTCCAGTCAGCAGTTAAGAACATGTACGGCGAACCATGCTGGAACCTGTATGATCTTCTGAACGGCATCCTTGATCGGTCGTACAGTTCCCAGGCTCGCGCAGGCATATTCTTCGCTTCAATCTCCCTTGCCCTCGCGGCGCTGGGAACGACCATTGCCTGAAACATCGTTCCCATCGCCGCCGAAATTACCTGCCGGGTTCCTCGATACATCAACATCATCCGCGGGCAGGTCATCTGCCTCATCATCGCATTTGCCATTGTTCCTTGGTAAGTCCCACAACAGCCCCTCAATGGGTTCCTGCAACAGACCACGTCCTAATCTTAACAGGCGAATCGTCACAACACCAAACACTTTCCTCCAATTCCTCAGCGGCTACTCCATCTTCCAAGGCCCCATCGTCGGCGTCATGCTAACCGACTACTTTCTCATCCGCCGCGGCAACATCCACCTGACAGACCTCTTCAGCTCCCTCCCGAGTGGCCGATACGTCTACACCAAGGGCACCAACATGCGGGCCTTCGCCGCCTTCGTCGTCGGAATCCTCCTCCCGCTGCCAGGATTCGTGGGCAGCTTCGGCTGCGACGCGGATGTTTGATCTCGGGTGGGTGCTGAGTTTCGTGGTGGGTGGGATCGCGTACCTAGTTATCTGTGCGGCGTGGAATGTGCCCGGTCATGATGAGGATAGGCACCTTGCGTTTGAGACTAAGGCAGTTGATATCGATAGTACCATGCATGGGACGGTGGTCGTCGATGGGACAGAGGGTACTACTCCGCCTATGCCTGGGGAGAACAATCGAGATCACGGCAAGGAGTCGTCGACCAAAGGCATGAAGCTCTGCGTTTAATTTATGTTTGTTCATCGTCCATGGTATTGTCGAAGGCGCGTCCGATTCGAGAGATCTCGTTCGGATTAATCCGATATATACACTTAATCAAAGTAGGTTATAGTAAGAAGAGGTACTGCACTTCGCATTATTTAAAAATACACATTTGAATGCGACTGTTGTCGCAATTTCAAGGAAAGAAAGTCTGCAACTGTTCATGTATGTACTGTTATTAATGTAACTGAATTCTTCTTTCTCGACTGTGATTTAAATCTTCACGGCGCTTTTTTCATCATGATTTTAATAATAAGGAAGCGAGGGGGTCGAATACTGCACTGTACATGATATACATACATGGATGAACAATTACTTGACGGGGCTAATTAGGTAATTAGAAAGAGATATATTAACATTAAACGCCTTATCAGTTTGAAAAATAGATCCCAGGAAGTCTATCTGCCATTGTTCTAAGCTCATCTTTCCCATCCAATTTATTTTCTACAAAGATAAACAATAATAACCTCTAGGTACCTAGCTCAAAGACTGGATTCTACGTAAATGATTTATTTTACGGGTTTATTAAATCTCATGGTTCAATCTGAGGAATGCTTCGATTTGCTAAATGACTATTCGTACAGGTGGATGATGGTTATCGATGGTCTTGGAGGCTGTGATCAACGATATGATAACAAGAGGAGGGCATTATTCTGATATGGAAGGAAACCAAGGTGCCACTATGGCAAGGAATGAGACGACATAGGAGTATCAGGGCAATTGGGGGAAAGGGGGAATGTATCAACAGCAATAGCCATTGAGTAATATGATGCAACAGCACTTGAACACCTAGTAGTCCGTGGCATACCCTACCTAGTCAACCCACCTCCACTCCACATACCTCTCATGCCCATCATGCCCCGACGCATGCAGCAGATCAAACTCCTCCTGCGACGCATTCTCCCTCAGCTGCATCGGAAAGGGCTTCAGCACGATCGTGTTCCTTGCTTTCATCCCCAGTCCTGCGTCTCTGCTAATCTTTGGGAATTGATGCAGGAGCATGTACCGGTCGAATAATTCATCAAAGTCCCGGGACATATCCGCCGCGGCTATCAAGCGGAGAAATTCCGCGTCAGAGCCTCTGGCAGGGTTGTCGAGCACTCCTCGAGTGATGGGGAGGTAGCGCCGGAGGAGGGGAAGGTTGACCTTGAACCAGGCGAGGGTGTCTATTGGGGTACAGGCTTCTTCGACTGCGTTGAGGAAGAGGCAAAGGAGGGTGGCGTGCATGCTTTGGGGCTTGGGTTTTAGTAAGGCGTTGAATGCGCTGAGGGTTTTGCCGGGGCCGAGGTAGGCACTGTCTGAGATGTTTGAGACCTGGTAGATGACATATTAGTTACTGAATTTCTCGTGAGGGAATGAACGTGCAAAATCAGCTTGTTTAGTAGGTACTATTAGGTAGGTAGGTTAAGGATGTGTTTTCTTACCTCGATTCCATCAAACGAGCAGGGACTGACGCCGTCATTTTTGAGGGAACTGGGAAGATTGACTGCGTCAAGATGGAACAGATGAATAATACTCATCGCGCCGAGTCTCCGGCAATAACGCGAAAGCAAGTCCTGCAGGTAAAAGAACAAACTGCCGTAAATGTCTTTCTTCGCGAGAGTTGCTTTCGATATGACTTCATCGAGGGGCCAGCCTTCGAGAGGATCCGCTGAGTCTTTCATCGGCCAGCGGTCTTTTGTTCGATAGAGCGTTCTAGATCAATCTTAGGTCAGGGTGAGATTCGAAAGCAGACTATTGACTACACTCACGGATTGGGCGTATCAAAATCCCGCTGAGTTGCGCCAAACGGCAGCAGAACCCCATGCTCGCGGAACTTCATCGCGCAGACACGCCATGCCGGCGGTTTTGTGAATAAGAAACGGTCAAGGTGGTCTTTCCTATGCGGGGCCAGTACTGTCGATTTGCGAATGCCCTGAGCCTCGTCGACCGAGAGGGTCTTTCAGGACTTCGAAAAACTGACGAAGACGGCTCCATTTTTCTTTCCTGAGAACCAGACGCAGCGATCTGGAGCCGAATTTCCATGTCTTTGCGAGAAGAGCGTTTTCCTTCTTTCCTTCAATTTTGACGCACACTTCCTCGATGAGAGGCAGGATGTTATCGCGGAGTGAGCGCAGCATGTCCTCAGGAATCAAAGCTGAATACCACATGTGGATCAACATCGGAGTGGCTTCGGCTGGGTTCATAGTGCAGCGAGGTCAGGAGTAGCATTACGTTCCTGGAGACGACGTCGAAGTCCTTGTCGTTGACTACAAAGTTGCATTTCCCATGGAAGTTCTCTGGTAGTGAGGCAAGTGTCTTCACGATATTCCGTATATCCCCAGATGCTAACAGACTCCAGTCAGTCACTTATCAATTAGGATATATCTTTTAAGGCATGTTCCAACGCACCTGCAAAGAGCACATCCAGTGTTCCAGCATACTCAGATCCTTCATCCCGCTCAAGGTTTAGCATGTCCAGGGCTGGCATATTCCCCCACAGATACTTGTTCATTCCATACATGTCGTGGCCCCCAGTCTGAGCGACGAAAGCTGGCCTCCGTCCTTCCACTTTCCATGACGGTTTCCACTTAGTTCTGATCAGCGGCGACTTGCAATCCCTCTTGTGTGTGGGCCAATGCGCCCGCTGGCAGTCAGTACTGCAGTACTGAATCTCGTCTGTCAGTATTATTGAACACCCAGACTAGGTCAGAGACACAAACCTGAACCAAATAGCAGTTTGAACATGCCCTTGATCCAGCGTTTGGACAGGGTTGTGTTTCGGAATTTCCTACATTCGCGCAGGGAGGCTTTGTCAGTAGCATCTTGTTGTTATAATGCCAGAATGAGGATGGTAAAGAGCCTATCCGAAGAAAGATAGAGGACAGGGCAGATCACACAAGAGACCAAATCACTGATGTGACGAGGCACCGTCTGAAAGGCTTGTTGGTATAAGATGAAGCCTGTGACTGTCAGAATTGGGATCACTGATAGCAGGTCCTTGAACCTAGATGGTGAGAATGACAGAGCGATCACAAACAGGCAGTTTGGCGTCTAGAAATCCAGAGGGATGTCAGAGTGCAGACTCAGTTGAACGATGAGGTGGAAAAAAGACCTGGAAGAGCCACAACTAGGTATCGTAAGTAGGCAGTCTGTCTCTTCGAACGCGTGTGTTTGGTTGATTATTTGTTGCCACTGTCCCTAGTGACGGTGAATGAATCCAAGTGAATCAGAGCACTGAGTGGGGGAAAAGTCCAAGTTGACAGTAGACCCTGAAAACGGGCGGACGCTCGTCCATATACGCGTATTCTTCTACGCCAGAGAGCCACCATAGCCATGCTTTCGTTTTGTCAATTTTATGTCAATGAGTATTCAACGACCTGTCACTTCTTGCAGCTGTTTCCCTATTCGTAGATGACGAGTACTTCTACTCAGTTTCCCTCGAGTACTGGAGGGAATTAACAACATATTTGTTTGTTTAAATTCGTGCATTATTACTGGAATACATGAAGGAACACATGAGCAGGATTAAAGAGAATGGATTTAGATGGGCATTGTGAAGTTCATTTTCTGATGAATGCCTAAATAGGCAGGAACAAGGTAGAAACGAGTGAAATGGATATGAATTACCCTGTCAGTACTCTGTTTCGTGAAGAAAGGCGTTTATGTGTCTTGAGGTAGTATTTTCAGACAATTTCTATATCATACTCCAAAGATGCAAGAAACACATCTTCTGGGCATGCCGGCCTTCTGATTATTCCATTTAAAAAGTGGAAGATATCTTAGAAGTAAGTGCTAACTGGAGCAGAACTAACAGCAGCACGGGATGGCCGCAAGGATGTTGATAGGGTCTCTATCTCGCCTAGATCAAGATTGCAGAACATATCTTAATTCAAATACCGCAAGATCATGCTTATTGTGGGATATGTATGTACATTGTTAAAACAGTCATGTATGTGTTTAGTTTACTCTAGCAGGTTAGTTTTTCTTTACTCAGTTCCACGCGTTCCAGGATGGCATACCATGGACTGCAAATGAAAGATAATCCCTAAATCTCATCACCCATGGCAAAAATTCTCACACCCCTTCTCCTTGCAGGAGAAGGGGATGCTACGAAAACCCCAACCTATGCTTCTGGAGGGCAGGGGTTTTACTCCCCTGCAGCCGCAGCTTCATCGGACTGTTAGCGGGCCTCGATAACGATCGAGCCCGCTGCACCTTGGCCGCAACGAGGATTCGAACCCGGAGCCTGCAAGTGGTGATTTGTGACTGTGACTGTGACTGTTGCCTGGTTAACATAACAGGCAGGCAGTAACCTGCTCTGTTAACCATTAGACCATAAGGCCCCGGGTTCTGTTGATGGGGAGTGGTGAAAGGGGGTTATATGTTTACTTTTGCTTCACTGCGAGTGAGTGGGCATTGTGATCTATCTCTATTGCAGGTACCTAGGCACTTGAGTACAGTACATCAGTACTTATATAGGTATGGACTTATTAGCCCTCTTCAAAGCAGTATGAGACACTGAAGTGAAGTGGATGGTCGTATACTAAGGCTGCCGTGCTTGAGAAGGGCGTGCTAATTTCTCTGCCTTGTGATGATTTATACATATCCACCTTAGACAGGGATATCTCTTGTCTGCACTTTGATTCCGTATATGATTGAGGAGAGTGAGAGAGTCATCCGGGACCATTCAGGCTTCTGGCTCTTATTCTGTTAGCAATTCTATTAACCTCAACGTGCGGAGGTAGAGAGATACAGTTCAAGAGAAGGCTCCTAGCATACCATGATGCCGGGAACAGATAACCCACAATGTACACACATGACATCCTTTTATTTTATTCGCCCGGGGTATCTCTATCAATTCCTCAAAGTTCACATGAGATTAAGAAAACCATGTTCATGCTGGAACAACCGGCCCTCTACTTCTGTAACACAAATTCCAGGATCCGTCTTGCCTTCTCCCCGCCCAGATATTCCCTCCCTACTCGCCGTCTCTCATCTCCCTCTTCTTCGTCGTCTGCCATCTCCAGGTCCACCTGCAGGCTTGCCTCGTACGCCTTCATGACAGTCTCCTCGTCGACTCTCACCCCGCCCTCGACGAGAACACGGATGCACTGAGACAGCCGGGCGATCTCTCGCCTCGTCTGGGGCGGAATCTCGTCATTCTGGCTGGAGTAGATGGAGCTGGACACCATCTCCTCCATCCGGGTAATCGAGATGCTTTCCGACGCGGACACGGCGGTGGCATCTACGTGCTTCGATATCCAGATATACCCGTTGACGCCGAGGATGACGTCTACCTCGCCGCCTCCGTTGGCCGTGTTGACCGTCCAGACCTGTCTCCGGGAGCGGACAACTCCAACACTCCCCGCTGTCGCCGCAGTAGCGGATGACACGACGCCTCCCTTGACCATCGTGCTCAACGCACCGCTTCCTCCGGTTCCAGTGACGGCGAGGAAGACTCCGTTCCGCAATTTCCCGTACTTCAAGGACCGGGTATGTAGCGATGCTGAACCGTCCGAGTGCACGCTCTGCACCTCCGCAACCACCAGATCTCCCTCGCTGAAGAAGGTCCGGATCTGAAGCTCGTCCGCGCTCGTCCGCCGCCGCAAGATTCCACCGGGCAGGTTGATTGCGGATAATGGTAGCTGCGCAAGTAGAGGGGCGGCGACGTCGACTTTCCATCGCCGTGACTGCACCTCCACAATGCGGCCGACCACGAGGTCACCGATCTCTGGCGTGTAGCGTGCGCGCAGCGGGTGCACCGAGAGGAGCTTGTTCGTCTTGTGTACCGTGCCGGCGACGGTAGCAATGATCGAGGTGGTATATGGGGTGGTGTAGGTGCCGTGACCTCTGCGCAATCGTTAGCACTAAGACTGTTCGATTGCAAAATCTGTAGATCCCGCGGATAAGACGCAAAAATATTGAAGGTCTGAAGCAGGAAACAGAGGTCTTAAAAGAACCCACCTCATCCACTGCGGATCGTCCGTCACCACCTCGCCCGGTGTCACGATCCCCGTACCGCGTTTTGCCAAACATTGGCGCTTAGCACGACGCGCAGTGGTCATGTCAATGTCCCCTTCCGAGTCCATAGACTCGACGTCCGAGTCTTCCTGGGGGACGTCGATGTCCTCCACAACGGGGGGCAGGATGGTGATCGCCATTGCTGGGGCTCGCGGGACGCAAAGTCGTACGGGGCAGGGAGAGAGAAAAGAAGACCGGCGAGGAAGAGGAACCGATATATGCTGGGACCAGTTGTCTAAGATGGAGTGAAGGCCCGGTCTTCTTGTTCTTGTTCTCTCGTCCGACTGAAGAAAGCTTCCCGGCGGATCTCAAAGTTCGAAAAGCAAACACGGCAAAGAGGATGTGGAGGAGCACGTGAGGGCTCGTGCCCTACAATCTTGTGCATCTGTATTCTACATCCATAGATTCTATTCCATACATTAACTAGGGACATAGATTTCTACCGAGTTGTCCTGGATTGCGTAGTAGTATACATATTTTCAGATTTCTCGTGATATTTAGTGTCTATGGACAACACGAAATATTCTAGCGGCATACGGGATATACTTCCAGAAAAGTCAAGGCTCCAGAACGACATCAGTCCCAACGCACCGATTGCAGACAAATAGGTTTGTTGGATCAACTCGCTTCTTAATCGAGAGTAGACGTTTGTACTTTTCGCCCCAGAATACCTTTTGCCAATCCGGCTCATAGCTGAACCAGTTTACACCGAACAATTAGCATATGCCACGTTATTTCTGTGCATGGACAGAGAGCAGGGGTCAAACTGACGGATTCCCTTCGTTAATGTACCTGCCTCCATCAGGGCCAACAATACCTGTAAGTCTGTTACTGATCTCAACAAGCGTTTTCGTCTTCTGTTTCTTGTCGTAGATAGGTGCGTCGTCGGCCCAGTTGACTGAGATGCTGAAGAGGTAATGGCTCTCCTTCCAGATCGAGTGTACCGCGGTGTTGTCGCGCTCATCGTTGTTGACCTTGCCGACTGAGATCTGAATGTTAGCATCATGCAAATACTATACGTCGCAAGAAATAGTTTCTAATGCAAGCAGAATTATGATACATACTGAAGTTGAAACCCGCCTCACCACCATTTTCAATAATGAGATCGACCGGTTCACTCGCTTTATGCTCAAGCACATCAGCAGTCAAAAGTCGCGAGGCGTCCTGAACGTTCATAGCGATGTTAGGATCCTGCAGGAAAGTATTGGCATAGTCGATCCAAGTCAGATTGCCGAACCCAGTCACGGATCCATTCACGCCGGGAAGAGCTGCCAATTCGTAGAATGGGGAAAAGGTGGAATTGAACAGCTCGTCGGTTCCATTTGGTCGGACGAATATGGCTGCAAAGCCTCCTGATATCGAGCCGTATCCGGTGTAGCCGGCTTCCGTGATAGATGGGAGGAGTTTGAGTGATTTCTCAACGATGGTTCGGAAGGTGGAGTTATCTCTAGCATTCAGTCGTACGAGACCGATGGCGAAGTTCTGGGGATTTGGATGGGTTTTGTATGTGACCGAAGTGACGACCTTCGTTGAGATGTGAGCAAAATCTAGATCAGGGCAGAAAATAATTGAGTTTGTATATCGGTCACCCACACCCCATGCATTACCACCGCCTCCTCGTACGGCATAGAAGTAGTCAGGGTCAGAATATGCATTGATAGTCCTGTGTTCGCCTTCCGCGGAGACGATGCTCATTTCAAGAAGATCTAGAACTGGCTAAGTCATGCAAGTCTGGACGAAAAGGAACCTCTATCTAGTAATAGGCACTTACTATCCACAGCAAGCCCATAGAAATGAGCGAACGGCGAGTGGCCACCACCCAGGACATAACCCCCAGCCGCTCCAACTGTTCGGGCTGCACCTCCCACTACGATGTCACCTTTCTCGGCTGCTGCTCGATAAATTTCTAAGGGACATCTATCAGCAACATATATAGCACTGTCAGAAGGCGGCATTATTATCTTACCTAGTGATTGCTCGCCCGCCTGTACCGTCACAGCCGGGACACCCTTCATGCCACAAGGAGCTCCCTTTGCAACGAACGAGTCATGCCACTCCACTCCTTTCAGATTGTGCGTCCAAATAGAAAATGCTCCTTTGCGCTTGACTGACTGAGGCTGGGGAGGAGCACTGAGTCATCCTGTTTCCAACTGGATGGAGCAACATCGTATATAGCACATGTACTTACTAGCTATGACCGGTATTCTTAACCACGAGGTACAGATCCTTCTCGCTGGCAAACTTCACAGCTTTCTGGATATCCTCAACGTCGCGCACCCGACGGAATAATGTGGTACTAGCCTTCAGTCAGAAAATTTTAATTCCACCCAGCCATGTACATGTACAGTACTGTACTCAAAATATGTCTGCTCCCTACTTACCAAGTCCATCATCGCACGGCGCCTCCGGCGGCGTATCAACAAAACACCGTCCCCTTTCCCCCATCTCCCACACAATACCAGCATAAGCACCAGTCTGGTTCGTTCTCCAGAAACTGTTAAACCAGTTCTCCTTCGCCGCAGAACACTGCTCCGCGTTGAAGTGCTCAGTGTGACAGACAGCCGCCGGGGGAGTGGATCGAATCAAGCGACCGCCGATGGAGGCGTTGAAGGTTTGCCATGTATCGTCGTCGGGCCAACAGGGGTCTCCGAAGGAGCATCGACGTCGATTTTTGGCGTCTGCGATACTGGAGAGGAGGATGAGAGAGATATGGACTATTGTTGGAAAGGGAAATAGCATGATAGGCTAGATAAGTACCCAAGGTTTGGACTTGAAGCGAAGAGACGTGAGATGTAGAGGATTGGATAAAACTGAGAGGATATAGCATCTCAGAGGACTTCAGATCTATATATATATTAAGCCGATTTGAGCGCACGTCCATATAGACCTGGGAAAGTGAAGACAAGGCTGGGAATTCAGCTCGCATTCACCAATTCAACGGCGAAATCCTCATAGAAGACGGACTAGATGCTCGGGACACGGAGTGTTCGTGGCTGAGATATGAAGTCAGCTTCTCAAAAGGAGGAAATACGAAAAACAGGTCCTACAGAACCCAATCCAGTGTATATGCAAGTCCGGCTGATTTCAAGGCGAGTACGAGCAATGAGGGACCGTGACGAGCCGGTGTCGGGATCGGGACGAGGACTTGTGTCCGTTGAACGAAGAGTTCCCTAATGGCATATAAGATGGATAGATCTGTGATCTATCGGAGGATTAGCTACGAACGTTGCGGTAGATTGCTATGGGAGCGGCAGGCCGTCATTAGCCGGCATACTGGTGTTAAACATAAAAGGTAGCAAGTAGCATTAAACAAGTATCTAGGTAGCCGGCCCATACTTCAGATAGAGAAATCACCGGCAGAAAACATATTAAACCCTTTCAATTTGCATACCCGAAATCGCCAGCCCGGCTGACCCGTTCAACCCGTCAAATGCATCACACCCGAAAACACAAATTCTAGATAATACATGTGGCGTCATGAAGCGAAACGCAATGGCCTACGATCTTCAAGTGCCAACGCCTGACGACCTCTTCGAGGCTCGTCTGCCGTTGTAGGTGGCATCTTCCTTCTTCTTCCGGCCTCCGCGGCCACTGCCTCCCTTGGGTCTATATCCCGTATCTTCATCGCGTTTGCGTTTCCCCCTGCTGCTCCCCGGCGTGGGTCCCAGGTCCATTAAAATACCATCTTCATCATACATATCTTCTTCTTTCCGCAACTGGGTCGATGCGCGTTTCGAGGAGCGTAGGTTCGTCGGCCGGGAGCCAGATTTCTCAGAAGCGATCTCATTGTCCTGCAGGAAAACCTGTGGCTGGTTCCTGCGCAGCCAATTGTAAACGGAGTTGGGGTTCCGGAGTGCAGCCTCCCGTTCCCGCTCTGCAAGTGTAGGCTTCTCAGGAGCACGACTGAGCTGCAGTGCCGCCTGCGCATCACCAAGCCTCGCATCCACGGATAAGTAGTACTCGGTCTCATGTTCCGGAGTGAGGTATCCTAAAGTGGCCTCGAGCTCGGCATCAGCAGAGGTCTTGTCTGTATGTTCAGGCGCCGTGTGCGGCACTTTCAGCAAAGACGTGTACTGCTTTCCCGGTGCGAATGCCTTGCTCCGTTTCACCGCTTCCTCCAGACGACGGTAGTCATGAGTGGTGATCTCTCCCGATGCCAATTTTGCTCTGGCTTCTTTCAAAGCTGCCTTGGCTGTCGGAACATCGTAGGAAGCTGGCGGTATCTCTTCGTCAAATGGACGGTATGGGGTAGGCTCTCCCGGAACACTCAGGTCGTATCGGAGATGTGGGGGGACGTGAAGGCTCTCATTGAATTCTAGGAGGACCTCGAGGAGCTGACTGTAGACGGATAACACTTCAGCGATTTTGCCGCACCAAAAGGGGTGAAAAAAGTGTCCCAGCCACCTACTCATTCTGCTCCTGTATTCTCTTCGACAAGTCCTGTATGCGCAATTCCTCGCGAATGAGCGCTTCACTCTCTCTCATAGCCTTTTCGAAGCTTATCTTCAGCTTCGCATACTTCTTTCTGGTAAGGAGATGTCAGCGTCGAGTCGTGAGTACCGTTCGCAGGATGCGCTTACTTGAACGACTTGTACGATTGCTTCGTAGGGGCTGGTGCCGGCGCATCAGGCAAGCTCCCGTTCATGGATTGCGACTCATCATACTCCTGCGCCATCGTGGGGGACAGGTGCTACAACGGAAGGGGGATGGTGATGGCTTGTTGCAGGAGGTAGATGAAGCAAGGATGAGAGTTAGAGCACAGAGGTTGAGAGGGCGAGGTTGCGGTCCTCGACTTCGAGTCGCGGCACGTCAGTGTTCAGGCCGGCCCCCGATGGGACAAAGGACGTCGGGGCTGCACGCGCAGGCGGCTCCGACCGCCGTAAAAAGTTTCCTCCCCACGGTGAAGAGCTCGAGTTTTCTCGCTTTCCAAGACGAACATTTACCCATACGATTGGCCTTTGGTTTGAATTAATTGTTGAGTTCATTGCATTACCAGACGTCCATTCACTCTCAAAATGTCTGGTCCCAAGGAGGAAAACAAGAAAAAGCGAAAACTGCAAGACGTCGAAGAAATCGAGATCGACGTCAATGCGCCGGAACCACCCTCGAAGAAAGCTCTCCGCAAAGCGAAAAAGAAGCAAAAGCTCGCTGAACAACAAAGAGATACCTCTGCAGAACCTCAAACGAAACCTTCCGAGACCCAAACAGAGCCTGCGAAAAAGAAGAAGAAGAAGCAGCGCTCGGAATACGGGATCTGGATCGGAAACTTGCCATTCTCCGTGACCAAAGCCGACCTCCGCAAGTTCCTCACAGATAATTGCTCCTTCGGCGACAGTACGATTACTCGAGTCCACCTTCCGACCGGACCGGCGAAGAACGGAAAGCCTCAGAACAAGGGATTCGCTTACATCGACCTGGCGGACAGCAAGGCCGTGGAGGAGGCGATAGGGCTGAGCGAGCAGCTCCTTTCTGGCCGTCCCGTACTTATCAAAGACGCGAAGAACTTTGAGGGCAGGCCAGAGAAGCCCCAGGAGGGAGGGGAGGCGTCCAAGACATCGGCCGGCAAGCCCCCCTCGAGGCGCATATTCGTCGGAAACCTGGCCTTTGACGCAACAAAAGAACTCCTTGAAGAGCATTTCTCAAAATGTGGAACAGTTAAGAATGTACACGTCGCGACATTTGAGGACTCTGGGAAGTGCAAGGGCTATGCCTGGGTTGAGTTTGAGGATCAAGAAGCGGCCGAAGCAGCCGTGAAGGGCTTCGCAATGGTCAAGGAGGAGGAAGAGGAGGAGCCGGAAGAGGATTCTGAAGATGAGAGCGCTGGATCTGACTACGAAGACAATGGGCCGACCAAAGCCAAAACCCCCAAACTCAAGAAGGTATGGGTGAATCGGTTCCTCGGTCGGCAGTTGAGGATGGAATTTGCGGAAGACCCGGCGACCAGGTACAAAAAGCGCTTTGGGAAGAAAGGCAAAGGCAAGAATAAGAATTCCGAGGAAGAAGCGGTGGTTGAAACCGAACAGAGCGAAGTAAATGGCGCTGTCGATAAGGGAACTGGCGCAGAACGGGCCCATGCGAAGAAGGAAAAGCGCTCCAAGAAGGCCAAAAAGGAGACGGAGTCGCATTCAAGGTACTCCAAGGAGACTGTGCAGAGACTGACTGGTGCAATCGTCGAGCCGCAAGGCAAGAAGACTACGTTTGACTGAGAAACTACGTGTTTTTCCAACGCAGCAGCAGCAACACCTTGAACTGCGGGCCCAAACATGCATCTTCGCCGCGTGGTGCGGACTACGCGGGATCCTCTGTATGTCTAAGGGGTTCTCTCTGGCCTCCGCCAGTTCACACAGGAAGGCGTACTGCGCGATGGGAGAACATCTTTTGGACACCTTGGTGTTGAACATGGCTCATGATACCCTGCTATGTGTGGCGATAAAACGGCCTGAAAGACGGTTGTAGAAGCCTGCTAGCAATGTACAAATATCCCTGACCAGCGCAAGTAGTATATATATCGACGTTCATGGGCCTGGGGCTGCATGGCTTCAAGGCTGAGCATATAGATTGCCTGATACCCCGATATGTGATATGTGGCTGCGGAGATGATAGTCCTACCTCATGCTAGCGTAGATCGACATAGAGTTAGTAATCAAAGCCGTCCGCCACAGCGTAGGATCGACCCTGTGCCCCTCCATCCGCACCCGTGCTGTGCTTTCTGTAAGGAACAAAGGTCGTATAAATCCGCCAGAAGCTCGCACTCGACGGCATCTCCCTTGACCGACTCGTCTCTGCTGCTGCAAACCCGCGGCGCTGACCGCCGCCGTCGCGCGAGCTCAGCTGGGGAACGCCGGCGCGCTAGTCCCGATCGGGCAGGCTGACATCTCGGCCTCTCCGAGAGATGTCATGCCTTATGCTCAAACTTCCAGTCTCCATCTCAAACTCGACTTTGCCCTGCACCATCTGCCCTCTCCCTCGACGTGCAGCTCCTCTCACCCTTCTTCTTCTTCTTTCCGGCCATTGGCGATCAAGGAAGCACCTGGCTGGCAGCTTCTTCCGCCCTCTCTGTCCATCCACTCGCGTGGACTTTTGCAGCCTTTCCGTGGTTGGTGCGCGTGCGTGTTGACGCTTTCGACGCACGCCAAGGCTGTTTACCATCGATTCCTGTCCTCAACAGGGCGCTACCTGTCCCAGACCGTTTAGATGGCTCCTCACCGTCGACACCGCATCGGTGCCAGCCGAAGGAGAAGGCGGGAAGATGAAGGCGAGGACGAAGGTTCGATCGACGGAGCGCTCGAAGACGACTCGCTGAGCGAAGGCTCCGTGCTCAGCCACCAGGACGATGATGATGCGGACGGGGAGGGCAGCGATGCGAGCGAGGACGACGCCTCCGACTCCCCGCAGGCAGACAAGAGCAATGGCCAGGTCAACGGCCGTGTGCACGAGGCGGAGGAGGCGCCGCCGGAGGGCAGGTCCGCTTCTCCAGGGAAGCGACTCTTCGCGTCGACCATGTCTGACACGGAGGCCATGATGAACGGCCTCAAGTTGTCGGACGGGGCGAGCGAGGTGGCGGAGATACACTTTGACGACATGAAGGAGGAACCGGACGGCCAGGCGGGCAGGACGCCGTCGGCGCCTCCGCCTACAGAATCCAAGCGGGAGACCTTTGCGGAGAGGAAACGTCGGGAGCACGAGGAGTACATCAAGGAGCGGGATGAGAATCCAGCGTTTGTCCCCACGCGCGGTGGATTCTTCCTTCACGATAAGCGTTCGACGGAGCCGGATACGAACGGCTACAAGCCGTCCACCAAGCCCAAGTCGAGACCGTACGGCCTCATCGTGGACGGTAACGTGGGAAGGTCTGTTCCACCTATTGCCCCGTGCTTGTTCGTCTACTCACGTTCTCTAGACGCCCGCCCAAGACAGATGCTGCTAGTGAAGGACCATGGACGCACGACCTTCACGAGACGGTTGCTCGAGACGAGCCACCAGCTTCAAACTCCCCTGCCGCAGCATCGACTCCTGCCATGCCTAATTCCTCCAAGCCAGTTCCGACCGCTCCCAGGTCGACGCCGCCAAACAGGTCCTTTTCCAGCACCGTCCTGATTGGAAATGTGCCTGTGGTGGTATTCCTGCCGGGAATGAAAAACCCGATCCCTTACTCCGCGGTTCCAAAGAGACAGCATACGCGCCTCCCTCAGCATCGGCCGCCCCTGCGTCGGGATAAACCAGTCCGGATATCGCTACCTGGTCAGCCGCCTAGATACATTTTCCCCTCAACGGAACGGTCCTTCATATTTATCCCGCGAGCGCTGCGGCCGAACCAACAAGCCTTCCGCGGTAGAGGGCGTGGCGGTTTCTACGGTAGCCGGAGGCCAAGCCTCTATGCTCCTGGTGCATACTCGCCCAGCGTACCCATGAGCCGAAGGTCCTCGGTGGGAAGGGCTTCTCGGGAAGGAGTCAATTCGCCCGCCGCGTCGGTCCTCTCGCGGCAGACGATGGTTCCGACTGAGAATGGCAAGCCAGTTGTCCGTCTGCCACCCCCCGCTCGACCGCCCGGGGGTCCCCAGACGACGAACGCTGGCTCGAATGCTGCTCCAGCCAGCGCCCCTCCGCCTGCATCATACCCCCAGCCTCAGAATCCTAACTACCGGGAGAGCCGGCCTGCTCCCATCCCCATGCACCAGCCCCGTCCCCAGAAGACGGTTTCCGTCGCCGACATCGAGAGTCCCGCCAGCCTCCCCTTCAACCCGCCTCAGCCGCAGCAGGAACAGCCGTTCCACCAGCAGGCGCCGGTGCCTGTCAACGGGTCCGTGTACGGTCCGGACGCATCTGCCTTCCCTCCTCACGCTCGCCACGCTTCCCACCCCAGCCAGGCGTCGGGAACGCCTCTGTCACATATCCCGGAGCGTGCGATCCATGCACAGCCGTTCCAGCCGTACGGGTTCCAGCAGCCTCACGGGTTTTACCCTGCCGCTGCCTACCCGCCGGGGACGGTGTTCTACCCCGTCTCTGGCGCCGAATATCCACCGTACAGCGCCCCCGTTGCTCCTGGAGCTGCTGCGCCACCGTTCATGCCACCGGGACAGCAGGTCCCGTACGTCATGCCCGTCCCTCCAGCAACGGCCGAGCAGCCCGCGCAGCCTGGAACCGTGGCACACGAGTCGGGCGGGACGGTCTACTACTACGACACCACACAGATGTACCCTGCCCCATCCTTCCCCATGCCTGCTCCGGCGGCGGGCGGTGTTGTGGGCATGGGTGGGATGATCACGCCTCCGGGAACGACCTACTACTACCCGCAGCCCCAGGGGGGTGTATATTACACGACGCAGTGAGGGAACTTGCTGGCGTCGTCTATTCTCTTTTCTTCCCAGCCTTCTTTTCTCTTCTCTTTTATCCGTGGAGATGCTATATCTTTGCCATATTTTTATGACTTTGTCTGCTTTTCTTCTTCCTTTTGTTCCTGGGCTTTTCTCTTTCTTTTTTTTGTGCCTGCATTTCACTTCTTCTTTGCCTCCTGGTTTCTCCTGTTGTATGTTCTGGGGCTGCTTTTTTTTCTTGCGCCTGTGCATCTTTACGTGTGTTAGATTAGGCTCTTGATGCATCTCAGCGGTTCCTCCATCTCCTTTTCTCTTTCTCTCTCTGTGGGGTGTTTCTCCGGCTCTGCCTGGGGCGTCACCCAGCCTTCCCTTTAGCTCGACTTGATGTCCGCATGGGGTCCCCTTGACTGGAGACCCTTGCGCTCCCTGTCCCCTGTGCCTCATCCTCCCAGCCTTCCCGTCCCGTGGCCCTTGATGATCGCGTTCACGCGTTGTCTTCTCTCCCCTTTGATGAGGTCTACATTTTTTTTCTCATGGTTTCTCCGGTCGTTCTTTGCAATGCGACATGGACGAGCGAATGTACGCTGCAGGTAGGCATAAAATAAAAGTAATTTATACTGGATGTATCTAGGACCTTGCGGATGAACCTGTTTGAGGCAGAGATAGGGCGTAGATCGCCGTCAAATGGCATGGCATGCTATCTCCTGAGTGAGCTCTTGTTCCGTCTGTGGTAAACTCTGCAAGTGAGTGATCCTGTCCACCGACGGCAGTCGGATCTAGAGGCGGCCAGGGCATACCTCTTGAGAGAACCTGCAAGGTCATCTCCCTCCGGAGGTCAGCCCCGTGCACGCTAGGCCCAAGCGAGCTAGCGGCCGGCAAGGCGGTCGGGCGCTGCCGGTCCAGGTCACGAGCAGTGCAGCAGAGTGACGGCAGATGACTGCGCCAGGAGTGTCACCGCCCGTCCTGATCCAGGCAGCCCTGAGACAGCCCCGGACGCCTCGTCTCTACCTCATCCTCCCCTCACCCTCCCGTCCATCCCATCTCCATCCTAGTTCTCCTTCTTCCAGCCTGCAGTCATCTTCATATTCATCTTCCAGTCATCTGTCCGTCCATCGTGCGTCCCGTGTGCACCTGGGTGTGCTGCCCGTCCTGGTGAGCGGCCTTATCGACTGAGCTCATCTCCGCATCCTGACTGACCGCTCATACAACCTTCAAGACACACCCTCCCCTACACCATGGCTGCTCCAGCACCCTCAGCCAGCCCGGTCGGCCCGGATACCTTGATCACGGTCAAGGTCCTCTACAATGACATCAACAGGCGCTTCAAGATCCCCTTGAAGGACCTGGGAGCTCGTGTCCTGCCACAGAAGGTATGTCCGTCCCGGAGCTCCGACCGCAGCTCCAGTTTCATGTGTCGCGAACATCCATCTCCCATAGATCACTGGCACACGGTGCATCCAGATGCGCATGGTGGTGATCGCCAGATCACTCCTTCTTCCCTGTTCGTTGATCTTGAATTGTTTCTGCTGTATATACTGATATTCAATTGGCCTGATAGCTCCGCGAGCTGCTTGCCATCCCGCCGGATATCAACGTCATCTTTGAACGTTATTCCGACAGCGCCGCAGCCTACGTCCGCCTTGACAGCGATAACCCTGCTGTCTACAAGCAGCTCTACCGTGCCGCAAAGGCCAAGCTCAAGCTTCGCATCAAGGCCGTGGTCGTCACCCCGCCTCCTGCGGAGCCCGCGGCTGCACCCGAGCCTACACCCGAGCCTACCGCTGCAGAGGAGACGGCAACCGAGCAGCAGTCTTCTTCGAGACACAGCTACCTTGATACCGTCCTGAGCGCTCCGCCAGCGCTACCACCTGCCACAGTTGGGACACAGCCCGCCGCTGCCTCTAGCTCGACTCCGGACCTCACCAACGAGACTACCAAGACGGCCGAAGCCGACAGCCAGGTCGCACAGCCGTCGACCGTCGGCACCGTCCCTGCGCAGCCCCGCTACCGGGTATTCACGCTCGGGCAGGACACCAAGAGTCATCCAGTCTTTGTTTCTCCCGATGAGAACCCCTGTGGGACGTTCCTCATCGACTGCAACAACTGTGGCCGCTCCATTCCCAACGAGCACTACCACTGCAGCATCTGCGATGATGGTGACTACGACCTGTGCCCCAGTTGCATCGAGGCGGGTGTTTCCTGCCCCGGTGACGGCCATTGGTTGATCAAGCGCTTCGTTGTTGATGGTGTTGTGACCACAAGCACCACTGAGACTGTTGCTCCTCGGAAAATCCAACCTGAGGAGGACAAGAAGGAAGATAAGACGCCAGTATCTGCTCTTCCTGACGTAGTTTCAAAGACGACGCAGACGACTCCCGAGCCTGTCCCTGCCCCATCAGAGGCGAAGGAGAAGGTCAATGAGCGCACCTGCAATGCATGCTTCAGAGGTACTGAGTGTTTCCTGTCTGCAATTGCTGCTCATCAGATGCTAACCTCTTATCAGAGTTTGATGAGACCAAGATGGTCACTTGCACTGACTGCGAGGACTATGATCTGTGCCTGACGTGCCTGCTCAAGGATGCACACGGTCACCACCCCGCTCACACCTTCTCCCTGATCCATGATCGCACCTTCTGCCTTAAGAGTCTGGTGCTGTCTCGCTGCCGTCCCGGACGCCATCATCACCATGCAGCCATCTGTGATGGATGTGACAAGGTAAGATTTCCCTCTTTAGCCAACAATTGAACTGAGCTGACGTCCTCCAGCGCATTGTGGGTGTCCGCCACAAGTGCCTGAGTTGTCCGGACTGGGACTACTGCTGGGAGTGTATTCAGGACGCTCCAAAGAATCACCCGGGCCATCGCTTTGTCCCTATCTATGAAGCAATCACCGAGCCGCCCGCACGAGTAGAAACCCATTATGGCATTTTCTGTGATGGTCCTCTTTGCAAGAACAAGTCCACCTACATCACCGGTGACCGGTACAAGTGTGTAGTCTGCCATGACACCGACTTCTGTGCCAGTTGCGAAGCTCTGCCAACTAACCCCCACAACCGCACTCACCCTCTGATCAAGTTCAAGACTCCAGTTCGCAGTGTCACTGTCAGCACATACGGCGACAGTGGAAACGGTACGGTGCTGACCATGGGTGACCGCGACAAGGTGACCACCACCACAATGCAGCACAAGGCCCTATCGGATGCCAATGATTCCGCCGCTCCTGGGCGCAATGCTGAGAAGAATCAGGCAGAGAAGGCGCAGCCAGTGAAGGAACCCGAGACGGTTCTTGAGAAGACTGAAAAGGAGACTGAAGAGCAGAAACCCAAGGAGGAGCCCGGGTTTGCTACTTCGGGAGAACAGATCAAGTCCGACCTGGTGGCCGCTTCGGCTCAGGTCTCTGGGTACCAGGCTTTCTTCATCCGTGATACCATCCCTGATGGCACCAAGCTTCCACCAAACAAGGTCGTCCAGCAAACCTGGACTCTGTACAACCCTGGGCCCCTTGCCTGGCCCGCGGGCTGTAATGTCCGCTTCGTCGGTGGAGACTCGATGTTCAACGTCGACACCAACCGACCGTCCAGCGTTAGTGATATCACCTCTGCCATGGAGAGCAACTCGCTGTCAGCCCCATTGCTGCCAGGCCAGAGTGCCGACTTCACTGTGACCCTGAAGACGCCGCAGCGCGAGGGCACCGCCATCTCGTACTGGCGCCTGAAGCTTCCCGATGGAATGCCTTTCGGACACAAGCTGTGGTGTGACATTCAAGTGCGTGCGGACGCTCCCGAACCTGCTGCGGCCGAGGCGACTGAGACCAAGAAGGTCAAGGAAGAGATCCAGCAGGAGGCCTCGGAGGCCAGGAAGGAGCCAGAGCTCACCGGGAGCGACATGATCTTCCCCAAGCTGGACAAGGAGTCTCCCGTTACAAGCACCCATGAAGCCGTGACCGCTGCCCCCGCTGCGCCGTCCCTGTCAAACGCCGACGAGCATGATATTCTGGAAGATGTCGAGAGCCTGACTCTTGAGGATGGAGACACATTCTTCACTGATGATGAATATGACATCCTCGATGCCAGTGATCAAGAATTCCTCGACGCAAGGCAGTCTGGGAACTAGTTTCCATTATTCACATCCTCTGACACGAAAATCATATTTGCAATGGTGGTACTGTCGATTTTTTTTTCCGGTTTTTCTTCGTTCCCTACACAGCTGGCGGGGATGTGTCTTGGAGGGAGCAATGGGCATGATGACTGACAGACAGCGGTGGAAAAGCGTCTCGATGTGTGTCCAGCTGACTAGCCAGGAAAGGGATGATGGAGGTTGATGTCTAAAACTTCTTGGCAGCTCCCTAAGGTCTTACTGGGTTCCTTTCCCCCCTGCTCCGCATGACGGAAGTGCTTGCGAGCCGATGGCCAGCCAGCTGCGTCTGGTGACGGTCACCTTCTTTCCACTCTCAGTTTTTCGGTTGCTATTTGTCATGTTTTCCGAGGGACGGCGAAAGTTTGAGCGCATGGGAAACAGGGTGATGAATTGGCGATGGATATCTCTCTTTTGGGTTACAACTTGACGGGACGTGTTCGCTCCCTTCCGACTTGCTTGAGCCGAGCTCCTTGCTCTATGGCCTAATGTGCACCTTCCTCCCTGCTTGCCTGCTTTGCTGTGTGCGGTGTAGTAATTTGCTCTCGTACGATATTTGCTATGATATGCAAGGTGGTATCTAAGCAACCTGATCCTTTTCCTCCGAGCTTTGTGGCCTTCCGGTACGCAACGTAATTACCTGAGTAGGCTTAAGTAATCAATGATATAGGCGCAGAAACAATGGTCCAACTGCATCAGTCGGCATCATCAGTATTTGGTACGTTGCACGCTGTAGATGGCTGCGTTGAACGGGAAATTGACACCTTTCTGCCTCAGGCACAAGCGGCTTCGGCCTCGGCTCGCAGCCCTGCCAGGGGTCTCATCCACCCCATTCGTTCTCCTTAATTTTTGCGAGAGACCTGCGCAAAGCCTTGGCTTGACGCCTGCAGCAGAATCGAGACGATGCTGGTCGATAGGTTGCTCTGTGATGATCGCGGGTAAGTAAGTGGTAGGAACCACGGATGCTGTTCAAGAAGGCTAATGACCCACCGCAAGCTCTGAAGCCGCCGATCAAGAGATCTGTGAATCTGTGATGCATCAAGATTCAACCGGCATGCTGACCGCCACGCTGTGGAATCCTCCAGCTCAACTGTCCTCGGAACAAGCAGCGCAGATCTGGGAGAGGGGACGCTCCAGCGGCGATCGCCCGGTGACGTGCCGCTCGTCTCCGCAGCGCTTCGGCTCTGAAGCTCTCGTCGGTAACAAAACACCTGCATCCTGCTCTCCATACCCCACACGGATCTGTCGGCGGGGTTTTTCTTATATATAATTCGATTCCTCCGTTCGATGCTCCAGGTTCTGCTCTTTTCACAACCCCCCTAGATCCTTAATTGCCTGCCTAGGTGGCCATCCTCAACCGCCATGGGCTCCCTGCAAAGATGGGTCGGCTTCGCCTTTCTGGCCGGCCTGCTTGCGCTGGCCTACGAGCCGCTGTACCATCGCCTGAAGGTCCTGGGAGTCGTGAGGAAGCCGGCCCGCATGGAGGTCGCGGAGCAGGACTTTGTCACCATCGAGGACACCATGCAGTGCGAGGACCTCCATTACTACCCGCTCACGAACACGCTGTTCACGGCGTGCGAGGACTCCTTCACGCCCCGGTTTGAATGGTTTCCGCCTCTGGCCAACTTCAAGAGCCCTGCTTCGGGGCAGGGGTCCATCCATGTTATTGATCCGAAGGTATGGACAATGCGAAAGATTAACTGAAGAAGAACCCATCTTCTTCTCCCGGCGATCCAAGGCAGGAACGCTAGGCTAATACTTTTGTAACTGGGAAGACCATGAAATCGCAAAGACTGGCCCTGGACAACTTCTCCGGACCTTTCATCACACACGGGATCGATGTCATCGCCGATCCCGACGCGCCAGAGACGGCAGTGTACATCTTCGCTGTCAACCATCTGCCGAACCCGGAGTTCCAAACATCCGAGGGCAAAGCAAAGAGCGTTCCCAAGGCGCGCTCGCAGATCGAGCTCTTCCACCACGCCCTGGGCTCCAGGTCGGCCACGCATGTGCGCTCCATCTGGCACCCGCTGATCACCACCCCCAACGACATCTACGCGGAGAGCCCGCGCTCCTTCTACGTGACCAACGACCACTACTACCGCGAGGGCCTCCTCCGCCGGGTCGAGGACGTCGTGACGGAGGCGAAGTGGTCGAACGTCGTCCACGTGCAGATCTCCGATCTCAAGTCCACAGAATCCGACGCTGGCATCACCGCCACCGTCGCCCTGAAGGCCGTCCAGACCAACAACGGCATCGGCCGCGGCTCCTCCCCGGACGAGATCCTGCTCACGAGCTCGCTGTCCGGCCTCCTCTACCTCATTCAGCCGTCGTCAAAGGAAAGTGACAAGACCCTCACCCCACTCGAAGCCATCTTCATCAACTCCACCGTCGACAACCCGAGCTACTTCTCCGACCCGTACCGCCAAAACGACGACGACGCGAGCGGCTACGTCGTCCCGGGACTGACTCGAGCGGTCGACCTCCCGCGCACCCACACCGACCCGTCCGCCACGGACGGCGTCCTGGTGTGGTACGTGCAGCGCGGCAAGGACCCCGCGGGGAAGCGGTGGGAGACGCGTCTGCTGTTCGAGGACGACGGGAGCCGGATCCGCACGGCGAGCGCGGCGGTTATCGTGCCGATCGATCCGGAGCTGGAGGACGGCAAGAAGAAGGGGTGGTTGTTCGTGACGGGGTTTTTGGCGGAGAGGATGGTTGCTGTCAAGGTTGATCTGTAGCTGTATATATATGACTAGATGTATGCCGAATCTGATCGGTGCATGATCTGGGAGGGAAGGGAATTTTTTTTAAAAAAAAATCATGAGCGAGTTTCTTGATTTATATAGTACACTGTACAAGGAAGTCTTCCAGGACGAGCATTATTATTTGAATTTTGCTAGGTGCTCCGTGGAATATTTATACCTATCTGTAATAATGATCTCAAATCAAAGGGAACGACGCGACGCATGAGTAAAAGAAGTTGAGATATAATTTGAATATATATATATATATATATATATATGACATGGCATAGTAAACATAATTCTTGATCAAGACAGATATAGTAAGTAATACTGCATGTCATCAGATTTTTTCATTGTCTCCGCATTATGTCATGATCTATACCCATATATCTCTAACACAGATATCACCGAGACATCAGATCAGAGACCATACATACGTAGCAGGGATTCTTCAAAGAAGTACTCTAATATCCATACAATGTGCTAGAAAATAAACAAGCATAAGAAACTGCTCCCCTTT